>Ga0153956_1000292_pt1 | contig 60590 bp, 63 predicted proteins | sample TSFL040MetaG_FD_104704 | JGI IMG/M metagenome (GOLD analysis project Ga0153956, IMG submission 104704) | Attine ant fungus gardens microbial communities from Florida, USA - TSFL040 MetaG | ecosystem: Host-associated > Fungi > Mycelium > Unclassified | place: USA: Florida, Wekiwa Springs...
AAAATGTTATCTCTAAGTCTGTCGCTCAGACCATAAAACTCCTCTGCTCTTAAAACTATTCAACTCCCTTGCCTTTCATCGTCTCTTCCGTCCATTTACAAATGGCGTCTCTCTCACTATCAACGAGTCCGGCATCACGATGTATCCAAAGATAACTGGGCAGCGGCATTGCACTGCTTTTGACCTCGTCGCAGATGGCTTCGAGCTTCTGTCTTTGCCGCGTGGCGTTATATGTATTAAAGATGCTGAAATTCAGATGTCGTTTGCCGTCCTCGATATGATTCTTGAGAAACCAGCCCGACGGCTGAATGTATGAGTACCACGGATAAATGGTCGTATTTGTGTGGCAATCGCTACACGAACGGCCTAGTATCAGCGAAATATCAGGCGGCACAGCAACTGCAGCCTCAAGCGTTTCACCGGCATTGATGGGCAGATTCGAGCGGTCGATCTGAAAGAATTGCAGCATGATAAGTACGGCCGCCAACACTATTACGATGATCTTAATTACCTTTTTCACAGCAAATGCAAATGTGTAGTTTACATCAAAACCAAAGATTTAGTTGCGTCACAATGACGACTCTTGAATCGATCGATAGAAAATGTCTTAATACCCTCGTAGATCCTGATTTTTATGCTGCGGCCCGTTGTCATCGCCATTCCGGTCTTTGCGATCCTGATCGCCGTGGAAGCATGGTGGTCAGCCCGGCAAAATACCGATAATTACGCCGACCGCGGTGATACGTGGGTCAATATCTTTCTCGGGGCAATGAGCGTTGTCTGGGGAGTGATATTCGGCTTTGCTGCCGGTTTTATCTACGTTCTTCTCTACGAGATCGCACCCTATAAGTTTCCTGAGAATGCTTGGTGGAGTTGGGTAATACTCTTTTTTGCAGACGATCTCGCTTATTACATCTTTCATCGCGTCAGTCACGAGATGCGGCTCTTTTGGAACTTTCACGTCGTACACCATTCGAGCGACCGATACAACCTGAGCGTCGCGGTGCGTCAGAGCTGGTTCAGCGGCATACTGCATTGGATATTCTACGTACCGATAATGCTGTTGGGATTTGCACCGTGGATGTTCGCCGTTATGCACGGTTTCAATCTCATTTATCAATTCTGGATCCACACAAAACTCATAAACAAGCTCGGCCCTCTCGAAAGTTTCCTGAACACGCCATCGCATCATCGTGTACATCACGGCGTCAACCGATCTTATCTCGACAAGAACTACGGCGGCGTACTTATCATCTGGGACCGCATCTTTCGCTCCTTCGCAGCCGAGGACGAAGAACCGCGTTATGGCATAATTAAGCCTTTAAATTCGCGTAACCCGCTGTGGATCAATCTGCACGGCTGGTATGAGATGATCGCCGAAATGCGCGAGAGGCAAAAGATGGTCATAAATTGCTCTGCATATTCGGCTCACCATATATGCCCGAACATGGCAATATAAATGAAATAAATGAGAAAACTACTTAATGTACTTATATTTATCGCCATCGCCGCCCTCGCTGCGTCGGCACAACTGACCGTCACTTCAAAAAAGGTCACATACACTCGCCCTAAACCTCAGTCCGAGTTTAAAAGAACATTTACGATCGACTATCCAAAAATAAAGGCTTTGACATCCGCTCTCTCGACAAAGATCGAAAATGCGATCGCTTATACCAAAGCATTCTCATTCACGCTCAAAGAAGAGATGAATGATCTGCAATGGCTCGAAGACGCGAACTACGAGGTTATCGAAAACTCCAAAGACATTTTCTGCATACGTCTCAATATCGAGGGCAGTGCCGCCTATCCGTCAGGCAGTTCGAAATATATTGTCCTTGATCCCAACGCAGGCATCGTCGCAACACCTTCCGCTGTATTTACCAATGAGGCAGGCCTCGCAAAGATGGTCAATGTTGAACTAAAGAAAGAGATCGCCACGGCTTCTGACGAAATGAAAAAAGATCCGGAAACCAAAGACGAAGATCCGGCCCAACTCTTTGCCGACCATAATTTTGAGATAAATGACCTGGACGGGTTCTCTGTCACTGCCAAAGGGGTCACATTTCATTACGATTACGGCTTTCCGCATGTTATTCAAGCACTCCAGCCCGACGGCGTTTTCTTTTTCACATGGGCGCAGATCAACTCCTATCTAAAACCCGGCGGATTGCTCGCAAGGGCTGCACGCTAGTATAATCTCGGTGATATGGAACGTAAGATACGCGTCCTGGTCGCTAAGCCCGGACTCGATGGACATGATCGCGGTGCAAAGGTCATCGCAAGGGCGCTTCGCGATGCGGGTATGGAGGTCATCTATACCGGCCTTCGTCAGACGCCTGAGATGATCGCAAGTGCGGCATTGCAGGAAGACGTTGACGCTGTCGGCATATCGATCCTCAGCGGTGCTCACAACACGCTTTGTCCGCGCATCGTCGATCTGCTGAGAGAGAATGGAATGGATGATACCCTTGTCCTTGTCGGCGGCATCGTCCCTCAAGAGGACATCGCCCCGCTCAAGCAGCGAGGCATCTCCGAAGTTTTTCTTCCGGGCACATCGACCGAAGATATTGTAAACTTTATTCGTGCAAACATACGGCAAAATTGAACATCAATGTTCACGTTAGCCGATGTTTGATATCGCTAAACTATACTGATCAAAGGGAAAAACAATAAAAATGAAAAAATTATCAGCATTATTGATCGCTGCCGTTATCGGCTTCGGTGCCGTGTATGTCAACGCCAGCCCGGCCGCACTACAAACGCGCGTCGTCCGCAAATCGAGAACAGGTACGCGTAAGGTCTTTCACAAGACGAAACGCGGAACAAAGGTCGTCTTTCGTAAATCTAAGAATGGCACCAAAAAGGTATTTCACAAGACCAAGCGCGGTAGCAAGGTCGTTTATCACAAGACCACGCGTAAGACCAGAAAGATCTTTCACGGCGTGAAAAAGGCAGTTAAATAGAACTGACCTGATTTTCGATCACATCGAGGCGGTAAAAACGTGAGTGAACTTCACGGTTTGACCGTCTCGAACTTTTTGTCCGACAATCTATTTATGAAAAACAGCGTTAGAGTTGCAGGCGGCCAGGGTTTTTGGGGCGATATGTTGACAGCACCTATCGATCAGGTGCGTAAAGGGCCGATAGATTATCTAATGCTCGACTATCTGGCCGAGGTCACGATGTCGATCCTTCAAAAACAGCGTTCGCGAGATCCGCAAGCGGGCTATGCCAGAGATTTTGTATCGTTGATGCACGAGATCCTGCCTGATTGTGTCGAAAAGAACATCAAGGTACTCTCTAACGCCGGCGGGGTCAACGTACTCGGCTGTGCCAACGCCATCAAAGATGCCGCCGTCGATCGCGGCCTCTCGGGCAAGGTCAGAATCGGCGTCGTGACAGGTGATGACATTCTCAACAAACTCGATAAATTCATTGCCGACGGCGTTGAGATCAATAATATGGAAACCGGCGAACCGCTTGCAGCCGTCCGTGATCGCATACAGTCGGCAAATGTCTATCTCGGCGCCGCACCGCTTGTCGAAGCCCTCGATCGCGGGGCCAACATCATCGTCGGCGGCCGTTTGACCGACACCGGCCTCACGCTCGCACCGCTGATGCATGAATTCGGCTGGAAATTTGATAATTGGGATATGATCGCCGCAGGTACGATCGCAGGCCACATCATCGAATGTGGAGCGCAGGTCTCAGGCGGTAACTGTCAGTACAAATGGCAGGAAATTCCTGATATGGCAAACATCGGCTTTCCTATTGTCGAGGCGACGGCGAATGGTGAGTTCATCGTCACAAAACACGACGGCACCGGCGGCCGTGTAAATGTTCAGTCTGTCAAAGAACAGCTTCTCTACGAAATGGGCGACCCGCACGCATACATCACGCCCGACGTCGTCGCAGATTTTACGACCATACACCTCGCAGACGCCGGTGATAACAAGGTCCGCGTCCACGGCATCGGCGGTCATCCGAATACCGAATTCTATAAGGTCTCGATCGCCTACACCGACGGGTACAAGAGTGTCGGCACGCTCGTCTATGCATGGCCCGATGCCCTCGAAAAAGCTAAAGCCGCTGATCGCATCCTTCGCCAACGCCTCGACAACCTGGGTCTAAAATTCGACGAGATCCTGACCGAATTCGTCGGCGTCAACGCCACCCACGGCCACTTAGCTCTCAACTCCCCTCCTTGTTTAGGAGGGGTGGCAGCCGCTTCGGCTGACGGGGTGGTTGCCTCCGAAAGCTCCTCTCCTTACGAAGGAGGGGTGGACGCAGCTTTGGGCGGACGGGGTGGTTCTCCCGATTACCCCGAGGTCCAGCTCCGCTTCGCCGTCCGCGGCCCCAACAAAAAAGACGTTGAGCGCTTTACCAAAGAGATCGCCCCGCTCATCCTGACCGGCCCGCCCGCTGTCACAGGCTTCGCCGGCGGCCGCCCCAAGGTCGAAGAGATCATGGCTTACTTCCCTGCCCTGATCCCCAAAATCCTGATCGAAACCAAAGTTGACATAATCGAAGCCTAATTCATACCGGCGACGGGGACGACCCTGTCCCCGTCGCCGGTAGAATATACATTACAAACAGATGCGACAATTTATGTCTTTAAAAAGCGTCGTCAGGAAAACTTGGCTAGAATTCAAAAACCCATTGCCTCTAGTTCCCCCAACCGTAAGCGCGGTCTTTTAACTCTTGGATCTCACTCGATATAACCGGCGTGTTGTAATTTGCAAGTATCTTTCTTAGATGTGATATGAGCTCGGCAGGTACATTTTGAGGCGCTGAGTCTGTCAACTGCTGAAGGCGAAGTTTAGACCTCTCAAATTTTTCTATATAAAAGGGACCATTGGCTGAAAGATCGTTTATTGAACGACCGACATTAAACAGCCAATATTTCTTTGAGTCCCGCTCAAGTTCAACACTGATCCGGTCAATGACATCACCGATTGCGGACCGGCGTTCCTCGAAGTTAAGTGATCGGGCATGAGTTAACATTTCCCTTTCAGTATCGAACTCCCGAGGCAAATATTCTATAAGATCTTCGACAGAGTAGGCTGCAAGCCCTAATTGCAGCCAATTCATCTTTACCGGACGAAATTTATAAACTATAACTCCTCTAGCCCATATTGCAGTGTCGCCAAGTATGATCGGACAAAATTCAGATCGCAGAGCAGCCTTTTTGGCCGCTTCGATCAGGAACGGGTTTCCTTTATCAACTTTTGCCTCTGCTACCTGACCATTTGGATCTATTAAAACTAGCACGTTAACATTGCCGCTGACCCCCATCATATGAGCTGCAGCCGGATATTCGGGTTCAACTAGCTTTAGTGCTTTGGCATTCAATACACCAAATGAAATGACCTTACCGGCTTTCGCACTATTGTATTTTGCAGTTATTCCACAATTAACTTTTTCGCTTACCTGGCCTAATATCACTGAACTTGGCCAAATACACAAAAGGATCGGCACTAACATTATGACAATTAGAGATCTGCTAAAAATCATACTCTTTAGAAACCATGTAAGAAAGTTTGTTCCTAGCACGGTCGACATTTATGCTTTCTCTAAAAAAATCATCAAAGTTCCCTTTTTATGTCCTTTAGTCAGCATAATGCGTGTTTATTAATCACCCGATAATTTGGCCCGGATAATAATAGGTCATGATGTCTCATCGGTAGAGATATGGGTGCGGCCGATCTCGATGGCGCTGTAAATATCGGCAGCGAAATTCCTTCTGCCTACTTTTTCAACAAGGCCGCTTTTGCGCATAACACGATAGACCGAGCGTGAGACAGCTGAAAATATTATCTCATATCCATCGCGTCGAGCATCGTCGGCCATCTCTTCGAGCATTCTGATACCGCTCGCGTCTATCGACGGGACTTGCCTCATTCGCAATATCAGAACTTTTGGTTTTGAAGAGATAATACGGATCGATTCCTTGAACTGCCTGACCGCACCAAAGAAAAGTGAACCATATATCTCAAATACCTCAATGCCAGACGGTATATCGATCGCGGTCATATCGCGCCCCTGAAATTCTTCGTCGAGTTCGAGATTCTCTGTTATTTGCGAAACGTGCGTCTCCGTTGACATTTTTTGCAAAAAGAGGAATGCGGCTATCAATATACCGACTTGTATCGCAGTTGTGAGGTCGATCAATACCGTCAATAAAAATGTCGCCGCCAATACGGCAACATCGCCGCGGGGGCTTTTTAACAAATGCATGAACTCCCGCCACTCGCTCATATTGTAAGCGACCACAAGCAGCACGGCGGCAAGCGTCGCCATCGGTATCAAAGCTGCCTACTGGCCGACCAGCAGCAGTACCAACAAAAGAAAAACGCAATGGATCAGCGAGGCAACAGGTGTTTTGCCGCCGCTTTTGATATTGGTAGCGGTGCGTGCGATCGCCCCGGTCGCGGGAATACCGCCGAATATGACCGAAACGATATTCCCCGTGCCCTGAGCGATCAATTCCATATTGGATCGATGCCTCGAACCTGTCATTCCGTCAGCAACAACAGCTGAGAGCAGAGATTCAAGCCCCGCAAGCAATGCTATCGTCACTCCCGGCATGAACATCTGCTGTACTAACTCGAATGTAACAACCGGTATCCGCGGCGATGGCAGCATATTCGGCACCCCGCCAAATCGTGTCGCTATCGTTTCGACAGGTATATTCATCAACTGCACGGCCGCAGTAACAACGAGTATCGCTATGAGCTGTCCGGGCACTTTCGATGTCACTTTGGGCCACAGAACAATGATAAGCAGAGAGGCAACGCCGACACCGATCGTATAAGGGTCAGCGGTCGATATATTTTCTATATAAGCCGTCCATTTGGCGACGAGATCCGCCGGTACTTTTTCGATATGCAGCCCGAGAAAGTCGCTGACCTGCGACGATGCGATGATCAAAGCAATACCTGACGTGAAACCGACAACGACCGGATACGGCACGAATTTAAGGAACGCACCCATGCGTGCAATCCCATTGCTATCAGCAGCACACCCGCGATCAGCGTCGCGACCACAAGCCCTTCGTATCCGTATTTCTGGACGATGCCGTAAACTATGACGATAAATGCACCCGTTGGGCCGCTGATCTGAACGCGCGACCCGCCAAGCACCGCTATGACCGCTCCGGCAAAAATCGCCGTGTAAAGACCTTGTTCAGGCTTAACTCCTGATGCTATTGCAAGAGCGATCGACAGCGGCAAAGCCAGGATTCCCACCGTCAATCCGCCAAGAAGATCACCAGTGAACTCTTTTCTTGCATATCCCTCGCGGATGATGCTTATTAATTTTGGTTCGAACTTATTCACGTGCGTAATATGCCGTTATCGTCGCTATACGGCCATAAAAAAGACACTGTTGCAACAGCCCGCATAAGATTAAGATATTTGCGGATACAGAAGCTCTGCCTAAAATTAAATATCAGGTCGATCGGTCTTATGGATGTCATTGCTCTGTGTAGGCTTCTGCCGTAAAAGATCACTTATTTAAGAATTTCGCGATCCCGTTCTTACAGTCCTCGGTCATGCGGGCGTGGGCGTTGGTGACAGCTCCTTTTTCGATGGCGGTGCTGAGATCGTCGCCGTCAATGTCGTAGATAAGAGCCTTGGTCATCGCGACGGCCGAGGCACTGACGGCGGCGTAGCGTGAAGCGTATGTGACGGCTGCCGAGCCAAGATCTTCGTCGGTAATAAGCTGGTTGACGATGCCAAGGTTCAGCGCCTCGCGTGCCGAAAATTCGCCGCCCTGCGTCAGCATCTCAAAGCTTTTCTTTTCGCCCACATTTCGCCGCACGATCGCCGCGACCATCGCCGGCACGAACCCGATCTTAACCTCCGGGTAACCGAACTTCGCATTCTCGTCCGCGATCAGCACATCGCACGCCATCGCAAGCCCGCAGCCGCCGGCAAAAGCCCGCCCGTGAACCGCCGCAATTACCGGCACACGAAGCCTGCGGATAAGCTTGAACAACTCACCCAGCGAACGAGCATCGTCAAGGTTCTCTTCGTAAGACGCCGAGGCGATCTTTTGCAATGCGGACAGATCGGCACCCGAACAAAAATCCTTTCCCGCACCGCGTATCACGACAGCTCGAATCTCAGCATCTATTTCGACCGTTTCCAACGCTTCCTTTAAGGCAGCGATCAACTCGTCATTCAACGCATTACGCTTTTCAGGACGATCGAGTGTAATAATACGAACCGCACCATGATCTGAAATTAAAATAACGGACATGATCTTTTCCAATTAACAATTTGCCGATCGGCAATTAACAATTAAGAACTTTGTTCTTTTTCCTTTGATGTCTTAACAATAGCGGTAAGGATCTTAGCTATCTCTTTACGATCAGCCTCGATCGAGGCGAATTCGCGTTCGTTTATCAGACCCGCAAAATGTATCAGTTGCAGCCAATATTCGGTCTCATCCGCTCGTCTGAGAGCCCTTGCCATATATACCGGGAACATCTCACGCGATTCACCACTCGTAGCCTCTTTTACATGTCTGCCAACATTCGTACCGGCGGATAACAGCTCACGGCTTAAGGTAAATTCCTTATGCTCATCTGATAAATACCGACTGAGCTTAATTATCCTCAACGCAAATGCAAATGATCTGTCAACTATCACATTATCCGATCTCATATTGTCGATTGTGAATTGAGCATTTGTAAATTGGGCAAAATTGCCTCTGACCACGAACTACAGTTCAGCCGTCGCCCGATCTATCTCAGCGGCAAATCTTTCCAGTGTTTTTGAAACGACCTCGATCTGCTGCTCGGCCTCTTTCCAGTCTCGTTGTTCGATGGCTTCGCGAATGGCGGGAAGAGTTTTGACGCCATAACCCGTGTAAAATCCGGGAGCGTAGATCTGGTGTTTGAACCAATCGCGACGCGGAAGGCCTTCAGGGCGGATGAGTGCCCTTTCGGCTCGATAAAGTATCTCGTCAAGCGCTCGACGATCCTTTACGGATGAGGTCTTTGACGCCACCGCTCTCTGATAGTTTCGTGAGCTATCCTGCAGCTTTGCAAATGCGTTCTGCAGCGGAGCAAAGTTGAGATACGGCACATTATCTTTGGGTTGCGGCAAGGTAAGGTTACGTTTCGGGTCTTGTACCGACTTTAAAATACCCGAGGCGAGCAGATGATCCGTATTCCGAGTCTCGCTGCGCATATTGTCAGCAAGGGCTTCGACCTCGCTGACGTATCTGCCAACGGTTTCGGCAAAGTTATTAAATTCGAAAGGAAGCGTATCCGCATTTGCCATACGCATCATTGCATGGCCGCCGGCCTTTGACAGCGTAATGCCGTACGAAAGATCCGGGTCGCCGAACCGCATATAGTGAGCATACGTGTCATAGATCGAGTGATACGACCCGCTCTCATCTTCACCGCCAAAGCCAATATTCAGCGAAGCGATTCCCAGATGCTGAAGGAAAGGTGTGTAGTCCGATCCCGACCCGAGTGCTCCGATCCTGAGATCGCCGCGTGTGAGCACCTCGTTCCGGGATGCCGCATCGGCGGTCAATTCTGTATTCCTGAGCCTTTCCCACACGCTCAAACCGGTCTCAGGGTCAGGAATGTCGCGGGCAACATCATTGATGAACCGCTCGAGTGTGTGCGAGCCTTCGGCACCAAAGAAACCACGTCCGTTCGTATCGCTGTTGATATAAACGACGGCCTTGCGGCTGAGTTCGTCGGCATGCGTCTCGACCCATTCTGTCGAACCGATCAAACCTTCTTCTTCAGCATCCCATGCGCAAAAGACAAGTGTACGCTTAGGTTTCCAGCCTGTCTTAACGAGTTCAGAGATGGCACGGGCTTCTTCCATCATCGCAACCTGACCGCTGAGCGGATCGTTCGCTCCGTTAACCCAAGCGTCATGATGATTGCCGCGAATGATCCATTCGTCAGGTGCCTCGCTGCCCTTCATCTTAGCGATGACATCGTATATCGGCTTGATGTCCCAATTGAACTCGAGCTTCATCCTGACGGTCGGCGTTTTGTCGCCAAAGTGATAAGTTATCGGCAGTGAACCGCGCCAATTCCTCGGCACTACGTCACCGTCGAGGCTTTTGAGCAGCGGCAAAGCGTCGCCGTACGATATCGGCAACACGGGAATTTTGGTCAGTGTAACTGCGTCTTTTCGGTCGATGCGCTTTGCGTCTTTGATCGCACCGATGTCTTTCGTCAGCGGGTCGCCCGGATAGAGCGGCATATCCATTACCGAACCGCGTTGTACGCCGTTCTCATTGCGAAAAGCTCCTTTTGGGTAAACGTCGCCCTGAGCATAGCCGTCATCCAACGGATCCGAATAAATTATGCAGCCGATCGCTCCCTGTTCGGCGGCGACCTTCGGTTTGATGCCGCGCCACGATCCGCCATAGCGCGAGATCACGATCTTACCGCGAACAGAGATGCCGTGCTTATCAAGTTCCTCATAATCGGCTGGCCTGCCATAGTTCACATAGACGAGCTGACCTGTAACATCACCATCGATCGAGTAGGCATTATATGTCGGAAGCTGCTCACTCTGCTGCTCGGTCGAAGGGTCGCCCGCAACCGGCGATTCGTTGAGCTTGAGTGTGAATTTTTCGGGAGACGTCATCTCGACGAGCCGTGTTTTTGGCGTCGGAAACAGTACATCGAACGACTCGATCTGAGTATCGTAACCCCACGAACGAAATTGTGACGCAATGAATTCCGCATTCTCCTTATCATACGGCGACCCGAGATGATGAGGACGTGCCGAGAGGCGTTTAAGCCATACCCTGAGGTCGTCAGCCTTTAAAAAGCTGTCAAAAGCGGCTTCGGCTGAGCGCTCGGCAACGCTCGATCCGTCGGTAAACCCATAGATCGCCGCAGGTTTCGGCACCTGAGCAAAAGACATATTTGCGACCCCGACAAAAACTATGAGTGTCAGAAACCGTGCGGCGAATTTATTCATTTTGTTTTACCTTTAGATTATTTTTTAAATCCGAGACTCTCGGCGGCGGCATCGTCGATATCGATGTACATTCTGAGCAATGCGGTTGACATCGTTTTGCCCTGGGCATCGGTCATAAGGCTCATTGTGCCGCCGCCGCCAAGCGAACCGTGCAAAAGGAAGTTAAGCGCTTTCAAATTAGGCAATTCAAAGCGCTCGACCTCGCCTTTTACCATTTCGCCGAAATGCTGTTTGACCGAGTCGGCAGTCACCTTTTCGACCAGTATAGGATATATGTCATCCGAGAGAGCGATCAGACCGACATTTGCCGTATCACCTTTATCTCCGGAACGTGCGTGTGCTAATTTAACGAGTTGTATCTTCATCTCAAGATCATCGCAGCCAACCCCTCAGCCGCTAATTTAAACTAAAATATACTTGTTAATGGATTTTATTAGAGTTACGTTTTAATGTAAAAGGAGTCGATGCACGGGAAATGAAAATAACACCAAAACGCACCGCGGCGATCATAATTTCGTGTCTGTTTGCAGCCGTATGTACTGCCGCCCAAACGTCGCGCCCTGACACACGGCCGAGGATAAAAGCAACACCGACGCCGATAGTTCAGCTGCCCGCAGCCCAAATGCCCACACCGACGCTGAATCAGATATTAGACAATGCCCGCTTACAAACAGACAGATACGTCGAGGTCTTTAAAAATCTGACCGCGATCGAAAAAAAGAGTTTTGAGATCTACGGCAAGGATGAATCTGTCAAAAAAACACGCACCATCGAGTCACGATTTCTCGTCTATCAGCCGACTGATGAGAATGCATCAGCCGCCGAGTATCGCAGCGTGACCGCCGTCGATGGTAAGGCAATGGACAATGTCGATAAACGTACACAGGAATTTTTTCTGAAAGTGCTCAAGGCAGGCAGTTCCGATAAAGAGTTAGATCAGATATTAAAAGAAAGCACACGTCACGACCCAGAATTTTCGATCTCGGAATTTACGCTCTTTGAGGCATTGGCCCTCGACGCTGACCTTCGCGGTAAGTTCGATTTTGAACTCGGCGGTATGAGCGACATCGACGGCCATCGCGTATATGTTGTGCGATATAAACAGATCTCTGATTCGCCTCAGATCGTCATTAACGGCGATGATAGGTCCGCTGTCCGCGGCGTTCAGCAATACAGTGTCGTGATACAAGGCGGTGACAAAGATCGCCCGTCGGGCCGTTTTACCGGAACGATGTATCTGGACGCCGACACTTTTCGTCTTCGACGTGAGAGCCGCACGCTTTGGGTAGTGCTTGGCGATAGTTCGACGCCGTATAAAGCATTTGATCAGCAGTTCGATTACCAGGACAGCCAGTTCGACATACTTACTCCGAAACGCGTATCGCACCTTCAATATCGCATCGACCTTAAAGAAGGACGCTCAAAAAAAGACATCAGCGTCGTATTTGATTATTCCGATTTTTCGAGGCCGGATGTTGAGGTGACTTCGTCAGACGTCAACAATAAAAATTAGCATTTATCATCATTTCAGCGACCGCAGCGTCGTGTCGGCCATCTTTCTGTCAGCGATGATATCGGCATCGGCGGCATTTGCGGTCGCCTGTAAATAAGTGTTCAGATCGCGGCTGGCATAGTCGGACTTTCCCGCCTCGGCATATAACAGCCCGAGACGCAAAAAGACCGAGGCGGCCTCAGGCGTCATTTCTCTTGCGGCCTGTTGTCTGACGCTTTCGAGTTCGATCAATGCATCATTTTTTTTGCTCTCCAGATAAAGGACGACGGCGAGCTTTTCAGTAAGCGATGCCGCATAGATCGGCAGCCGCTTTCGTCCTTCACGTAGCGAACGCTCGGCTTCGGCCAGGTCTGACGCAGCCTGTTGAGCAACGGCGTACGATTCATACGCCTGATAAAGCGTGTAGGCATTGACGTCCTCATTTTTCAGCGAGATCACGCGGTTAAGGTCAGCGATGGCTTTTTGCGTGTCGCCAAGTGAGATGTATGTTCGTCCGCGTCCCATCATTCCGAGAGCCGTCGGTTTGATCTCGACCGCCCTGTCATATGCGGCAAGCGCGGCCCGATAATTTTTTCGAGCGCTCAGTTCAGCACCTAAATTGGTAAATGACAGTGACGAGTTTCGATCGATCTCAACATTGTGCGACCAAAGTGCGAGATCGCTGCCCCAGACTGGATTGTATGTCATCGAACGCACCGAAAGTACCACAACGATGACCGCGACAACTGCCGCGAGAGGTTTGTGAAGTGTTTTTTTGTCAAATACACTCGACAGTAAAAGTATCCTGAACGTCAAGACCAACACGCCCAAAAGCGGGAGATACAAGTATCTGTCATGGACTATCTGATCCGTCGGGAACGTGCCGACATACAGTACAGGCACGATCGGCAGTAAAAATATCGCAAGGCCAAATGCCGCGATCCGATCCCGCAATGCGACAAGCACACATCCGCCCACGGCTGCTAAACTGACGATCAACGGCAGAACAAAATTCGCCATTCCGATATCTGACACTGGCCTGAGCGGATAATTTTCGCCCAGCGTAAGCGGAAAAAATATCTGCTTAAGATAAAAAACAAAAACCTCGGGAGCACTTATGATCCCTGCCGTAAAGCCCGTCTGGTCATCCATTGGCCGCGAGATCGCACCGATGACCGACCACCTCGCAACAAAATAAACTATCGCCGCAGCCGCAAATGGTATTACTGATAAGAACTTAAATGTCCGTCCGTCATCTCTGAGCAACGCCATCAAAAAAAAGATCGGCAGGCAAAAGAATGCGGTCTCTTTTGACCCGAGTGCGAAAAGATAACAGACTATCGACGCGAAAAGTTCAGTGGACAGTCGCCCTTTTGTCATTGCACGCTCAAAAAATATGAGCGAAAGCACTGTCATCAATCCGAATAACAGATCGGGTGAACCCGCGACCCATGCGACCGACTCGCTGTGAACGGGGTGTACCGCAAACACGAGCGTCATCAATAATGATCCGTACCTGCCGCAGCCCCAAAGCATCAACAGACAGAACACCGCCGAACAGATGGTGACATGCAGAATGACATTGACCAGATGCCAGCCAAAAGGGTTTGGGCCAAACGCTCGATATTCTGCGATCGACAAGGCAGTGAATACCGGCCGCCAATAGTTGCTCGCTGAGTTAGTGCCATCGCCCTTGAACGCCCAAACGTCCGATACCAATGCCTTGCCATACAATCGGCTGTCCTGTATCAGCGGATTGCGCAATATCTGACGGTTGTCGTCATAGACAAGATCGCCGCCTAGCGTATTTGCAAAAACGGCAAATGCGACGACCGCAATGATCGCCAGCGGCAGGATCTCTTTTTTAAGTGAGATATCGTTCAGAACGATCTATATTTCCCGACTGCGTAATATAACATCAGCGGCGATCTCATCCGCGAGGCCGATGTCGAGAGCTTTTACCGCATCTATAGGTGACGCGGTAAAGAACATCTCAGACGCTCTCGCGGCTCCGATCAGCCGTGTCAGACGCTGTGTGCCGCCCCAGCCGGTTATTATACCCAACGAAGCTCCCGGATGAGCAAATGTCGCCGTTGATGCCGCAATTCGTTTATCGCACGACAGTGCAAGGTCCAATGCTCCGCCAAAACAAAATCCGTTGACCGCCGCGACCGTCATTTGCGGCATCTCCGCAATAGACGCCATCAGCGATTGTCCGCGTCGGGCAAATGCGGCCGCATCGTCAGCACTCAGCATCGCGATCTCTCTCAGATCGGCTCCCGAAGCGAACACATTGCCGACCCCTGTGAATATTACCTTTTCCAACGCCGCATCTGTCGTAAGCGACGGAATAATGCTCTCGAGTTCTGCAAGAACAGATATTGATAACGGACTGCGGATCTCAGGCTTGTTAAATCGTACGATCGCGATGCCGCCAACGCGTTTGCATATTATCGCGCCGCTCAAAAGAACACCGCCCATGCAGTAAGATCGTCCGAGATATCTTCGAAAAGGACGAGCGAGACCTCGCCTTGTCTGAACGCCTCGACGTCCCGTACGCCTTCGGGCCATTTCTCATTCGCAGCCTGCGGCAGCTTTGCTAAAAATTCGTCTGCGGTAAATTTCACACCGTCAGAATAGCGTCACTTCAAAATAGACTCAACTTCAACGCGTATGGTGCAACATGTTTGACTGCAAATAACGCCGCCTTTGGCGCGGCCTTTGTGACGACCGGTTTGAGTATGCTGACGGCGATCGGCTTGGCAACGTGCCTTGCAGTAAACTTCGTCGTCGCCCAAGATGCCTTTGCCGCCGAACCGACCACGACGACAGCGACAGTGCCCGTTCCTCTCAGCATCGAAACCGGAACGCTCGTTCGTCTGTCATTTACCCACGTCGATTGTGCATTGGCCGCCGCCGCTAACATCATCAGGCACAGTGCCGCCATGCTTAGATTGAATATTCTTTTCATTGTTTAAAAAATTTACAGCGAGTGAAGATCAAGGATGCGTCAGGACGACGCTCTCGATATATCTTATATGACAAAATGGTGTTTTGAAAAGGATTTTTTATGACGGCTACCTACTGTTTCAGGTCGTCTTCTGATGCACGAACGCTCTTTTTATAAGTCATCGCTGTACTGTACTTTTCATAAACGCCTTCAAAAATGCTCTGCCACGAGTATCCCATAGCCGCAGATCTTGCGGCTACGCCCATCGACCTCAATTTTTCGGGATCTTTGACGGCATCGATCGCAAGTTTAAAAAGGTCTTCGTCATCCGCCGCGACGAGTCCTGTAATGCCGTTATTAACAAGATATTTCGGCCCGGCGTCGGGCGTAACTATAGACGGCACGCCTGACGCCATCGCCTCGAGCACCACATTGCCGAACGCATCCGTCTTTGACGGAAAGACGAACAGGTCCATATATGCAAAGTTTCTCGCGAGTTCCTCACCACTCAATGCTCCGGTAAACTCGACGCGATCCATATTCGCGGCAAGCCAATCACGCTCGGCACCGTCACCAACGAGCAAAAATCGGTAATTAGCGATATTTGCCGCCTTGAGCCGTCGCTCGAGTTCGGCGAGTACGCGGACATTCTTTTCCGCCTGCAGACGTCCGACGTAACCGATCACGATCTCGTCGTCTGTCCTGTCGCGTTTCGCGGGATCAAGAAACTCCGTATCGACGCCGCGGCCCATCAAAAACGACGGCCGTTTTGTCATTTTGCGAAGCTGTTCGACCTGCTCGATATTTGGAGCAAGCTGCATCTGGGCTAGAAATAAAAGCTTCATCGACCCGTGCAGCACGAACTGCTCGGTCAGATTTCCGATCTTTCGCGGCAGTGTGCCCGGGAGCCATGTGAGATGCTTTGTCAGGCGTTTTGCGGCGTATTCGTGGCCGTTGGTATGCCACGAGGCAACGGCATTGATCTTTTGAAAATGCGCCAGATAGAACCCGATCAGGCTGATGTCGTTAAATCCTGTTACGTGCAGTATGTCAGGTGCAAAATCCTTTACCGTTTTGGTAACAAGCTTTTTATACCGCCAAAGTAGCGGGTCATATTTGAGTTCGGTATCGATCAGGATGGAAGCACGCCCTTTTTTTAGATCGAGGAACTGCACGCTGCCGTCCTCGGTCAGCTGCGTCTTTTCGCCCGCACGGATACACAGCAGCGGAAAACCGTTCTGCCGAGCATACTCCGTCAGCCGTCGCAAAACATTAGCCGCACCATTAGTTTCATGAAAAGTATCCGCAAAAAGCGCAACACGAGGTATCAATGTCATTTTCTGATCGTTATTTATCGGTTATTTCAAGATCGACAGATATTCGCGCCACGGGCCGACAGCGGTTTGGTAGCGTTTTGCCATTGATGTCGAGATCTGGCGAATGTGTGTGAGATCATGCACCACCCATGTCGCGAGCAATTGTCTCAGTTCGACCTCGCCAAACTCCGGATGTTTGCCCGTGAGGCTCAGACGATCTTCGTCAAGCTGCCAGCTTTCGACCGTTCGGATACAGCGGCCTCGAACGTCGTCAAACTCATCGAGCAGCATCGACAAACTCTTTCCGTCTGATGCCTCGAAATGGCCGTAACGATCAAATGGCGGAAAGTCTCTGACATCGCCACGGCTCAATATCACTCTCGCTCTCGGTATCCAATCTTCGCGATCTGCATATATCAGATGTGCAACGATGTCACGCGGCCCCCAATCGTCACGCCCGCCGGACGATGTCCATTCTTCCGAAAGCCCGCTCAACAGCCCGCGAACCGCCGTCGGCGTCGCCGTCAGCACCTCTTTTGCCTTTCCAAGATCAAACTCCATTTAGACGACAATAACGCAAAGTGAATGGCAAATTCCACCCTTCAAGAGATAAAAGAGCGGACAGGCCGAGAGATGATCTCGATCTGTCCGCTTCATTATCGTACAGTTGATCCCGTTCCTATTTCTTGCCGCCTGCGGGCCAGACATAGGTACACGATGACGGAACCTTGACCGCCGATGTCGGAAGGCTCATCGCCGAAAGGCCGTTCTTGGCCAATAGGCTGTTAAAAGAAACGACATCTGTGCCGAGCAGCGTTTTCCACGCATCTGCGGTTGTCGTAAATTCCTTACAGCCTGATTCCCAAGTATCTATGGCGGCCTTGGTCGGCGGCATATCGATACCGTTCTGAGCGATCGGGCCGAGAACGGTGTTAAATAAGCCGTTGATCGATGTGAACGGCAGCGGTGTTCCAGGTTTACGCATCGCACCAAACCCGCGTCCGCCGCCGCGAACTATCGGCCCGCCGAGTGCCGCAAGCTTTGTCTCCAATACGGCTGCCGCACTCGCAACTTCTGCCGACGGACCTGTCGAAGCGATCTTTGCGACCTGTTCACGTATGTTCGCGACCTGCTGATCTGCATCAAAGCTGTCCTCCATTCCCTGCCACGACATCATCGCGAGTTTATTCTGGGCACGAAGGCCGGCCATCATCGACGGGCTTTCACCGACACGCGGGTCGTTATGAACCGTGACCGTCTGAGTGTAGCTCTTGCCGTCAACCGTCAGTTTGACCGTATAGACTCCCGGCAGTACGAGCGGGCCGTGCGGAGCCGGAACGACCGAGTTCGGAGCCGCGTTCATCTGGTTATTGATGTCCGGATTAAATCCTCGCGGATCGTCATAACGCAGGTCCCAATTAGTGCGGTTAGTACCGACATTCGTTGATAATGCACGATCCTCGACGGCCTTTAACCAATATTCGGGATACGGCTGACGCTCGACCTTTGTCGGTATCACGCTCGTCATCGTTCTGACCAGCGTTTTTGCCTGATCATAGATCTCCATCTTGATGACACCCGTCGGCCTCTTGCCGAGGTGGTAATAAATGATCGCACCGAAAGGCGGATTCTCAGAGTGCGGCATTTCGGGATTCATCGGCTGATCCCAGTTCGCATTCTCACGCGAACGTATCGCGTCGCCCGGCTTGAAAAGATAAGCCGGTGCTGATTTGATCGCCTGAGCATTTGCCGCAACCTCTCTCAGCGGACTCATATCGTCAAGCACCCAAAATCCGCGTCCGTAGGTACAGATGACAAGGTCATTCATATTATCGTGCGTATGAAAGACCATATCGCGGATAGACGTGCTCGGCAGATTTTGACGCAGCGTCTGCCAATGATCGCCATCGTCGAACGAAACATAGACCGTCGTCTCCGTGCCGGCAAAGAGCAGGCCTTTCTGCTTAGGATCCTCGCGAATGACGTGGATCTGGCTGCCCGTCCTTTCCTCGGTCGGCAGGCCGTTGACGATACGTGTCCAGGTCTTGCCGCCGTCATGCGTACGATAGATATAATGCTGCTCAGGCCCGTTAGATACGGCACCTCGTCCAAAACCAAGATTTGCGACAACATACGCCGTATCGAGATCACTATGACCGGCCTCGACCGTTACAAAGTTCGCGTTCTGCGGCAGATCGGTGAAATTTGTCATATTTTCCCAAGTTTTGCCGCCGTCGAGAGTTTTATATATCTGTCCTGTACTGCTGCCCGACCAGACGACGCCCTTTTTGACGGTCGAGATCGCAAAATCCGAGATCGAACCCCGTGCCATCGGACGTCCGCCGCCATTTGGCCCGGCCCCGGCGACAGGAGTTTCAAGTTCTTTTCCGCAAGGCGCGAGCGGTTGACCTTTCGGCGAGGTCAGATCAGGGCTGAAAGGCTGCCACGACTGGGCTCCGTCACGAGTTACGAGTATGCAGTTGTAACCGGCATACATTGCCTTTGGCTCAAAAGCCTCATCAAACCGTTTCCACGCGTCGCGGCCTTCGGCATAAAGGTCGCGGTCAGTACCGAAGTTCGGCGCAACATTGCCCCATTGGCCGGTATCTGTATCGATCTTGACCATTCCGTTGCCCTGCCCGAGGCCATAGCCGACGCCAAAGACCGTCGTCGGTTTTAAAGGATCCGGCACCGCCGTACCGAATTCTGATGATTGCAGCGGATACCAGTCAATGCTCGTTATCTGTCCGAGATCGCCGCGGCTGCGGGTCATCACAGCTCCTGTATCCTGTTGAGAACCGAGCACCCAGTACGGATAACGCGTATCTGTCGTAACCTTATATATCTGTGCGATCGGTATTTGATAATATCCGCTCCATGTTTTACCGTTGTCGAGCGTGACAGCAGGGCCTTGATCAAATCCGAATAACATTCGATGGCCGTTCGTCGGATCGATCCAGATGTCGTGCGGATCTTCGCCGCCCGGTGCACCCTTGAATACATCGAACGTCTTGCCGCCGTCTAACGAACGCGACACATACGTACTAACCGTATAAACGATGTCCGGATCCTGAGTATCGACCCAAACACCCGAGCTGTAAGCTCCCTGACCGTTGCCGACTCGCGGATCGCCCTCGGCCATATGCTTCCACGTTTCGCCCTGATCGTCCGAACGGTAAAGTCCCGACGGTTTGCCATCGGGCGGATTTCCGATCAAATAGACGCGCTTGCCGTCAGTATGCATCGCGACAGCGACGCTTATGCGGCCCGTGTATGCCGGTATCGACGTGATCTTTGTCCATGTTTTGCCGTAATCGGTCGAGCGGTAGAGAGCCGTGCCGTTAGGCCCCTGCGGAGCAGCTCCGCCAAACCCGAAACCTCCGCCCGCACCCTGAGTCGTTGCGAACAGGACGTTAGGCATATCATATGCCGCCTCGAGGTCGCGCGTGCCGTTGGCATTTTCCGGCCTAAGCGTGTTCTCCCATGTTTTGCCGCCGTCACTCGAACGATAAATGCCCTGTCCGGGATGTTTCGCATCGCCCTGCGTCGAAACGAGAATGATGTTCGGATCTTTAGGATCAACGACCATCTTATTGATCTTTGTCGTCTCGTCGAGGCCGATATGTGTCCAGGTCTTGCCGGCATCGACAGACTTGTACATTCCGTCGCCGCTCGATCCCATGACCGAGTCGCCTGTGCCGACATAAATGATATTCGGGTCCGATGGTGCGACCTGCACTGCTCCGATGCTGTCAACATTTTGGAACTGATCGAATATCGGGAACCACGTCACGCCTGCGCTCGTTGTTTTCCAGACACCGCCCGCGGGCGTTCCGACATAGTAAACTCCCGGCTGGCCGATCACTCCCGAAACCGCCGATATGCGTCCGCCGTGATTCGGCCCGATGCTGCGCCATTTAAGACCCGCAAAAAGCTCATTCGGCACCTGTGCCGTCACCCCGAAGCCGCATAGTAATAAAAGTAAAAGAACCGCGATCGAACGCAAACGAAAATTGCGTGTATGTGTGCTCATCTCGACAAAAACCTCATTTCAAAAAAGGGATCGAACAATACATCAGACCCATCATACGCCTAATTACTACGGATGATAGTACAAAACTAATACGCAGGAAATTAAAATTGGTTTTCGTCTGGTCTAGTCGGGTGTATTTTAGTTAAGAACAGGCTTTGAACAGCTATCTACCGTAACTCTAAAGTATGTTTAAGCAGAGATTTACGGTCGTGAAGGAGGAATCGTAATATCCGGCGGGATAGTGATATCTATGGGATCTGCAGCTGACTCGGCGATGCCGGTGCTGATCTCTTCGATAATGCCTTTTTGAATGTAGATCGGGAGCACATATCCCCGCAGCCTCGGCAGGACTGCCTGAAACCAAGCCGCACCGGCGAGACAGCCGATGCCGCCTATGAGCAGCGTATACGGAGCACCGATGTACTCGGCAAGCGTGCCCGCGAGCAAACTGCCGAAAGGCGCAGTACCCATAAATGCCATCGTATAAAAGCTCATCACACGCCCGCGTTTGTCCTCATCTACAATGGTCTGAATGAGCGTATTACTCACCGCCATCTGCACCATAAAGCCAAGTCCAGTTACGACCATCAACAGCATCGACAGCCAGATCATCCGCGAAAATGAGAATGCCACAAGCCCTGCGCCAAAGACAGCCGCCATTCCCGGAATGAACCGCCCGAGTCCGACAACACTCTTTCGTGCCGCGAGAAACAGCGCTCCGACCAGTGCTCCTATGCCGGAACACGTCATCAAGATACCGAGCGTGTACGGCCCTCCGTGCAATATCTCGGTAGCAAAGATCGGCATCAGCACCGTATATGGCATACCGACAAGGCTCACGAAAGCAAGCAGCAAAAGAATGCTGCGGATCGGCATAAAGGTCCATACGTATGAGAACCCTTCGCGCAGTTGTTCGGTTATGTTTGATGCTGTGTTGACTATGGTTTCGGTAGTGTTGATGCGCATTGCGAGAAGCGAGCCGATCACAGCAACGTAGCTGACCGCATCGATGGCAAAACACCAGCCTTCGCCGACGATCGCGATTATCACGCCAGCGATCGACGGGCCCAACAGACGCGCCGCGTTCACGAGAGATGAGTTAAGTGCGATCGCATTGGGCAGGTCGCCGGGATGCTCGACCATCTGCACGACAAAAGACTGTCTCCCAGGCATATCGAACGCATTTATCAGCCCCTGAAATACCGAAAGGGCAAGTACGTGCCATATCTTGATCGTGCCCGTCAGAGCGAGTACCGCAAGCGCCGCCGACTGTATCATCGCCAGCACCTGCGTCACGACCAACAGCCTGTGACGATTCCAACGATCGACCATCACGCCCGCCAACGGAGCCAGCAAAAATGACGGTATCTGTCCCGCAAACCCGACCAGACCGAGCAGCAATGCCGAATCTGTAAGCTTATAGACCAGCCAACTCGTCGCGATCCGCGTTATCCACGTACCGATCATCGACACCAACTGCCCCGAAAAGAAAAGGCGATAGTTCCTATACCCTAACGCCCTAAACAACCCGCCTGATCTTTTATCTGTCTCAACCACCTAAGCTGATGATAGCAGAACCAAAATAAAGTCGCTCATCACGTAACATTACACCAATACACTTTCATGAAATTAATGCTTGTTACGACAAAGCAATTGCGGCTTAAACAGATCGACCAATACTCACGAACTGATCCGGTGAGCAATTAAGGGACCTTAGGCGTTCTCGATCAGCGGACATCTGCGGATCGTTGTCTCCGAGTTTGAGTGACGCGTTAAATATATCTTTTAAAATTTTATTTTTGGGGAACGTAAGGCTGTAATGCACCCATTTACCGTCGCGTCGCCCTTTAACCAGATGGGCACGTTTGAGATACGCAAGATGTCGCGAGATCTTTGGGTTGTTGGTGTCGAGCGCCTCGGCAAAAAAGCAAACACAGACCTCACCGCCGCGTAATAGATTTAGCAATCTCAAACGTGTCCTATCGGCGAGTGCCGAAAAAAAAAGCTCTGCATCAACTTCTTTTAAATCGCTCATTGATCGATATTTTATCACAATTACATTTATGCCTTGACATAATTGTGATCCTTGACTATTCTGACCATATATTTATGCTAATACATAATTGATGAAGACAAATTGGACTAGGAGATCTGATCTATGGAAAGCACAAAAGATATCGCCGTCATCAAGGCGCACGTCTCACTTTATGTAAAGAATTCAGCCGCGAGTACCGAGTTTTACAAAAAAATGTTCGGCATCGAGCCGTCAAAAGTTCGGACGGGCTATGCAAAATTTGATCTTAACGATCCGCCGCTCAACTTAACACTGAATCAGAACCGGTTCCACTGCAAAGGGGCACTGTCTCATCTTGGCATTCAGGTGGCAACGACCGAAGACGTCCTCAAACTTCGAGATCGCTGGGTCGGTTCCGGGCTTCTTCCGCGTGACGAGATGCAGACCAATTGTTGTTATGCCCTTCAGGATAAAGCATGGATCAGTGATCCTGACGGCAATGAATGGGAAGTTTTCGTAGTCCTCAAAGACAACCTTCCCGAAAATGTCGCTGAATCAGGTAACGACGCCTGCTGCACGCCGAACTTCATCGGCATTAACGGATCTCAACGGAAAGTCTCGACAACTTGCTGCTGATCATGCTCATACTATTTAGATACAAGGCTCCCATTGTCTTAGATACAAGGCTCCCATTGTCATCATCACTTCGCTGATCATATTGCAGCTAATTTTGGGTTTCGACCCCAAATTCTGCATCATCAACGTAATGTGGCTGTTGATCGATCAGCAGAACAGATCATATCGTGATCCACAAAGCAGCAGATAGCACATAGAGCGATATCTTGTATCAATGTGCTATCTGTCAATATATGTAAATTTTTAAAGTACGAACGCTCCGATGTGCGGCGTATCGGTATTGGCACATGTTCTTAGTGCCAAAATGAGCGAGTTGCGAATATTTTCCGGAGTAATGATGGCATCGACGAGGCCGCGGGCGGCAGCATGTTTAGCGTCGAGCTCGCGGTCGTAGGTGTCGCGAACGGACTGCATATCGGCGAGGAGCTTTTCGTCGGGTTCTTGTCCGGCAGCCTTTAGTTTTTCGAGTTGTGTACCATGGATCGCAACGGCCGCGCTGTCGCCTTCCATAACGCCCATTCGGCCTGTCGGCAGGCTAAATATAAAATCCGGGTCAAACCCATGCCCCGCCATCGCATAATAACCCGCACCCGAAGCATGATTGATCGTCAGCACGATTTTAGGTACCTTGGCACACGCCATTGCTTCGACAAAACGCGCCCCGGCACGAATGATGCCGCTATGCTCTGCGTCGGCACCGACCATAAAACCCGACACGTCCTGCACAAAGAGCAGTGGGATGTTGAGTCGGTCGCAATTATCGATAAAGTAGGCGGTCTTTTCGGCGGACTCGGTATAAACGATGCCGCCAAATCGCGGTGGTTCGCCCGGCTTTCCCTTTGACATCCCTCGCGAGTTGGCAATGATGCCGACCGTCATTCCGCCGAGTTTTGCCGTGCCGCATATCATCTCTTTTGCGTAATCGGCCTGAAACTCATCCACCGATCCGTCCAAAAATGTCGCCAATACCGCATGCATGTCATAAGGCGCCCGATGGTCATCAGGCAAAATGTCATACAACGGAGCGGAGACACTCTTGTCCCCATCGCCTGTTCCTCCGGCAACATTTCCGTCAGCATCATTCACGACGGACGCAGCGTTATTCTTTGCGGACAAGAGTGTCCGTGCTTCGTTCGACGGCAGATCAGCGATCAGTTTTCTGATCTTTGCAAGACATTCCTGATCGTCCTTAGTGCGATAATGAGCAACGCCGGATATGGAGTTGTGAGTCATTGCACCGCCGAGAGTTTCGTTGTCGATGGTCTGTCCGGTCGCACCTTTAACAAGATTTGCACCGCCGAGGCCCATAAATGAAGTTCCCTCGACCATCAGGATCACATCACTCAACGCCGGCAGATACGCTCCACCGGCGACACACATTCCCATAACGGCCGAGATCTGCGGAACCTTTAGATAGTGCCGCATGATCGAGTTGTAATAAAAGATGCGCGCCGCTCCGTATTGTCCCGGAAAAACGCCGCCCTGATACGGCAAATTCACGCCCGCACTGTCCACGAGATAAACGATCGGTACGCGGTTTCGCATCGCGATCTCCTGTGCACGCAATATCTTTTTGATCGTCTCCGGATACCATGCACCAGCCTTTATCGTTGCATCATTTGCAATGACCACACACTCACGGCCCTCGATCATACCGATGACCGTCACGACCGCGGCCGCCGGAGCCTGTCCGTCATACTGATCGTATGCGATCAGCAGCCCGATCTCCTGCGAAAACGTATCAGCGTCCAACAGTTTTGCAATGCGTTCGCGCGCGGTCAATTTCCCTTGTTTATGGATCTTCTCGATCTTGGCCGCACCACCGCCAAGCCGCAGGCGTTCAGCAAGTTCGAGATATTCGTCTGTGAGTATTTTCAGGCGAGACATAATTACGACTCAATAACCGTTAAACCCTTTATAAATTTGAAATCCTTAATGTTGAATGTAACAAGTGTCAGTTCATGCTCAATAGCAGTTGCGGCAATAAGACCATCTGGGAGAAAAAGTCCTTCTGAAGCAGAATATTTATCTATCAACTCAATTCCAAGGTTGGAAATTTCAGGCGTCAGAGGATAGCAATGAATGGTTGAAATTCTTTTTTTAAGCGATTCTCGGTAATGTTTTTTAATTGCCCCTTGAATGAGTTCGATATAAATAATTGTGCTTATACAAACTTTTTTACCGGTGAGAGAACTTTTTAGATCAACATCACCGGTAAGAAGTTTCGATACAATATTTGTGTCAAGTAAATATTCAGTCACGCCCACTGTTTTTTCTGCGAATTTCTCTCATTAGATCATCCACTTCTTTAGGGTCACGATCAGCCCACAAACCAAATATCTCATCAATGGGAGAAACAGGCTCCGCGATCTGCTCGAGTTCTTCGACAAGCTTTTTTGCAGCTTTTTTGTCTTTAACCCTAAAGCTGCCATGAACTTTTATTGGCAATGTAATTGAGATCGTTCCCATTATGATAAGTGTATCACTTATTCTTAAAAGGGCTGATCGCCAATACCTCTATCAATAACTTTTTATGGTGGTGGTCTGTATGCCTATGAAATATATTACCGCTTACGATCACTTTCTTACCGACTCTAGATTTCTATAATTCTTATATTTAATATCATCCAATATAAGTTGAACCTGTATTTGATCAGCCTCTCCCTCATGTTCATCGTTTGCCTTCCGGCAAATTACATTATCAAGAAGAAGTATCCGACATGTTTCTGACTCATCACCTTTTTTTAACGTTTCGTAATAATGCCATTGGGGATAAGTTTTGCTCACCATCGTTCCTGCTGGCGAAACCGGGTTAGGCCCATACTCCAGACATCTGTGCAAACGATCCGACGCCCGATCTCAGTAAACCGAACCCTATGAGCAATGTATTTTTCATGTGTTCTTTAGAACAAACGTCGGAACCATACCGCCGCCGGCAGTGACGTTTGCGAGTTCGTTTGAGGCGAGGCGGGTAAAAGCGGAGCCGACCTTGCCCATAAAAAGCAGCGGATCGAGATCGACAAGCTGTTCGACCATTTCCCAATTACCGGCTTCGTCGGTGATCATCGGAAAAATCTCTTTTGCGGTCTTGACGCGTTCCTGTACAAGGTAATCGCCGTCTTTAAGTGCGAGTTGGATCGCGTCGTCCCATTCGGCAGGGCTTGAGTTCCAACCGATATAGATGCCGTGACCGCCATAGTCGTCATTCGGTTTAAGAACGAGTTTTGACGAATTTGATCGCGTCCATTCGACGAGGTCGATGCTGTCACCGTGATTTATGGTTCGTTCCTCACGAAATTTGCGTGTCCACGGCACATGTGCGGCAATTGCCGACAGTTCGTCGTTGCTGAAAAGATGCGAATGCTTTTCATTTGTCAGCACGGCAAAGATCGCCTTTTTATGCACTAGTTTGCCGCGAAAACTGTTGACAAGACAAACTGCTCCGGCTTCGTAAGCCCGCAGCAGAGCGTCCTGCTCATCCATTATCGGCAGATATTCGTTGACGAGCAGACGTTTGTAAACGATGTCTATGATCGTGCCTTTATAAAAAAGATGGCCGTCATAGTACTCGAGTTCGTCCGGCGAGCAGATGACTGCCGGATAACCGTGATGCTCAAAGAAATCGCGAAATAGTTCAAATTCCTTGATCGTCGGCAGGTCTTTGAGATCGACGATCGCGATCGTCGGAGCATGCTGCGGTTTGCCGCCGATAAACTCTTCGTAACATTCGATGAGCACATCGAGCAGCTTTGACGAACCCTCAAATTGATCTATCCGATATCGCTCTGTAAACTTTTTCATCACCGGCAGAGAACGGAATATCGCACTCGCCGAATCAGCGAACGCAATGCCTGCGGGGCTTTCGCCATTGAGTTCGACAAAGCTGTATGTGTCGTCAGTCAAAAAAGAATCAAGCCGCGACGTAGGCGACACGTGTGAGTAACCCGGATCTATGCGTATAAGTTTTCGCTCGATCTCGGTCACACCGAGTTCGTCGAGGATGTGATCGTGCTCGACCGCCGCATCCTTAACCTTTTGCAGTGCTCCAAAGATCGTCTCGCAGATGCCGGTCACTCGAGTCCAGTCATCAGCCATCACAAAATGCGGCCTGATAAAAGGCGACAGCCTTCGGCCGCCAAATATCAGCCTTGACCTTTCGAGCTCGGCATCAAGCATCTCGACCGAGGCACGTGCTAACTCGGTATCATTTAGAAGTTCGTTATAATATTCGACCGCGTCTTTTAGCATTTTGAATATGACCTGAGCTGCGAGGCATTTTTGCCTGTAAATGAGGATCGATAAATGTTATTAGCTGCCCATCTTTACGAGCGTGTTAAACTCCGACTCTGTCAGCGGCATCACCGAGATACGCGAATTTCTGACGAGCAGAATTTCCTTTAGCTTTGGCTCGGCTTTAATAGCGGCAAGCGTGACAGGCTGCGCAAACCTTTTACCCGCTTTGAGTTCGACCGCGACCCACGCTGGATCGTCCGCCGTCGGATCCGGAAACGCGGGCTTAGATACCGTTGCGTGCCCAACGACCTGTTTTTCCACCTGAGTGATAGTACAGGACCTCATCACCCTTTTTCATATCCCGCAGATTATTTCTCGCCTGATAATTACGCACACCCGTCCAGTCCGTCTTCTTATCCGCCCGAAACTCATCGAACGAATATGACTCCGGCTCCTGTTTCACACACCAATAGTTCATAAATTTAGTTATTAGTTATAAATGATGAGTGACTAATTTTCGCTCACCTTGCAATTTCTTTTCTGTCGTTCGATCGAAGCCTTTGCCGTCTTTATCGAAGCGGTCAGCATTTTTTGTATCTCTTCACAATCTGATCGCATTGATGTCGAGAGTTTCTCATTGATATAGTCGCCTCTAGTTAATAATTTGAGCCAATATGCTGTTTCCGCCGCTTCCTTTTGGGCGATCGAAAGCTTATGCACAAAATCGAGCGTCGATTGTCCGTGTTTTGCTTCTTCAAGATTCGCACCTATTGCCGTACCGCAACGGAGTATTTGTTTTGATATGACATACTCGCGATGCTCATTTTGAAGATACTTATAAAGATTCAATATCCGAAAAGCAAAATCGAACGACTTCTCTCTAAGAATACTCTCTTTCATTCTTCACTAATCACTAATCACTCGTCACTGAACTTTATTTCTGCGCTTCCGCTGCTTTCTTGTTCAGCCATTTTGCGAGGCGTTCGAGCATCGGGCGAAAAGGCTTAAAGAGCTTGGCTCTTACGCTGCCCTCGGATTGTTGTTCGCTCCAGGCTTTGAGGTTCTTTTCGGCGTATTGGCGGATCTGGGGTTCGAGACTCGTCTTTTTTACCGAATGTCTAAGCGTCAGATAATAGTGCTGGCCGACGAGTGAAAATATCAGTCCTGCGATATTCGCCTTAAAACCGCTTTTTGCCATGAACTTCTTTACAAAGCTCTCGGTCGGCTGGAGCAAAGCTCCCATAGACAGCTCGAACCACGGTGCCTGATTTTGAACTCTCGGATGATACAGGCCCGGCAGATCGCCCTTGATCGGCACGTCCATATTTTTTAGCCGCGGGTCGTTAATAAAATCGACGAGTTTGATTCGCTCTATGCCGCGGGTCTGTTCGACCGGCAAAAAGTCCAATGCTTTTTGGATCGTCCCTTCGTAATTCTTCGGCAGCGTGAACGACGCCTTGTTCTCGATGCGGATCTTTGTGATCTTAGCGGACCTCTGGCCCGCGGTTTCTATCGCCATGTTTACTTATTAATTTCTAAACGCCTAAGTGTCCCGTCTCTGGATCGCAGATCAAGCGTGCGGTCGGGGTTAGCTTTTGCTTATAGTGCATTGTAGCTTACTTTCGTAGATCAGATCGCGTAGCGATCGATCGAATTTAGCCGTGTATTAAACACACGGTAATGCTCCGAAAGTGATCGCGCGTCGCGTGAATGACGCATGAACATACTGTCTGATGTTCGGCATATCAGATCTCATTCACGAATATATATAACCACTGATAATTGTAGTGTCTTATGTCCTATTAGTAAATTCTGCCACAGCGCTGTCTTATTTACACCACACTTTCCGAGATCAACCGCGAAATATTGCTGTCTTTACGACAAATTTCAGTGGCACGCCGATTGATGAACATTAGCCCGGAAATGGCTAAACAAACCACGATCGCTAAAAGTGTCTCGGTCACCGGTGTCGGGCTGCATACCGGCGTTGACGTCAACCTGACGCTGCGTCCTGCCCCTGAAAATACGGGATATGTCTTTGTACGTACAGATCTCGATAATTTTGAGATACCGGCATCTGTCGAGTACATTTCGCATTGCAGCTATGCGACAACCCTGATGCGGCGCGGCGTCGTGCTGTCAACTTGCGAACATCTGCTGTCAGCTCTACGCGGGTCGGGTGTTGATAATTGCTTTCTTGATCTCGATAACATCGAGATACCGATACTCGACGGCTCAAGCGAAAACTTTCTAGACCTGATCGAAAAGGCCGGTATCGCCGAACAACATTCGCCGCGGCGTGTACTGCGTGTACTCGAACGAGTCGAGGTTGACCAAGGCGGCAGAAAGATGTCGATCGAACCGGCTGACGATCTCGAGATCGAATGCGTGATCGACTTTCCGCATCCTTTCATCAATCGGCAATCGTTCAATTTTGTATTAGATAACGGCTCCTTTGGCAAACAGATCGCGTCGGCACGCACTTTTGGTTTCACTCACGAGATCGATATGCTGCGAAAGGCAAATCTTGCCCTCGGCGGATCACTTGACAACGCTATCGTATTGACCGACGACGGTATGCTCAACAATACTCCGCTCCGTTACCCCGACGAATTTGTCCGACACAAAATACTGGACATCATCGGCGACATCGCCCTTCTTGGTATGCCCGTCAAAGGCAAGATCACCGCCGAAAAAAGCGGCCACGCCGTCCACGCCGCACTAATGAGCAAACTCCTAAGAACCGAACACGCATGGGAAATAGAACTTAACTAGGACATCACAACTCACGATATGCTACTTAATGATCATCATTTTCGCGGCAATGATCTTTCAGGCTAGCTCGTTTCAAGCATTTCTTTCAGTGCCGCAAGTCTTTCGTTCCAGAAAGTTTTCATCTGCTCGGCAGTTTTTGTGTCAGGCAGCTTCAGATGCTGAACGACGATCTGCGCCTTAGCATCGCCTTTCGGATAAAGATCGACGCTCAGCCGTGTCACACCGTCGCTCCATAGTGCTCGAGCAGACCTGTCTGTCGTCTGTTTGGTGATCTCGATCGGCTCGGCAAGCCATTTTGACCGCTTTTTTTCATCGACAAATGTTAAATACAGCACCTGTGAACTGACGTTTACCGTTTTGCTGACGCCGATCTCAAGATATTTACCTTTTTGTCCGCGCTCTTTTAACCCACGGCTCCATTCGTAGGATGTCGTCAGCAAATTCCGGTTCCACTCGCCGAGCGGTTCAAGGCCTTCGATCGAACCGGTAAGCGCAAAGATCGCCGCGTGCTCTAACTCTCCGGCGCCAAGCGAATCGAGCACCGCGTACCATTCCTCAAGCGTCGAACCTGTTTTTGCGACGACCAGTTTATCCGTGATGATGTTGCGTTCATTAGTCATATCGGCAACTTTAAACTAATAAAAGCTCTGATGGAATGTTATATTCCCTCAGAGCTTTTAGTTATAGGTATTAAACCCGAAATTACTTGTGATGATGCTTGCGCCATTTCTTATGATGCTTGCGCCATTTCTTGTGATGCTTACGCCATTTCTTCTGGACCAATTTACTGGCCGAGACACTCGGAGTCGAACCGGCAGAACCGCTCGCAAAAGCGGAACTAACCATCATGAAACTTGCCAGCAAAAATGCTGCCAACGATAAGACAAAAATCTTCTTCATTACTTTCTCCTTGTTAGCTTTTAAGATCTGATCGCTTACCTACTGATGTTTACCATCGAAATAAGCTTTGCCAAATATAAAGCCTCAATTTCCCGATGTAAAGCCAAATATGCAAATAATTTATATTCGCGAATGTAAAGTTTTGTAAATTTTCAGAACCGGTCTTATTTGCACTTATTGCCAAATCAAAGTAGCAATTGACCATAATGCTGATGCTAATAATATTGTTCCCCAAAAAAAGGTGCTTTGAAACGCGGAAACCACGGCATCAACTGTCGCCCAAACTTCAAGTGATGCCCGCTTAGACCACCGATAAGTCGATTGAATAGGATCAAAGATATCCCTGCAAAAATAGCTGCTAAACAATATGAGACTTCAATGATATATCTCTATTTTTTCCTACATATAAGAACCTCAAAACACCTCTGCGGCTGTTATGGCGGTACTTTGCGAAACTTTGTGTTTTCTACTTTTGAAGGCTAGAAAACACAAAGATGTCAACAGAGAGATCTATGCCCTATTTTTCCCAATCCGGTGTGTGAAATGTGCCTTCGCGGTCGAGGCGTTGGTATGTATGAGCGCCGAAATAGTCGCGTTGTGCCTGGATCAGGTTGGCGGGCAGGCGTACTGAGCGAAACGCGTCAAAGTACGACAGCACCGAGGCAAAGCACATTGCCGGTATGCCGTGGCCTGTGCAGGCAGAGATCATCTTGCGGAGAGCGACGCTGTGGCCGTCGAGCATTTGGGCAAATTTGCCATCGAGCATAAGGCTCAACAGCCCGTCATTATCCGTATAAGCGACGCGCATCTCCTCAAGCAGTGCCGAACGTATGATACAGCCGCCGCGCCATATTTTGGCGATCTCGGCCATATTGACACCGTATTTATATTCCTCAGACGCCGCGTGAAGCAGCGACATTCCTTGCGAATATGTGATGATAAATGCCGATGTCAGCGCATTTTGCAGGTCCTCGGCATCGAGTGACGAATGATGTCCCGTCAGATCGTCGTCAAACTTTTTCGCGATCTGTTCGCGCACCTTTTTCAGTGCCGAGATCTGACGCATAGACACTGCCGCATCGATCGTCGGTACCGGTATTCCCAGATCCATCGCTGCCTGCGATGTCCATTTACCGGTTCCCTTTTGCCCGGCGGTGTCGAGTATCTCATCGACAAGAGCATGCCCTGTTTCCGGGTCTTTTTTACGCAAAACGGTCGCCGTGATCTCGATCAGGAAGGAACTAAGCTGCGTCGTATTCCACTTGGCAAAGATCGAGGCGATCTCGCCCGCATTCAGCCCGAGCACACGCTTTAGGTAGTCGTATGTCTCGGCAATTATCTGCATCAGGCCGTACTCGATACCATTATGTACCATTTTGACAAAGTGTCCCGCCGAGCCTTCGCCCATATAGGCAACACATGCCTCACCGTCAACTTTGGCCGAAACGGCTTTTAGCGTTTCCTCGATGCGGTCGTAAAACTCGCGCTTGCCGCCCGGCATGATCGACGCACCGTACCGCGCACCTTCTTCGCCGCCGCTGACACCGATGCCCATAAAACCGATATTCTTTGCCGAGAGGTCTGCCTGTCGCCGATCGGTGTCCGTATAGTGCGAATTGCCGCCGTCAATGATCAGATCGTTAGGGGCAAGGTGCGGCACAAGCTCGGCGATCACGCTATCGACGATCGGCCCGGCGGGCACGAGCAGCATAATATTACGCGGCGTCTCAAGCTTTGCCAGAAAGTCCTCGAGGTCATTGCCGACATCGACAGGCAGCCCTTTGCCCTCTTTCAGCAGCAGTTCACGCTTGCCTGCGTCGAGGTCATAACCGACGCCCGCGATACCGTGTTCGCCGATATTGAGAAGAAAATTGCGGCCCATTGTACCGAGCCCGATCATTCCAAAATGCGCTTGTGTCATGTTTATTTAGTGCCCCAAATGCCTTGTAAAGGCTCGTTTTAGATTAGTTTCGATCTCGTCATGAAGTTCGAGTTTCGCCGTCGGGTTGTCAAATATCTGCTTGGCACATTTACCGCACAGCAGATATGCGATCAGCACACCATGTTCGCGATAGATAAAGGCATTGAGCGACATTGTCCTTTTCTTTTTGTATTTCATCTCGCTGACCTTGCCGCCGCATCCCGGACATCCGTCGCGGTCATAGAACCAACGCGACCTGATCGCACTGCCGAACTGCATCTGCGCCCTGCTAAACAACATGTCGAGAGCATCAGATATGTCGTCATCTTCCTTCATCGTTAATTAAAATTATACGTTCCAGATGTCCGCATTTGCTACTTCGTTATCATAGAGTTCGGGCATTTCGTCAAATATCCACCAGGCTGACAATATAGCCTGCGAATATGCCCATTCGCGAATTTCCCTTTCCGAAATACCTGTCGCGGCGGCGAATTTGGTCACAACCGTGTTCAGCAATTCGTCGAGATCGTCATTTTCGTCGAGCCGCCAATGAAAATTATTCAAAAATACCGCGATCTCGTAGCCGAGATGTCCGACGATGCCTTTTGGGTCGATCAGCACGAACTCTTCGCCAGATCTGACGATATTTTCCCAATGAAAGTCACCGTGCAGATAATGTTTGCAACCATATGTCGTGCGCAGACGTTCGTAGAACCGTAGAGCCTTCACCGCATATTCTGCCGGAAAAGGCTTTTCGCCATAACGCGTCAGATTATCGAACCAATCATCAAGCAAGATCGCATCGCCTCTGTCTGTCGGCGCAGGCCGTCGCACTTTCTGTATCAGTCCGACCGCAATATCGACCGCAGTAAGCGGCGTTTCCTGATAAAGATCCGCTAAGGTCGTGCCGGGCAATGCCCGTTCGATCAGGATCACACGGTTCTCACGATCTTCAGACAACAAGTCCACAGCACCTTTGCCGTCAACTGCCTTCAGATACGCCGCTTCGGAATATATCTCGATATATTCCTGCGGTATCGCGATCTTTATCACTGCATGCTCACCTGTTTCAGTCGTCGCCGGAGCTACAAAGTTATAACTTATATTAGGGAACGGAGGCTCGATCTTGACCCGCCATTTTTTTGAGAGACGTAAAAGCATCTGCGGCAGTTCGTCCAGCCATGTCTCGCCGCGATTGCCGCAGATAGCGACCGTGTTGCGGACAAATTCGTCAGGCAGCTTTAATTTGCGGTCTTTGCTCATTCGTCTTGACGAGTTTAGACGCTTCGTTAGATGCTTTACAAATGAGAACTCTGCTCGACGCCATTCGGCCAACAACCTTTATTCGCTCCGCAAGGCTCTGTGATCACCTCGGTCTCGACATCACGATCGCGACCGAGACCTTTCAGCACACCGGCAGTTTCAAGTTTCGTGCCGGTTATAACGTCGCACTTAACGTGCCTAATGATGAGCTGATCGGTGTTTCGTCAGGCAATTTCGGCCAGGCGTTGGCTTACGCGGCTATGCTTTTGGATAAAAAGTGTACGATCATCATGCCGCACAACTCGGCTAAGGTTAAGATCGATGCGGTGCGTTCATACGGTGCTGTGGCCGATCTGATCGATGTAAATGTCACCAGCCGTGCCGAACGTCTAAAACAGCTCGCCGATGAGCGTCCTGACGCATATCTCGCCAGTGCTTATGATGACAGATTGGTTATCGACGGAAATTCGACCCTCGGCGACGAACTCGCAGAATGTGATCTTGATGCTGTGATCTTGCCGATCGGCGGCGGCGGACTTATCTCAGGCTGTGTCGAGAGTTTTGCACGTAAACGATGCAATACTGAGATATACGGTGCTGAGCCTTTGATCGCGAACGACGCCGCCAGGTCGCTCAAAGCCGGGCATCTGATCGCCAACGACACCGAGCCGCAGACCATCGCCGACGGTACTCGAACCCTCTCACTCGGTCATCTCAACTGGCCCATGATCCAAGCCGGTGTCAAAGAGATAATCGAGGTTTCAGAAGATAACATCATCTCGGCGCTAAAACTTCACTTTGGCCTTGCCAACCTGAAATGCGAACCGACCGGAGCACTCTCCCTCGCCGCCGTCCTTCAGGATCCCTCGAAATTCAAGGACAAAAGGATCTGCATCGTCGTCAGCGGCGGCAACGTCGATCCGTCTCTATACTCAAAACTCCTGACCCTGTCAGAACCGCCTGCATAAGCGTGCGGTCAGGAACACGATCCACATATTAACTCAAAAAACAGGATATACAAGATGGACAGGATAGGTTTTTTATCCTGCTAATCTTGGATATCCTGTTTGAATATTGCCGCAGTACTGGCCGCACGCTTACTCGAAGCAGTTCTGACAAGGTTTGCCGCTGTTCTGCTAAGCCGTCTTGCTGGCAAGTTCCTCTGCGTGTACCGCCGACTTTTTACTGAACATATTTGGTACTTTTATCCTCTAATCCTTCAACTCCAATTTGAATTTACCTAATAACCAATCCAACACAATTCTTTGATCTGAAATGGTCGCACGTCGAATTTGGGCTAAAAGATGGATGGTGTCGGGCTTTGGCAATGCTGTATTTTGAAGTCCTTCGTTACAATTAGTGCAGACTGCTCGAAGATTTTGCGGAGAATCGTCCCCGCCTTTTGATTTATCAATTATATGACCCATTGTGAGTCTGACCGTTCGTGATGGATGCAAAGGATCAGCGTCACCAGCAGCAAGTCCACACATCTGACACGTATATCCATTACGTTCGAGAACCCATGCACGTGTTTCTTTTGAGATATTTCTTGCGAATGACGGAACTCTCTTATCGGTCTCAAGCAAATATTGGTTAGGTTTTAGATCGGCGCGGTCATTGTGCGTAAGAATTTGATAGCCTTCTTCATTTCTAAGTTCACGAACACGCCTTGCCCATTCAGATGCCCCGCCACTCGCTTGCTGAATATCTTTTGATTCAAGAACTTTGCCAATATTATTTAAAAAATATTCGAGGATCAGGGCTTTAGATCCGAGACGACGTACCATTTATCTACTCCAATTTAAACGCCAACCTGCATATTTAGAATCGGCTGAACATTTTTTGATCTCTTCTTGCTTATTTCCACATATTGGGGGTTTAGTTCGATCAATATAGAACGGCGACCGAGTTCATTAGCGGCAACGCCTGTTGTTCCAGAACCGCCGAAAGGGTCAAGGATCAGATCATTAACACGAGAGCCTAATGCGATACAGCGACGAGCAAGTTCACGCGGAAATGCGGCGGGATGTCCGCTCCCGTTTGGTTCAGGCCCAAGGACCCAAAAGTTTCGAAGATTGGCTCCGCTTGCTTCACGAAATCCATTTGGATCGTAGAAATAAGTGGGTGATTTGGTGAAAAGGAATATTTCTTCGGTTGCGGTCGTAGGACGATTCTTTACGCTCTCCGGCATTGCGGTTTTCTTCACCCAGGTTATCCTCGAACGTAAATACCAACCAGCCTCCTGTAACGCAAAAGCTACTCGCCAAGGCAATCCCATCAGATCACGGTCTTTCAATCCCCAAACGTCGGGGACTTTACAGTTGCGTTTTTGGATCAGCTTCTTTGTGTTGCCTACAATGGCATTTGGGCCGTGGCCCCCCGTTCCGCCGTTTCGAGCATACCCATCACCAATATTCAGCCAAAGAGTTCCGTCATTTTTTAAAACTCTGCGAACCTCATTAAATATAGCGACGAGATTATTAACATATTCGACCGGAGAATTTTCTGAGCCTATCTGAGCAGAATGATCATAATCTCGCAATCCCCAGTATGGCGGCGATGTAACGCAACACTGAAACGATCCTTCCTCAAGCGTTGGAAGTATTTTCAAACTGTCTCCAGCCAAAATCTGTGAATCTTTCATACCAATTATAAATAAAATTTTACCTATTGGAGCAGAGAAACACTACTTTATATCCTCCACAAATGTCACTCTGTTGATCTCGTGCAGGGTGGTTTGGCCGTTGAAGACCTTTTTTACGGCGGATTCGCGTAGTGATGCGAGGCCTTCTTTTTCGGCCTGTCGGCGGATCTCGGAACCGGGACGCCGGTCGATGATCATTTCGCGGATCGGGTCGGACATATCAAGCAGTTCGTGAATTGCGGTTCGTCCGCGATAGCCGGTGTGATTACACGCATCACAGCCAACATTTCGATAAAAAGTACGGCCCGCCGCAATCTCCGGCCTGAGTCCCGACTCCAAGAGTTCGGCAGCATCAGGCTGATATGTACGTTTGCAGACAGGACATAACAGCCGCACAAGACGCTGTGCAAGCACGCAGTTGAGCGCTGACACAAAGTTATATGGCTCGACACCCATATTCAGAAAACGTCCGATCACATCGATCACGTTATTTGCGTGAACCGTGGTAAACACAAGGTGGCCAGTCAGAGCCGATTGGATCGCGATCTGAGCGGTTTCTTCGTCACGGATCTCACCAACCATGACCTTATCAGGGTCGTGACGCAGTATCGAGCGCAGCCCGCGGGCAAATGTCAGGCCTTTTTTCTCATTCACGGGTATCTGCATAATGCCCTGCAGCTGATACTCGACCGGATCTTCGATCGTAATGATCTTGTCCTCGTCATTTCGTATCTCGTTGAGAGCACCGTAAAGAGTGGTCGTTTTACCCGAACCCGTCGGGCCGGTCACGAGCACCATTCCGTATGGTTCCTTGATATAAACTCGAAAATGCTTTAAGTCATCAGGGTCAAACCCTACAACATCAAGACTTAAGTTCTTAAATTCCTCAGAGATCTGCTCTTTGTCGAGGATACGGATAACACAATTTTCGCCATAAGCCGACGGGAGTATCGAGACACGAAAATCGACCGTTCGCCCTTTATAACGCACACGAAAACGTCCGTCTTGAGGTATTCGACGTTCGGCAATATCCAGTTCGGACATTACCTTGATACGCGATATCAGCGTCTGATGGTACGCCATATCGATAGGATCGACTTTTGAATATAATGCCCCGTCAATACGAAACTTTACACGCACATCGCGATCACCGGCCTCGATATGTATATCCGACGCCCTCGATTCCATCGCGTTATAGACGATAGTATCGACGAGTTTGATGATCGGCGACATATCGCTGTCAGACGCAAGTCGATCGAGATCTAGAACCTCTTCGCCCTGTTCGGTCTCTTTGACTAGCGATATCTTAAAACCGGACGCCGCCTCTTGCATGACTCGCTGCGTCGCGTCGCCGCCCTTTCTGAGCACTACATCGATCGCACCGGCGGTCGCGACAGACGGCACGATGCGCAGATTGAGCACATTCTCGAGTTCGTCAAGGCGTTCGAGATTGGTTGGATCAGCCATTGCGGCGTAAAGCGTTTTCCCTTCACGCTTTAGCGGCACGAACTGATTCCTGAGCATCAGATCTACAGGTATGCGTGCGAGTTCCTCCTGATCGACGGGCGACGGAGCGTCCGGCGGGAGCAACTCGATATACGGCATTCGATAGCGTTTTGCACGCTGTTTTGCCTCGATGACCTCTGGCGGCTCATTCTCTAAAAAATCAGAAAGCTCGATCTTAGGAGCACTAACCGCAATATTCTCTTGTGTTTCCACGCTCATACTTAATTTATAACTTTAATGACGTCCCCCGAATGGCCCCGATGAGATCGTTTGAATGATCGGCAGATATATAGCAAGTAGAATGACGACGACCACGCCAGCCATGACCAACAGGATCGCGGGTTCGAGCAGCGTCGTAAGTTGTTCGAGCCTGACCTCTGCTTCAGCATCGTAAAAGCCCGCGACCTCGTCAAGCATCTCACGCAAACTTCCCGATTTTTCGCCGATACCTATCATATCGAGAGCGAGATCGGGCAGCCAGTTGGCGGTCGTCAGAGCCTCTGTAAAACCGCGTCCCTCACGGATCAGCGGCAGCACACCCTGGCTTCGACGTCGTAATTCCAGATTATTTATCGCCTGCGAGGCAATTTCCCACGATTCGGGAACCGTAATGCCGCCTGACAAGAGCGTCGAGAGCGACCGCGAAAGCTGTGCCGTTGCCATATTTCGGATCAATTGACCGGCAACAGGCAGCCTCAGCAGGAATTTATGCAGTAATAGTTTGCCGCTCGCCGACCTCAGCCAAACAAATAGTGCAATGCCTATAATGATGATCAGCGGCAAGATCCACCAGATATTGCCGGCGATCGTCGTCGAGATCGCAACCACGACCTGCGTGATCCACGGCAGCGGCCTGTTCTGATTCAGCGAACGGAACAGTACAGACATTCGCGGTACGATATACAGCGTCAGGAACGCAACCATTATCGTTGCCGCAAGCAGCAGAAACGCCGGATAAGCAAGAGCACCGCGCAGCTTTCGGGAAACGGCGACGCTGCGGCGCAGATACGTCACAAAACGTGCAAGTACGTCATCCAGAGCACCGCTCTTTTCGCCGGAGAGTATCGACGCAGTGTAAATTTTCGGGAAAATTCCCTGCTCGTCAAACGCCTGCGACAAAGGTTCACCATTCTTGATGCGGTCCTCGACATCGGTCAGCACCGTGCGAAGATTGGCCGAACCTGAGCGGGTTTTGAGCAGTTCGATCGCCTGCAGCACCGGAATACCGGCACGCAGCAACGCCGAAAACTGCTGGTTGAACAGCAAAAAGTCCGCCTGTTTGATCTTGTTCTTTTTTGCACCGCCAAATGACAGCACCGACGCGAGGCCTTCCTCGGCGTTGGAGACGGCAAACACGCGAAAACCATCGGCCTCGAGCCGCATACGGGCCTCGGCGGCGCCGACGGCTTCGACCATTTTAGTCACGACCTCACCGGTCGGAGTACCAAGGCGGCAGATAAATTCGGGCATAAAACTATGGCGGAATTTGCGTGATGATATCCGGCAAATACCGTTAGATGCAGTTAATGCGGATTATATCACGAGATATTTCAGCAAATGTTGCAATCTATGTAGTTTACGAGACATTTCGCCTCCGTCAAAACAACCAAAATGATGTAAATGACATCTGAACTATTACCTTGATTGGATTTCAAATTTTCGTTTAAACTTACTCTGCTGTCACGGAGCACTTATGGCATTGCATTTTCGGCCGGCCATGTCCGGCATTGCCGGTTTCATCTGTCTTTTTATACTGATCGTTTCGGCGTCGGCGATAGCGTTCGGGCAAACCGCCCAACCGACGCCGCCGCGCGGTAACGATGAAGGACGGATCTCGATCAAAACCGATCTTGTTACCGTAACCGCAACTGTAACAGACGTTTACGGCAGATATGTCTCCGGCTTAAAAAAGGATGCTTTTACGGTCATCGACAATGGCGAACCTCAGGAACTCACATTCTTCAGCGACAGTGATGCTCCGGTCTCGGTCGCTGTGATCTTTGATGTGTCCGGTTCGATGAATGGCGACAAGATCGCAAAAGCGAAACGAGCGCTCTCGCGTTTTATTCTCACGAGTCATCCGATGGATGAATATTTTCTCATCGCGTTCAACAACCGTGCTCAGCTGCTGGTCGATCGATCGCGCGACGGTGATGCCGTTCTGGACAAACTGACTCTCGTTCAGCCTCGCAACAACACCGCACTTTATGACGCCGTTTATCTCGGTATCGAAAAGGTCACTCGCGGTGCTCATCAAAAAAGGGCTTTGCTGATCATCAGCGACGGTCAGGATAATGCGTCCCGTTACAACTTTAGTGAAGTTAGGCGTCTCGTTAAAGAATCGGATGTCGTCGCATACTCGATCGGCATTGTCGGTCAAAATGACAACACGCCGGCCGGAATGCAGGGCCAGGCATTTCTCGACGAATTAAGCTCGGCGACCGGCGGTAAGTCATTCTATCCCGAGTCGGATGTCGAAATGGACGAGATCTTTGAGCGGATCGCCCTCGAGTTGCGGCACCAATATTCGCTCGGTTACACGCCAAAGGATTTTGAACCCGACGGTAAGTGGCGTAAGGTCAAAGTTAAGGTCAAGCCGCCGAGAGGCTTTCCACGTGTAAGCGTGCGATCCCGCGAGGGCTACTACGCAACCCCCGCAAGCGATTATAAATAGGCGTTACGATCAGAGATTACAGATGACGATCAATATTAAACCCATACTTTCGTTGGCGGCACTTTCGGCAATATCGGCCGCGGCGTCTATCTACGCCCTGTCGCCTCGCGTTGAGGCCGCAGCGGTCCCGACACCGACGCCTACACCGGCATCGGCAAAACCAAGCCCGACGCCGACCCCGAATGTCATCGATGACGACGACACACCGATCAAGATCGATGCCGAACTCGTCAACCTTAACATCCGCGTGGTTGACCGCAACAACCGCACTATCAACGACATTCCGCAAAAGGATTTTAAGATCTATGAGGACGGCGTCGAACAACAGATAGATTTTTTCTCAAGGTCTGAGGTCCCAACCAACTACGCTCTCGTTATCGACAACAGCGGTTCGCTTCGCGCGCAGCTCGAAAAGGTCATCGAAGCCAGCAAGATACTTGTCGAGACCAATAAACCTGATGATGAGACCGCGATCATCCGTTTTATCGGCCGCGACAAGATCACTATCGAGCAGCCCTTCACCAATAATCGTGCCGATCTCAATGATTCGCTCGAAAATCTCTTTATCGAGGGCGGGCAGACCGCGATCATCGACGCCGTCTATCTAGCCGTCGAAAATGTCGATGATTACGAACGCTCTAAAAAGGCTGACGACCGTAAACGCCGCGCGATCGTGCTTGTATCAGACGGTGAGGACCGCGACAGTTATTACAATGAAAAGCAGCTTTTTGACCTGCTTCGTGAATCAGAGGTGCAGATATACGTCGTCGGCTTTATCGGCGACCTCAGCAAAGAGGGCGGTTTTATCGGTAAAAGCCCGCAAGGTAAGGCAAAAGCCTTTCTCGAACGCCTCGCCTCTGAGAGCGGCGGCAAAGCCTATTTTCCGGCTGATGCGAACGAACTTCCAGAGCTTGCAAAACAGATCTCATCCGAGCTTAGAACTCAATATTCGATCGGCTACATACCGTCCAATGATAAGAATGACGGATCATACCGCACTATAAAGGTAGTCATTCGCGATGGTCCTAATGGTCAAAAACGCATTCCCGTCACACGAACCGGCCGCACCGCCGGATCGAACGACCCTAATGCTAAACCGACGCTCGGCAAACCGAATAATACCATCCCGGCACCAACGCCGATGACAAATTAACGAGGTTAGATCTTAAATTTTCCGTTTAAGAAGCCCGCACGCTGTAAACTCAAACGATGATGCAGAATGCCGGCTAAACCAAAAGCCGCGTGAGATATCGACACATATCACGCGGCTTTTATTTGAAAAATGTATGTAAATTTATTTACTCGGCACCGTTCCTGATATCGGTTTGCGATTGGTCTCGCCTGTCGTCAGAACCGGAATGCCGTCATCAACACCCTCATGCGGCCGCGGTATAACGTGAACCGCCGTAACTTCGCCAACGCGTCTCGCCGCGGCGGCTCCGGCATCTACGGCAGCCTTTACCGCACCGACCTCACCGCGAACGATCGCCGTCACGAGTCCGGCATCGACCTTTTCATAGCCTACCAGACGAACATTTGCCGATTTGACCATCGCATCCGCAGCCTCGATCATCGCGACGAGGCCCATGCATTCAACCATTCCGAGAGCTTCCATATCTATTTCCTTTTCAGCCGCTTGTTTCGCCGCCAACGCAGGAACATAAATCCTGCAACGACGCCCATGCCCGCCGCGATCGCCATAAAGAATATTACGATCGGTAATATCATCGGTCTATTTCATCACAAACATCAGCACCACGACCAGCCCCGCCAGTATAAAAAAGAACAGGCTGACGCCAACGAACAGAATGTTCACTCCGTTATCAGGTTCCTGCCATTCGAGGGTCACGGGCTTTTTGCTTGCCAAACGAGCTTGCCTGCGCTCATTAGCCGCGGTTTTTGACTTACTGTCGGTCGCGGGAGCACTCGACTCAAATGCCGGGTCGAGCGGTTTTAATGACCCCGTCTTTTCTTTCACCGACGGCAGGTCATCAGCTGACAGCGGAGCCGTTTTGCGATCCGTACTTGTCGGAGCATCGCTTTCCGCAATATCCTGCGGTGCGGCAACCAGCTTTCCGCAGGCGTAACAGAATTGTGTTCCCTCACGGACATCGGCTCCGCAGCTTTCACAGACACGCTTTTCCAAAACCTTTTCCATTTCAGGCTATACTAACGCAAAAATATCCTTTTCGTTCCCCAGATCACGGGCTGAGGGCGTCAATATCGTCTTTTTTGTGATATAGATCTTTTCACCGCGGCCGGCCGCACGCCGCACATCATCTTCGCTGACAAAATCGACAGCCTTTGGCGGCCCATCGTCAACGAAAGGCTGCGGATAAACGTGATGAATGATCGTCTGCGCCGGACGTGTCGGCTCAGGTGTTTCTGCTGAGGCAGCTGGCGTTTTCGGTGCCGGTTGGACAGGCTCGGACGGCTGAACATCAGCGAGCTTTACCTGTAGGAATCTGTCAACCAACGCTGCGACATCCTCGCGTTTAGGCAGCTTCTTTACCGGCCTGGCCGTTTCGCTCTTGACCGCGTCGATCGGTGACAACTGCACCGCATTGCCATTGACCGGCTTCGTCTCGAACGCCACACGTTTGACGTCCATCAAGTGTATCGGCGAAACATTGTCCGAGGTCACATTGCCGCCCCACGAACCGCATCCGAGCGTCATCGAAGGCGATAATTCGGTTGAGAATCCGATCGCTCCGTGCGTCGTCGGCGAGTTGATGATGACACGAGCGGCAGGCATTTGTTCGCCATATTTAACGGCAGCATCGCGGCTCTGAGTATGCATTCCCGCAGTGTGTCCCATACCGCCGAACCTCAGGATCTCTTCGCATTTATTGGCACCGGCAACAACTCCGTCAACGACAAAGAATGCGAGCGTAGGCGAAAGTTTTTCGACCGACCACGGAAAATCTCTGCCGACGCCGCCGCAATCAGCGAGCAGGCATCGTGTACCGTCAGGGACGCTCACGCCCGCAAGCCCTGCGATATATATTGCCGAACGCCCGACAATGCCCGCGTTTAACGTCCTTTGCGGGGTCAAAAGGACATTGGCAACAGCCTCGGCCTCGGATGGCGACAGAAAATGTCCACCCTGTCGTTTGAACTGCTCGCGCACCTCGGCCTCGACCGGAGCGTCAACAACGACACTCTGCTCCGAAGCACATATAGTGCCGTTGTCAAAGCAAGTTCCGGTCAGAATGTCGGAAACCGCCTTTGCGACATTTGCGGTGCGCTCGATAAAGCAAGGCACATTTCCCGGGCCGACGCCGAACGCCGGTTTGCCTGACGAATACGCCGCCCGCACGAGTCCCGTACCGCCGGTCGCTAATATCACGGCCGTCCGTTTGTGCTTCATCAGGGCCTCAGTGCCCTCGATCGACGACACCGTCAGACACGTTACTGCGTTCTGCGGCAGTCCCGCTTTTTGTCCGGCTTCACGCATTATCCGAGTGGTCTCTGCGATACACTTTGCTGCCGAAGGATGCGGGGACAGTACGATCGTATTACGTGATTTGACCGCGATCAGGATCTTGAATATCGCAGTCGATGTAGGATTTGTAGATGGAATGATCGCCGCTACGACGCCGCGAGGGCTTGCGATCTCGACAATGCTGTCCTTATCAGCGACGACGCCGACGGTCTTGAGACCCTTAAAATGGTTCCAAACCTGCTCAGCGGCAAATACATTCTTTGTGTATTTGTCCTCAGGTTTGCCAAAACCGGTCTCATCGTGTGCCATTTGGCCGAGACGCTTTGCCTCGGCAAGCGCGGCTTTTGACATCGCATCGCAAATGGCGTCGATCTTTGCCTGATCGAAACGCGCAAGCTCGCCAAAGGCCGCAAATGCAGCATCGACTGCATCACGGGCTTCCTGTTGGGCTGCGAGATCCTTATCTGCCATAGACTATTGTCAGTCAGAAAAACGTGTTTCGGATCGAACCGCTCACCAGGCGATCCGATCCGATATATAGCTTGATGTCCAAGTTACTTCGATCGCGAACGGCTGCCTTCAGTACCGGTTGCCGAGCTGCTTGCGTTGCCGCTTGTGAGAGATCTGCCGCCGCCGCTCAGTGCTTTTTCGTCCGGGCTGTAGCCGACGGCACCGCCTTTCGGCAGCACACGCTCGACCTCTGAGTGCGGACGCGGTATGACGTGCACCGATATCAGTTCGCCGACGCGCCTTGCGGCTGCCGCTCCCGAATCCGTCGCCGCCTTGACCGCACCGACATCGCCGCGAACAAAGATCGTCACATAACCGGCTCCGATATACTCCTTGCCGATCAGCTGCACATTCGCCGCCTTGACCATCGCATCGGCCGCCTCAACAGCCCCGATAAACCCCTTGGTCTCCACCATCCCCAGCGCCTCTAAACTCATTGATCTATCCTCTCAAATAAAATTGCAAAATGATTATCACACAAGAAATGGCAGAAACCCAAGCGACAGCGCAGGTGCCCACCTGATCTCTCATATCCAAAGACTGAACCCCAAGCGATAACGTTTGTACATTTTCTAACCCGTTATTCACATCCCAAACGCTCAGATCATTAAACCATTGCCTATTCGTCGCATCTATAATACAGTAGTGCAGGCTTAAGAGTGACAGAAATGATCTTCCCCGGCAGGAGCACTATGAAGAACGGATCTTATGCAGCCGGACGATTTTTTGGCATAAGTAGTTTAGATACAGCCTTTAGCTACCATATTCATCAGCGCAAGAGCGGACAAAGATCAGCATTTCTATTTCGATGCCGTTCATTAAGAACCGGACAGTTTTTCGTCGTAAGTGACTTGATCGCAACAGTTAGACTGTCCGGATTTCAGCAGAGATCCAGACAAAAAGAGAACAATATCGAACCGATGATAAATATAAGTTATAAGATCGGCGACATTGTGCGGTTCAATATTATTAACGATCATACACATCGCAGACACCGACAGTATAAAATAGATGATGATATGAGAGCGCTGTGGAAGACTATTGAGGAAATTGATAAAAAAACCTTATGCAACCGATTGACATCATTGCATTAAGGGCGATATATTTCAGATTTGTACAAGACGCCTCAAAGCTCGATATTTAAAGGTTAAAATGTCAGATTCGCTCGGTGAAAAGTTGCGGCAGGCCCGCGAAGAAAGGGGTATATCTATAGCGGACGTTGCGGAACAGACCCGCATCTCGCCGCACTATCTGGAGGCGATAGAGAATGATGATTATCGCACGCTTCCGGGCGGTATCTTTAACAAAGGTTTTGTTAAATCGTACGCCAAACACGTCGGCATCGACGAGCAGGAAGCCCTACAGGATTATTCCCGTCTCCAGGCTCCTGTAATGGGCCAAGATGCCGAACCAGAGGTCAAAACATACAAACCTGAGGTATTGACCGACGATCACGCGTCAGCATCAAGATTGCCGAGGATAATCGGAGCGGTCATATTGCTCGCACTGATCACCGGCGGCATTTTATTTGGACTCAATTACCTTAATAAGGAACAGGATCGTGCCGCCTCTCCGACACCGACGCCCGCATCTGAGTCAAACTCCAATTCCCCGGCCGCGTCACCGACGCCCGAGTCGGCCGCTCCGACAATGGGATCGATAAAGGTCGAGTTTAAGGCCGTCAGTGAGCCAGTATCGCTCTCAGCGACAAATGACGGTAAACTTTCGAGCAGTATCGTGACACCGACGACTGCCGCCACATTTGAACCGAAAGAGACTTTGAAATTGAGCTATTCGCGATCATTGGCGGCGTTGGTACAGCTTTTTATAAACGGCAAAGCGATCTCGCTGCCCGCGGCTCCGCTCAGTCCGAAACGCAATGCCATCGAATTTGAGATAAATAAGGACAACATCGGCCAGATCTGGAATGCAGGCTCTATAAGCACGGACGTTCCGCCTGCGGTAACCACGGACGCAAACACTGCCGCTAATGCTTCGGCACCGACAGTGATGCCGACCGCCGCCGCACCCAAGGCAACACCGCATACAGTAAAACGGGCAGCATCTAACACGGCCGCACCGACTGCTTCGCCCAAGACGGCGACAACGCCCGCTCCGCTGCCGACCCGCAAGGTGATCGTCGTCGGAAATGCCAAGCCACAATAATGACGAACTTAACAAATATTTTTCATTTGCCCGCAAGATTTTAGCGGGCATCTTTGTTTATAATTGGATATGGATATCAACGACATAAAAGAAGGCCTAACATTTGACGACGTCCTTCTCGTCCCATCATACTCCGAGATCCTGCCGTCTGACGCCGACACACGAACTCGTTTTTCAAGAAATATCGAACTCAACATTCCACTGTGTTCGTCTGCGATGGACACCGTTTCAGAGGCGACACTTGCGATCGCTCTTGCGCAACAGGGCGGCATCGGCGTGATCCACAAGAACTTTTCGATCGAAGAACAGGCCGAGGAGGTCGATAAGGTAAAACGCAGCGAATCGGGCATGATCGTCGATCCGGTCACGATCAATGAGCGTGCTGTGGTCTCTGAGGCTCTCGCCATAATGGGACGCTACAAGATCAGCGGCGTTCCGGTCACCGACTCTGAAGGCAGGCTCGTCGGCATAATAACCAATCGCGATCTTAGGTTTGAGACACGAACCGACATTCCGGTGTCAGAGATAATGACACCTCAGCCGCTCGTCACTGTACCGGTCGGTACCACACTTGACGAAGCAAAGGTTAAACTGCAAAAACACCGCATCGAAAAACTGCTTGTCGTTGACGACAGCGGACTTTTAAAGGGCCTGATCACCGTCAAGGATATTCAAAAGGCGATCAACTTCCCTTCGGCGGCAAAGGACGAACTCGGCCGTCTAAGATGCGCCGCCGCGATCGGGGCGACCGGAGATTATCTTGAGCGTGCCGCTGCCCTGGTGGCATCGCGTGTTGACGCGATCGTCATCGACACGGCTCACGGCCATAGTTCCCGCGTCATCGATGCGGTAGCCGCCGCCAAGAAAAAATTTCCTGAGATCGAGATCGTCGCCGGCAATGTAGCTACCGCTGAGGCAACCAAAGCCCTGATCTCAGCCGGTGTAGATGCGGTCAAGATCGGCATCGGGCCCGGTTCGATATGTACGACTCGTGTCGTTACAGGAGCCGGTGTCCCGCAGATCTCTGCGATCATCGACTGCGTCAATGCGGCAGAAGGCAGCGGCGTTCCGATAATTGCCGACGGCGGAGTAAAGTTCTCGGGCGATGTCGCAAAAGCTATCGCCGCAGGCGCTGACAGTGTGATGATCGGTTCGTTATTCGCCGGTACAGAAGAAGCTCCGGGCGAGGTCATACTCTTTCAGGGACGCAACTTTAAGACATACCGCGGAATGGGTTCGATCGGAGCCATGAAGAAAGGTTCGAGCGATCGGTACTCGCAGGAAGGCACGGTCTCAGACGCCAAATACGTTCCCGAAGGTATCGAAGGCCGCGTCGCCTACAAAGGTACCGTCGCAGAAATGGTAACTCAGCTCGTCGGCGGCTTGAGATCCGGAATGGGCTATACAGGTTGCCGTACGATAGCCGAATTGCAGAACAATGCCCGATTTGTCCGGATCACATCCGCCGGGCTTCGAGAATCACATGTTCATGACGTGATAATCACCAAAGAGGCACCGAATTACAGGCTCGAATCATAGTATTTACGGGTGTTTTAAGACACTCAAGAATTTCTCAAGTGGAGATTCGTATCCTGTCTATGGTTGATGTCGTGGGAAACGCGAGGTTGACCGAAAAAGGGGGAAACGCCTTTTGGCGTTATTTGGGACCGGTAGTAGGGCAACGCCGGTCCCTTATTTTATTTATTAATACGAAATGACGCCTCGCTTATCCGATCACTTTGCAAGATCGCTCTCAGCGGATTCCCATTCGGAATATAACTGTTTGATGCGTGATTCGGTCGCAGATAATTCGTCAGTTACAGCCTCAAGTTTTGAAAAGTCAGCAGCGATCTCAGGCTTAGACAATTCTGCCGTGAGATGCACGGCCTTTTCCTCTAAACCGGGGATCTCGATCTCGATATCAGCAATGCGTTTTTCAAGCTGATTTCGCTGATTTTTTGAAAGTGTACTTTGTGTCGTTGCACTATCAGTTGCGACAGGCTGATGATCGATCGAAATATCATCTTTAGATGATTCTGATCTGTCAGCAGTAAGTTTTTTCGCAGCAGCCCGCCAATCATGAAACTCAGTATAATTACCGTCATAATCGATCACTTCGCCAGTCGCTTCAAATGACAGCATCTGAGTCGCGATACGATCAAGAAAAAATCGATCATGGCTGACCGTAATTATAGTTCCGGGATATTCATCCAACGCGGACTCTAACGCCTCTCTTGCCGGGATATCGAGATGATTGGTAGGCTCGTCGAGGATCAGAACATTTTTCTGCGAATATATCAGCTTTGCCAGAGCAAGACGCCCTTTTTCGCCGCCCGAGAGGTCGCGTATCTTTTTCTCAACATCTTCGCCAAAGAATAAGAACCGGGCAAGAAACGATCGTATCGTGCCATTATCAACATTTGGGGCAACACGCCTCATTTCCGCATGAACCTCGTTACCGTCATAAAGATCGTCGAGATTTTGCGAGTAATAACCGATATTGGTCTTAGTGCCCCACGCGACCCGGCCAGCCAATTCCGGGATCTCGCCGATAAGTGTCTTGAGAAGTGTTGTCTTTCCCGTCCCGTTAGCTCCTATCACTCCCAGAACACCGCCGCGATGGAGTGAGATATTTATATGTTCCGAAAGGACCTTTTCACCATAACCAACGGCAAGATCTTCGGTGGTCAGAACATTATTGCCGGTTCGCTCAACCTGTTTTAGTTTAAAATTGCCGCCGCTTTTTTCAGCCTGAACAGCATCGAGCCGCTCCATTCTTTCAAGCATATTGCGGCGTGATTTAGCTTGTTTTGTTTTTTGGCCTTCGAGATTGCGGCGGATGAATTCCTCGGTTTTGGCGATCATCGCCTGTTGATTGTCATATTCGCGTTGCTGCTGCTCACGACGGAGTTCGCGTTCAACAAGAAATTTCGAATAATTCCCTTTGTAGCTTACCGCTCTGCCATTTTCGACCTCTATGATCCTGTTTGTCGTACGATCCAAAAAATATCGATCGTGGCTGATGATCACATAACCGCGTTCGTAGTTCTGAAGATAGTCTTCTAACCACTCAACAGCATCAACATCAAGATGGTTTGTCGGCTCATCGAGCAACAGAATGTCAGCATCTGAGAGCAGCAATCTGGCCATACCGAGCCGGTTTCTCTGTCCGCCGGAGAGTGTATCAACCTTGAGTGTCCAGGACTCTTTTTGAAAGCCCACACCTTGCAGGATCGATTCTGCCCTTGCGGCATAGGTAAAACCGTCTGCATGCTCAAATGCCGTCTGCAATTCGGCATACTCATTCAGTATCTCATCCGAATGATCGGTTTCCATACGCTTTTCGAGTTCGCGCATGGATGATTCGATATCGTGTATGTACTTAAAAGCAGATAGTGCCGCCGTGTGTACGGTCTCAGCATTCTCAAAATCGACGTGTTGTTCGAGCAACCCGAGTTTTAAGCCATTCAGCTTGACTATGTCACCGGTATCCTGACTTTCAGCACCGGTCAAAAGTCTGAATATAGTGGTCTTTCCGGCGCCGTTCCGACCGACCAGCCCGACCTTTTCGCCGGGGTTTATCTGAAACGTAACCCCACGCAGGATCTCGTTGCCGCCGTATGATTTTGTAATATCAGAAAATCGAAATAACACGTTAGATAAATAAAAAATGAAAGGCAAAACAGCAGCTTTGCCTTTCAATATGACCAAAGAGATCCGTTAGATCGGACTATTTATTAGCAGGTGCAGCCTTTGAGTTATTAGCTGCCTTATCCGGAGCTTTCTCAGGAGCCTTTGCGGCAGGTTTGTTATCTGCCGGTTTAGCCGAATTTGTATTGGCTGCCGGGGCCGCATTTGCATTAGTGTTCGTATTCGCTGCCGGGGCTGTATTTGCCGCGGTGTTAGCCGGAGCAGTTGATGATCCGGCGGGGCGAGCACCGCTCAGTTCATTCGGGTTTGCTACAACCTTTTTGGCAAGGAAATTTTCGATCTTTGCCTCATTCATAGCAATAGCCTGATATGAAGCCTGCAGGAGTTGTTTACGTGAACTGATGAGCGAGTCAACAACCTTTTCACGCACACCCGGGCTTTCAAGAGTAACCGGCTCGTCCTTATCACTGCGCTCCTGAAGCTTTAGGATAAAAAGCTTGCCCTGGGCACGTGTAATGAGCATCTTGCCAACCGGTGTCTGAGGATTCATCAAAGTTGCAACGATCTCAGCCGGAAATGTTGACGAAAGATCTTCTTGAGCGATATATCCCAGATCACCGCCCTGAAAGCGGCTCTGATCTTCGCTCTTTTCACGAGCGACGGCGGCAAAATCCGCACCGGCTTGCAGTTGTTTAACGATCTCATTACCTTTGGCAACTGCCGAAGGCTCATCAACGGTTACGTCTCCCTCACCACCATTTGTCGGATCTACGACGATCGCTGCAAGCTTGACGCCTTTCTTCTTAACAAAGAGTTCTTTATTTCCCTCGTAAAATGCATTTACTTCGGCATCTTTAGGAGGCTCGATCTTACCGGTGATCTTGTCGAGAAGTTTTTGAATGGCAAGCCCTTTCTTGATCGAATCACGAACCGCAGCTTCGGTCATGTTCGCATCTTTCATCTGCTTTTCCCATTCGTCAGCCGTCCTGCCGCTCTGAGTTTTTTGTTTATTCAGCTCAGCAGTAACCTCGTCGTCTGTCGGCACAGCACCTTCTTTCTCAGCCTTTTGGAACATCACTTCCTGCTCGATCAGGCTCTGCAGAACCTGAAGACGAGCTCCGGCGAGTTCGAGAGGCGACATTTTTGCCTCCTGGCCCTGAGCCTGAAGCTTAACAGCTCTCTCGACCTCTTCCATTTTGATGACCTTGCCATTTACGCTGGCCGCCGGATCATCGGCACCCGCCGTAACCTGACCGCTGCCGGTCCCGCCGCACGCCGCGAACATAACGGCCACAACAGCCAGCAAAAGGACAGACGAAATATTTCTCACGATTTTTTCCACTTTGGAATTCACTCCTTCAAACCTTACGGTCTTCATAATAAACTTGAACTTGACGACACCTAAAATAATTTGATATAAAATCTGTTTTTGAGTTTTTAACAATAACTCAGCAATATTCCCCGATAATTACGGAGGTTCAAAAACTATGGCTAAACGCTGCGACATCTGCGGAAAAGGTCCGCAATTCGGAAACAACGTATCACATGCAAATAACAAGACCCGTCGTCGGTTCAATCCGAATCTACAGCCGGTTCGTGTATCGGTCCCTGCGGGCGGCAATGCCCGTCTTAAGGTCTGCACACGATGTATCAAATCAGGTAAGGTCGTAAAAGCCGCGTAATTCTTTGAGTTACGACCTCGCTCTAAGGTTGCCAAACGTCAACAAATAATGACGTTTGGCATTTTCTTGTGCCTAAAGACCGTTAAACTACCGCGATACAGTCGATCTCAACGCGTGCCCCACGCGGCAGAGCGGCCGCCTGAACCGTAGCCCGGGCCGGCTTGTTATCATCAAAATATCTGCCGTAGATCTCATTAACTACCGAAAAATCTCCCATATCAGCCAAAAAGATCGTAGTTTTGACAACATCAGAGAATTTAGCGCCGGCAGCGTCCAGTACGGCCGCGAGATTTTTTAGCACCTGTTCGGTCTGGTCTGCGACATTATCGGACACAAAATCTCCGGTCGCCGGATCTATCGGTATCTGGCCCGAACAAAAGACCATTCCGTTGACGCTGACAGCCTGTGAATAAGGGCCAATTGCCCCCGGAGCCTTATCAGTTGAAATTATAGTTTTCATTACGATCCTCTCTTGCTTTAACGCCCTAAGCAAAAGGGAGATATTAGCAAAAAGAAGGGAAAAAGGAAAGTTTGAGAGGGCTAAAGTTATGTATTGACACGTTCGACAGAGATGACACCCTGAACATTTCGAATGGCGCTCAACACCTTATCAAGATGTTTTTTGTCATAAACTTCGACCGTTACTTCGATCAGGCCCAGGTCATCTTTTGACACATTTGCTCTGGCATCGCGAATACCGGTCTTTATCTCAGCGATCGCATTCGTGATACCTGCGAGCATGCCGGTGCGATTCTCTGTGGTAGCAAGTATATGGACCGACTGTATCTCTTCTTTATCGCTTTTTGCCCATTCGACATCAACTATTCTGTCGCGGTTGACCATCAGTTGGCTGACATTCTTACAGCGCTTATTGTGTACAACAATGCCTTTGCCAAGAGAGATGTATCCGATGATATCTTCACCGCGAAGAGGGTTACAGCAGCGTGCACGTGTCGTAAGCAGATTATCAACCCCTTTAACAACGATGGCGTCTTCACCGAGTCCTATAAAGCGTTTAACGGCCTTAACACCGGTCGAGATACGGGTCTCTTTCTTTGTCTCAGGATCTAACTCCTCAAATTTATCTGCACCCAAATGCTTCGCAAGCACATTACGCGGCAATGTTTTGCCGTAACCGATCGAGGCTAAAAGGTCGTCTGCTCTGCTCAATCCATAATCATTTGCGATACGCTTCATTTCGGCGTCATTATGAAGCAGTTTTTTGGCCGAGACGCGGAAACGGTCCGCCTCTCTTTCGAGCAGCTTACGACCGATCTCCATCGATTCCTCACGTTGCTGCTCAGAGATCCAATGGCGTATGCGGCTGCGTGCTCTTGCAGTCTTTACATGATTTAGCCAGTCTCGTGACGGCCTGGAGTTCTGCGTAGTAAGGATCTCGACCACATCGCCATTCTGTATCTCGGTACGCAGCGGGACGATGCGGCCGTTGATCTTAGCTCCGGTACAAGTGTCGCCAACTGCCGAATGGATAGAATAAGCAAAATCGATAAGCGTAGCTCCGCGAGGCAACTGTATCACCTTTCCCATTGGAGTAAACGCATATACATCCTTTGGAAACAGGTCAAGCTTGAGAGACTCTATGAAATCTTCAGAATTTTCGTTGGACTCGGTAGTCTCGACAAGCGGCAGCAATAACCGTTCTACAGTTTTGCGCAATTCATCAAGGCTTTCATCATCCTCATGAGTGCCGAGAGCAGCCTCCTTGTACTTCCAATGTGCCGCAACACCTTCCTCGGCAATGTGATGCATCTCCTCGGTACGGATCTGTACCTCAAAAGAATGTCCGCCCTCGCCGATCACCGATGTATGCAGCGAACGATAAAGATTATCTCTCGGTATTGCGATCCAATCTTTGAACCGCTCCGGCACCGGTGTCCAGATATCGTGTACGACACTTAATGCGAGATAACAATCCTTTCTGTCATTAGGCGTAATAATGCGAGCTGCGATCAGATCATATACCTGTTCGATGCGGATCTTTTGCTTTTTGAGCTTTTTCCAAAGAGAATAAAGACGCTTGACGCGGCCCTGGATCTCGACAAAAGGGACACCATTCTCTTTCATTTTTTGAGAGATGGTCAGTTTGATACGTTCGAGAGTCTCTTCTAATTCGGGGCGACGGGCATCGACATCATCTGCAAGCCGCTTGTATTCGTCAGGGTACAGATTTTTAAAGGAGAGATCCTCTAACTCGCTTCGCATCTTACCCATACCGAGCCGATGAGCGATCGGGGCGTAAATGTCCAGAGTTTCCTGCGAGATTCTCGCTCGCTTTTCAGGCTTAAGATACTCCATCGTCCGCATGTTGTGCAGACGGTCGGCAAGCTTTATCAGAACGACCCTGACGTCAGTTATCATGGCAAGCACCATTTTACGGACGTTCTCAGCTTGTTGGCGTTCTTTAGAGAGGTCACTGATATGAGCGATCTTGGTCAATCCGTCAACCAAAAGAGTGATCTCATCGCCAAAATAGGATCGTATCGTATCTATCTCGACCAGAGTGTCCTCAACAACGTCATGGAGCAGCCCGGTTGAAACACTGACCTCATCAAGCCTCATTTCAGCCAGGATCTGGGCAACCTCTAGCGGATGTACCAAGTATGGCTCACCTGACGCCCTTGTCTGCCCGCGATGATGAAGGGCCGAAAATAGATAAGCGCGGCGGATCAGGTCGATATCGGCATTTGGCCGATTACCGCTGACAGTTGCTATAACATCGTCGATCCTGATCATTGATTAGCTCGCAACAGTGAAATTTGAAACTATAAGCGTATTGAAAACAAAACGTGGTGCTCAATTTATTTTAAATGAGCACCACGCAAGTTGGAAAGAAAAATCAAATTACTTATTAGCCGCGTTAGCGTTTGCCTTGTTTGCCTCGGCACTTGCGGCAGCTTCTTTAGCAGCCGTACGCTCGTCCTGAAGCGACGTGATCTTTTTGACAACATCACTGAGACTCATAAAATTAGCCTTGGCTGTCTCATAGTCAGCTTTAAGCTTATCTTTATCAGCGGTATTGCCATCCATTTCAGCTACACGGGCAGATTGATTAACAAGGCTGGCTTTGTAAGATCTGACAGATTCAAAAACCTTTAGGATCTCAGCATTTAAAGCCAACTGAGCATCGGACATCGAAGCCACATTCAGCGAACCGGCATTCTTGACCACGTCAGGCTCGAGAGCCATAGCTTTGTCGATCAGCGACTGTCCGTCAGCAACACACTGCTTCAGCTTATCAAAGTCCTCAGGACTTGCGGGTTTGCTGAATTGGTACATCTGAGACTTTCCGTCCTTGCCGGTAACCGTCTTTTTGGTTGCGGGCGAGTCAGAAATATCGTTTGCACATGTATTGTTCTTAGCGGCCAGTGCACTGTACGCTCTAGCTCGTGCCGTTGCGGGCAGTGACTCATTCGCAGCAACCTTCTCTTGCCATGCTTTGGCATCGTCAGGTCTTTGAATGTTGTCATACAAACTCGCGACCGCGCTTGTAGAGCTGTTCAAAGCTGAAAGTGACTGAAAGTACTTTGCCTGAGCATCCTCAGAATTCGGATTTGCCTTATAGGCTGCTTCCGTATCCTTGAGTTCTCTTTCTGTCTGCGGAATGCTCTTTTGATATTCAGCGATAGCAGACTCGGCCAATGTCTTTTTAGATCGATCGCCGATATATTCCGAATGCAGTGTACGAGCTAAGGAGAGCTGCGCCGTTCTTCCCTCAATGGTATCGCCATTCGGGTCAAGTGAAGCTGCATATCTAAAAAGATTTTCGGCATCAAGAAATTTTCGATCCTTATATGCCTTAGCTCCATCTACCAGGTTCTTGCGGGCCATTACCCTGTGGTAAAAGCTGCAGCTGGAACCTGCTCCGACCGCAAGCATCAAGACAATGAATACCCCAAAGCGAGAAATTCTCATTATTAAACTCCATTAACCATGGAACTCGGGCGGCAACGGCTGCCGCCGGTTCCCAAAATTTAATCCGTTAGATCGTCGATCTGAAGTCCTATCGGTGTCGCTCCGGCTGATTTAGCCGCATCGATCACACGCACTACATCGCCGTATTTGACTGATTTAGGCGACTTTACAAAAACCGTCTTTTCGATCTCATTGGTACCTTCACGCAGCACACCGTTATCGGTCCGCTGTTTAAAGATGTCCTTGAGCTTGTCAGACAGCTTTTCAGTGTCAGTAACATTACCAAAGACCTCGTTGTTCAGAGTAACGTCCTTGGTATCTTTATTGATCGCGATCACGAGCGTAAGAGGGTTAGGTTTAACATCTACGTTCTGCTGATCTTTTGGTTCAGCCGGCACCTTCGCCTCAAACCTGCTGGGTTTGGATGGCGTGATCACCATGAAGATGACCAAAAGCACCAGAAGCACGTCGATCAAAGGCGTAACGTTGATGTTTGGCGTGGCACCGCCGCCGCCAGTTGACATTCCCATATTTAACTCCTGATTCCGTTAGCGACGAAGTCCCTTCGCCGCTTAACGGCTATTATTTTGCCTCAGACGGCTGACTGCCTTTCTTTTTGTCTGCCACGAGGCCTATCTTGTCGATATCCTGTTTCCTAATGGTGTCGATCGCCTTAACGACCTGACCATAGTCAACATCAATGCTGCTCTTTATATAGACGATACGCTTTTCAGGAGCCTTACCTTCCATACGTTTCTTAATGATCTCACCAAGCTGATCGAGCGGGTAGCCGTCCTTGCCGATATAGAAATTACTATTATCGGGAATGGCTACAATGACCGATGTGTCCTTAGCGATATCCTGATCCTCGTCCGGCGAGACCATGTCTCGCGGCAGATTGACAGAAACACCCTGTTGGAGCAACGGTGTAACGATCATAAAGATGATCAGCAACACCAGCATGATATCAACCATCGGAGTTACATTGATGTCCGCATTGTATTCACTCGAACCTCCGACTTGTACAGCCATAGTTGATTATCTCCTAAATAATATGGTCGCCCGGTGGGCTATGAATTAGCCTTTGAGCTGCTTTGAACGCTGACGGATAAAGTAATCCACGAGTTCCGAAGCCGAATTCTCCATTTCAACGCCAAAGCTGGTGACCTTGTTCGTGAAGTAGTTGAAGAGCCAAACAGCCGGAACGGCCACGAGAATACCGCCTGCGGTCGTCACAAGGGCCTCAGCGATAGCTCCGCCGACCGCGCCGATACCGGCCGTCTCATTTGTACGAAGTGCCTGGAAAGCTCCGATGATACCGATAACCGTACCGAACAGTCCTACGAAAGGTGCTGTCGATCCGACGGTAGCAAGTCCGGCCAAGCCGCGCTTCAATTCAGCGGTCTTAACAGCAATAGCACGCTCAAGGGCACGCTTTGATGATTCAAGTTCAAGCTCAGTGAATTCTGTACCTGCCTGATGGGCGGCAAATTCTTTAAGGCCTGAAGATACGACCATCGCAAGGTGCGAGTCCTTGTGCTTGTCGCTGATATTGATCGCCTCATCAATGTTGCTGTTCTTAAGTGCCTGAGCAACTTTCGGCGCGTATTGGCGCGACTGCTGCTTTGCCTTGTTATAGGTAAGCCAACGCTCGATACCGACCGCGATCATATAGACCGATTCAATGAGAAGCGTGATGACAACGCCCCAGCCGGGAATGGTCAAACTCTTCGCGATGTCATAGAGGCCGAACGAAATGCCTCCCTCAGCGAACAACAAATTAAGTGTCATGATTTTTCCTCCAAAAAAGAAATCGAAAACTTTCTGATTTTAATATTGCTTAGTGCGGCGACAAAAGCTTTAAAATTCAAATGCCGCCGCAAATTCAAAAGACTTAAGGAACGAAATTGTATGTGATCACACCCGATACCTTTACAGCCTGTCCCGATAGGAGCGTTGGGCTGAATCTGGCTCCGCGGGCTGCCGCAAGGGCCGCAGGGATAAGGAGCGGGTGTCCGCCGGCGGCACTCGCCGAGACGACTCTGCCTTCCTCATCGATCAGCACCTGGACGGTAACTGTACCCGACGCCCTAACCGCCTTAGCAGCTACGGGATACGCCGGTTTGGGCAAGCTGACAGCTTTACCGTTGAGCACACCGCCCGAGATCGTCTTAGATACGGGCTTCGGCGTCGGCTTCGGCTTATCCGGCGGAGGAGTAAAATCGTCGCCGGTATTTGTTTTATTTCCGTCACCGCCTCCACCTCCAAAATCTTTTGCTTGCCCCGGAAGCACATTGTTTTCTCGATTAATTCCCGCATTAGGGTTATCGATATTTTCCTTGCCCAACTGAGTAAGACGATCCAAGCGCATCTGATTTATCTTTTGCGATGTAGTATCGATCTTATCTGGCGGCTTGACCGGAGATGACATGATATTTTGGATCAATTCTTTACGAACATCCACATCCGGAGCCTTTTTCTGTTCCGGCTCTGGCTTTTTCTCTTCTTTTGGCGGCGGAGCCTCATCCGGCGGCGGCGGAGCTACGAGCGATGTAAGCTCAAGGTCGCCGGACCCCATGCCGTAATCCTTGCCAAAAAGGCTGTATGTAGTGCCGGCCACCAAGCCGACTACCGCGACGGCAAGCAGCAATAGAAATAGCGATCCTTTTCGCTTATTTTCCGTCGTGTTACTTTTTGATTCAACTAATTGATCAAGCATCTTCAATTCTCCCTAAATGTTTCCGGTGCCACAGCCCAGGTCAAGGGTAACGAAAGCAGTATCAAAACTTAGATGGCAAATAGATTCCCACCGTTGTAAGCCATCCCGGACGGCAAACATCTGCGACGATAATATTTGTAGGCTCAGAGTTAATGTACTCCATTCAGTGCGGGATGTTAACCGTAACCGGCCACGCAAACGAATGTGACTACAACTGAGACCTATCGCTACCTGAAGCAAATGATCTCAAGCTCTACAAACAATTTAATTGACCAGCAACGTAGGAAAGTCTAAAATTTTGAAATACGAAAGTCAAGAATAATAGGCCCTATTTATCGCGATTTAATCACTTTTTTTACAAAAACTTAAGGCTGGCAGTAAGTATTATGCTGCCAGCCTTATCTCACTTAAGAAGCGCAGTTCTGTCTAGCGGGTCACGGGCCGTCTTGTGACCGACCTGCGAGCCGACGACGCGAGCTTATCACCGCCCGAATTAACAGGCGTCATAGGCTCTTTAGCCTTTGCCGAACCGCCGAGTTTGCTCTGCCACCAGATCGCGATCGGACTGGCGATGGCAATGGTCGAGTAACATCCAAGCGTCAAACCGACCAACAAAGCCAATGAGAAGCTTCTAAGCACCTCACCGCCGAACAGAACGAGTGCCAGCACAGACAAGATAACCAGTCCCGCAGTGATAACGGTACGCGACAGTGTCTGATTGATCGAATCGTTAGTGATCTCAAAAAGCGACGAACTGCGATGCGTCGGAATATTTTCGCGCACTCGGTCAAAGATAACGATCGAGTCGTTGACCGAAAATCCGACGATCGTCAAAATAGCGGCGATCACGGTCAGATTAACTTCCCATTGAAACACCGAAAAGAATGACAAGACCATCAGCACGTCGTGAAATACAGCTAAGACGGCCCCGGCAGCGTATGTCCAATCGTAGCGAAACGCAATAAATAATAAGATACCGACCATACCCAAAAGGGTTGCGGTAACGGCCTGATTCCTCAATTGAGAGCCAGCAATAGCTCCGACCGAGTCAGTTCCGACGATCTTATATTTAGCGTCCGGCATTGTGTCGAGGGTCGCATCGCCCTCGGCCTCTTTGCCAAAGGTATCCAGAGCCGACTTTACCTTTGCACGGCCTC
>Ga0153956_1000293_pt1 | contig 60474 bp, 51 predicted proteins | sample TSFL040MetaG_FD_104704 | JGI IMG/M metagenome (GOLD analysis project Ga0153956, IMG submission 104704) | Attine ant fungus gardens microbial communities from Florida, USA - TSFL040 MetaG | ecosystem: Host-associated > Fungi > Mycelium > Unclassified | place: USA: Florida, Wekiwa Springs...
GCACGTGGCAGGCGGTAAACGTGAACAAGGGCGAGTACCGCTGGTACTTCAACCCGGCGTGGGCGGACCTGGACCTGGACATCGACAGCGGCAGCGACGCGATCCGCTCGGTGAGCCGGACGGGGGCGAAGTTCGCGCAGCAAGGCGAAGACCTGTACGTGCTGAAGGAAAGCGACCGGGCCTACTTCATCCGCGTGCAACGCGATGCGAACGGCGAGAGGACGGGCCTGCGCTGGAGCGACCGGCTCGGCAACGCGATCGACTACGACGCGAACGGCCGCGTGCGCAGCTACAACGACCGCAACGGCGTGGCCGTGACGTTCGAGCGTGACGCCGAAGGCCACCTCCAGACGATCCGCGACGGCGCCACGCCCGCGAAGACGATCCTGACCTTCACCTGGACGAACGGCCAGGTCAGCGAGATCGCCGACTACAGCGGCCGCCGCGTGCAATACCACTACACGGGCGCGGCCCTCACCGAGGTCATCGACGTGCTCGGCCACGCCTGGCACTACAGCTACCAGGGCGGCTTGCTCAAGACGCACACCGACCCGGAAGGCCACGCGACCACGCTCGACTACCAGGGCAACCGCGTGGTCAAGCAGACCGATGCGAGCGGCAACGCGACGACCTGGACCTACGACTACAACCGCGGCACGCGCCAGTACGACATCAAGGAAACCAGTCCCGACGGCAAACTGAGCTATAGCCGCTACGACGCGGACGGCAAGCTGGTCGAACAGACGATCGGCAGCAGCGGCGGCGGCCGCACGGTGAGCCGGACCGTGAAGGAGAGCGCGAACGTGGACATCGCCTACGACGAGCGCAACCTGCCCACGCGCACCGAGTACGACGCGAACCGCAACCCGATCAAGGTGACCTACCCGGACGGATCGAGCACGACGGCGACCTGGGATGCGCGCTACAGCCTGCCGCTGACGCGCACGGACGAGCTGGGTGTCAAGACGACCTATGAGTACGACGCCAAGGGCAACCTGACCACCCTGACCGAAGCGGCGGGCCTGCCCGAACAGCGCACCACCACCGCGACCTACAACGCCATGGGCCAGCGCCTGACCCAGACGGTGAAGGGGCAAACCCCGGCCGACGATGCGACGACGACGTGGACCTATGACGCCTACGGCAACGTCCAATCGATCACCGATGCGGAGAACCACACCACCGCGTTCGAGTTCGACGCGATGGGCAACGTCACGAAACGCACCGACGCCCGCGGCAAGGTGTGGCGGAGCCCGACCAATGCCGCCGGCTGGACGACGAGCCAGAAAGACCCGCTCGGCCACGAGACGGTGATCACCTACGACACCGCCGGCAACCGCACGACCGTCACCGATCCCGAGCACCACACCACCACCTACACGTACACGCCGACGAACCGGCTGGAGGCGGTGACCGATCCGCTGGGCGGTGTCACGACGACGCACTACACGAAAGACGGCCAACGCAAGGACGAGACCGACGCGAACGGCGTGAAGACAAGCTTCGGCTACGACGCCGACGGTCGCCTGACGACGATCACCGACGGCGCCCAGAACGTCACGACGCTGGTCTATGGCCGAACCTGTGCCGACACCCCCGCAGCCGGTCTTGAAGGCCTGCTGACGGCGACGAAGTACCCGACCTACTGCGAAGAGTACAAGTACGACGTTCGAGGCAACCGCACCCAGGTCATCCGCGTCCTGCCGAACGACACCGATCCACCGGAACGCCAGGTCACCACGACCGGCTACGACGCCAAGGGCCAGACGATCAGCACCACCGATCCGCTCGGCCGGACCACGCAATCGGCGTACGGCGCCCTGGGCCGCCTCAAGGCCGTCACCGATGCCGCCGGCGGCACCACCGCCTACACCTACGACGCGAGCGACAACCTCAAGACCGTCACCGACGCCAACCAGCACACGCACACGTTCAGCTATGACAAGGTCAACCGGGTCACGAGCGAAGCACGCCCGCTGGGTCAGGCGATCGGCTACACCTACGACGAGGTCGGTAGGCTGACGGTGCGTACGAGCCCGAACGGCGAGCGCCGCCAATACGGCTACGACGATGCCGGCCGGCGCACGACGGAAAACCAGTACCCCAGGAACAGCCAGGCGCCGAGCCAGACTGTCGCTTATACCTACGACGGCAATAATCGCCTGACCGGCTACACGCAAACGGGCGACACCGAAAGCAGCGCCATCTACGTCTACGACGCCAAAGGCCAGAAGCTCGACGAGACGGTCACCTACGGAACCGGAACGAACGCGATCAGCAAGACGATCCACTACGCCTACGAGCCGAACGGCTTGAAGAAGAGCCTGACCTACCCGGACGGCACCGCCCAGACCAGCACCTACGACAAGAACCGCCTGAAGGACATCACGATCAAGGGCAACACGATCCGCTACCAGGACTACCAGTGGCGCGTGCCAACGAAGGTGACGATGCCGGGCGCCACGCGCACGCTCACCTACGACGCCCTGCAGCGTCCGACGCAGATCAAGAGCGAATCGGTCGCCGGCGCGATCATCATGGACTACCGTTACCAATACGACGCAGCCGGCAACATCACCCAGCGTGACACCGAAGACGGCGCGTACGACTATACCTATGACCGCCTCGATCGCCTGACCGGCGCCACCCCGCCGATCTCAGTTCAACAAAGCCCGGCAAACCCGAATGGCCTGCCGGTGGAGCAATACACCTACGACCCGGTGCACAACCGCAAGACCAGCGCGCACCAGCCTGGCAACTGGACGTACAACGCGAACAACGAGCTGAACACCTACGGCACCGGCGCGGACGAGCAGACCTACGCCTACGACGCCAACGGCAACACGGTCGAGCAGAAGACCGGCAATCCGCAGAGCCCGAGCAAGACACGCCAGTTCATTTACAACGCCGCCGAGCGCCTGAGCGAGGTCAAGGACAACGGCACGACGATCGGAAAATACCAGTACGACCCGATGGGAAGAAGGTTCCGCAAGGAAACCAGCCAGGGCATCACGTGGTTCCAGTATGCGGATGAGGGGCTCATCGCGGAGTACACGCCCAATGACACGTTGCAGAGGACCTATGGATGGAGGCCGAGCGGACTGTGGGGGGGCGATCCGGTGTGGCTTGCGGACGTCAGCGCAGCGACGTGGAGCGTCAACTACTACCACAACGATCATCTTGGGACATCGCAGAGGATGACCAATGCGAATGGAACGATGACTTGGAAAGGAGTGAGTGAGGCGTTTGGGGAAACAAAGGCTATCGCCGATGCCGCAAATAATCCACTGCGCTATCCGGGTCAGTATAAAGATAGAGAATTTAGCGCTAATTACAACAATAATAGATACTACGCGCCAGCCGACGGAAGGTATATAGAGGCGGATCCCTTGGGTATTGTTGGTGGAGTTGCGCTATATTCTTATTCGAGAAATAATGCAATTAAGTATTTTGATAATTATGGACTCTACGTCAATTGGTCCGGATCCATGACTTCATTCTCCGTCGTGAGTGGTTTTGGAGCAATGTTTTCCTTTTACACGCTCGAATCTGAATGTAAATGTGGTATCAAGTATAAAATAAGAGGCTATGCATCTTTGCTCATGTTTGGTATCGGGGCGTCGTGGAGGCCGGCTGCGCAAATCGGTGATTTAGCTGGCGGCGGTGGCGGCCTTGACATGATTGACCCAAAGGCTGAGTGTCCATCGCCAGATGCGGCGAATGGCGCTGCTGTGTATGTAGGACTCAGTGCTGCTCCTCTCGCGTCATTCGCCACGACTAGAGGGCTTGGCGACTTAGTTAGCACTTCATGGATTGATGGGCCATCTTTTGGCTTTGACTTTTCGGCTGGTTTAGGGATTGGCGCAAGCTATGTTCTTTCTTCGGAGAAGAAGGAGTGTTGTGAGTAGGTCGTGTCTCGGGGGGGAGTATCGATTATGCTCATGTCATATTATTGGTAGAAAACTAACTGGATCTTATTTCGTACTACAGCTAAATAACGATGGCTGAAAAATTTTGTCTGGTTGAATAAAGCCATATGAGACATTATTATAGAATTAAAGTGGCTGTTGTTTTAAATTGCGCGCTGGCGTTTGTATTCTTATTGATTGGTGTTCTATTTGGCAATTGGGATTTATTTGACTTGCTTACGGGCTCAAGGCTATTTAATATCGTAGTTATATTTTTATGTTGGGTTATTGCCCCTCTGTTTTATAGGTTTATAGATATTAATTGATTTTTAAGAAAGGGCCTGTCAATCTTGCTGTGTAACTGTCGTTTGACCTCACGCGTCGATCGGTACGCGCTCCTCGCTGAACAGCATCCGCGAAAACCGGGGTCCGAAAACCGGGGTCACCATTTCGCCGCGCCCGTCAATAGGTAGGGTCAATCCGAGCGCCACCGGGGCGCGCAAGCTGTCGGTCGGTCAATCCCCCTCAACGGTCAATCCCCGGTCCTTCGCCGGGATCCTGAAAGAGGCCGAGGCCGGCATGGCCGTGGCGGAGGTCGCGCGGCACGGCATCAGCGCGGCGACGTTCTACGCCTGGCGGTCGAAATACGGCGGCATGGCGGTGTCGGACATGCAGCGCCTGCGCGAGCTGGAGCAGGAGAACGCGCGGCTGAAGCGGATGGTCGCGAACCTGAGCCTGGAGCACGAGCTGATGAAGGAGGTCATCGCAAAAAAGTGGTAACGCCAGCGCAGCGCAGCGCAGCGCCGCGCCGCGAGGCGGTGGGCTGGCTGCGGGAGTCCAAGGACGTGAGCGAACGGCTGGCCTGCCACGTGGTGCAGCACCCTCGCGCCACCCAACGTCGGCGTTTGCAGGGTCGCGCCGACAAGACGCCGGAGGCGGAAGCCCGCTTGCTGGAACTGGCACAGGCGCATGCGGCCTGGGGTTGTCCGAAGCTGCATCGGCAGTTGCGGCATGAAGGCCACCGGATCAACCACAAGCGGACTGAGCGGCTGTATCGGTAGCACGGCCTGTCGATCCGCCGCCGTCGGCGGCGGCGCTTGGTGCGGGAAGTGCTCCACCCGCTGTTGCAACCGATCCGTCCCGGACAGTGCTGGTCGATGGACTTCATGGGCGACAGCTTGGCCGACGGCCGCGCCTATCGCACCTTCAACGTGATCGACGACTACGCCCGCGACGCCTTGGCGATCGAGATCGACGTGAGCCTGACCGCGCAGCGCGTCGTGCGCGTATTGAATCGCCTCTGTGACTGGCGCGGCGCACCTGAGTCGATCCGCAGCGGCAACGGCCCGGAGTTCCAATCGGAAGTCCTGCAAGGCTGGGCGAATGGCAAAGGCATCCGTTGGGACTTCATCCAGCCCGGCTGCCCGGCGCAGAACGGCTACGTCGAGCGCTTCAACGGCACCTATCGCCTCAAAGTGCTCGAAGCCAACCAGTTCCACTCACTGGACGAGGCCCGTGCCATCACCGAGGAATGGCTGGCCGTCTACGACGAACAACGCACCCACAGCGCCATCGGTCACCTGCCGCCGCCGGCGTTCAAACGACGATGGCAGCAACAGCTGTTTCCAGAAAAGGTTGGACTCGGGTAAGTGGGATTGACCCGCGGCGGGCGCGGAGTACGCGCAGGAGCGCGATTACGACACGAACGGCCGCGTGACGCGGCTGTCCGCCTAGTCGTCGACGGGCGGGTTGCTGCAGGACCTTGGCTATGTCTATGACCAGGAAGGTCCAGGCAGGGTTCTGCCGGTTAGAATGCACGGATGAACTGGAAGATCTGTGTCGCACCGATGATGGACTGGACTGATCGTCATTGTCGGTTCTTCCATCGCCTGCTCGCGCCGAACACGCTGTTGTACACCGAGATGGTCACCGCGCCGGCGGCGATCCACGGTGATCGTGCGCGGTTGCTCGGTTTCGATGCGTCGGAGCAGCCTCTTGCGTTGCAGCTCGGCGGCTCGGAGCCAGCCGAACTGGCGCAGGCGGCGCGGATCGGCGCGGCGCTGGGGTACGGCGAGATCAACCTCAACGTCGGCTGTCCGTCCGATCGCGTGCAGTCAGGACGCTTCGGCGCATGTCTGATGCGCGAGCCGGCGCTGGTCGGCGATTGCGTGCGTGCGATGCGCGAGGCGGTTGCCGATACGCGCGCGGTGGTCACGGTGAAGTGCCGCATCGGTGTCGACGAGCAGGACGAGTATGCCGGCCTCGCCGAGTTCGTCGAGAACGTGCATGCGGCCGGCTGCGACACCTTCGTCGTGCATGCGCGCAAGGCGTGGCTGAAAGGACTGTCGCCGAAGGAGAACCGCGAGGTGCCGCCGCTGAACTACGAGCGCGTGTACCGGCTCAAGCGCGAGCATCCGAAGCTCACCGTGGTCATCAACGGCGGCATTTCGACGGTCGCCGAAGTGCAAGAGCATCTGCGCCGTGTCGATGGCGTCATGCTCGGCCGCACCGCGTATCACGAGCCGTATCGGCTCGCCGAGATCGAGCACGCGCTGTTCGGCACGTCGCTGCCGGAGCGCGACGAGGTCATCGCGCGCCTGCGCCCTTATGTCGAAGCGCACCTCGCGCGCGGCGATCGCCTGCAGCACATCACGCGGCACATCCTGGGCCTGTACCAGGGGCTTCCCGGCGCGCGCGCGTTCCGGCGCGTGCTGAGCGAGCAGGCGCATCGCGCGGACGCGGATTGGAGCGTGGTCGAGCGGGCACTCGCCGCCAGGCGAGGCGAGTTGCGGCGCGCCGCATGAGCATCCACGGACACCCCTTCATCCGGGCACGGCCTGATCGCGCCCGCGGCACGTTTGCGCGAGGCAGTCGCGCGTCGCGGAAGGCTGTCGGCATGACCTCGGGAAAACCGGTGGCGGACCCGGTGGCGTCGGCGCGCGGCGCACCCGGCCGGATTGGCGAGTAGGGCGATCTTCTTCGTTCGAAATACGGCTTCGCCGGCCTCATCCCTCATCACGAGCTTTCCATGAACCGATACGTACACGCGATCTTTTGCGACGACATTCGCCAGGAAGCCGGCGGCAAGCAGACCCTCGTCGGGATCTACCGCGACCAGTTGCAGTTGCCTGCCATCCCAGTCGTGCTGCCGCGGCTGTGCGTGGTGGTGGACGTGGTCACGCCGGTGGACCAGCCCTTCGAGCAGATGGTGATCCAGGCCAGTCTCGGCGAGCTCCAGATCGCGCATGCCGAACTCGGCGCCGGCGACCTCAAGTCCCTGCGCGAGGCCGCATCGCGCCTGCACGAGGACTCGGGGTCCGACGCGCGGATCACGTTCTCGGCCAATTTCGCGTTTTCACCGCTGCAGATCGACCGCGCCGCCATCCTCGGCGTGCGCGTCGACACCGGCTCGGAGACGTTGTACGCCAATGCGCTGCGCATCGTGCTGGCGCCCGACGCGATCCCGACGCCGACCTCGCGCCGCACCCATTGACCCGAAGCGGCATTCCTCCGTATCGACCCGTACAAACCATGTCCCTCGTCAATCTCGTCAACCTCGATTACTCCGTCGGCGGCCCGCTCCTGCTCGAAAAGGTCGATCTCGCGATCGAGCGCAGCGAACGCATCTGCATCGTCGGGCGCAACGGCGCGGGCAAGTCGACCTTGCTGAAACTCGTCGCCGGCGAACTGAAACCCGACGACGGCGAGGTGCGCGTGCAGGGCGGCGTGCGCGTCGCCAAGCTCGCGCAGGAAGTGCCGCACGACGTCGCGGGGTCGATCTTCGACGTCGTCGCCGGCGCGCTCGGCCATCTCGGCGCATTGCTGGCCGAGTTCCATCACCTGAGCCACCACCTCGACGTGCCCGGCAACGCGGACGCGATGGCGCGCGTGCAGGCGCAGATCGAAGCCGGCAACGGCTGGGACCTCGATCGCCGCGTGTCGAACGTGCTGACGCGCCTCGACCTGCCTGAAGACGCCGAGTTCTCGGCCCTGTCCGGCGGCATGAAGCGTCGCGTGCTGCTCGCGCGTGCGCTGGTGCTCGATCCGGACGTGCTGCTGCTCGACGAGCCGACCAACCACCTCGACATCGAGGCGATCGACTGGCTCGAACGCCTGTTGCTCGATTTCGCCGGCAGCGTCGTGTTCGTCACCCATGATCGCCGCTTCCTGCGCGCGCTGGCGACGCGCATCGTCGAGATCGATCGCGGCCAGGTCACGAGCTGGCCGGGCGACTACGAGAACTACCTGCGCCGGCGCGAGGAACGCTTGCACGCCGAGGCGCAGGAACGCGCATTGTTCGACAAGAAGCTCGCGCAGGAAGAAGTGTGGATCCGCCAAGGCATCAAGGCGCGGCGCACGCGCAACGAAGGGCGCGTGCGCGCGCTCGAGGCGATGCGGCGCGAGCGTTCGCAGCGGCGCGAACTCGGCGGCAGCGCGAAGCTGCAGGTCGGCACCGCGGCAGCGTCCGGGAAGCGTGTGATCGACGTCGATCGCATCCGCTTCGGTTTCGGCGAACGCGTGATCGTCGAAGAATTGACCACGACGATCCAGCGCGGCGACCGCGTCGGCCTGATCGGGCCGAACGGCTCGGGCAAGACGACCCTGCTGAAACTCCTGCTCGGCCAGCTCGCGCCGCAGTCGGGCGAGGTGAAGCTCGGCACGAACCTCGAGATCGCCTATTTCGACCAGCATCGCACGCACCTGCGCGAGGACATGAGTGCGCTCGACAACGTCGCCGAAGGCCGCGAGTACATCGAGATCAACGGTGCGCGCAAGCATGCGATCGGCTACCTGCAGGATTTCCTGTTCTCGCCGGAGCGCGCGCGTGCGCCGATCACCGCGCTGTCGGGCGGCGAGCGCAATCGCCTGCTGCTGGCCAAGCTGTTCGCGAAGCCGTCGAACCTGCTGGTGATGGACGAACCCACCAACGACCTCGACGTCGAGACGCTGGAACTGCTGGAGGAACTGCTGGCCGCGTATCCCGGTACCTTGCTGCTGGTCTCGCACGATCGCGAGTTCCTCGACAACGTCGTGACCAGCACGCTCGTGCTCGAAGGCGAGGGCCGTGTCGGCGACTACGTCGGCGGCTATGCCGACTGGCTGCGCCAGATGACGCGCGCCGCCGCAGCGCACAAGCCCGGGACGGCGAAGCCGGAAGCGAAACCGGACGCCTCGCCAGCCGCGGCCGCGGCGAAGCGCAAGCTGAGCTACAAGGAATCGCGCGAACTCGACGAGTTGCCGCAACGCATCGAGACACTGGAAACGCGCATCGCCGAACTCGGCGCCAGGATGCAGGAGCCCTCGTTCTACCAGCAGGACGGCGCGGCGATCGTCGCGATCAACACCGATCTCGCCGCGCTTCAGGGCCAACTCGACGCGGCGTACCGGCGCTGGCAGGAGCTCGAAGCGCCCTAGCGCGAGGCGCTAGTCGCCGATCGGCGCGACCGGCGGTGCCGGTAGCGTCGGTGCGGGCGGAGCCGGGGGCGCCGATGGCGGTGTCGGCGGCACGGGCGGCGGCGGCATCGTGAAGATCGACTTGAATGCCGGGGCCTCGACGTTCAGCGCGACGAGCTTGCGCTCGCGCACCAGCTTGATCGGCACCTTCGACCCCGCCGGTTGGTCGCGCAACGCGCGCAGCGCGTCTTCCGGGCGCGCGATCGAATGCGCGCCGACTTCGGTGATGACGTCGCCGGCCCGAAGACCGGGCAGCGCTTCGTCGTCGGTCGCGAGTACGAGCGCGCCGCGATCGACATCGAAGTAGCGCCCGAGCTCGGCGTTCATCGGCGCGAGATTGAGGCCCCACCACGGCATCGCGGCGCGCGCGGCGCGACGCGCATTCTCCGCGAGGGCGCGGGCCCGTTCGGTCGTCATCTGCGCGCGTGCGGCGCGCTCGGCATTGCGTTCCGCCTCGTGCCCGGCGCGTTCGGCGTCGCGCCGCGCGCGCTCGATGTCGGCGCGGACGCGTTCGTTGAGGTCCTTCGGCTGCGGATCGCCGGTGCCGCCGGTCATCGCTTGCGCCCAGTTCCACGCCTTGCGTCGCTCGGCCTTGAGCGCGAGATCCGGCTGCGCCTTGCCGCCGCGTTGCCAAACGAGGCGGATCTCCTGGCCTTCCTTGAGATCGGCAAGCCGCGCTCGCGCATCGGCGAGCGCTTGCGCGGGCGTGTCGCCGGCGAGCGCGCTGCCGTCGATGCCGGTGATGAGATCGCCATCGTGAAGGCCGGCTCGCGCGGCGGCGCTGTCCGGCGTGACCGCGGCGATGCGCACGCCCTTCGCGTCCGCGGCGAGCACGACACCGAGCATCGCGCGGTCCGGCTCGCCGATGTAGCGATAGGCGTACGCGCGCGGGCCGACGTCGCCGAGCTGGACCGACAGGTCGGCCATGCGGCGCGACAGGTCCTGCATCTGCGCGTTCAACCGGGCGAGCTCGGCGCGTGCGGCGGCGGTGTCCGTGGCGTGCGCGGGTGGTGGAGGCGCGGCGGCCGGCGCGCCATCGGCCGCGGACACGGCCGGTACGGCGAAGGCGAGGGCGATCGAAAGCAAGGTGCGTTTCATGGGCGTTCCTCAATTGATGCGCTGGAGCGACGTGCGCACGACGTCGGTATCGGTGTCGTCGCGCGCGGCGATCGCGTAGCCGTTGCCGCGGATCGCGGCGAGGTCTTCGAGCAGGTTCACGCGCTGGCGCCACAACGGCAGCGCATCGGCGTCGTTGCGCGCGGCGCCGAGTTGCAGGTCGACGAGGCCGATCAGGTCCTCGATCTCGACCGCAGCCATGAGATCGCGGCTGTCCTGCGGCGCACGCGCGGTGACCGCGGCGATCCAGCGTTCGAGTGATTGCGAGCGCTGGTGGAGGTCTGCCAGTTCGGCTTCGCTCGCGGCCGGATGCGTCGTCGTCGTCGGTGGCGCGGTGGCGGGCGACGGCGTCGACGTCGACGTCGACGCCACGTCGGGAGGCGCATGCCGCACCAGGCCGGACGGCAGCAGCAGCGCCATTGCAAGGCCGGCCGCGACGGCGGCGGGCAGCACGCGGCGCCAGCGGCGCGGGCGACGTCGCGCGGCCAGCGCGTGCGCCAGTTGCGGCCACAGGTCCGGCCGCGGCGCGCAGTCGGGCAGCGTGCGCAGTGCATTCGCGAGAGTCGCTTGCGGGGATTCGTTCACGGTGTCGTCGCGATCAGGCATGGCGCGACCTCCTCGTTCGCTTCGAGCAATGCGCGCAGGCGAGTGCCGCCGCGCGCGACCTGGGATTTCGAGAAACTCACCGACTTGCCGGTCATCTCGGCGATTTCCTGGTGCGTGTATTCCTCGACGTGGTACAGCCACAACACGCTGCGCGTCGGCGCCGGCAGGCGCGCGAGCGCACGCTCGAGATGCCGTGCGTCGGCGAACAGCCACGGCGGCGGTTCGCCGCTCGGCACGTCGTCGTCATCGGGCAGTTCCTCGAACTGCACGCCGCGCTCGCGCCGCAGCTTCATCAGCGCCTCGTTGACGACGATCCGGCGCAGCCAGCCCCAGAACGGCGCGTCGCCGCGGAACTGCTCGATGCGTTCGAGCAGATGCAGCATCGCGTCGTGCACGACTTCGCGTGCGGTGTCGGCATTGCCGAGCATGCGCAGCGCCAGGGTGTAGGCCGGGCGCTCGAACGTGCGATAGATCTGTTCCAGCGCGCACAGATCGCCGCGACGCGCTCGCGCCAGCGTGGTTTCGGGAAGGTCGATGCGGAAACTGTCGCTCACTCCGGTACAGGATGCCGCATCGTCGTGGACGGTCGCAGGGGCGCGGGGCGTTCTCCATGCCGTGTCCGCCGCGTGCGGCGTGTCCGGCCGTGTCCGGCACTCCGCGCGGACACTGTCCGGCGGCCGTGTCCGGCATTTCAATTCCAGCAAGAACAATGGCTTGTCTGTTGGCACGAGGGTTGCTCGACAAAGCTCGTCACCCAACAGGAAGCGACCGTCCATGATCCGCGACACCTCCGCCCAGGACCGCAAGATTGCGCCGACACGCAGCCGCAGGAAGCAATTCGTCTGGGGCGGCGTCGCCGTGGCGGTGCTCGTCGCCGGCGTGTTCGTGCTGCCGGCCGTTGCGCGGCTGATGTCGGCCGATTCCTCCGCGAGTTCGGCGCGCCTGCGCATCGCCGAGGTCAAGCGCGGCACCTTGACGCGCGACGTGTCGGTGCAGGGGCGTGTGATCGCGGCGATCAGCCCGACCGTGTACACGCGCAGTCCGGGCACGGTCACGCTCGACGTCAACGCCGGCGACAAGGTGAAGAAGGGCGACGTGCTGGCCGAGGTCGATTCGCCGGAACTGACGAACAAGCTGAAGCAGGAACAGGCGACCCTGGACAGCCTCTCGATCGAGGTCGAGCGTGCCGCCATCGACAATCGCAAGAACGAGGCCGCGGCGCAGATGGCGCTGGAACAGGCGGTCATCGACACCACGACCGCCGAACGCGAAGTCGAACGCAACCAGAAGGCGTTTGAGATGGGCGCGCAGGCCGAGATGACCGCGCTGCGCGCGAAAGACGCGCTGTCGAAGGCGAAGGTCAGCGAAGTCAACGCGCGCAGCAACGTGAAGCTCGTCAGCGACAGCCTCGCGTTCGAGCTGAAGACCAAGCGCTTCGCGCTGGACCGGCAGAAGCTGCTGGTCGAGGACCTCACGCGCCAGGTCGACGAACTCAAGCTGCGTTCGCCGGTCGACGGCCAGGTCGGCCAGTTGATCGTGCAGCAGCGCGCCAACGTCGCCGCCAACGCGGGCATCCTCACGGTCGTCGATCTCACCGCGCTGGAGATCGAAGTGCAGGTACCGGAGGTGTTCGCGCACGATCTCGGTCCCGGCATGGCCGCGGAAATCGTCGACGGCGGCGAGAAATACGCCGGGGAAGTCAGTGCGATCTCCCCCGAGGTCATCAACGGCCAGGTCACCGGGCGCGTGCGCTTCGGCGACAGGAAGCCGGCCGGCCTGCGCCAGAGCCAGCAGTTGACCACGCGCATCCTGATGGACGAGCACCCGAACGTGTTGATCGTCGAGCGCGGCCCGTTCATCGACACCGGCGCCGGCCGCGTCGCCTACGTCGTGCGCAACGGCAGCGCGGAGCGCACGCCGATCCAGATCGGCGCGACCAGCCTGAATTCGGTCGAGATCGTCAGCGGCGTGAAGGAAGGCGATCGCATCGTGATCTCCGGCACCGACCAGTTCAACGGCGCGCAGCGCGTGGCACTCAACTAGGGCCGGGCGCCGGAAAGAGCGGGTTGCGCAAGCCCGCGAGCTTTTCCGCCTCCGACCTCGGTCCCAATCAGCCCTCAGCCTCCGAAGAGAACCCCCATGCTCAAGATGACCCACCTGCAGAAGGTCTACCGCACGCACCTGATCGAAACCTATGCGCTGCGCGACTTCTCGATCCACGTGCGCGAAGGCGAATTCGTCGCGGTGACCGGGCCTTCCGGCTCCGGCAAGACGACCTTCCTGAACATTGCCGGCCTGCTGGAGGAGTTCACCGGCGGCGAATTCCATCTCGACGGCGTCGACGTGCGCGGCATGAACGACAACGACCGCTCGCGCATGCGCAACGCGAAGATCGGTTTCATCTTCCAGAGCTTCAACCTGATCCCGGACCTGAACCTGTTCGACAATGTCGACGTGCCGCTGCGCTACCGCGGCTTCGCCGCGGCCGATCGCAAGCAGCGCATCGAGGAAGCGCTCGGCCGCGTCGGCCTCGCCTCGCGCCAGAAGCACTTCCCGGCGGAGTTGTCCGGCGGCCAGCAGCAGCGCGTCGCGATCGCGCGCGCGCTGGCCGGCTCGCCGCGCCTGCTGATGGCCGACGAACCGACCGGCAACCTCGATTCGCTGATGGCGCGTGGCGTGATGGAGCTGCTGGAGGAAATCAACCGCCAGGGCACGACGATCATCATGGTCACGCACGATCCGGAACTCGCCGCGCGCGCGCATCGCAACGTGCACGTGATCGACGGCCAGGTCACCGACTTCGACGAAGGCCCGAAGCTGCGCCAGCCGGCGCGCGACGACAACCCCGCCACGGCGCTGGCCTGAGCGGATCGAGCGAGGAACGACCATGTTCTCGTACTACCTCCAACTCGGCCTGCGCAGCCTCAAGCGCAACCCGGTCCTGACCGCGCTGATGGTGGTCGGCATCGCACTCGGCATCGCCGCGAGCATGACGACGCTGACCGTCATGCACCTGATGGGCAGCGATCCGATTCCGTGGAAGAGCGACAGGCTGCACTACGTGCAGCTCGACAACTGGAGCGCGGACGAACCTGCCCGCGACGACGGCGCGCCGCCCGACCAGGTGACCTACCGCGACGCCGTTGCGTTGATGGAGGCCGGCAAGGCCGACAAGCAGGCCGCGATGTTCAAGCTGTCGCTGCCGGTGCAGCCGGAGAATCCCGAGGTCAAGCCGTTCCAGTCGCTCGGACGCGTCACCTACGCGGACTTCTTCGCGATGTTCGAGCCGCGCTTCAAGTACGGCGGCGCCTGGAACCACGACCAGGACGCCGCGCATGCGCGCGTGATCGTGCTCGGCAAGGACATGAACGAGAAGCTGTTCGGCGGCCAGGACAGCGTCGGCAAGACGGTGCGCATGAACGGCATCGACTACAGCGTCGTCGGCGTGCTCGACGAGTGGAAGCTGCGTACGCGCTACTACGATCTCACCAACGGGGCATTCGCCGATCCTGACGAATTCTTCATCCCGTTCACCACGGCGGCCGACCTGAAGCAGCGCTCCAGCGGCAACAACAGTTGCTGGAAGTCGCCGGGCGACGGCTGGGATTCCTATCTCGATTCGGACTGCGTGTGGATCCAGATGTGGGTGCAGCTGGATTCGTCGGCGCGGTTGTCCGAATACCGGTCCTTCCTGGACAGCTACGTCAATGAGCAGAAGAAGCTCGGCCGCTTTCCGCGTCCGCTCAACAACCGCCTGCTCGACGTGAACGAGTGGATGCGCGACCAGCGCGTGGTGTCGCGCGACGTCGAAGTGCAGACCGGGCTCGCGTTCGCGTTCCTCGCCGTCTGCCTCGTCAACACGATCGGCCTGCTGCTGGCGAAGTTCACGCGCAAGGCCGGCGAGGTCGGACTGCGCCGCGCGCTCGGCGCGAGCCGGCGCCAGGTGTTCACGCAGTTCCTGGTCGAGTCCGGCGTGGTCGGCCTGACCGGCGGCTTCCTCGGCCTGCTGCTGACCGGGCTGGGCCTGATCGCGGTGCGCGCGCTCTATACCGAATACAAGACCGTGGCGCAGCTCGACTGGACGATGGTCGCGACCACGATCGTGCTCGCGGTCGTGTCCGCGCTGCTGGCCGGCCTGTATCCAACCTGGCGCGCGTGCCGCGTGCAGCCGGCGGCGCAGCTGAAGGTGTAGCGGTTTTCCTTCTCCCCGCGGGAGAAGGTGGTGCGCGGCGCCGGATGAGGGTCCGGTACCGCGTGCTGCGCCGATTCGATCACGAGCCCTCGTCCGCCCCTTCGGGGCACCTTCTCCCGAGGGGAGGAGGGAAGATCCATGGAGTGTGCCAATGGAAATCCGTCCCATTTTTTCCGCGCTGATGCGCAGCAAGGTGTCGATGATCCTGATCGGCCTGCAGGTCGCGCTGACCCTGGCGATCGTCTGCAACGCGCTGTTCATCATCGGCCAGCGCCTCGATCGCATGCATCGCCCCAGCGGCATGAACGAGACCGACACGTTCTGGCTGGGCAGCAACGGCTTCGGCCAGGGCTATGACGCAACGGCGGCGCAGCAGTCCGATCTTGCGCTGCTGCGGCAGATGCCGGGCGTCGTCGCCGCCACCACCACCAATTCGGTGCCGATGAGCGGCGGCGGCTGGAGCACCGGCATCAACCTGAAGCCGCAGCAGCGGACGTCGACGGCGCAGACAACGCTGTATCTCGTCGACTCCCAAGGCATCAATGCGTACGGCGGAAAGTTGATCGCCGGTCGCGACTTCAAGCAGGAGGAAGTCATGCCGGTGAAGTTCGGCGACAGCGTCAAGCCGCCCGTGATCATCGTCACCAAGGCGCTTGCCGATGCGCTGTTCCCGGACGGCGATGCGGTCGGCAAGCAGGTCTACATGGACCAGGATCCGCCGACCAGCACGATCATCGGGGTGGTGGAGACGATGCAGACGCCATGGACCGATGCCAGCTTCATCGAGAATTCCACCTTCGTCCCGGTCTACATGCCTTACGGCAACTCTACGCGCTATTTCGTGCGCACTGAGCCGGGGCGTCGCGACGAGGTCATGAAGGCGGTCGAGCAGAAGATGGGCGAATCGAACCAGGGTCGCATCGTCGGCCGGATGCGTTCGATGGAGCAGGTGCGCCACGACGCCTACTCCGGCGATCGCGCGATGGCGATCATCCTCGGCGCGGTCATCTTCGCGCTGCTCGGCGTGACCGCGCTCGGCATCGTCGGCATGGCCAGCTTCTGGGTCGCGCAGCGCACGCGCCAGATCGGCACGCGGCGCGCGCTCGGCGCGACCAGGTTCGACATCCTGCGCTACTTCCACACCGAGAACTTCATCATCACGACGATCGGCCTGGTCGCCGGCGGCATCCTCGCCTACGCGCTCAGCCTGTGGCTGATGCAGGCGTACCAGTCGCCGCGCCTGCCGTGGTACTACGTGCCGATCGGCTTCGTCTGCCTGTGGCTGCTCGGCCAGTTCGCCGTGCTCGGCCCGGCCCTGCGCGCCTCGCGCGTGCCGCCGGCGGTGGCGACGAGGAGCGTGTGAAGCCCGGGAATCGGGAGCCGTTTGGAGCAAGGCGATCGTGGCCGGCGCGCGGATGGATGCCCGCTGGTCGACGACGCTCCCGCGGTCGTCGATCTTCGGCCTCGCCCGATTCCCACTAAACTCCTGCAACCCTTTCGCGCGAAGCCGCATCCAAGCGGCAGATGCGCATTCGAACAGCCAAGACGGAACCCATGCGCACGATCCTGGTGATCGACGACAACCCCGCGGTCGGTACCGCGCTCGACCTGCTGTTCGGCTTGCGCGAGATCCGCACCTTGATCGCGCAGTCCCCGGACGAGGGCCTTGCCGTGCTCGCGCGCGAAGACGTCGACGTGGTCGTGCAGGACATGAACTTCAGCGCCGACACGACGTCGGGCGACGAAGGCGTGGCGCTGTTCCGCGCGATCCGCGAGCGCCATCCGGACTTGCCGATCATCCTGCTGACCGCGTGGACGCGGCTCGAAACGGCGGTCGACCTGGTCAAGGCCGGCGCCTCGGACTACCTCGGCAAGCCGTGGGACGACCACAAGCTGCTGGCGACCGTCGAGAACCTGCTCGAGCTGTCCGAAGCCACGCGCGAAGTCGCGCGTTTCCGCGACGAGCGCCGGCGCCGACGCAAGGCGCTCGATGCGAAATACGACCTGCGCGGCCTCGTGTTCGCCGCCACCGCGACCGAGCGCGTGGTCGAGCTCGCCTGCCAGGTCGCGCGCGCCGACATCCCCGTGCTGGTGACCGGCCCGAACGGCGCCGGCAAGGAACGTATCGCCGAGATCATCCAGGCCAATTCCGCAGTCAGGAACGGCCCGTTCGTGACCGTGAATTGCGGCGCGCTGCCGTCCGAGCTCATCGAGGCCGAGCTGTTCGGCGCCGAAGCCGGGGCCTATACGGGAGCCTCGAACAAGGCGCGCGAGGGGCGCTTCGAGGTCGCCGACGGCGGCACGCTGTTCCTCGACGAGATCGGCAACCTGCCGCTGGCGGGGCAGGCCAAGCTGCTGCGCGTGCTCGAGAGCGGCCAGTTCGAACGGCTCGGATCGAGCCGCACGCGCAAGGTCAAGGTACGCGTGGTCAGCGCGACGAACGCCGACGTCGCCGCGATGATCCGCGACGGCCGCTTCCGCGAGGATCTGTTCTACCGCCTCAACGTGATCGAGTTGCGCCTGCCGCCGCTGGCCGAGCGCGGCGACGACATCGTGCCGCTGGCCGAGCATTTCCTCGACGGTGCCGCAGTCCTCGACGACAGCGCGCGCGGCGCGTTGCTCGCGCACGCATGGCCGGGCAACGTGCGCGAACTCAAGAATGCGATCCAGCGCGCCGCATTGCTGTGCCAGGCCGGCGTCATCACGGCGCGCGACCTCGGCCTCGCGCCCGTGCGCGCCAGCGGCGGGCGCATCGCCAGCTTCGCCGAACCCGACCGCGACATGATCGAGGCCGCGTTGGCCGGCGCGCGCGGCGTGATCAGCCAGGCCGCGGCCGAGCTGGGCCTGTCGCGCCAGGCGCTGTATCGGCGCATGGAGAAGCTCGGCGTGGGACAGTCGGCGAAGCTGGGGTAGTCCCGAGGTAGCCGGATGCGGTCATTCGCGCTATTCAGTCCCGGGCATGGCGGGTGCGCCTGCCCTTTGCCGACATCGACCGGAGACGATGATGACCGCGCGAATCCCGTTCCGTTTCCTGTGCACGCTTCCGTTGCTGGTCCTGGCGGCCGGCGCACAGGCCGCCGGGGCACTTGCCGGAGGCGTCTGCGGCGAATACGGCACGGCGTACGGCTACGACCACCTGCGCGATGCGCGCCGCACCGCGATGGATCGCTGCGACGGGTACTCGTGTCGCGTGCTGGTGACGATCCGCGGACAGTGCGCCGCATTCGCGACCGATCGCAGCCGCTCGTGCGGGCCGCGCGGATGGGCTTACGCGCCGAGCCGCGCGGAGGCGCAAGACCTGGCGGTTCGCTATTGCCAAGACAACTCCGGTTACGACTGCCGCGTGCGCGCCTGGGTCTGCGACGACGGTTGATATCGCGTCGCGCGTCACTGCCGCGGCCCGCGACGCCGCGAACGGCGTCGACGATGTGGCATGCTTGCGTGCCTCCCGATGCATGATCGACCGCATGCGTCTCGTCTCGCTCGAAGGAAAACTCGCCGCGGCACTCGCCGTCGCCCTGGTCGCGGCCTCGGTGCTGGCGGCATGGGCGACGCAGTGGTTCGCCTCGCCGTGGATCGGCGCATCGCTGGCGGTCTTGCTGCTGGCATTGCCGTCGCTGCTGTTCGCGCACCTGCTGGCGCGGCCGGTGGCCGATCTGATCCGCGCGCTGTCGGGCGGCGTCGTCGCGTTCCGCGACGGTGATTTCAGCTTCTCGATCGGCAGCCGGCGCGCGGACGAGGTCGGCGATCTCGTCGAGGCGCACAACGAACTCGGCCGCGTGCTGCGCGAGGAGCGCCAGCACCTGTTCCAGCGCGAGCTGCTGCTCGATACCGTGGTGCAGAACACGCCGACCGCGCTCGTTCTGGTCGAGGAGGGCGGTCACGTCGTATACGCGAACCTCGCGGCACGCCACTTGCTCAACGACGGGCGGCCGCTCAACGGCGAACGGTTCGAGGCGATCGTCGCCAACGCGCCGCAACCGCTGGCGCGCGCGATCGAAAGCGGCGGTGACGGCCTGTTCAGCGTCTCGCTCGAACACGAGGACGAGACCTTCCACCTGTCGCAGCGCCATTTCAAGCTGCAGGGCAAGCCGCACCGGCTGTATCAGCTGAAGCGGTTGACGCGCGAACTCGCGCGACAGGAAGTGGCGACCTGGAAGAAGGTCATCCGCGTCATCAGCCACGAGATCAACAATTCGCTGGCGCCGATCCGCTCGCTGTCGCACAGCGGTCGCGAGCTGGCCCGGCTCGGCGACCAGAAGCGCTTGAGCACGGTGTTCGATACCGTGGAGGAGCGTACGCGCCATCTGGAAACCTTCATCCAGGGCTATGCGCGCTTCGCGAAACTGCCGTTGCCGCAGCCGGAGGCCGTCGCATGGGGGCCGTTCGTGGAGATGCTCGCGCGCCATTACGCGTTTCGCCCCGCCGGCGAGTTGCCGGATGCGCCGGGCGTGTTCGATCGCGCGCAGATCGAGCAGGTGCTGATCAACCTGCTCAAGAACGCGCACGAATCCGGCAGCGCGCACGATGCGATCGAACTCGGCGTCGTGCAGTCGTCGCGCGAGTTGCGCATCGAGGTGGCGGACCGCGGCAGCGGCATGAGCGAAACCGTGCTGGCGAACGCGCTGCTGCCGTTCTATTCGACCAAGCGCAGCGGCTCGGGCCTCGGCCTCGCGCTCGCGCGCGAGATCGCCGAGGCGCACGGCGGGCGGGTGCATCTGGCGAACCGGCGGGGCGGCGGCCTTGCGGTGGCCTTGGTATTGCCGCAGCGCGAATCCGACTGAGCGGATCGCGTCGCGGCCGTTCGTCGCGATCCGGTTTCGCGCCGTCACGTCCCCGCATCGACGACTTGCCTATACTCTCGGCATTCCATCGAGAAGGGAGCGCGCGTCATGGGACTGGGTTTGCTGCCGATCGTCGTCGTCGCCGTCGCGGTCATCGTCCTCTACAAGCTCGTCCGCATCGTGCCGCAAGGCTACGAATGGACGGTCGAACGCTGGGGCAAGTACACGCACACGCTGGAACCCGGCTTCCATCTGCTGATCCCGGTGGTGCAGAACGTCGGCCGCAAGATGAACATGATGGAACAGGTGCTCGACGTGCCGTCGCAGGACGTCATCACCAAGGACAACGCGGTGGTCAAGGTCGACGGCATCGTGTTCTTCCAGGTGCTCGACGCGGCGAAGGCCGCCTACGAGGTGGCGAACCTCGAACTCGCGGTCATCAACCTCGTGATGACGAACATCCGCACGGTGCTCGGCGGGCTCGACCTCGACGAGAGCTTGAGCAAGCGCGACCAGATCAACGCGGCGTTGCTGAAGGTCGTCGACGAGGCGACGCATCCCTGGGGCCTCAAGGTCACGCGCATCGAACTGAAGGACATCCAGCCGCCGCGCGACCTCGTCGATTCGATGGCGCGCCAGATGAAGGCCGAGCGCGAGAAACGCGCGAACATCCTCGAGGCGGAGGGGTTCCGCCAGGCGGCGATCCTCAAGGCCGAGGGCGAGAAGCAGTCGGCGATCCTCGCCGCCGAGGGCCAGAAGGAAGCCGCCTTCCGCGAGGCGGAGGCGCGTGAGCGCCTCGCCGCCGCCGAAGCGAAGGCGACCGAGGTCGTCTCCGCGGCGATCGCGAACGGCGACGTCAACGCGCTGAACTACTTCGTCGCCAACAAGTACGTCGAGGCGCTGAAGGCGATGGCCGATTCGCCGAACCAGAAGATGCTGCTGATGCCGATCGAGGCGAGCGGCATCATCGGCTCGATGGCCGGCATCGCGGAGCTGGCGAAGAACGCATTGTCCGAGCAGGGTGCGCCCAAGCCGCCGGTACCGCCGCGTGCGCCGCTGCCGCCGCAGGTTCCGCGCTGATCCCGGACCCTCCCCTCGATGGGGAGGGTTCAACGGCAATCATTGGATTGGAGCGAACCTGCCCATGGACAATTTCGTCAATCACTACGGCTGGTGGCTGCTTGCGCTCGTGCTGATCGCGGCCGAGATGCTGGCGCCGGGTTATTTCCTGCTCTGGATCGGCATTGCCGCGGGCGTGATGGGGCTGGTCATGCTCGTCCTTCCGGGACTGTCGGCGATCACGCAGGCAATCCTGTTCGCCCTGCTCGCGCTCGCGGCCTGTCTTGTCTACTGGAAATTCATCCGGCCGCTGGCCGAACACCGCGACGACCAGCCGTTGCTCAACCGGCGTGGTGCGCAGCTCGTCGGTCAGCGTTTCGTCGTCAGCGAAGCGATCGCCAATGGCCGCGGCAAGATCCGAGTCGGCGACGGCGAATGGCTCGCAAGCGGTCCGGACATGCCGGTCGGCAGCGAGGTCGAGGTCGTCGCGGTCGATGGCACGACGCTGCGGGTGGCGGGAATTCGATGACGCCGGATCATGGGCGCGGATGAGCCCGAAGGGGCCCATCATCGCCTTTCTTTGCGCGGTTGCCTCCGCCTGCACGGAGATGCCGTCGCGGTCGCCGGCCGCGGCGGTTGCGCGTGGCGTGCAAGGCAGCGTCGACGTGCGGGACATGGGCGCCGACGGCGCGCATCGCTACGCGGCGTCGGCGAACGTCGAATACGTGCAACCGCTGGGTTGTCCTGGAAACGCGATGCCCGACTATCCGCGCGAACTGCTCGCGCTGCGCCTGCCGGACGTGGTCGCGCATGCGCGTGTCGTGGTCGACGCGAACGGCCGCGCCCTCGACGTCGCCGCGCTCGACGAAGGCACCGGTGCGGAGCGGGCGCGCTTCTTCGATGCGGTGCGCGCGGCTTGCCCCGGCTGGCGCGATTCGCCGCTGCTCAGGCTCGATCTCTCCGGCGGCCCGGTTGCCGTGCAGGAGGGCCGGCGGCGGTGACGTACGAAGGGCGGCCGACCGCGATGCCGTTCCATCTCGACTACGCGTTTGGTTTCGCGCAACGCGACGGCGTGCCCGACGGGGGGCGCGAATGACGCCGCGCAGCCGCGCCGGTGGCGAGCGACAAGCCGCGCGCTTGCCGCGATAATGAGCGCCCGCGTTTTTCATCCGGATCTACGATGACCCAAAAGACTATCCTCAACGACACCCATCGCGCGCTCGGCGCGAAGATGGTCGATTTCGGCGGCTGGGACATGCCGATCAGCTACGGCTCGCAGATCGAGGAGCACCACGCGGTGCGTCGCGACGCCGGCATGTTCGACGTTTCGCACATGACCGTGGTCGACCTGCACGGCGCGCGTTGCCGCGAATTCCTGCGTCATCTTCTGGCCAACAGCATCGACAAGCTCAAGGTGTCGGGAAAGGCGTTGTACTCGTGCATGTTGAACGAGCAGGGCGGTGTGATCGACGACCTGATCGTGTATTTCCTCGCCGAGGACTTCTTCCGCGTCGTCGTCAATGCGTCCACGCGCGACAAGGACCTCGCATGGATCGAAGGCCAGGCGCGGGCGTTCGACGTGAAGGTCACCGAACGTCCGGACTTCGCGATGATCGCGGTGCAGGGACCGAACGCGCGCGAGAAGGTGCTCGGCCTGCTGACGCCGGAGACGCGCGCGAAGGCGGCGAAGATCGGCAAGTTCGTCGCGACCGAGGGCGACGGCCTGTTCGTCGCGCGCACCGGCTACACCGGAGAGGACGGTTTCGAGATCGTCGTGCCGGAAGGCGAGGCGGTCGCACTGTGGAACCGGTTGAAGGATGCCGGCGTCGCGCCGGCCGGCCTCGGCGCACGCGACACCTTGCGTCTCGAAGCCGGCATGAATCTCTACGGCCAGGACATGGACGAATCGGTCACGCCGTGGGAAGCGAATCTCGGCTGGACCGTCGCGCTCGACGAGGGCCGCGACTTCGTCGGCCGCGACGTGCTCGAGAAGCAGAAGGCCGACGGCGGCCATCGCGTGATGGTCGGCCTGGTGATGGACGACAAGGGCGTGCTGCGCCACGGCCAGAAGGTCGTCACGCCGAAAGGCGATGGCGAGATCCTGTCCGGCAGTTTCTCGCCGACGCTCGGCAAGTCGATCGCGTTCGCGCGCGTGCCGGCCGGCGTGGGCGGTACGCTGCAGGTCGACATCCGCGGAAAACTCGTTCCGGTGCGCGTGGTGAAGTATCCGTTCGTGCGTGACGGAAAGGCCTGCGAAGGCGTCTGACGCGGCCGTCGCGCGCTTCCGTTTCCATTGTTAGAATCCGCCCCGCAGCCCCACCTCAAGGACACGTGTCATGCAAGAGATTCCCGGCGACCTGAAGTTCCTTAAGTCCCACGAATGGGCGCGCGTCGAAGACAAGGGCACGGTCACGTGCGGCATTTCCGATCATGCGCAAGGCCTGCTGGGCGACCTGGTGTACGTGGAGCTGCCGAGCGTCGGCGACACCGTCAAGGCCGGCAACGCGGTCGCGGTGGTCGAATCGGTCAAGGCGGCTTCGGACGTCTATGCGCCCGTCTCCGGCGAGATCGTCGCGGTCAACGACGCGCTGCCGGACAAGCCCGAGACGATCAACGAGGACGCGTACGGCGACGGCTGGATCTTCGTGATCAAGCCGGACAACCTCGCCGAGGACCAGGAGGACCTGCTCGATCCCGATGCCTATGCCGAGCTGATCGAAAACGACGATCACTGATCCGTCGATTTCCCCGTTGCGACGACGAAGGCGCGCCCGATGGCGCGCCTTCGTCGTTTCCGGCATCGCGTGAATTCGTCGGTGCGACCGGCGCGGCAATCGGCGTTGGATCGAAGTGCGTGGCGACGTCGTCTGGTCGTTCTTCTGAACGACGATCTCGCCGCCGCGTCCGTCGGCATCGGCCATCGACACGGAGCGGATGAAGGAGCGTGCGGCGACGGGCTCGATGGCCTCGCGAAGGCATTCGGGGCTTCGCTGGGCAATCCCGATCGAAAAAAATTCTTGCGCCGTTTACCCGCCGTTGGGGAGCGCCACGAGCCGCGCCGACGCGCATTCGCGGTGCGCGCATGCCTCGCGCGCGTCGTCGTTCCTTCTCGAGAGGCGGCGCGATGAAAATGCGGAAAAACCGGAAAACCTGCGCCACGCTCGGCTTTTACGCCATTTTCGAAAAATTCCAAATATCCTGTTCGGACTTCTATACGGCTATACGTCTTTTTCATGCGGGTTCGCGGAGGCGCGCGCCGGCGGGATTTCCGGGGATGTTCCGGGCAGCTAGCAGTCGTGTAGGAACTGCTTGTTTCCCCTGCGAAATTTGTTGACACGCGCACACGACAGTAATAGCTTCTGCGCCGGCGTGACAAACAGATAAAGGAATCATGACCGCAACTCGTTTCATCGCTCCGTATGTTGAACACGGCGTCAAAGCCGAGTCGGTGAAAAAAATCACGGTGTCGGTTCCTTTTCATATTCTCAAGCTTCTGTCCGACGAACGGACCCGCCGCCAGGTCGGCAACCTGCGCCACGCCACCAACAGCGATCTGCTGTGCGAAGCATTCCTTCACGCTTTTACTGGGCAACCACTGCCAACTGACGAGGAGCTAAGACGCGATATGGCCATGAAGAAAGCAGCAGCAAAGAAGAAACCCGCCGTGAAGAAGGCGGCCAAGAAGGTTGCCGTGAAGAAGGCGGTCAAGAAGACCACCGCGAAGGCGAAGACGGCTACGGCGCGCAAGACTGCCGTTGCCAAGAAGCCGGCAGCGAAGAAGGCGGTCAAGAAGGTCGCCAAGAAGGCTGCGGCCAAGAAGGCCAAGTAAGACTGAAGGTCGGCGCGTTTCGTGCGCGCCGGTCCGGCTGCGGCTTTGCATCGGTGTCAGCTGCAAAGCCGGTCAGCAAGCAACGCGACATCTGCAACACCTGTACGACGCAACTGCGGTAGTTACTGACTCTCCCTGCGGATACGCCCAGCGCAGGGAGAGCCTTTCCTCCCGGCTCTCCGCCGACGCTTTTCCCCCATCAATGCCCGGCCGGTCCGCATCCGTGCGTGGCCGCGCATTTCGCGCATCGTTTCCTTCATCGACCCGGCGGCGGCGCGCGGAATGCGCAGGCGTGGGCGAGGCCTCAATTGTCCGGGCGAGCGGAGCCGTCCTTGCCGGCGTCGCGTTGCGTCGCGCGTGCGATCAGCGACGAGCCGATCGGGCTGCTCAGCACGAATGCCAGCACGTCGACGATGGAGCGGCCGGCACGCGTGACGCGCCGTATCGGCAGCAATCCCGTGACGATGCCGGCGGCCATGCCGAGGCCGAGCGTCCATGCGACGCGATGGCGCGCGACGCGTTCGCGCAAGACGCGCGCCCGCGCCTCCCAGCGATCTTCGGCAAGCAGCATGCGATGTTCCGCCGCTGCGGCTGCTCGGCGTCGCGCGAGCAAGCTCATGCGCGCGCGTGTCCGATCTTGCCGAGCAAGCGGCGCGTACGCGGCAGGCCCAGATCGCGCCAGCAACCGCGCATCGCGAACAACACCGCGGCGGTTCCGGCCGCGTTCGCGAGCGCGACGCTGCCGACGCCATAGAAGATGTTGCCGGTGAGCTGGTAGACCCCGGCGGCTATCGCCGCGCTGGTCGCCAGCCAGGTGCCGACGCCGAAGAAGACCAGCGCGAAGCCGAGCCATACCATCACGAGCGCACTGCTGCGTGCGAGCCGCAATTCGGCGCGCAGGAGCGCCCACGCCGCATGTGCCACGTTGCCGGCTTCGTCGACCGCTGCGCGCGCAGCGGCGATCGCGTCGTCGGCGGGAGGCAGGTGGTCTTCCCGCTCCGGATCGGGCGAGGGCGACATGTCAGCGTGCACGCAGCCAGCGCGACACGACGAGCCCGGCGGCGAAGGCGACGCCGAACGCGGCCATCGGGTGTTCTCGCACCTGGGCCGCGGCCGCTTCCGCGAGCTTCTTCGCGCCGTCGGAGAAGCGCGCGCCGGCATCGCGCAGTTCGTCCTCGAGCTGCGCGCCGTTCGAACGCAGCTTCGCGCGCAGGTGGTCGAATTCCTCCTTCACGTCCGCTACGCCCTCGCGGGCGGTTGCGCCGATTCCGTCGTTGACGTCTTCCGGGTGCAATTTGGATTCGCGTGCGTTCGCCATGGCCAAAACCCTCCGTTGTCGATAGAAGTGCACGGCGCGGTCGTGTCACCGGGGCGGATTTCGAACCGCGCGTGCCGTGGCAGCTTATGACGGCCAAACTGAACGGCATGCGCGTCCTCGCTGGCTCGGCATGCTGCGGGCGCGTGCGTCGCAGCTTTTGAAATGGGTTATCTTTGGGATTGCGTTGCCGTGAATCGGCACGCAACACATCGAAGCTTCAGGGGGCTATGAGATGCTGTATTCAGTCGATGAAGACCGCGCGTTCGTGCGCGCGCATTCGAGGGCGCGAGCGACATCACGTCATGCCATGCGCGGGGCCGTATCGGCCACGCAACTTGTGCTGGTGCTGCTCGTGCTCGCCGTCGTCGCCGCGGGAGCATGGTGGTATCTCGGACGGTCCGGCAAGTTGCCCGCGATTGCGTTGCCGGGCCCGACCGCGCTGGTGGCTCCGGGTACGGCCTCCGCGCCGGCACCTGCGTCGCCCGAAGAATTGACGGTCGATCAGCTTTACAAGGCAGCGCGCGGCGCGATGGGCGAGAACCGCATGGTTGCGCCGGCCGGCAACAACGCGCTGGAGTACTACCTTGCGATCATCGCCCAGCAGCCCGACGACTCCGGCGCGAAAGACGCGCTGCGCGAGTTGTTCCCGTTCGCGACCGGCAGCGCCGAGGACCAGATCAACCAGGGCAACTTCGACGAAGCGACGCGCATCATGAATCTGCTCGCGAAGGCCGATCCGAGCAACTACACGTTGACGATCCTGCGCAGCAAGCTCGATGCGAAGCGCAAGCAGGCGGATCGCGAGCAGCAGCAGGCGCAGCTTGCCGCCGCCGCGGCGGCGGCCCGTCCGCAGACGCCGGCTGCGACGCCCCCGACGGCGGATTCGGCGCCGGCGGCTGCCGCGGCATCGGATGCCGCGGCCACGGGCGCGGCTGCGCCGAAGCCGGTCGTCGCGCGTGCGACACCTGCGCCGGCACCGCCGCCGGTATCCGCGCCGGCAGCGGCCACGGCGCCGGTCGAACCGGTCGGCGAGACGCGCGATGCGCGCGTCGTCACGCCGCCGCGTCCGTCCTATCCGGCAGCGGCGGCACGCAACCGGCAGGACGGCTGGGTCGAGGTCGAGTTCACCGTCGCGGCGGACGGTTCCGTGCAGAACGCGCGCGTCGTCAATTCGAACCCGCCGAGAGTATTCGACCGCGAGGCGGTGCGTGCGATCGAATTGGCCAAGTTCGAGCCGCGTCTCGACAAGGGCCAGCCGGCCGCGTCGACCCTGCGCCGCAGGATCGAATTCAAGCTGAGCGAATGAGCGGATCCGCGACGGCCGCCTGGCGGCCGTCGCGGCACGTTTCCCGGCTCCGGATACGGCGGCGAGGCAATGGCTGGCGGCGAACATGAAGCGATCGGCACGATCCTGCGCGGCGGGCAAAGATACCGGGCGCAGGCTTTCCCGTCGTCATCGCGGTCCGGCCGCTGGTCTTAGTGACGTGAACGAGGTCGTGCGTCCTGCTCGCGAGGGAATCCGCCGCATCCGGCGACGTGCTTTTTTCCAGTCTCCTTCCGTGTTGTCGCGGCTGCCCCGCCGGTGCTTCTGATCGGGGCTTGCCCGTGATGCCGGGCCTGCCCCGCGTCGGGTGCGGTTCGCAGGTGGCCGCTGCTGCTCGCCTGCCGGGGAAGCCGGGTGAACCCTGCCCGCGTATCCAGGCCGGAGTCCGTTGCAGGAACCGGCCGGGGAGGCTCAGTCGGTGCCGCCCGACAGTTCCACGCTGGAGCCGCTGTCGATGCCGGCCCAGTTGACTTCGGGCAGGCCGAGGTAGCGATCGAGCAGCATCGGCATCAGGCCGACCGGCAGGCTGGATTCGCAGTTCCACAGCATGACGGCGCCGAAGCGGTATTTCGGCAGGAACGCGATCATCGCGCGATAGCCCTGCACTGCGCCGGCATGGAACACGAGCGTGGTGCCGGCGTAGTCGTAGATGCGCCAGCCGAGCGCGTACTGCGCATCGTTGAGCCGGCCGCGGCGCCACAGGGACGTACGCATCTCGCGTTCGGTTTCGACGAGCGGCTTGTGCAACTGCTCCAGCAGCGCGGGCGACAGCACGTTCGGACGGCCGCCCATCTGCGCGATCAGCCATTGCTCCATGTCGTGGATGCTGGCATTGACGCCGGCCGCGGGCGGCACGTGGTAGTAGTTCTCGTTCGGCGAGAACGGCACCCAGCCGCTGCCGGCACGATGATGCGGGCGCGCCCAGCTCTTCGATGCTTCCAGCGCGTCACGACCATACGTGGCGGTGGTCATGCCGAGCGGGTGGAAGATGCGCTTCTCGACCTGGTGATAGTAGAAGTCGCCGGTCGTGGCGTAGGTGACGTCGCCGATCAGGCTGAAGGCGATGTTCTGGTAGCCGTAGCATTCGCCGACCGGGCAGGCGAGCGGGACGTCCTTGAGCTTGTCGACGATGAGTTCGTAAGGTTCGTCTTGTTCGAGCAGGTTGTCGTAGGTGTTGTGCGGCAGGCCGACGCGATGGCTGAGGATGTCGGCAACGGTCAGCTTCTGCGCGCCGGCGTCGTCGTTCAGCGTGAATGCGGGCAGCAGGTTGGCGACCTTGGTGTCCCAATGCAGGCGGCCGTTCTCGACCAGCAAGCCGGCCATCGCGGCGGCGAACGCCTTCGACAGCGATGCGAGGCGGAACACCGTGTCGCTGCCGACGCGTTCGCGCGTGGCGGCATCGGCGAAACCGATGCCGCGCTCGAGCAGGACCTTGTCGTCCTTGACGATCGCCGCAGCGAGGCCCGAAACGCCGTTGGATGCCTCGACATTGTCGAGCCAGCGATCGAACTCGCGCGCGATCGCGGCGGAGTCGTGCGAAACCGCACGCGGGTCGGCGACGGGAATGGTGACGGGAGGCGGCACGACGATGTTGCGCGCGCGGACCAGCGGTTTCTTCGCGCGCGCAGCGGTCACGGTCTTCTTCGAAGCGGCGGCGGACTTGGCGCGCTTCGCGCCGGCTGGCGCCGCGTTCTTGCCGGTGGCCGCGCTCGGCGTGCGTTGCGCGTGCTTGGCCTTCTTTGCCGGGTCGGCGGCGCCGGCGGAAGCGGAAACCGCGACGGCGAGGGCCGTCAGCAGGGCGAACACGACGCGCTGGGTACTGCTCAATTCGATCTCCGGGGCCTGTAACGACCCTCGTGCTATGCTCGAAAACGGGTCGATTCTAGCCGCTTCGCGGAAGGGAAGGGAACATGGGGCTGGTGATTTTTCCGGTGATCCTGATCGTCGTCGGTCTGTACTTCATCGGTCTCTACAACGGGTTGGTGACCGGCCGGAACGGATACAAGAACGCGTTCGCCCAGATCGACGTGCAACTCACCCGGCGCTACGACCTGATCCCGAACCTCGTGGAGACCGCGAAGGCCTACATGAAGCACGAGCGCGAGACGCTCGAAGCGGTCGTCACCGCGCGCAATTCGGCGGTATCCGGCCTGTCGGCGGCAAAATCGAACCCGGGCGACGCCGCCGCGATGCAGCAGCTCGCCGGCGCGGACAATGCATTGACGCAATCGCTCGGCCGCCTGTTCGCATTGTCCGAAGCCTATCCGGACCTCAAGGCGAACCAGAACATGATGCAGCTCAGCGAGGAGCTGACCTCGACCGAGAACAAAGTCGCGTTCGCGCGCCAGGCCTACAACGACGCGGTGATGGGCTACAACAACCGCCGCGAGATGTTCCCCGGTTCGGTCGTCGCGAACATGTTCGCATTCCAGCCGGCCGAGCCCCTGAAGATCGAATCGGACGCCAAGCGCGACGTGCCGAAGGTCGCGTTCACGTGAAACGCGGGACGTGACGCAACCCGGATCGGTGCTCGAAGTCCGGCACCCGGGGTTTCGTCGCGCCGACGCGGGCCGGCACCCGGTTCTCGTTCGATCGTCGAAGTGATTTCACCCCGGCACGTGCCGGGGTGGCGACACTGCAGGCTTTTGCGTTTCTCCTCTGGCATCCGGCATCGCATCTCGCTCCCTGTCCGCTCGTATCCAGCGCCCCCGATTCGCCACGCCCGAATGGACTTCTTCGCTCACCAGGACCAGGCGCGCCGACAGACGCGGCGCATGCTGGTCCTGTTCGCGCTGGCCGTCGTCGCGATCGTCGCCGCGGTCGACGTCGTGCTGGTCGTCGGGCTCGGGCTCGGTCGCGTGCACGGAGGTGGGGGCGCCAACTGGGGCGGCTTGTTCGTGGCGAGCGCGCTCGTCGTCGTGGCGATCGCGCTGGGCTCGCTGTACCGCATCGCCAGCTTGCGCGGCGGCGGAGCGGTGGTCGCGCGCCAGCTGGGTGCCGTGCCGATACCGATCGACACCGGCAATTTCGCGTATCGGCGGCTGCGCAACGTGGTCGAGGAAATCGCGATCGCCGCCGGCGTCCCGGTGCCGGAAATCTTCGTCCTCGAAGAGGAGGGCGGCATCAATGCGTTCGCGTCCGGTTACGCACCGACCGACGCGGCGATCACGGTCACGCGCGGCGCGCTCGACAAGCTCACGCGAGCGGAACTGCAAGGCGTCGTCGGCCACGAGTTCAGCCACATCCTCAACGGCGACATGCGCCTCAACATCCGCCTGATGGGCGTCGTGTTCGGCATTCTCGTCGTCGCCACGATCGGCCGCAAGATCGCGCAGATCAGCGGTCGCGGAAGCAGCCGCGATGGCACCGGCGTCGTCCTGTTCGGCATCGCGTTGTTCGTGGCGGGCTACATCGGCGTCGTTTTCGCGCGCGTCATCAAGGCGTCGATCTCGCGCCAGCGCGAGTTCCTCGCCGACGCCTCCGCGGTGCAGTTCACCCGCCAGGTCGAGGGCATCGCCGGCGCGTTGAAGAAGATCGGCGGACTCGCCGAAGGCTCCGGGCTCGCCAGCAGCGACAAGGAGGAAGTCGCGCACATGCTGTTCGGCGACGGCGTCGGCTATTCCGCGTTCTTCGCGACGCATCCGCCGCTGCAGTCGCGCATCCTGCGGCTGGATCCGTCGTTCCGTGCGGAGGAGCTGGAAGAGATCGCCGCGGCGTGGTCGCAGCCGATCCTGGCCGGCGACGACGAGCGCGCCGACGTGTCGATTTCCGGTTTCGCTCCCGCGGTCGCGACGACGGTTGCCCCGGCCGCGCCCGCATCCGCATTGCCGCGCGCGGATGCCGCACTGCATCTCTCGCCGACGGTCGTGGCGCGCCAGGTCGGCAATCCGGACAGCGACGATCGCGCCGCCGCGCAGGCGCTGCACGCGGCGATCCCGGATCGCCTGCGCGTGGCCGCACGGCAGCCGGAGCAGGCGATGCCGCTGGTGTTCGCGCTGCTGCTCAACGACGAGGCGGATGTACGCCGCCGCCAGCTCGACCTGGTCGCCGCGCACTGCGATGCCGGCACGCGCGCGCTGGTCGAAACGCTGGCGGCCTCGCTGGATGGCCTGCACCCGATGCAGCGGCTGCCGCTGGCCTCGCTCGCGTTTCCGACGCTGCGCCGGCGGCCGCGGCCGCAACTGACGACGTTCATGGTCGTCTTGCGCGCGCTGATCGACGCCGACGGGCGCGTCACCCTGGGCGAATACTGCCTCGCGACCTTGCTTCGCGTGCAAGTCATGGACGCGCTGAATCCGGCCGCGACGCAAGCGATCGGCCGCACGCGCCTGTCCGAAATCGCGGACGAGGTGAAAGACCTGCTCGCCGTCGTCGCGCACCACGGCCACGATGACGTCGCCGCCGCCCGGCGCGCGTACGCGCTCGGCGTCGACGAGGTGCTGCCGGCGCAGGCGAGCGCGTTCCGCCCGCCGGAGCAGTGGGCGCTCGCGCTCGATCGTGCGCTGCCGCGACTGGACCTGCTCGCGCCTGCCGGCAAGGAACTGGTCGTGCGGGCGTTGACGCGCGCGATCAGCGCGGACGGCACCGTCAGCGTCGCCGAGTCGGAACTCCTGCGCACGGTGTGCGCGGTGCTGCATTGCCCATTGCCGCCGCTGCTGCCGGAGTCGCGCGAACCGCGTCCACGCTGATCGGCGGCAGCGAAAACGCATCGCCGTCGCGTACCTGCGCGCAATTTTCGTCACATGGATCGTGGTTCACCGCAACCTTTGTCGCGACCGCGGCGCGCACAATCCTCCCGCCCCTCCAACGGGCAGATGCGTCACAGCATCATGTGCGAGACCCTCGGCGGACTACCGGATCGGGACCCGGAGTCCGTCATTTTTTTGCGCGCGTTTCGTGCGGAGCCGCGGGTCGCCCGGTGCGGCACGCCGCTCTCCATCCCGACGAGTGCCCGCTCGCCGGGCTGCGCGAGCGCGGCAAGCGGCGGCATTCCCGGCTCGCATCGCCGCGGTCCGCGGGCGTGCGCGCAGCGGGTACTTGCGACCGCCCGGCTTAATGACTAGTCTCATCGTACGAAAATATTCGTCTATGAGTACTCGAACCCGACAAGTGCAGGCCACGTCGCTCGACGCGTTGCGCGCCGTCACCGACCAGCAGTTGGTGATCGGTGCGCACGTGGTGGACCTGGGGTCGCTGCGCGTGACCAGCGGAACCGGCCAGCCGAAGCTGACGCCGAAGGCAGCGAGCGTGCTGCTGGAGCTGGCGCGGCGCGCCGGGCAGACGGTGACGCACGACGACCTGCTCGACCGGGTATGGGCGGGGACGTGTCCCACGCGGAACGTCCTCACCCAGGCGATCAAGGAGCTGCGGCGCGCGCTCGACGGCCACGATCCGGACAGTTGCATCCGGACGATCCCGAAGATCGGCTATCGCCTCGTGGTACCCGCGGCACTCGAAGAACCGGCTTCGCCGGTCCCGAACATTCCCGTGCCGGACGGATGCCGGATCATCGAGCGATCGCCTTCGCCGGCGCCGGAATCCGTGCAGCGCGGCGAATCGCGTGAAAGCGCAAGCACGGACCTGCACGACTACGCGCCGATGGCGGTCGTCCTGCTCGTCGTAGTGTTGATTCTGATCATCGGCGCCCCGTATTTCGGCTGAGTCGAACGCGCCGGGCCGCACGGATCGCGCCCACGCGTCGTCCCGGCCGGCGGTCGACGTTCGCTCCGTCATCAGGCGGGCGTCGTCTCGGCATTCCCGCTTCCCCCGATCTTCACGTACCGGCGTGACGCGGCGTCTGGGCGGTCGCGCCGTGCCCGGGCGTGCGCGTGACTGTCGGTCCCGCTTTATTACGAGACTATTCGTAATTCGTTGAACGGAAAGGCCCTCACAAGGCGCACCCAAAAATTTCGCGACGATTTCACGACAACTTCCCGACATCCCGCGCGTGCGCGCCTATGCAGGCAGCGGGGATGAATACGAAGGAGTTCGTTGTGAATGTCATCGCGTATCAGCTGGCGCATGGTTCCAGCCTCGATCTTTGCGCCAAGTCGCTGTCCGTCGCGGGCGTGCCGGCGCTGGGAATCGTTCACGGCGGCGGACGCGGCTGCGTCTTGCGGGTCGACGGCCCCGTCGCAGGCGTCTGGATTCCGTTGCGTGGCCGCCTGCAACTCGGCGACGTCGGCGACACGTTCCTGTCGTATCCCGGCGAGCTGCGCGTGACCGAAGCGGAGCCGCGCGTGCGTGCCGTGGGGCGCGGCAGCGCATTGTGGGTGGCGGCGCTCGGCACCGCCGCGGCGTGGCGCCAGGTCCTGGGCGGATCGCATGCGTCCGTCGCCGACACGGTATTGCTGCCGGCGCGCCATCCCGCCGATCGCGACCTGCGACGCAGCGTCGTGGCGCTGGCCCGTTCCGTCGCGGACGACACGCCGGAGCGCACCGTCGATGCGGTCATCGACCGCGTCGCCGCGCTGCAGGAGCGGTTCTCGGCGGCGATCGCCCGCTGTCCCGGGCGTACCTATGCGCAGCGCCGGCAGGTGTTCGTGCGCCTGCAGCGCGTGCGCAACTATCTCGCGGCGAATTGCCACCTCGACGTCGACAACGATGCGCTCGCGAGCATGGCGAACTATTCGCCGTGGCACTTCATCCGCGCGTTCCGCGCTGCCTACGAGGAGACGCCGCATGCCTATCTCGTGCGCCAGCGGCTCGAGCATGCGCGACGGTTGCTGCGTGCGAGCCCGCTGGCGATCGCCGAGATCGCGCTCGCCAGCGGATTCGAGAACCGCTGCGCGTTCTCGCGCCTGTTCCGCCAACGTTTCGGCACGACGGCCGGCGCCATGCGCAGGGGGGCGCGGATGATGACGCCGGCGTTGCCGATCCGGCTCGGCTGATCGAAAACGCAATTTTCGCAACGCTTCTTACCCGTATGCGGCAACGAACCCGGTTTACGACTTTTTAAGGTTCGTTGGACGCGTGCCGCGCAATTGCGGCCGGTTTGCACCAACAGACGGGAGAAGAAAAACATGTCTACTACTCTGCTCCGAGAGGCGATTCGACGTGGCTTGCGCATGCACGGCATCGCGGGAGCTACGCTCGCGTTCGCATCGGCCGCGCTGCCGGCGGTCGCGCAGGATGCACCGCAAGGCAACCAGCAGCTCGATACGGTCACCGTGACGGGTTCGCGCATCCGCAAGGCGGACGTGGAAACGGCGCAGCCGATCGTCGTGATGGATCGCGCCATGATCGAGAAGCAGGGCTTCAACTCGGTCGCCGACATCCTGCAGAACCTGACGGAGTCGGGTTCGCCGCCGATTTCGCGTTCCAGCGTCCTGCAGTCGGGCGAGGCCGTCGGCGGCTACTACATCGACCTGCGCAACCTCGGCAACAACCGCACCCTGGTGCTGTTGAACGGCAAGCGCCTCGGTGCGACCACGGGCGGCGACCAGGACCTTTCGCAGATCCCGATGGCCGCGATCGAGCGCCTCGAGATCCTGAAGGACGGCGCCTCGTCGATCTACGGTTCCGACGCGATCGCGGGCGTGGTCAACATCATCACGCGCCGGAACTACAGCGGCGCCGAAGCTTCGGCGTACGTCGGCCAGTACGATCAGGACGACGGCGTCGCGCAGACTTACAGCATGACCATCGGAGCCAACAGCGATCGCGGTTCGATCACGCTGTCGGCCGAGTACTCCAAGTCCGAACCCACGTGGGCAAAGGACCGCTGGTTCAGCCGCTACGGCGGCACGACGCGCCATCCGGACGACGCGCTCACCGTCGTCTCGCAATGGGGCGCGTTCTTCATCCCCGGCATCAACGGCTTCAATTGCGAGATGTGCACGCTGGATCAGGGCGGCAACCCGTTCGACCCGACCCAATGGCATGAAACCAATGGCCTGGGCGGTACGGACGACCTGACCAACTCGAACGAACAGATGATGCTGCAGACCGGCATCGAGCGTCGTTCGATCTTCGCCAGTGGCGAGTACGCGATCACCGACAACATCCATTTCCAGACCGACCTGCTCTACAACCATCGCGAAACGGTGCAGCAGGTGGCGGGCTACCCGTTGCAGTTGAGGGGCTTCGTCGCGGGCAGTCCGTACGCCGATCCGTTGTCCCCGTACAGCTACTACAACCCGGTCGGCTACTGGCACAACCCGGACTTCGATCCGGACAACGCCGACGACTATGCGATCTCCGGCTATCGCCGCGGCTGGGAAGTGCCGCGCGTCACCAACAGCCAGCTGGACACGTACCGCTTCTCCGGAACCCTCAGCGGCACGTTCGACATCGCCGGCAAGAACTGGAGCTGGGATGTCGGCGGGTACGTCAACCAGAACGACGCGCTGGTCATCGACCGCGGCAACAACAACCTGCTGGCCACCAACCAGGCGCTCGGCCCGTCGTTCTACGACGAGACTACCGGCCACGTCACCTGCGGTACGCCGGAAAACCCGTTGCCGTACGGCTCCGCGCCGGGTTCGTGCATTCCGTGGAATCCGCTGATTCCGGCGGGGCAGGTCGGCTATGGCGGCCTGTCCGGCAACGCCGGGCTGCAGCAGCTGCTGTTCCCGTACTACCACACGACCGGCCGCACGCGCGAAGTGGACTACTCGGCCAACATAACCGGCTCGGTGTTCACGCTGCCGGCGGGCGACCTTTCCGTCGCTGCCGGATACGAGTACCGCAACAACAGCGGTTCCTACAGCCCCGATGCGTTCCTGCAGTCGGGCCTGAGTTCGAACCTGTCCTCGGGTCCGACCGAAGGCAAATACAAGGTCGAGGAGTACTACGTCGAAGTCGACGTGCCGGTCCTGAAGGACGTGCCGCTGGCGAAGGAGCTGTCGTTCAACGTGGCCGGTCGCTACTCCGACTACTCCTCGTTCGGCAACACGACGAACGGCAAGTTCAGCCTGACCTGGCGCCCGATCGACGACCTGCTCGTGCGCGGCAACTATGCGCAGGGCTTCCGCGCGCCGTCGATCGACCAGTTGTACGGCGGCATCGGCGGAACGTTCGACTACTACACCGACCCGTGCGACGTCACCCGCCAGGCGGGCAGCAACCCGGCCGTGCTGGCGCGCTGCAACAGCGGCATCGCCGGCCAGGCGGGGACGCCGGCCGATTTCCACCAGTTGAACCAGAGCAACAAGCCTTGTACGGCGTTCCCGTGCCAGTCCGGCACGCAAACCTTCTCGGGCGCCAATCCGACCCTGCAGCCGGAGACCGCAACGAGCAAGACGGCCGGTCTCGTCTACAGCCCGGGCTGGGTATCGGGCCTCGACCTGAGCCTCGACTGGTGGCGCTTCCACATCAAGGGCTACATGACGAACGATACGATCAGCAGCATGCTGTACGACTGCTACGTACTCGGCACGACCTCGCGCTGCAGTTCTTCGCTGTTCCAGCGTGATCCGACCACGGGTGTCGTGAACTATGCCCTGCGTGGCCAGAAGAATGCCGGCTGGATCGATACCGAGGGCTACGACCTCGGCATCAACTACCGCTTGCCGGAGTTCTCGTTCGGCCGGTTTGCGCTGCACTGGAACACGACCTATACGTCGCATTGGGACAACAAGGCCGACAACCAGCCGAGTACGGCCGTGAATCCGGCGAACAGCTTCGCGGGCCAGTTCCGCATCCGCTCGACCGCGAGCGTGGATTGGACGCTGGGCGATTTCGGTGCGACCTGGACGGCCCGCTACTTCTCGTCGCAGAAGGAAGAATGCTCCTACGACGACGAGTGCAATCTGCCGGACTACGTTTCCAACAGCGTGGCCACGCCGTTGAACCGCGCCGGCGCGAACACGTTCCACGACGTGCAGGTGCGCTGGAATGCGCCGTGGAACGGCACCCTCTCGCTCGGCGCGAACAACGTGTTCAACCACTATGCCGGGCCGATGTACTCGGCGCCGAACTCGCAGTACTCGTACTACGGCGGCTTCGACATCGGTCGCTTCTACTACCTGCGCTACACGCAGAAGTTCTAGGCGACAGCGTTTCGGAAGTACCTTTCGGCGGCCCCGCGACGGGGCCGCTTTTTTTCGTGCTTCCGCCCCGGAGCGGCGAATCCGGCATTCAATGCGCCACGGCCACCTCGGCTCCGCCGGTTCCGTCGCCGTACCATTGCGGCGCGCCGCCGACTCGGCCAGCATAGCCGCCCCCTTTCGGCCAGCCCGGTTGTCCACCTTGCCCGCAGATCCCATCCACGCCCGCCTGGAAGAGCTGGTTCGCACCTACAGCGCGAAAGTGAAGGGCCTGCTGCGAACCTACGGACTGGACAAGCACGGCATCGACCCTGCCGACGTCGAGCAGGAGGTGCGCATCCGGCTGTGGCGTGCGCTGGAGCGTGACCGGTCCGGGGCCTTTCATGCGTCTTATGTGCAGCGGGTCGTCGCGAGCACGGTCATCGATGCGATGCGGCGGGCCGAAGTCCGCGCCGCGGAGCCGTTGCCGGAAGAGGACGAGGAGCAGCCGGTCGATCTCGGCGAGGGTCCGGTCGGACCGGAACGGAGTGCCGGGGACGTGGAGCGCATGCAGTGCCTGGAGCGCTGCATGGCCGAGATTCCGGAGCGCAGGCGGATGCCGATCGCGCTCCATCTGCAGGGGTTTTCCCTGCAGGAAATCGCCGACCTGACCGGGATTCCCTCGGCCGAGGCGGCGCGGAAACTGGTGTCGCGCGGGCTGGAGGAACTCAAAAGCCGCCTGCGCGATTTGGGTTACGGTGATTTCGAAGACTGAACGCCATGAACGACATGTCCCTTTCCCGCTTGTACCGTCGCCTCGTTTCGTCGCGTCCCCAGCGCGACGTCGAGGCGGCGGATCTGGTAGCCGCGGCCGCCGACGGTGCGCAGGCGCTGTCGGAACGGCATCGCGACGGCGTCGTCGCCAGGTTGGCGGACTCGCCGAAGTACGCCGACCTGACGCGCATGCTACGTGCGCTCGCGCCGGAGTCGGAAGCCCTGGCCACCGAGGTGGCCGGGCAGCGCCGCGCCGCGCATCCGCAGCGTGCGCGCGAGCAGCGCCACTCGGCCGGCGCGCGTCGCGGCCGTCTGCAGGGCCTGCGCTGGGCCGCCGGCATGGCGGCCTGCTTGGCCGTCGTGCTCGGCCTGTGGTCGCGCGAGCACGCCGATGTCTCGCAAGGCGTCGTCGCCGGCGCGCGCTCGACGACGTTGCCGGACACGATCTTCGCGTCCAACGACCGCATCTTCTCGACGGTCGACGACAGCCGCCATCGCGATTCGGGCCTGCATCGTCGCGGCGACGAGGTCTTCAGCGGCGGTTTCGCGGTCGGCGGTTGATGCGCGGGGCTTGCGGGCCTCTTCCCGGTTCGGCGGAAGGAGACGCCCGGCATGGCCGGGCGTCGTCGTTTCAGGCCCCGCCGTCGACCGCGCTGGCATGCTCGCGCGTCGCCGCGAACGCGACCGTCGGCCAGCGCTCCATCGCCAATTGCAGGTTGACCCGCGTCGGTGCGAGGTAGACCAGCTCGCCGGCTGCGTCGAGCGCGAGATTCATCGCGTTCTTCTCGCGGAATTCCTCCAGCTTCTTCTCGTCGCCGCAGCGCACCCAGCGCGCGGTGACCACGCCGACGTTCTCGAACGCCGATTCGACGCCGTACTCGTCCCTGAGCCGGTAGGCGACCACGTCGAACTGCAGCACGCCGATCGCGCCGAGGATCAGGTCGTTCGACATCAGCGGGCGGAAGAACTGCGTCGCGCCTTCCTCCGACAACTGCGCCAGGCCCTTTTGCAGGGCCTTCATCTTCAGCGGATCCTTCAGGCGCGCGCGCCTGAACAGCTCCGGCGCGAAGCTCGGGATGCCGGTGAACGACAACGCCTCGCCGCCTGTGAACGTGTCGCCGATCGAGATCGTGCCGTGGTTGTGCAGGCCGATCACGTCGCCGGGATACGCGGTGCCGACGATTTCGCGGTCGGACGCCATGAACGTCAGCGCGTTCGCGATGCGCACCTCCTTGCCGGTGCGCACGTGCAGCATCTTCATGCCGGCGTCGTAGCGGCCCGCGCACACGCGCAGGAACGCGACGCGGTCGCGGTGCATCGGGTCCATGTTCGCCTGGATCTTGAACACGAAGCCGCCGAGCGCCTCCTCCTCCGGCGACACCTCGCGCGTGGTCGTTCCGCGCGGCAACGGCGACGGCGCGTGCTCTACGAAGAAATCGAGCAGCAGTTGCACGCCGAAGTTGTTCACCGCGGAGCCGAAGAACACCGGTGTCTGGCGCCCGGCGAGATAGGCCTCGAGATCGAACGGGTGCGACGCGCCCCGCACCAGCTCCAGCTCGTCGCGCAGCTCGCGCAAGGTGTCGGCGCCGATGCGCTCGGCCAGCGCCGGGTCGTCGAGGCCCTTGAAGATCGTCGAGTCCTGGCGCGTGAAGTTCTTGCCCGGCTCGTAGATGTGCACCTCGTCGAGCAGCAGGTGGTAGACGCCCTTCAGGCGCGAGCCCATGCCGATCGGCCAGGTGACCGGCGCGCACGGGATCTTCAGTACCGACTCGACCTCGTCGATCAGCTCGATCGGCGCGCGTCCTTCGCGGTCGAGCTTGTTGATGAAGGTCATGATCGGCGTGTCGCGCAGGCGGCACACGTCCATCAGCTTGATCGTGCGTTCCTCGACGCCCTTGGCGCAGTCGATCACCATCAGCGCCGAGTCGACCGCTGTCAGCACGCGGTAGGTGTCTTCGGAGAAGTCCGCATGGCCCGGCGTGTCGAGCAGGTTGACGATCTTGCCGTCATACGGGAACTGCATCACCGACGACGTCACCGAGATGCCGCGCTCCTTCTCCAGCGCCATCCAGTCGGAGGTCGCGTGTTTCGCGGTCTTGCGCGACTTCACCGAGCCGGCCATCTGGATCGCCCCGCCGAACAGCAGCAGCTTCTCGGTCAAGGTGGTCTTGCCGGCGTCGGGGTGCGAAATGATGGCGAAGGTACGGCGGCGCCGGGTTTCGGCGAGATGGTCGGACATGACGGCAAGCCGTTGAAGGGAAACTGTCAATCATAGCAGCGGAGCGGTGTTACCGGGACGCGGGGACGGGCGCCGTGCGCCGGTCCGGCGGGGATCCCGGCGTTCCGGGATCGATCTCGTCCTTCCCGGGCGATGCTCATGATCGTTGCTTATATGGACGTTTAGACGTCTAAACGTCTATTGACGGCGGATTTGCTCGCGGCTAGAGTGCGCGAACTGCTCATCAAGACCGGCTGAGGGACAGGCCCTTTGACGCCGGGGCAACCAGCGGAACGCGTTTCCGCCACGGTGCCAACTCCCGCGGGGACGCCTCTGGCGATCCGCCGAGAGATGAGTTGCGACGCCTCCGGCCCTCGGCCGGCATGCCGTCGCAATCCGTCTCCGGTTCTCCGCGGCGCGATGGGCGCATTGGAGAACCGCGATGACCTTCCACGCCGACGCCCTCGACAGCGCGTACGAATCCCCCGGAGCGACGGCCGTTTCCGTCGCCGACCTCGGCGTCGTCAATCGCATCTTCGGCGAGCGTATCGTGCGTTTCGCGCCGAAGCACGGCGAGGGCGTGCGCGACATGCGCGTCCGCTTCGCCTTGCACGGCGTGGCCGACGCGCCGCTGGTGGTCGTGCAGGGCGGCATTTCCGCCGATCGGCACGCCGCGGCGGCGCCCGACGGACGCGCCGGCTGGTGGCAGGAACTGGTCGGCCCGGGCCGCACCATCGGCACCGAACGCTTCGGCGTGCTCTCGATCGACTGGCTCGACCATCCGGACATCGGCGTCGCGCGCGCTATCGGCACCGAGGACCAGGCCGATGTGATCGCCGGACTTCTCTCGTCGCTCGGCATCCGGCGCGTGCACGCCTTCGTCGGCGCGTCGTACGGCGCGATGGTCGGCCTCGCGTTCGCGGCGCGCCATCCGCAGCGCCTCGGCCGACTCGTCGCGATCGCCGGCGCGCACCGCGCGCATCCGCTCAGTGTCGCCGTGCGCAACCTGCAGCGCGAGATCGTGCGCCTCGGCGAGCGCCTGGGCGATACCGCGGCCGGCCTGGACCTCGCGCGCCGCCTCGCGATGACGACCTATCGCGGCGAACGCGAATTCGCCGAACGCTGCGCCGCTGCGCCGAGCTTCGAGGATGGCCGCTTCCGTTTCGCCGAGGAAAGCTGGTTGAAAGCGGCCGGCGCCAGCTTCGTGCGGCGCTTCGCCGCCGACCGCTTCGTTGCGTTGTCCGAGTCGATCGACCTGCACGACGTGGCGCCGGAGGACGTCCGCGTGCCGACCACCCTGATCGGCATCGCTTCCGATCGCGTCGTTCCGCTCGCCGATCTGTGCGAATTGCAGCGCCGCTGCGGCGCGGCGGCGACCCTGCACGTGATCGATTCCCGCTACGGCCACGACGCCTTCCTCAAGGAAGACGCGCAGATCGGCCCCTTGCTGCACGACGCCTTGAACACTTCCGGAGCATGACATGAGTTCCTCGCCCTGTACCCGCGCCGTGCGCGCCGGCATCGAATCCGACACGCAGCACGGCGCCGTGGTGCCGCCGCTGCATCTCTCCACGAACTACACGTTCGAGGGCTTCGGGCGCAAACGCCGGTACGACTATTCGCGCAGCGGCAATCCGACGCGCGACCAGCTCGGCGCCGCGCTTGCCGGCCTCGAGGAAGGCGCCGGCGCGGTGGTGACGTCGAGCGGCATGGCCGCGGTCGCGCTGGCGCTCGAACTGGTGCCGGCCGGCGGCCTCGTGCTCGCCGCCCACGACTGCTACGGCGGCACCTGGCGCCTGCTCGACGCATGGGCGAAGAAAGGCCGCTTCCGCGTCGTCTTCGCCGACCTGACAGACCCGGCGAAGCTGGGCGACGCGCTCGCGCACAAGCCCGATCTCGTCTGGGTCGAGACGCCGTCCAATCCGCTGTTGCGCATCACCGACGTGCGCCGCGTCGCGCAGGCGGCGCGCGCGGTCGGCGCGCGCTGCGTCGTCGACAACACCTTCCTGTCGCCGGCGCTACAGCGCCCGCTGACGCTCGGCGCCGACGTGGTCGTGCATTCGACGACGAAGTACATCAACGGCCACAGCGACGTCGTCGGCGGCGCAGTGGTCGCCAGGGACGAGGAGGTCGCCGAACAGCTGACGTGGTGGGCGAACTGCCTCGGCCTGACCGGCGCGCCGTTCGACAGCTTCCTGACCCTGCGCGGCCTGCGCACCCTGGTGCCGCGCCTGCGCGCGCACGAGGAAAACGCGGCGCGCGTGGCCGCATTGCTGGAGGACCATCCCGCGGTGTCGCGGGTGTATTGGCCCGGCTTGCCGGCCCATCCGGGACATGCGCTGGCCGCGCGCCAGCAGGACGGTTTCGGTGCGATGCTGAGCTTCGAACTCGACGGCGGCCTCGACGCGATCGAAACCTTCCTCGATGGCCTTCGATATTTCTCGCTGGCCGAATCGCTCGGCGGCGTGGAGAGCCTGATCGCGCATCCGGCGACGATGACGCATGCCTCGATGGCGCCGGAAGCGCGGCGCACGGCCGGCATCAGCGACGCGTTGCTGCGCGTTTCCGTCGGCATCGAGGACGGCGCCGACCTGTACGCGGACCTTTCCGCCGCGCTCGCGCGCGCCGAGGCCTGCGCGTCCAAACGCCAGGTGCGCGCGTGAGCGCCGCACCGAAACTCGCGCTGCGCGCGCACGACACCGCGGTCGTGCTGCTCGGCACCGGCGTCGTCGGCGGCGCCCTGCTGCGCCTGCTGGCGACGCCGGCGGCGGGCGCGCTGTATCTGGTGGGAGCGGCCAATTCGAAGCGCCAGATCGCCAACGCGCGCGGCCTCGTGCCGGCGCAGGTCGGTGCGTCGCTGGCCGCATCGAGCCTCGCGCGCGACGATGCGGCGCTTCTCGCGGCGCTCGACGAAAGCGGCGCGTCGTCGCGCGTGATCGTCGACGCGACCGCCTCGGGCGAGGAAGCTGCGCGTCATGCCGCATGGCTTGCGGCGGGCTATCACGTGGTCAGCGCGAACAAGGCTGCGACCGGCGAAGCCCTGTCGGCATGGCAGTCCCTGCATCGTTCCGCCGCGCGCGGCGCGGTCGCCTACGGCGACGCGGCGACGGTCGGCGCCGGACTGCCGGTACTGTCGACCCTGCGCCGCCTGCGCGATTGCGGCGATCGCCTGCTCGCCCTCGAAGGCGTGTTTTCCGGATCGCTGTCGTGGCTGTTCAACCAGTTCGACGGCAGCCGTCCGTTCTCGGCACTGCTGCGCGAAGCACGCGCGTTCGGTTATGCCGAACCCGACCCGCGCCTCGACCTCGGCGGCGCGGACGTTGCGCGCAAGCTGCTGATCCTCGCACGCAGCGCGGGCCATGCGCTCGACGTCGCGCAGGTGGACATCGAGAGTTTGGTGCCGGCGCATCTGCGCGACGTCGACGTGGCCACGTTCCTCGACCGCGCGGAAGAGCTCGACATCGCGCTCGAGGAGCGTCGCGCGCAGGCGCAGAGCCGCGGGCGCGTGCTGCGCTTCCTCGCGCAACTCGACGAGCATGGTGGCGCGCGCGTCGGCATCCAGGAAGTCGAATCCACGCATCCGGCCGCGCGCCTTTCCGGTACCGACAACCTGTTCGCGCTGACGACGCAGCGCTATCGCGCGCAGCCGCTGGTGATCCAGGGTCCGGGCGCGGGTCCGGAAGTCACCGCGCAGGCGCTGCTCGGCGATTTGCTTGCGCTGAAGCGTCGCGTCGCGGCGTAGCGCGGCCGGAGTCGCGGTCTATTCCTTGCGGATGTCGATATCGCCGCTGAAGGTTTCGATCTTGACGTTGCCGGCGCCGCCGCCGTTGCTCGCGTCGAGGCTGCTGCCGGGGCCGTGGTCCGGTTCCTTCACCGTGCCGAAATCGCTGTGGATGCTGCCGCTGAAGCTCGACGCGCGCAGGCGCGTCGACACGTCGGCCGGCAGCGACAGGCGCACGTCGCCGCTCATCGATTCGGTGTCGATGCGCGGATCGCCGTCCGGCGCGCCGCGCAGCGAGATGCTGCCGGACACCGTGCTGGCGTTGATTTCCCGGTAGCGGCCGTTCTCGGCGTCGATGTCGCCCGAGACGGTTTCGAACTTGAGCTGGCCGCCGAGGCCGCGCGTGCGGATGTTGCCGGACACGGTTTCGAGGTGCGCGCGCTCGGCCTTGCCGACCAGCTCGATGTTGCCGCTGACGCTGCCGATCTCCGCCTCCTTCGCGCCACTGTCCAGGCGCAGCTTGCCGCTGACGCTGCTGACCGTAAGCGAGCGGCCGGCGACGCCGGAGAGGTTGACGTCGGCGCTGACCACTTCGATCTTCATTTCCGCGGCGACCGGCACCTTGATGTCCAGGCGCGTATCGCCCATGCGCGTGTCGGCGCCCCAGCTGAACCAGCCTTGCTTGTCCGGCGGCAGCACCTTGATCGTGAGATGCCCGGCATCGCCCTCGATCGCAAGACCCTTGGCGCCGTCGCCGAGCGTGCCGCTGACGGCGACCTTGGGCTGGTCCCAGCCGCTGACCGAGACCGAACCCTTGACGTTCGACACCTCGATGCGCGCATCCGCGTCCACGGCGCGGTTCTGCTCGATCGGCGTGCCCGCGAAGACGGGCGCGGCGAACAGCAGGGCGGCGAACGGATAGGGCGAGTGGCGTTTCATGGGGGCTCCGTGCATCAACCGGCGTTGGCGCCGAAGTGATCGAGTTTCATGCGGCGCGCGTTCGTGCGGTTCAGCAGGCTGACCAGGAACACGGCGTCGGGACGTTGTTCGAGCGCCTGCTCGAGTTCGGCATGCGCGGTATCGAGGACGACGGCGGCACCGACCAGGCGCGGATCGCCCGAGGGCATGCGCGCGGCGTCGAGCGCGTCGCGCGGCGAAACGCGCGACCCCGGCGACGTCGTGGCCGCCACGGCGGGAACGTCGTCGTGCGGACGCTGGCCGAGCAGGACGAGGCTGCCGCCGATGGCGAGCAGCATCGCCGCGGCGATCGCCAGCGGCCATATCGGCCTGCGGCGTCGCGTCGCGGGCAGTGCCGCTTCGGCGGCGATGCGCGTCGCGATGCCCGGCCACAGGTCCTTCTGCGGCATGCGCGGCGCGTTCAGTTCGCGCAACTGGCGCTGGATCTCGAAATCGGTCATGGGGATGGACTCCTGCGATCGTCCTTGCCGTGCTTCCCGTCGAGAAGCATCGCACGCAGCAACCCGCGTGCGCGATGCAATTGTGCCTTCGACGAGCCGACCGCCATGCCGAGTTCGCGGCCGATCTCCTCGTGCTTCCAGCCTTCCACATCGTGCAGCACGAGGACGGCGCGCGCGCGCGGCGGCAGCTTCGCGACCGCCTGTTCGAGGTCGGCGCGCTCGCCGGCGCAGAACGGCGTGACCGGGTCGAGCGCGGCTTCGAGCACGTCGTTGTCGACGGCGTCTTCCGGATCGCGCGCACGCAGGTCCATCAGCGCGACGTTCACGGCGAGCCGATGCAGCCAGGTCGAGAACGCGCTTTCGAAGCGAAAGCTGTCGAGCTTCTGCCAGGCGCGCACGAAGGCTTCCTGGGTCAGTTCCTCGGCGCGCGCCTCGTTCATGCCGGAAAGGCGCCAGACCGCGCCGTGCACGCGGCCGGCATGGCGGCGGTACAGCGCCTCGAACGCGCGCATATCGCCGGACGCGGCGCGCCGGACCAGCTCGGTATCGGCCGATTCGGCGATACCCGTCCGGGGGCTGTCGGTCCGTGGCGCATCGGTCATCGGAAGGGGCATGGCGAGACAGGCGTTCATCTTGCCAGCTTGGATGCGGGCAGGCAGCACAAGGTTTAGTCGCGGGTGCCCGACCCGCGCCTGGCGTCGATGTTGCGAGGAAGATGGCGCCCCGGCACGATGACCGGGGCGCAGGGGGGCGGTGAGCTGGGGTCGTTCCGGGCCAACCGCGACAGATCGACTTTCGGCGGCCGATTCAATCGCCGTCGAAGCCGTCGCCGAAGATCGCATCCTTCGCGTAGAAATACGCGGCGCCCTGGTACAGGTTTCCGTCAACCGTGCGGTAGGCGGCGCTGATCAGCATCGTGCTGTCGGCGATCGTTGCCGCGAAACCGTAGTTCGGGAAGACATCGTTCACGTCGCTGTCGTCGTGCGTGAACACCTGGCGCTTGGTCCAGCCGTTGACAGCGTCGAAGCCGTACAGGTCGACGCGGCCCTCGCCCATGTTGTAGGACGGGTAGGTGACCAAGGCCTGGTCCCCCGAAAGCGCGAGCGAGTACCCGTAGAAGATGTCGCTGGGGAGGAAGTCGTCGGGCGGCAGGATCTTCTGGCTCTGCGTCCAGACGCCGTCGATCGCGGTGAACGCGTAGAAGCCTCCGGTGAAACTGTTGGCCGTGGGCGTGCTGACCAGGGCATGCGTGTCGTCATAGCTGACCGCAACGCCGAAGGCATCGTCGCTGGCGCCATCGTCCGAGACGATCTTCTGCGCCTGTGTCCATGTGCCGCCGTCGTGGGTGAACAGATACACGGCGCCGCGGTTCACCACGCCATCCACGGTGGCGTTCGGGGCGCTGGCCATCACGGTGCCGCCATGCGCCGCCACGGCGTAACCGAACTGGCCATTCGCCAGTCCGTCACCGGCGAACAGCTCGGTGGAGAAGGTCGGCGTGCCATCGATGTCGGAATAGACGTACACCGCGCCTTCGCCGAAGCTGCCGTCAACCGTGGTGCCGTAGGCGCCGACGAATGCGTTGTCGCCGTCGATCGCGAGCGCCGCGCCGAACAGGCTCTGCTGGCTGCCGTCGGCGGCGACGAGCTTGGCCGCCTGGGTCCAGCTTCCGTTCGCGCGATGGAAGACGTAGGCCGCGCCACGCTGGGCGATGCCGTCGACGGTCGCGGTGTGCGCACCGATCAGCGCCGTGTCGCCTTTCAATGCCACGGCGTAGCCGAAGAAATCGCCGTCGAGGCCGTCGTCGGCCTTGAGCTGGGCCGTCTCGACCCACTGCGTGCCCTGTTTCGAGAACACGTAGACGAGGCCCGGTCCGGGCGGTATGCCGCCGGTGTCGGAACCCGGTTGCGTTGCGCTGATCAGGGCGGTGTCGCCGTCGAGTGCGACGGCGGACCCGAAGGTGTCCTCCATCGCACCGTTCGATGCGGTAACCGTCTGCTCGATCCAGCCGCCCGCTGCGGGCAGGCCGGCGATCCACGGCGCTTGCTGCGTCCGCACACTGTTCCAGGCCAGCCGCAGCGCGGGCGGCAGCGTGGTCGCCGGGAAGGATGAACGCGCCGCCGCGGTATCCGCGAGCTGGGCCGGAAACGCCGCAGCCGGCAACGTGACCGCGAACATCAGCGCACCCGTCACGAATGGCAGCAGAAAGGGAGTGGAACGGTTCGACATCATGATTCTCGCTCGGTGGGGTCGAGCTGCAGATCATCCACGGCTCATGCAGCCGATGGCCTGTGCAAGCGATTGGGGCTGGGTGTATTTTTTGTTGGGTGTATGTGAGCCTGGCTGTAGGCGTGACGCAAATCTCCAAAATCGATGTCCCGCGCAGGGTCGTCCATCTGTTCGGGCCGTTCCGGATGGATGTCGCCGAGCGCCGTCTTTCGACCGATAGCGGCGAAGTCGCGCTCGCGCGCAAGTCGTTCGACCTGCTGCTCGTTCTGGTCGAAAGTGCCGGCCACCTGCAGACGCGCGAAAGCCTGCTCGACACGTTGTGGCCGAATTCGATCGTCGAGGAGCACACGCTGACCTGGCACCTGAGCGCCTTGCGCCGCGCGCTCAGCGATACCGGCGATGCGCCGCGCTACATCGAAACCGTACGCGGCTATGGTTACCGGTTCATCGCTGCGGTGCACAACGATGATGACGATGTCGTCGGCGCGCCGTGGGAACCTTCCGCATCGACACCGCTGGCAGCCATCCCGGTCGACGAGGTCGTGCCGGCCGTCGAATCGGCGGTCGAGCTGGCGCGTGCTCCGGCCAGCGTTTTGGGGCAGGTACGGCCCGAGGTGGAAATGCCGGCGCGGGCGGTTGTACCGCGGCTGCGCGGTGGATGGTCGCGCAGCCGCGTCGCCCGGCTGGCGGCATGGGTCGTCGCGCTCGTGGCGTTTGTCGGCGCGGCGGCGTGGTGGCACGCGAAGGCTCCGGCGGACGCGGTTGCGGCGGCTCCGTCGCGCTCGATCGCGGTGCTGCCATTCGAGAACCTCAGCGCCGATCCCGCCAACGCGTATTTCGTCAGCGGCATGCAGGGGACGATCCTGAGCCAGCTCGCGAGCATCCGCGACCTGCGCGTCGTTTCGCGCATGTCGAGCGAGGGCTATTCCAGTCATCCGAAGGATCTCGGCGAGGTACTGAGCCAGCTCAACGTCGGTAGCGTGCTCGAAGGCAACGTGCAGAAGGCCGGCAACGAAGTGCTGATCAACATCCAGCTCATCGACGGCCGCAATGGCGCGCACCTGTGGGGGCACAGTTATCGGCGCAGCATCTCCGACGTGTTCGACGTGCAGATCGACGTCGCCGAACAGGTCGCCCTGGCGTTGCAGGCGAAGTTGTTGCCGGTCGAGGCGGACCGCTTCGGCCGCCTGCCGACGCGCAACGCGCAAGCCTACGACCAGTTCCTCAAGGGCGAGTATTCCGCGCTCCAGGTCGAGTCGGGCACCGCCAATGACCGGCTCGCGGCCACGGCGCAGGCGCGCAGCTACTACCAGGAAGCCGTTGCGCTCGACCCTCGGTTCGCGCTGGCGTTCGCGCGTCTTTCCTTCCTCGAGACTCACACGTTCTGGTTGTCGCTCGAACGCACGCCTGCGCGCGCTGCAGCCGGCATGCACGCAGCCGAGCGCGCACTGGAACTGGACCCGGATCTCGCGCAGGCGCATCTGGCGATGGGCTACGTGCACTACTACACGCGGCGCGACTATGACGCGGCACTGGTCGAGTTCGAGCGCGCCCGTCGCGACCTGCCAAACAATGCCGAGGTCAATGTCGCCATCGCCAATATCCAGCGTCGGCGCGGCCAGTGGCAGCTCGCGTTGTCCGGCTACGAGCGGGCGGAAACGCTCGACCCGCGCAACCCGCAGTGGCCGACGTTGATCGGCGACACGCTCGTCATCCTGCGCCGGAATGCCGAAGCCGATGCAGCCTACGACCGCGCGCTGGGGGTGGATCCGGGCAACGCGACGGCGACCGTCGACAAGGTCTTCAGCCGAGTGCTGGCGGGCGATATGCACGGGGCGGCCGAGATTCTCTCAAGCCTCCCGCGCGACGCCGATCCGGACGGCTACGCGACATCGGCGCGTTTCGTGATCGCCTGGCTTGCGCGCGATGCAGACGGCGCGCTGTCCGCGCTGATCGGTGCGCCGGATTCGATCGAGGCGCCGTGGACGCCGTCGCGCGTGCCGACCGCCCTGCTGCGCGCGCAGGCGCTCGAACTCAAGGGCGATGACGCATCCGCGCAGCAAGCCTATGCCGCTGCCCGCGACGAGCTGACGCTTCGCCTGCAGACCGAGCCTGATGATCCTGCCACGATCAGCCTGCTCGGCCTCGCGCAAGCGGGATTGCACGATGCCGACGCCGCGTTGAAGGCGGGGCAGCGCGCCGTGGAATTGTTGCCGCTGGAGAAGGATGCCGTGCTCGGATCGTGCTACCTCGCAACCCTCGCCGAGATCCGCATCCGCCTTGGCCAGCCCGACGAAGCTGTCGCGTTGCTGGAGCGATTGCTCGACATGTCGTCCGGGCGCGTGATTTCGCCCAGTCTGATCGAACGCGATCCGCGCTTCGACACCGTGCGCTCGCGTCTGGCCAAGCGTTCGCCGCTGGCCGGTACGTGACAACCCGTACAGCAGATGCAATCTCGTTGAGACGCGCTCGCGGCGAACTTTGCCGAAGCGGAAGGAGTGCGCATCGCACGGTCGGCAATGCGCACTCGCGTTTCGATCAACCTGTGGCGCTCTTTCGCGTGGGCATGTCGACGTCTGCAAGTGCGCGCGCGACGCGCTGCTGCTCGGCCTTCAACGCCTCCGGCGTGCGGCTGCCGAACGAACCGAGATAGCCGCCGATGTCCTCGATTTCGGCGCGCCAGCCCTCAACGTCGATATCGAGCAACGCGTCGAGCGCTTCGGCGCCAAGGTCGAGCCCGTCCAGGTGCAGGTCGCGCTTGCCCGGCACGAAGCCGATCGGCGTTTCCTGTGCGCCGGCCACGCCCTTGCAACGGTCGATGATCCATTCGAGCACGCGCAGGTTGTCGCCGAAGCCGGGCCACAGGAACTTGCCGTCGGCGCCCCTGCGGAACCAGTTCACGTGGAAGACCTTCGGCAGTTTCGCGCCGGGCCGGTCGAACGACAGCCAGTGCGCGAAGTAGTCGCCGTAGTTGTAGCCGCAGAACGGCTTCATCGCCATCGAGTCGCGGCGCAGCACGCCGACCGCGCCGGTCGCGGCCGCCGTCGTTTCCGAACCCATCGCGGCGCCGACCAGCACGCCGTGCGCCCAGTCGCGCGCCTCGAACACCAGGGGCACGAGCGAAGGCCTGCGTCCGCCGAACACGATCGCCGAGATCGGCACGCCCTGCGCGGCTTCCGCTTCGGGCGACCAGCTCGGGCATTGCTTCGCCGATACCGTGAAGCGCGAGTTCGGATGCGCGGCCGGGCCGTTCGCCGGGTCGTACGCACGACCTTGCCAGTCGGTCACCGGCGTGCCGGGCAGGCCTTCCCACCACGGCTGGTTGTCGGCGGTGAGCGCGACGTTGGTGAAGATCGTGTCGTGCTGGATCGTCGCCAGCGCATTCGGATTCGTGCTCTTGCTGGTGCCCGGCGCGACGCCGAAATAACCGGCTTCCGGGTTGATCGCCCACAGGCGACCGTCCTCGCCCGGCGTCATCCAGCAGATGTCGTCGCCGACCGTCCACACCTTCCAGCCGTTCGCGCGATAGCCGTCCGGCGGAATCAGCATCGACAGGTTGGTCTTGCCGCAGGCCGACGGGAACGCCGCCGCGACGTAGTGCGTCTCGCCTTGCGGATTCTCGATGCCGACGATCAGCATGTGCTCGGCCAGCCAGCCTTCGCTCTTCGCCTGGTACGAGCCGATGCGCAGCGCGTGGCACTTCTTGCCGAGCAATGCGTTGCCGCCGTAGCCGGAACCGATCGACTTGATCGCGAGTTCCTCGGGGAAGTGCATGATGAAGCGCTTGTCCGGATCCAGCTCGCCGATCGAGTGCAGGCCCTTCACGAAGCGCCTCTCGCGCTCGATGCGCGCCAGCGGCGCCGCGCCCATGCGCGTCATCAGCGCCATGTTGGCGACGACGTACGGCGAATCGGTGATCTCCACGCCGCAGCGCGAGATCGGCGAATCGATCGGGCCCATGCAATAGGGAATCACGTACATCGTGCGTCCCTTCATGCAGCCGGCGAACAGCGCGTCGATCTTCGCATGCGCCTCGGCCGGGGCCATCCAGTGGTTGTTCGGGCCGGCATCGTCCTTGTCGCTGGTGCAGACCAGGGTCAGGTGCTCGACGCGCGCGACATCCGACGGGTGCGAGCGGTGCAGCCAGCAGTTCGGGTGCGTCTCGGGGTTCAGCGCGATCAGGGTGCCGTCCCCCTCCATCTGTGCGACCAGCGCGCGGAATTCGGCCTCGGAGCCGTCGCACCAGTGGATATTGTCGGGTTCGGTCAGGCGGGCGACGTCGTCGACCCAGCGGTTCAAGGCTTCGAGTTGGCTGGTCATGGCAGTTGGCGCGCGATGACGCGCCGGGACAGAAAGGAATGTCTCGGGACGGTAACGGTGCGTTCCAGCCAATGCAAGGCGTGGCGCCGCATGCGTATCGGCTGTTCGGATCGGCGCCAAAAAGACGTCGATCCGCCGGGATTCCGGAAGGAAGGCGGAGAGCGGGAAGTCGAAAGCCTGAAACACGAAGAGAAGGTCCGGTTTCTCCCGCTGTTCGCGAAGGGCCCCGTCTTCGCCCGGCAGGGCGCCGCGGGGAGTGGGCGCACGCGCCCTCGAGGATCGTGGCGCGCGGCCTTGTCGACATCGTGCCTGTCGACGTCGCTGCGCACGTCGACGGCGCGTGACGGCGGAGCCGCGCCACGCATCGACGCGTCGCGCGAACGTCCCGGCGCAATCCGCTTCTGCGGCAGTGCCCGACGGCTCGGCGTTTCGCGACCATTCTCCTCGGCGAGCCGGGGGATTTCCCGACTCCGGGCGCCAAGTCCGGCACGTCCGCATCAACCCTTCAGCGGCATGCGCTTCGCGAAGCCCGTCGGCGAGGCGCTTCGCAGCGGCTGGTCCCTCGCGAAGGAAGCTCCACCGACATGGGCATGCCGCGCCACGGTCGCGCCGAAGCGCTTTTTCGCTTCCGGTCGAGCGGCCGTCGGGCCAAGGGCAATGGAAGGCATCAGGGCATGGTGGAGGCGATGAGAAGGACGATGGCCGGCTGTCTGCCCGCCCCTCTAAGGTTTTGCGCGAACATGCCGGATGCGTTCTTGTGCGCGCTGGCCAGCGTGGTCGCGAGCGTCCTCTATTTTTCCGCGTTCGGCGGAAGTTTTGCGCTCAATTCCGACATCGTGATGCCGTATGTCGTCCACGCCGACCTGCTTGCCGGGCAGGGCGCGCTTTCAGGCTGGATCTTTCCGGAGGCGCCCTACTGGTTTCCGGACGTTCTCGCCACGTGGGCGATTCGTTCGGGAACGACGCTGCCGGTCGCCGTGAACATCTATGCGATCCTCCAGGTGGGTGCCTTTCTCGTTGCCGCGCGTTGGGTGTTGCGCCTCGTGGAGCCGCAGCGCGGTACGCTGGCCTGGCGGATATTCCTGTTGCTTTGGATTGCCCAGGTGTTGACGGGGCTGCACGCGGGCGATTCGTGGTTCGACCGCCTCTTCCACTACGTTTTCGTGCCGTACACGCACGCTGGCGCATTGGTCGCCACGCTGGCGACTCTGGCGACGGTGCTTGCGTGGCAGAAGCATCCCGGCTCTCGCGTCCTTCCGGTGGTGCTGGCCGCGCTAGCCGTCCTCATGGCGGTTTCGGATCGGCTGTACGTGGTCGGCGTGCTGATACCTTTGTTGTTCGTTTCGATGGTCCCCTTCCTGCAGCGACGCATCCGCATCCGGGTCGCCGGGATTGCCGTCGTGGCATTCGCGGCCTCCGAGGCATGGCGTTGGACGTCCGGCGAATCGGCGGTGGCATCGCGCTACGGGCCCGTCAGCACGCCTTCGGCTGCCTTCTTCCAGATGGCGAAGGACTTCGCGAAGCTGCTCTCCTCCGATGGCGTAGCTTCGGCCCTCGTCGTGGCGGGGGCCGCCGCGCTCGCGTTGGGGTCGGCGAAGGCATGGCGCCGACGCAGGCTCGGCGACGAGGACGCGGGCTCGGCGGTTTTCGCCGGCGCGTTCCTGGCGTTGTCGATTGCGTTGCCCATCGCGGCGAGCGTCGTCCTGGGGAGGCATACGGCGATGGACAGCTTCCGGTATTGCCAGGCCCTGGGTTTCCTGCTGTTGCCGCTGGCCTTGGGACTCGAACGCATGGTTGCGCGCCAATGGGCAACACGGGCCGGCACGCTGGTAGCGTGCGCCCTGGTGGCGATCATGGGCACGGCCGTGGCCTGCGGCGATACGAGCGAAGCCGTGCTGAAGGCCGAATGGCGGGCCCAGTCCGATTGCCTCGACCAGGCGCAGGCGCGGTACGGCTTGCACAACGGGCTTTCGCGGTATTGGCACGCCAATGCCCTCAATGCGCAGCTTCGCTCCGCAAGCCGGCTCTTCGCGGTGATGGAGGATCTCGAATCCACTCCCATCAACAAGAACATGGATTGGATCGGTGCCCGCGCATTGAACGCGCGGGCATTGCCGGTGCTGGACTTCGTCGACGAGTTCCAGTTCGACGCGGTGGTCCTGGACGAGGCTTTCGGCGAGCCCCTGGCGGTGGTGGCCTGTCCGTTGTCCCCGATCCGGATATATCTCCCCGGATCGGGGCTCCTGGCCAGCCTCTACGGCAGGAACCCCTGGCTGCCCCGGGAAGCGCTGGCGCGGTTCGGCCGCATGGCCGTGCCCGCCGCGGCGTGGATGCGGGCGCCGGCCGTGCGCGATGCGGATGGACTGCGTTTCAACGGAAACGCCGAGCGCGAAACACCTGTCCTGGTCGGCGGCATCGAATCCCTCGAGGCAAGACGCCTGTGGATCGACTATAGCCTGGATGGCCCGAGCGCAACGGCACGCTGGGAGGTGGTGACGCTGGACCGGGACGGTGACGTGCTCGGCGTCGTCGCCGAGGGCAGGCTCGACAACAGCGCGACGTGGTCGCATGCGTCCTTCGTGCTTCCTGCGGTGTCGGCGGACGCACGCGGAATCGGCGTATCCGTCGCGGGACTCGGCGAGATCGATTTGCGCATCAGGGCGATCGGCATGAGCCGCGATTGACGTCCTATGCGCGTCGGAATGCGAGTCCGGCCGGAATCTCAATCGACAGCGACGTGACGGCTCATGCCCGGTGCCAGGATGAACCGGCGTCCGTCCGCGAGTTCGGCGGGCGGCTCGCCGTCGAGGCGCAGAAGGCGGTGCACCTTGGTGCATTGGCGATCGGCGCGGTAACCCGGCGTGTATTCCACCGTTCGAACGCGAATGCTCTCCAAGTCCCGTGTACGCCAACGGGCAAGCCCGGTTTCGCGAGGGCGCCCGGAAGGTTCGACGCTCGACCAATCGGTGGTTTCGAACGGAATGCAGGACAGGTGCATCGCTGTTTCCTCGTGCCCGCCGTCGACACGGAAATCCGCTTGCTTTCGTCGATGCCCGGCCGTTGATCGCGACAGGTCAAAGCGGATAGTCGTACCGGATGAATCCCTTGTATCTGGCCACTTTGTCGTACAAGGCCCGCGCGACCGCGTTGTGTTCCTGGGTGAGCCAGTAGTAGCGCGATGCGCCGGAACGACGCGCCACGGCGGCCACTTCGGCGACAAGCGCGCGTGCGACACCTTTGCCGCGGGCATCCGGATGGGTGAAGAGGTCCTGCAGGTAGCAAACCGAGGAAGCCCACGTGCTTGCGTGAAAGAGGCAATGGGCGATTCCGACCAATCGGCCGTCCAGCCTGGCGCAGAGGCCGCGAATGTCCTTCGCGGCAAGGATGCGTTCCCATGCCGCATCGAACTCGGCGTCCGAGGTGGGTGTTCGATAGAACTCCCGGTAGCCGCGGGCGAGAACTTCCCAGTCGTACCGATCGCCTGGAGACAACGTTGATATGTGAGGCATGGGTCTGGACGATTGGTGACTTGAGCGAGCCGCGCCGCGAATCGGCAATGGTCGGGTTGGATTTGCGCGAGGATGCCACGGGAATTCGACATCCAGATGTGCAATTCCTGCGGATTTCAGGGACGGTGCGCTTGGCCGTCGGGCGGGCCGCGGTGCGAGCCCCCGCATGCGCGAATCGCTTCGACACGGCGCGGTCGCGCGGTGGAGCGATACGGATAGGCGAGCCGAAGGCGACGAGCCGCCACGCCCCGCGGATCATTCCAGACCGCGGCGATCCAGGACGGGTCGCAAAACTACGGAATCAATACCTCGATGAAGTCGCGGATGTACGCCTCGAATTCCTCGTGGTTCATGCGCGGCTGGCCGATCTGGGCGAGCTGGACGAAGCCGACGTAGGCGGAATAGGCGAGGCGGGCGCGATTGGCCGCGGTGGCCGGATCGAAACCGGCCTGGTGGAACGCCTGCGTGACGAACCCGATGCGCCGCTGCGAGACGCGCTCGATGATCGGCCGGATCAGCGGATGGTCGACCGACTTCAGCAGCGCGGCGAATACCGCATGCGAGGGGCGTTCGTGGCTGACCTGGCGGATCAATTCGCGTACGCGCTCGCGCGGGTCGGCGACGACCTCGATCGGCGCCAGCACTTCCTTCTCGTCGTTGGCTTCCCAGCGTTCGAGGGCCGATTGCAGCAATGCCTCGCGCGTGGCGAAGTGCCAGTAGAAGCTGCCCTTGGTGACGCCGAGCTTGCGCGCGATCGCCTCGACCGCGACGGCGGGCAGGCCGCCATCGGCGAGGGATTCGAGTGCCGCCTGTTCCCAATCGGCGGCGGAGAGGCGATTCTTTTCGAGTTTCTCGGAATTCACTGGCATGGGCCGAGTGTGCCCGAGGCGTCCGGCGATTTGAAGCGCCGGTATGCTGAATGGCGTGAAAATTTGATCTGCATCAATTGGATAACTGTCAGTACGCAGCCGTATTGACTTGCTTCCCTGTGAATACAATACTGACGAGTATGGCTGTATCTGGACGGCCGATGAGTCCACCACGCCCCCGGCGCACAAGCCAAGGCGTTGCCGGATCGGAAAAGCGATCCGTCGATGCTCTCGGCACCGGGGCAAGGAGTCGTACATGAATCCCTTCATCCCGTTTCTCGCCGCGCTGCTCGTCTCGCTCGCGGCGGCCTATCTGCGCCTCGGCCTGCGGCCGTGGACGTTCGCCTGCGCGGTCGGGATCGTCGCCGCCGGCACGCTGGCCGGTTCGTCATGGCTCGCGATCGCGCTGCCGCTGGCATTGCTCGCGATCGCTGCGGTGCCGCTCAACCTGACCGACTTCCGCCGCCGCAAGCTCAGCGCGCCGGCGCTGGCCGCGTTCGAGAAGGTCACGCCGCAGTTGTCGGCGACCGAGCAGATCGCGCTCGATGCCGGCACGGTCGGTTTCGAGGGCGAGCTGTTCAGCGGCAAGCCGGACTGGTCGAAGCTCTTGAAGCAGCCGAAGCCGGAACTGTCGATCGAGGAGCAGGCCTTCCTCGACGGGCCAGTCGAGGAACTGTGCGCGATGACGCACGACTGGGAGATCACGCATGAACTGGCCGACCTGACACCGGAGATCTGGGACTTCCTCAAGAAGAAGAAATTCTTCGGCATGATCATCCCGAAGCAATACGGCGGCCTCGAGTTCTCGGCACTGGCGCAATCGGCCGTGCTGCAGAAACTGATGGGCGTGTCCGGCTCGCTGTCGTCGACGGTCGGCGTGCCGAACTCGCTCGGCCCGGGCGAATTGCTGATGCACTACGGCACGCAGGAACAGCGCGACTACTACCTGCCGCGCCTCGCCGACGGCCGCGAGATCCCGTGCTTCGCGCTGACCGGCCCGTATGCGGGTTCCGATGCGACGTCGATCCCCGACTACGGCATCGTCTGCAAGGGCGAATGGAACGGCGCCAACGTGATCGGCGTGCGCCTGACGTTCGACAAGCGCTACATCACGCTGGCGCCGGTCGCGACCTTGTTCGGCCTGGCATTCCGCATGCACGATCCGGAACACATCCTCGGCGACGTCGAGGACATCGGCATCACGCTCGCGCTGATCCCGCACGATACGAAAGGCCTCGAATACGGCCGCAGGCACTTCCCGCTGAACGCGGCGTTCCAGAACGGCCCGGTGCGCGGCAACGACATCTTCATTCCGCTGTCGCAGCTGATCGGCGGCGAGAAGATGGCCGGGCAGGGCTGGCGCATGCTGGTCGAATGCCTGTCGGTGGGTCGCGGCATCACCTTGCCGTCGAACGCGTCCGGCGCGGTCAAGGCCGGCGCGATCGCGTCCGGCGCGTACGCGCGCATCCGCAAGCAGTTCGGCATCGCGATCGGCCGTTTCGAAGGCGTCGAGGAAGCACTGGCGCGCATCGGCGGCTACAGCTACGCCATCGGCGCCTTGTCGAAGGCGAGCGCAGCCGCGGTCGATCGCGGCGAGAAGCCGGCCGTGCCGTCGGCGATCGCGAAGTACCACGCGACCGAACTCGGCCGCGAAGTCGCCAAGGACATCATGGACATCCACGGCGGCAAGGGCGTGCAGCTCGGCCCGAACAACTACGTCGGGCGCGGCTGGCAGACCTCGCCGATCGCGATCACCGTGGAAGGCGCGAACATCATGACGCGCAGCCTGATGATCTTCGGCCAGGGCGCGATCCGCTGCCATCCGTACGTATTGCGCGAGATGGAATCGCTGAAGATCGCCGACTCCCGCGAGAAGCTGAAGGCATTCGACTCGGCGCTGTGGGGCCACGTCGGCTTCGCCGTCTCGAACGCGGTGCGCAGCCTCGTGCTCGGCCTCACCTTCGCGAAGATCGGCAACGTGCCCGGCGATGCGTACAGCCGGCGCTACTACCGCAAGCTCAACCGCTACGCCGCGGCGCTCGCGCTGGTCGCCGACACCTCGATGCTCGTGCTCGGCGGCAAGCTCAAGTTCAAGGAGAAGCTCTCCGCGCGCCTCGGCGACGTGCTGTCCAACCTCTACATCGCCAGCGCGATGCTGAAGCGCTACGAGGACCAGGGGCGTCCGGTGCTCGACCAGCCGCTGCTCGCATGGGCGTTCCACGACTGCGTCTATCGCATGCAGATGGCGCTCGACGGCGTGCTGCGCAATTTCCCGCTGCGACCGGTGTCGTGGGTGCTGCGCGCGCTGGTGTTCCCGTTCGGGCGGCGCGAAGTGCCCCCGTCCGATCGCCTCGGCCGCCGCGTCGCCGCGATCCTGTGCGCGCCGGGCGAAGCGCGCGATCGCCTCGCCGAGTGGGTCTACCTCACGCCGAACGCGAACAATCCGGTCGGTCGCATGAACGCGCTGCTGCCGGAGGTGATCGCGGCCGAACCGGTCGAGCGCAAGTTCCTCAAGGCGGTCAAGGCGGGCGAGCTGACGGGCTACGACGTCGACGCGCAGCTCGCCGACGCGCACGACAAGGGCGTGCTCACCGCGGCCGAGCGCGACCTGCTCGCGCGCGTGCGCAAGGCGACGTTCGAGTTCATCTCGGTCGACGATTTCGATCCGGCCGAACTGGCCGCCGGCAAACGCGCGAAGCCGTCGTCGTTGCGTTCGGCCGCATAAGCGCGTGGCGTCGGCTGCGTTGCGACTGTTCCAGCGGTTCGGCGGATCGGCGCCGGGTCGCTGGTTCGTTTCGCGCGCGATCTGCCGGCGCGCGCCGTACTTCGCCTCGATCGCGCCATGCATCGAGACGCTCGAACCCGGTCGTTGCGTCGTGCGCATCCGCGACCGCCGTGCGGTGCACAACCACATCGGCACCGTCCACGCGATCGCGCTGTGCAACATGGCCGAACTCGCCGCCGGGCTCGCCACCGACGCGACGATTCCCGATGCGCTGCGCTGGATCCCGAAAGGCATGACGGTGCGTTACCTCGCCAAGGCGCGCGGCACGATGAGCGCGACCGCGCGCGTGCCGGCCGTCGCAGTCGCGTCCGAAGGCAGCGAACTGCAGGTGCCGGTCGAGGTGCGCAACGATGCCGGCGAGATCGTGTTCGACGCCGCGATCGCGATGTGGATCTCGCCACGCAAGGACACGCGCGGCTAGCGCCGCGAACGGGATCGTCGTTTCCGTTTCCTTCGACGCTGAAGGACTTCCTCGCCGTGGCCGGTTGATCTTCGCGGGCCGCTGGTCGAGGATCGCGCGGACGACAGCAGCCGGACGACGATCCCGATGAGCGAATCGCATCTTCCTTTTCTCGCCGCCGCGCGCGCCGAAGCCGAAGCCGGCTTCGCCGAAGGCGGCATCCCGATCGGATCGGTCATCGTGCACGAGGGCCGCATCATCGGCCGCGGCCACAATCGGCGCGTGCAGCGCGGCAGCGCGATCCTGCACGGCGAGATGGATGCGCTGGAGAACGCCGGGCGCCTGCCGGCCTCGGTCTACCGCGAGTGCACGCTGTACACGACCCTGTCGCCGTGCTCCATGTGCAGCGGAGCGATCGTGCTGTACGGCATTCCGCGCGTGGTCGTCGGCGAGCACCGCTCGTTCATGGGCGAGGAAGACTGGCTGCGCAGCCGCGGTGCGACGATCGAGCTCGTCGACGATCCCGAATGCGCCGCGCTGATGGAACGCTTCATGCGCGAACGGCCGGACCTCTGGAACGAGGACATCGGCCGCTGACGCACGCGCCGTCGATGCGGCGTGGTCGCGCGGCGGACTGCCGCCGCGCGACGGCTTGCGGGTTCAGCCGTGCAGC
>Ga0153956_1000294_pt1 | contig 60326 bp, 63 predicted proteins | sample TSFL040MetaG_FD_104704 | JGI IMG/M metagenome (GOLD analysis project Ga0153956, IMG submission 104704) | Attine ant fungus gardens microbial communities from Florida, USA - TSFL040 MetaG | ecosystem: Host-associated > Fungi > Mycelium > Unclassified | place: USA: Florida, Wekiwa Springs...
CGCGTCGCCAACGACACGCTCACCACGCAGGCCCACTGAGGAAGCAAGGAGGCGCCGTCGGGGCCGCTCCCCGACGGCGCCTCACCTTGCCCTCTTGACAAATTTCCCTACATATCAGCTGTTCTTCCCGCGGATCGCGGCGAGGATCTGCCCGGCCAACTCCGCACCGACGGCCAGCTCGCGCGTCTGCCCGGAGAACCGGTCCCGCAGTTCGACAATGCCGTCTGCCCAGCCACGCCCCAGCACGACGATCCACGGCACCCCGAGCAGCTCGGCGTCCTTGAACTTCACCCCCGGCGAGGCCTTACGGTCGTCGAAGAGCACATCCAGACCAAGCCGGTCCAGTTCGGCGACCAGCTCGGTCGCGCCCGCGCGAGCGGCCTCGTCCTTGTTGGCCACCACCACGTGTACGTCGAACGGGGCGACCTGGGACGGCCAACGCAGGCCCAACTCGTCATGCTGCTGTTCGGCGATGACAGCCACCAGCCGGGAGACTCCGACGCCGTAGGAACCCATGGTGAGTCGCACCGGCCGGCCGTCTTCGCCGAGGACGTCGACAGCGAAAGCATCGGTGTACTTGCGGCCGAGCTGGAAGATGTGCGCGATCTCGATACCCCGGGCGCTGACCAGCGGGCCGGCCCCGTCCGGTGACGGGTCCCCGTCGCGGACCTCCGCCGCCTCAATGGTGCCGTCGGCGTGGAAATCACGCCCGGCGACCAGCCCAACGACGTGCTTGCCGGGTGCGTCGGCACCGGTGATCCAGCTGGTGCCGTCCACCACACGCGGATCGACCAGGTAGCGCACCCCGTTGTCCTGCAGTGCTTTCGGACCGATGTAACCCTTCACCAGGAACGGGTTCTTCGCGAAGTCACCGTCGCCGAGCAGTGCGTATTCGGCCGGTTCGAGTGCCGCCCCGAGCCGCTTCTCATCGATCTCGCGGTCGCCCGGGACCCCGATGCCCAGCAGCTCCCAGTCGCCGTCGGGCTGGCGGACCTTGAGCAGGACGTTCTTGAGGGTGTCGGCGGCGGTGACAGGGCGACCGACGCCCAGATCAGCAGAGTTGGCCCACTCCACCAGGGTGGCGATCGTCGGGGTGTCGCCGGTGTCGTGAACCTGCGGTTCGGCCAAGCCGTCGAGCGGTAGCGGCTCGGGACGGGCGGTGGTCACCGCTTCGACATTGGCGGCGTAGCCGGACTCGTGGCAGCGCACGAAGGTGTCTTCACCGACCTCGCTCTCGGCAAGGAATTCCTCGGAGGCCGATCCGCCCATGGCGCCCGAGACCGCGGAGACGATCACGTACCGCACACCGAGCCGGTCGAAGATCTTCTGATAGGCCCCGCGGTGCGCGTCGTAGGCACTGGCCAGCCCGGCGTCGTCGACGTCGAAGGAATAGGAGTCCTTCATCACGAATTCGCGGCCGCGCAGGATGCCGGCTCGCGGCCGCGCTTCATCGCGGTACTTGGTCTGGATCTGATACAGCACCACCGGGAAGTCCTTGTAGGAGCTGTACTCGCCCTTGACTGTCAGGGTGAACAGTTCCTCATGGGTGGGGCCCAGCAGGTAGTCGTTGTCGCGCCGGTCCTTGAGCCGGAACAGGCCGTCACCGTATTCGGTCCAGCGGTTGGTGGTCTCATACGGCGCGCGCGGCAACAGCGCCGGGAACAGGATCTCCTGGCCGCCGATGGCGTTCATCTCCTCGCGGACCACGCGCTCGATGTTGCGCAGCACCCGCAGGCCCAGCGGCAGCCAGCTGTACAGTCCGGGCGCGATCGGCCGGACGTAGCCGGCCCGGATCAGCAGCTTGTGGCTGGGAACTTCGGCGTCGGCGGGGTCGTCACGCAGGGTGCGAAGGAACAGTTCGGACATCCGGGTGATCACAGCCGCAGAGCCTATCTTCAGGTGTGAGCAGCCGCGGAATTGCCCGGCGCGGCGCGACCAGCGTGGCCGCCCAGCTCCGCGATGGCCACGATGGCGATCCCGATCGGGATGTTGATCAGAAACGCCAGCCGCCATGAGATGGCGAAGTTACAGGGTGCCGGCGCCGAAGGCGTCCTGAACATCCTGGGCATGCGCGACCTGCTGGGCGGTGTAACCGATCAGCAGGGAGATTCCACCGACCAGGACGGCCACCGCGGCAATCCACAGCAGTCCGTAGGTGTAGGCGGAATCCAACGCGGCGATCTGCGCCGGGTTCATGGTTCTGACCGGCATGTTGGTGCCGCCGAGGTACAGGGTGCGCGAGGTGATGACGGCTTGGATGACCGCCAGCACGATCGGTCCGCCCAGGCTTTGCAGCATCAGTGCGATCGCCGAAGTCGGGCCGATCTGGTCGAAGCCCACGCCGGCGATCGCCGACAGGGTCAGCGGCACCACGATCACGCCGATCCCGAGCCCCCCGAGCACGATCAACGTGACGAAGTTCGGGAAGTACGGCAGGTTCCGGTTGATCGTCGAGCCGTAGATCATCGCGCCCAGCAGCACGACGCCACCGGCGATCACCAGTACTCGGGGCGGGAACCGGCGCACCAGCTGGGATGACAGACCCAGCCCGACGCCCAGCCCGATCACGAATGGGATGAATCCCACGCCGGCACGCAAAGCCGAGTAGCCCATCAGATCCTGCACATACAGACCGATGGTCACGGTCAAGGTGAAGAGCACGCCGCCGGCGAGGAAGATCGCCGCGAAGGTCAGCAGCCGGTTGCGGTCCTTGAACAGGCTGAACGGCACTACTGGATTCTCGGCGGTGCGCTCCACCACCGCGAACGCCAGCAGCGCCAGGATCGCAACCACACCGGAGCCGATGGTGATCACCGAGATCCAGCCCTTCTCCGGGCCGATCGTGAAGGCGAACACCGCCGCCGTGCAGCCCAGAGTCGCCAGCAGCGCGCCGGCCGCATCCAGCTTCATCCGCTCCCGGTGGGTCTCGGTCAGCGCGGTGCGAGCCAGGTAGATCATCAGCAGGCCGATCGGCACGTTGATCCCGAACGCCAGCCGCCATGACACCTCGGTCAGCGCGCCACCGATCACCAGGCCCATCACCGACCCGATAGCGGTCATCGCGCCGAATATCGCGGTGGCGGCATTGCGGGCCGGCCCCTTGGGGAAGGTGGTGGCGATCAGCGCCAGCGCCGTCGGCGAGGCAATGGCCGAGCCGACACCCTGCAACAGTCGCGCGATCACCAGCGTCGGGGCGTCCCAGGCCACGGCGCACAGGACCGAGGCGATGGTGAACAGCGCGACCCCGCTGATGAAGGTGCGCTTTCGGCCGATGGTGTCGCCGAGCCGGCCGCCGAGCAGCATCAGGCCACCGAAGGTCAGCACGTAGGCACTGATCACCCAGCCGCGTCCCGCGTCGGACAATCCCAGGTCGTCCTGGATCTTAGGAAGCGCGACGATCGCGACAGTGCTGTCCATGGTGGCCAGCAACTGCATGCCACCGATGGCGATCACGGCGTAGATAAAACGACGAGAAGGCAGCCAGGACGACACATACTTGCTGGTCCAGCTCACGAGATCGGAGCCCGTACGTCCTCGGGAAGCCGCCCCGGCCGCACCTTCGGAGCTCTGCGCGCTCACCCGCCCTGCATCATCGAGTGCAGTCATAACCGGCCACCCTACAGTAAAATTAAGAGCTGTTTAAACCCCGAAACCTGCGACCGCGCCGATAATCACGATCGCGGGAGGTCGGATGCCCTCCGCACGTATCTTTTCGGGCGCGTCGGCCAGGGTCGCTCGGAGCGTGTGTTGGGCCGGCGTGGTGCCGTGTTGCACCACCAGAACCGGCGTATCCGCAGGTCGACCGCCCTTTTGCAGCACGGCGCTGAATTGCTCGATGCGTTCGATGGCCATCAGCAAAACGATGGTTCCGCGCATTGCGGCCAGGGCGTCCCAATTCACTAACGATTCGGGATCGTCGGGCGCAACGTGCCCGCTGACCACCACGAACTCGTGGTTCACGGCCCGGTGAGTGACCGGCACGCCAGCCAGCGCCGGGACCGCTATGGCACTGGTCACACCTGGCACAACCGTCACCGGGATCCCAGCGTCGGCGCAGGCCACGACCTCTTCATAACCGCGGGCGAACACGAACGGGTCGCCGCCCTTGAGTCGCACCACAAACTTGCCGGCCTTGGCACGTTCGATCATCAGCGCGTTGATGGCGTCCTGCGCCATTGCCCGCCCGTAAGGGATCTTGGCGGCGTCGACGACTTCGACGTTCGGGGCCAGTTCGGCGAGCAGCTCGGGCGGGGCCAGCCGGTCGGCCACCACGACGTCGGCGTGCACGAGCATCCGACGGCCGCGCACCGTGATCAGTTCCGGATCGCCTGGCCCGCCGCCGACCAGCGCCACACCGCCGCGCACCACGTCGGGGGTCGCCTCGGAGTCCACGGTGATGGTGCCGTCCTGCAAGGCCTCCCGGATCGCCGAGCGGATCGTGGCCGATCGATTGTGCTCGCCGCCGGCCAGGACGCCCACCGACAGTCCGGAGTACCCGAAGGTGGCCGGGGTAACCGCAGATCCCTCGATCGCCAGATCGGCGCGCACACAGAAGATCTGGCGACGGTCGGCCTCAGCCACAATGGCGGCGTTGACCTCCGGGTCGTTGGTGGCCGCGATCGCGTACCAGGCATCGGCCAGGTCACCGTCGCGGTAGGTGCGCGAGACCAGCGTGATGCCGGGCTTGCGCTCCCCCAGCGCTTCGACCGCCGGCGTGGCGCTGGGTGCGATCACCTGCACCCGCGCGCCGCTGTCCACCAACAGCGGAAGTCGTCGTTGCGCGACGCTTCCCGCGCCCACGACTACAACCTTGCGGCCGGCCAGCCGTAAACCGGCCAGATAGGGGTTCTCGGTCACCCGACAACTCTAGTGGCGACCGTCAGCGCGGCGAAGCCGGGCGCAACGGGTCGCCACCGTCAATCCCGTGGCGACCGTCAGCGCGGCGAAGCCGGGCGCAACCGCGATCAGTTGAGCTGGAGCTGTCGACTGCCCCACTCCCACACCTGATCGAACAACGCTGGCTCCTCGGACAGTCGCGTGCCCAGCGAGGGCACCATCTCTTTGAGGGTCGGCATCCAGTCGGCGAACTTCCCGGCGAAACAGCGCGCCAGCACCTCCAGCATGGCCGGCACCGCGGTCGAAGCGCCGGGCGAGGCACCGAGCAGCCCCGCGATGCTGCCGTCGCCGGCGCTGACGATCGTGGTGTCGAAATCGAGCCGGCCGCCGCGGATCACCTGCACCCGCTGGCCGGCCCGGATCTCATGCCAGGCCGCATGATCCGCATCCGGCAGGAACTCCCGCAGCGCCTCCACCCGAGTGGCGTGGGTTCGACGCAGCTGGCCGAGCAGGTACCCAACCAGTTCGCGCTCCCGGATCCCGGCGCCCAGCAGTGACCGCACGTTGTCGAAGCGGACCGATCTCGGCAGGTCCGTGGCCCGACCGTGTTTGAGGAACTTCGGGGACCACCCGGCGAACGGCCCGAACAGCAGCCACGACGCACCGTTGACCATCCGGGCGTCCAAGTGCGGAGCGGTCGTCGACGGCGCGCCCGGCACCGGGGCGCCGTACACCTTGGCGCGGTGCGCGGCGGTGAGCTCGGCGGCCCCGCAGCGCAGGAACACCCCGCCGATGGGGAAACCGCCGAAGCCTCGTACTTCGGGGATCCCCGCGCGCTGCAGCAGGCCCAGGGTTGCCCCGCCGGCGCCGAGGAAGACGAATTTAGCATTGAGCCTTCGGGTTTCGCCGGTGCGGCGGTTGGACAGAGCCAACGTCCAGCTGCCGTCGGACTCCCGGTTCAACGAGCGCAACTCGTGGCCGAAGAGCACCGCGGTGCCGTGGCGCACGCCGTAGCCGATCAGCTGGCTGGTCAGCGCACCGAAGTCGACATCGGTGCCGTGGGGAGCCCAGTCCAGGGCAACCGGCACGTCGGGGTCTCTCCCGGCGGCCATCGCCGGCAGCCGCGCGGCGAACTCGTCGAAGTCCGTGACGAATTCGGTGCCGGCGAACAACGGGTTGTCGGCCAGCGCCCGATGCCGCCGCCGCAGGTAGTCCACAGCACCGTCGCCGTGTACGAAGCTGACGTGCGGGATCGGATGCACGAAGTCACGCGGATCCTCCAGCAAGCCGTTCTCCACTGCGTATGCCCAGAACTGCCGGGTCACCTGGAACTGCTCGTTGACGCGCACCGCTTTGGCCGTGTCGATCGAGCCGTCGGGCTGTTGCGGTGTGTAGAACAGCTCGCACAGCCCGGCATGACCGGTGCCGGCGTTGTTCCACGGGTCGCTGCTCTCGCCGGCGGCGGAATCCAGCCGCTCGACGACGGTGATCGCGGCACCGGGTTCAAGGCGGCGCAGCATCGCCCCCAAGGTGGCGCTCATAATGCCCGCGCCGATCAGCGCTACGTCGGTCATCTCGGTCTGCACCGATGGGGGCACGCTCGTCAGCCTATCCAGGACGGCGGCGCTCCGCGGCGCCGCGGACCGTTTAGGCTGACGCAATGGAGAGCTACGACCTGGCGATCATCGGAACCGGTTCGGGCAACAGCATTCTCGACGAACGCTATGCGGACAAGCGGGTGGCGATCTGCGAACAGGGCACTTTCGGAGGCACCTGCCTCAACGTGGGCTGCATCCCGACCAAGATGTTCGTCTACGCCGCCGAGGTCGCCAAGACGGTGACCGAGGCGTCGCGCTACGGGGTTGACGCTCACATCGACGGCGTGCGCTGGGACGACATCGTCTCGCGGGTGTTCGGGCGGATCGACCCGATCGCCGCAGGCGGCGAGCAGTATCGCCGCAGCCTGCCCAACGTCGACGTCTACGGCGAGCACACCCGCTTCGGCCCGGTCGGCTCCGACGGCCGATACCTTTTGCTCACCGCCGGCGGCGAACAGTTCAGTGCCGAGCAGGTGGTGATCGCGGCGGGATCGCGTACGGCAATCCCGCCCGCTATCGCCGCCAGTGGGGCGCGTTATTACACCAGCGACGACATCATGCGGATCGCCGAACTGCCCGAGCACCTGGTGATCATCGGCGGCGGCTTCATCGCCGCCGAGTTCGCCCACGTGTTCTCCGCCTTGGGTGTCCGTGTCACGGTGGTGATCCGCGGCTCGACATTGCTGCGGCACTGCGACGAGACCGTGGCGGAACGGTTCACCCGGATCGCCGCGGCCAAGTGGGAGCTGCGCGCGCATCGCAACGTGGTCGCAGCGCGCAACGATGGGTCCGGCGTCGTGGTTGAGCTTGACGACGGCTCGGTCCTGCGGGCCGATGCGATACTGGTGGCCACCGGACGGGTGCCCAACGGTGACCTGCTGGACGCCGAGCAGGCCGGTGTCGCCGTCGCCGGCGGACGGGTAGGCGTCGACAAATACCAACGAACCTCGGCGCGCGGAGTTTTCGCGCTCGGCGACGTGTCCTCGCCGTACGAGCTCAAGCACGTCGCCAACCACGAAGCCAGGGTCGTACAGCACAATCTGCTGTGCGACTGGGACGACGTGGACTCGATGCGCATCACCGACCACCGTTATGTGCCGGCCGCGGTCTTCACCGATCCGCAGATCGCGGCGGTCGGATTGACCGAAACACAGGCGTTGGCAAAGGGTCTCGATATCTCGGTGAAGATCCAGGATTACGGTGACGTCGCCTACGGCTGGGCGATGGAGGACAGCACCGGATTTGCCAAACTCATCGCCGAACGCGGCACCGGACGGCTGCTCGGCGCACACATCATGGGCTACCAGGCGTCGTCGATCATCCAACCGCTGATCCAGGCGATGAGCTTCGGCCTCACCGCGCCGGAGATGGCCCGCGGTCAATACTGGATCCACCCGGCGCTGCCCGAGGTCATTGAGAACGCACTACTCGGGTTGGAGTGAAAGGCTCGCCAGATGAAGTCCACCCTGCTGTCCCGGCAAGACCTCGATTTCCTGCTGTTCGACTGGCTGCGCGTCGAGAAACTGACCGGACGGGACCGATTCTCCGAGCATTCCCGGGAGACCTTTTCCGACACGCTGGATCTGTGCGAGCAGCTGGCGACCCGCTACTTCGCCCCGCACAACAAGAAGAGCGACGCCCACGAGCCCACCTTCGACGGCACCAAGGTCACCATCATCGACGAGGTCAAGGAGGCACTGACGGCCTGCGCCGACGCCGAGCTGATCGGTATGGCGATGGACTACTCCCTCGGTGGTGCGCAATTGCCGGCAACGGTGGCCCAGGCCGGCTTCGCCTGGCTGTTCGCCGCCAATGTCAGCACCGCCGGCTATCCGATGCTGACCATGGCCAATGCGAACCTGCTCGCCAAGTTCGGCAGCGAAGAACAGATCGCTTCATTCGTCAAACCCATGCTCGCCGGCCGCTTCTTCGGGACGATGTGCCTGTCGGAGACGCAGGCCGGTTCATCGCTGGCCGACATCACCACCCGCGCGGAGCCGCGCGCCGACGGCACCTTTCGGCTGTTCGGGTCCAAGATGTGGATCTCCGGCGGCGAACACGAACTGACCGACAACATCGTCCACCTGGTGCTGGCCAAGATCCCCGGTGGTCCGGCCGGCACCAAAGGGATCTCGCTGTTCATCGTGCCGAAGTATCTGGTGAATCCCGACGGCACGCTGGGTGAGCGCAACGACGTCGTGCTGGCCGGGCTCAACCACAAGATGGGCTATCGCGGCATCACCAACACCGTGCTCAACTTCGGCGAGGGCGGCCACCAGCCCGGCGGTGAGCCGGGCGCGGTCGGCTACCTCGTCGGTGACGAACATCGCGGCCTGACCTACATGTTCCACATGATGAACGAAGCCCGCCTGGGCGTGGGTATGGGCGCGATAGCGCTTGGCTACACCGGCTACCTGAAGTCGCTGGAATACGCCCGCAGCCGTCCACAGGGCCGGCCCGCAACGACGAAAGACCCTGCCGCGCCGCAAGTTGCGATCATCGAGCACGCGGACGTCAAGCGGATGCTGCTGGCGCAGAAGTCCTACGTCGAGGGGGCACTCGCACTGGCGCTGTACTGCGCACGACTCGTCGATATCGCGCATACCGCCGAATCTGACCAGGAACTCGAGCACGCGACCGCATTGCTGGACATCCTCACCCCGATCGCCAAGAGCTGGCCGTCGCAGTGGTGCCTGGCCGCGAACGATCTGGCGATCCAGGTACACGGCGGCTACGGCTACACCCGCGAGTACGACGTGGAACAGCACTACCGGGACAACCGGCTCAACCCGATCCACGAGGGCACCCACGGCATCCAGAGCCTGGACCTGTTGGGCCGCAAGGTGGTCCAGCGCGACGGGGCCAGCCTGGCCGCACTACGCCGGGCGATGACCGAGAGCACCGCGGCCGCGCATCGGGCCGGCGGCGAATTGGCCGAGGCCGCAACCCAACTCGACACGATGATCCAGCGGCTGGTGGCGGTCACCGCGGGCATGTTCGCCGCCGGTGACATCGATGCCGCACTGGCCAACAGCGCGATCTATCTGGAGGCCTTCGGCCATGTGGTGATCGCCTGGATCTGGCTGGAGCAGTTGTTGGCCGCCGAGGGATGCACCGGGGACTTCTTTGACGGCAAACGCCAGGCGGCCCGCTACTTCTTCCGCTACGAGCTGCCCAAGACCGGCCCGCAGCTCGACCTGTTGGAAAGCCTGGACCGCACGACCCTGGAGATGCAGCCCAGCTGGTTCTGACGGGCGCGAGTCTAATGTCATGAGTCATTAATTACGGATCAGTTGATAACTGGGCTATGCCCAGTCCGCAGGCTGCCGTGATTGTGTTGACCGATGCTGAGCGTGCCGAGTTGGAGGGCTGGGCTCGGCGTCGAACGAGTGCCGCGGGATTGGCCCTGCGGTCGCGAATTGTGTTGGCCGCCGCCGATGGCGAGTCCAATACCGAGATGGCTGCTCGAATGGGCATCTCGCGGTCAACGGTCAAGCGGTGGCGTAATAGTTTTGTCGAGTATCGCTCTGACGGTCTGCTTGACGAGCCGCGTCCAGGGCGGCCTCGAGTCGTAGGTGACGAGCAGATCAAGGCGTTGATCACCGAGACTTTGGAGAGCACGCCACCGGATGCCACGCATTGGGCGACAACCGTTCCAGTGCCGACGAAGACGACGGGCCTTAGTCCGGCCCGTGCGGACGCCTACAGCGGCGTGACGTAGGCCGAGCTGATCCCGCCGTCCACCAGGAACGTCGAGCCAGTGATGAATGAGGCGTCATCGCTGGCCAGGAACGCGACCGCGGCAGCGATCTCTTCCGGCTCGGCGAACCGGCCCACCGGCACGTGCACCAGCCGGCGCGCGGCGCGCTCCGGGTCGGCGGCGAAGAGCTCTTGCAGCAGCGGGGTGTTCACCGGCCCGGGGCACAGCGCGTTGACCCGGATGCCCTGCCGGGCGTACTGGACCCCGAGCTCACGCGACATAGCCAACACGCCGCCCTTGGAGGCGGTGTAGGAGATCTGGGAGGTGGCCGAACCCATCACCGCCACGAACGATGCGGTGTTGATGATCGATCCCCGCCCGGCGGGCGCCATGTGCCGCAGCGCGGCCCGGCAGCACAGGTACACCGACTTCAGGTTGACGTCCTGAACTCGTTGCCAGGCAGGAAGTTCGGTGGTTTCGATCAGGTCGTCGTCGGGCGGCGAGATGCCGGCGTTGTTGAAGGCGATGTCCACCGAGCCGAAGGTCTGGGCCGCGGTGTCGAACAGCGCATCGACCTGGTCCTGATCGGAGACGTCGACCTGAACGAACAGGCCGTCGAGCTCATCGGCGACCGCGGTACCCGCCGCCTGGTCGAGGTCGCCGACCACGATCTGGGCGCCTTCGGCGCGCATCCGCCGCGCGGATGCCAAGCCGATTCCGCCGCCGGCGCCGGTCACCACGGCCACTCGTCCGGCCAGGCGTTGGGTCAGGTCGGTCACTGCGTCTCCTTCACTGCGATGAATACGTTCTTGGTCTCGGTGAATGCCAGCGGGGCGTCCGCGCCCAGCTCCCGGCCCAACCCCGACTGTTTGAAACCACCGAACGGAGTGGTGAATCGCACCGAGGAGTGCGAATTCACCGACAGGTTCCCGGCTTCCACCGCCCGCGAGACGCGCAGCGCCCGGGACAGATCGTTGGTCCAGATCGAGCCCGACAATCCGTAGACGGTGTTGTTGGCCATGGCGATGGCGTCAGCCTCATCGTCGAACCGCAACACCGTCACCACCGGGCCGAAGATCTCCTCGGTGACGCATCGGTCGGTGGCCGCGGGAGTCAGGACCGTGGGCGGGAACCAGAAACCGGGGCCGGTGGGAGCCTGACCGCGGAAGGCCACCGGCGCGTCGTCGGGCACGTAGGAGGCCACCTTCTCCCAGTGCGGGCGCGACACCAGCGGGCCCATCTCGGTGTCGCGGGATGTCGGGTCGCCTACGACGACACCGGCCACGGCGGGCTCCAGCAACTCCATGAAGCGGTCGTAGACGCTGCGCTGCACCAGGATCCGGCTACGAGCGCAGCAGTCCTGCCCGGCGTTGTCGAACACGCCATACGGCGCTGTCGCCGCCGCCTGCTCCAGGTCACAGTCGGCGAACACAATGTTGGCGCTCTTGCCGCCGAGTTCCAGCGTGACCCGCTTGACCCCGGCCGCCCCGGCTTGCAGCACCCGGGTGCCAGTGGTGCTGGAACCGGTGAACACGATCTTGGCCACGCCCGGGTGGGTGACCAGACGCTCCCCCACCTCCGCGCCGCGGCCGGGCAGCACCTGCAGCAGATCGCCATCCAGGCCCGACTCCACGGCCAATTCGGCCAAGCGCAGCGTGGTCAGCGGTGTCCATTCGGCCGGCTTGATCAGCACCGCGTTGCCGGCAGCCAGCGCAGGCGCGAAACCCCACGCGGCGATCGGCATCGGGAAGTTCCACGGGGTGATGATCCCGACGACGCCGAGTGGCTCGTGGAAAGTGACGTCGAGACCGCCGGCTACCGGGATCTGCTTGCCGGACAGTCGTTCCGGGCTGGCGGCGTAGAACTGCAGCACGTCACGGACGTGCCCGGCTTCCCATTCGGCGGCCGACACCGGATGACCGGAGTTGGTGACCTCGAGCGCGGCCAGCTCGTCGATGTGGGTGCCGACGATCGCGGCGAAGTCCCGCAGTGCGGCGGCCCGCTCGGCCGGGGCGAGTTTGGCCCACCGTTTCTGGGCAGCTTGTGCACGGCGCACCGCGTCGTCGACGGCGGCGGCTTCGAGGTGGTCGACGGTGGCGAAGACCGCCCCGGTGGCCGGGTTGATCAGTTCGTGAATCATCCGCTCACCCGCGCCCGCTCAAACTTGCCCGCTTCGGCCACGATCGCGGCGAACAGCCGCAGATCGTCCGGCGATTCCTCGGGATGCCACTGAACCGCGAGCACGAAGTCCTCCCCGGGAAGCTCGATCGCCTCGATGACCCCGTCGTCATCGCGCGCACTGACCACAAGTTTCGCACCCACCTCAGCGATCGCCTGATGGTGGTAACACTGCACCTGGCAGGTCTCGCCGAGGAGTTCGGCCGCCCGGGTGCCGGCCACGGTGCGCACCGACATCGGGGTGAAGACGCCGCCGCCCGCCCGGTGCCCGGAGTTGCCGATCACGTCCGGCAGATGCTGGTGCAGTGTCCCGCCGAGGGCCACGTTGAGTACTTGGGCGCCACGGCAGATGCCCAGCACCGGCATGCCGCGCCGCATCGCCTCGGCCAACAGGGCGAATTCCCATGCGTCCCGGGTGGTGTCGGGCCGATCGGTTTCCGCGTGCGGAGTCTGGCCGTACCCGACGGGGTCGAGGTCGCGCCCGCCGGTGATCACCAGGGCGCTGACACCGTCGAGAACGCGCGCGGCGATCTCGGGTGTCACCGGCTGCGGTGGCAGCAGGACCGCGATGCCGCCGGCTGCGGTGATGCCCTGGATGTATTGGGCGGGCAGTAGGCCCGCGCGAGCATCCCACACTCCAAACGTCGCGCGGTCCAGATAGGTCGTCAGTCCAATAACGGGCGAGTCGGGCTCAGAAGCGTTCAAAACCCCGGACCCTCTCCCAATCGGTCACCGCGGTGTTGAACGCGTTCAACTCGACTCGGGCGCTGTGCAGGTAATGCTCGACGACCTCGTCGCCGAACGCCTTGCGCGCCACCGCCGATTCAGCGAAGAGCTCCATGGCCCCGCCCAGCGTCGTGGGCAGGTGGGGCAGTCCGGCCCGGTACGCGTCACCCTCGACGGGCTCGGGCAGGGAGAGTTGGTTGTCGATACCGTGCAGGCCCGCCGCGATCAGCGCCGCCACCGCCAGATACGGGTTCACGTCCCCGCCGGGCACCCGGCACTCCACCCGCATCGAGTCGCCGTGGCCGAGCACCCGCAGCGCGCAGGTGCGATTGTCCAGGCCCCACGCGATCGCCGTGGGCGCGAAGCTTCCCCCGACGAATCGCTTGTAGGAGTTGATGTTCGGCGCGTAGCACAGGGTTAGCTCGGGCAGCGTGGCCAGCATGCCGGCCAGGAAGTTACAGAACAACGCCGACATACCGCGCGGTGCGGCCGGATCGGCGAACACCGGGGATCCGTCGGTGCTGCGCAGCGACAGATGCACATGGCAGCTGTTGCCTTCGCGTTGGTCGAACTTCGCCATGAACGTCAGGCTCTTGCCGTGCTGGTCGGCGATCTCCTTGGCGCCACTCTTGTAGACGCTGTGGTTATCGCAGGTCCTCAGCGCCTCTTCATAGCGGAAGGTGATCTCCTGCTGGCCGTCGTTGCACTCGCCCTTGACGCCCTCGCAGCGCAGCCCCGCACCGGTCATCCCCAGTCGGATGTCGCGCAGCAGCGGCTCCAGCCGAGTGCCCGCGACCAGGCCGTAGTCGGCGTTGTAGTCCGTTCCCGGTGTCAGGCCGCGATACCCGCCGGCCCACGCCTGCCGGTAGCTGTCCTCGAAGACCAAGAACTCCAATTCCGTGGCGGCGTAGGCAACCAGTCCACGCTCGGAGAGCCGGGCGACTTGGGCGGCGAGGATCTGACGGGGCGCCACCGCGACCGGGCCACCGTCGGGCCACTGTGCGTCGGCCAGCACGTGGGCGGTGCCGGGCAGCCACGGAATGCGCCGCAGCGTCGCAAAGTCCGGTTTGAGCACCAGGTCGCCGTAGCCGGTTCCCCAGTCGGCGATCGAGTAGCCGGGCACGGTGTTCATCTCGACGTCGACGGCCAGCAGGTAGCTGCAGGCCTCCACACCATGTCCGGCGACCTCGGCAAGAAAGTGCTCAGCCGCGACTCGTTTGCCGACTAGCCGGCCCTGCATGTCGGCGAACGCCACCACGACGGTGTCGATTTCGCCGGAAGCGACCAGTTGGTGCAGCTCTGCCTGGGAGAGCATCGCGGGCCGGGTCATTGGGCTCCTTCGCCGACGACGGTCTTCCCTGACATTTGAGTGCTGTCAGGCTACCCGCCCACGGTCAGTCGACGAGCTCCAGCCGACGGAATTGAGCCGAGCGGTAGCAGTCGGCGCATGTGGAGCGGCGGATCTTGCCGCTGGTGGTAATCGGCAGCGAGCCGGGTGCAACCAGTACGAGGTCGGCGACCCGGACCCCGTGGGATCGGGAAACCGATGCCGCCACGTCTTTTTTCAGGGCCGCAATGCGTGCCAGTTGATCTCCGACGGCGTTGCCCCGGTTCTTCACCTCCGCGATGACCACCAGCTGTTCACCGCCGTCACCGTTGACCGGTACCGCGGCGACGCGGCCTCCGGTGAGTTCCCGCACGGTGGCCTCGATGTCGTCGGGGTAGTGGTTTCGCCCGTCGACGATCAGCAGGTCCTTGATGCGCCCGACGACCAAGAGCTCGCCCTCGTGGATGACGCCGAGATCTCCGGTCCGCAGCCAGGGCCCCACCGGGGTGCCCGCGGACGGGGACTCCAGGTGCCCGCCGAAGGTGCGCTCGGTGGCCTCCGCGTTGTGCCAGTAGCCGCCCGCGACGTTGGGCCCGTGCACCCAGATCTCCCCGACCTGCTCGTCCGGGTTCTCGGTATGCGCCTCGGGGTCGACTATCCGCACCATGCACGCGCGCGGGCCGCCGATGCTGACGAACTCCGTCCCGCCCCGGCCGGTCCGTGCCGTGCCGCCGACCAGGTTTCCGCCGGCCAGGTTTTCGTAGTCGAGTCGAACCGTGACCGGACGGTTCGCGCGCGGCGCCGAGGCGACGTAGACCATTGCCTCGGCCAGCCCGTACGACGGTGCCAACGCCTCGGCAGGCAGGTTGAAGCGGGCGAAGCGATCGACGAAACGGCGGATCGTCGCCGCGTGGATACGCTCGCTGCCGCTCAAGATGGTGTGCACCCTGCCCAAGTCGAGGCCGGCCATGTCCTCATCGGTGGTCCGGCGCGCGGCCAGTTCGAACGCGAAATTCGGCCCGGCGGTGAACGCACAGGAGTTAGTGGCCAGCTGCTCGATCCATCGAGACGGCTTCTGCAAGAACGCGATCGGGCTCATCACCACTGAGCGACGGCCCAGCAAGACGGCTCCCATGACCCCCAGCAACAGGCCCATATCGTGGTAGAAGGGCAGCCAGGACACCAGCGTGGCGTCCGGCGGCGGTGCTCCGCCGTCTTCACCGAAGTAGTCCGCCATTACCTGCTCGATGTTGGCGAACACGTTGCGGTGCGTGACCACCACGCCTCTCGGAGCGCCCGTCGAACCGGACGTGTATTGCAGCAGAGCCGTTTTCGTCACCAACGCCCCATTGCCCTGCCAGGAAACGGGGGCGTCGAGATCGATCAGATCCAGCTCGATGATCGCGGGCGAACCTTCGCCGACAGCGCTGACACAGCCGTGGATGTCGCCGGCGACCGCCGATGTGGTGAGCACCGCCGCCGGCGCGCAGTCCTTCAGCGCCGCGGTGACTCGTTCGTCGTGACTACCGAAGGCCGGCACCGGCAACGGCACCACGATGCAACCGGCTTCCATCGCACCGAAGAAGCCGGCGATGTACTCGAGACCCTGCGGCGCGAGCAATGCGATGCGATCGCCTGGCGAAGCGACCGCGGCCACCTCCGCCGCGACGGCCTCGGTGCGCCCCAGAATCTGCGACCAGGTCAGGGTGTCGGCGTAACCGGCCGGATCCAGGTCGTAGTCGATATAGGTGTACGCCGGACGATCAGGCCAATGCTGAGCCCGTTCACGCAACAACGCCGGTATTGATTGCCCCCACGAAAACATTCGGTATCCCCCCAGATACGCATTTTCACTTTTCCCAGCCGACCCGCCCCCGACCGCCGGCTACGCCGGAACCTACTCTCCCCCGCCGCTCATTACCAGGTACTCGCCCGCAACACGATCTCCATGGCGAATTGTGCGGTGAACTCACTCGCACTGCGCCGCCCGGGAAGCATCACCAATCGGTGTTCGCCGTAGACGAACCGCTGGCTGGCGTTGGCCACCGACGCCGTAGCCCGGGAACTGACCAGCACGGTGGTGTTGATCTCCACCGGCGGGCAGCGCTCGTCGCGAATCACGCCACTCAAATCCGGCGCGCGCGGATGGCCCCGGTCGAGGGCTACCAATCCGGTGAACCGGTCCGGGCGCGTTGCCGCGAGTTCCCAGGCGTTGTCGGCGCCGGTCCGATCGCCCACCAGTACGCCGCACTGCACGCCCAGCGAATCCAGGATGCCGATCACCGATTTGGGCGTCAGACGCGGATCTGCGCCGATCACAATGGTGCGCAGTGAGGCGGTGTGCAGTCGCTGGCAGACCGCGTCGTAGGCGGTGAGCGGGTGCTGGGCCGCGGCGAGCACGACGACGACGGGCCCGTTTTGCGGGCCTGCCACATCGACCGGGATCGGGAACCCGTCGATGGTCATCATCGTGCCCGGCATCTGCGCCACGCTACAGCCACTCGGGCGGCATGGGGCGATTTTGGCCGGCCCCTTAGTGGCTCAACAGACAACGGCCGAAAGTCACGGCAGGGTCAGGATCTCGGCTCCGTCATCGGTCACCACCAGGGTGTGTTCGAACTGGGCACTCCACTGCCCGTCGCTGGTGACCACCGTCCAGTCGTCGTCCCAGATGTCGTAGTCCAGGCTGCCGAGGTTGATCATCGGCTCAATGGTGAAGGTCATTCCCGGCTCGATAATGGTGTCGACTTCGGGCTGGTCGTAGTGCAGGATCACCAGACCGTTATGGAAGGTCGGGCCGATACCGTGACCGGTGAAGTCGCGGACCACGGTGTAGCCGAACCGGTTCGCATAGGATTCGATGACCCGGCCGATCACCGACAGCGCACGGCCGGGTTTGACGGCCTTGATGGCGCGCATGGTGGCCTCGTGGGTGCGCTCGACCAGCAGCCGGTGTTCCTGCGAGACGTCGCCGGCCAGGAAAGTAGCGTTGGTGTCGCCGTGCACGCCGTCGATGTATGCGGTGACGTCGATGTTGACGATGTCGCCGTCAGCGATGACCGTCGAGTCCGGGATGCCATGACAGATGACTTCGTTCAGCGATGTGCAGCACGACTTGGGAAAGCCCTTGTACCCCAACGTCGAGGGATAGGCGCCGTGGTCGACCATGAACTCGTGGGCGATGCGATCCAGCTCATCGGTGGTCACCCCCGGCGCGACGGCCTTGCCCGACTCGGCAAGTGCGCCCGCCGCAATCCGGCTCGCCACCCGCATCTTCTCGATCACCTCGGGGGTCTGCACCCACGGCTCAGAACCCTCGGCGGCCGTGGCGCGGCCGACGTATTCCGGACGCTGGATCAGGCGGGGCACCGGCAGCGTCGGAGACAGCACGCCGGGGGAAAGCGGGGCACGAACGGGCATTACGCCAGCTTAACGGAGCTGGTCAGCGCCGCCAGCGCAGCTTGCGCCGGGGGCCCCTGATGTCCACCGAGCCGCACACCACACGGCCGGTCAACACCAGGTGCGGAGCACCTTCGGCGGGCGGGTCGGTGCGGCGATCGCGGGCACTGCCGCCGTAGACCTCGACATCGTCGATCGAGGCGCTGGCACCGTCGGGCAGGCGGATGTCGACCGAGCCGAATCGCATGTCAAGTTCGATGACGACGACCGGCCCGGCGAATCGGGCCTTGGTCAGGTCCAGGTCAACCGATCCCAGGCGCCGCACCAATGCCAGCCGGGTCGGCACGATCCATTCCCCGTGGCGCTTGAGCGACCCGGCCCAGCCGCGCAGCTCAACGCGGTCGGCCGCCGAGGTGACGATGGCGCGCGGGCCGGGCAGGTCACCGATCAGGGTGTCGAGGTCCGAACGCATCCGCGCCTGCGACACCTGCGCCGCGCGCTCCTCGAACTCCCCGATGTCGATCAGTCCGAGGGAGACGGCATTGTGCAGGCGGCGCAACGTACCGTTGCGGTCCGCATCCGAGATACGCAAGGCCACGTCGGCAATGTCGTCGCTGAGACCCGTCATGGGTTCTCAATTTACGCCGCTACAGCAGGAAGTTGTCTGGCAGCGAGTCGAACATCACCTTGGTCATCCGGACCGCATACTCCGAGCTGCCGCCGCCGACGATCAGCGAGGCGAAGGCCATGTCACCTCGATATCCGGCGAACCAGGAGTGCGAACCACCGGCGAATTCGGCCTCCCCGGTCTTGCCGTAAACCGGCCCGCAGGCCGCGATCGCACGTGCGGTGCCGTCGGTGACCACCAACCGCATCATCTCGCGCAGGCCGTCGAGCATCTCCGTGCTCACCGGGGCAGCCGCCGGACCGTTGACCGCGGTCGGCCGGCCTTCGATCAATCGGGGTACCGGGGTTCGGCCTGCGGCCACGGTCGCCGCGGCCAGGGCGACGCCGAACGGGCTGGCCAGCACCTTGCCCTGGCCGAATCCATCTTCGGTGCGTTCGGCCAGATCGACTGTCGGCGGAACCGAGCCAGTGACCGTGGTGATCCCGTCCACCAGGTAGTCCACCCCGATCCCGTAGCGGCTGGCCGCCTGCGACAGCGCCCGCGGCGGCATCCGGCTGGCCAGCTCGGCGAAGGTGGTGTTGCACGAGTTGGCGAAGGCCCGCGACATCGACACCAGTCCGAGGTCGAATCCGCCGTAGTTGGGGATGGTGCGCTGGCCGATGTCGAGTTCGCCGGGGCAGCCCACCATGGAGTTCGGCGTCACCATGTCCCGTTCGATCGCCGCACCCGCGGTGACCATCTTGAACGTGGAGCCGGGGGGATACAGACCGCTGGTCGCGACCAGGCCGTCGGCATCGGCAGCCGCGCTCTGCGCGACGGCGAGCAGTTCACCGGTCGACGGCTTGATCACCACCATCATCGCCTTGTCGCCGCGGGTGTTGACAGCGTTCTGGGCGGCGCGCTGCACCGCTCGGTCCAGGCTGATCGTCAGCGAGGGCGCCGGTGCCGGATCGACCTCGTGCAGTACCGCGACGTCGACGCCGTTCTGGTTCTCGCTGACGACACGCCAGCCCGCGGCACCTTCGAGTTGGGTCGCGACGGCCTTTTTGACCTCGCTGACGAGCATCGGCGCGAAGTGGTCATCGGTGGGCAACAGATCGGGGCGCGGGGTGACCACGACTCCCGGGAGGGCGCCGATGGCGGCTTCGACGCGGTCGTGGTCGGCCTTGCGCAGCGTGATCAGGTCGAGCGGAGACCTCGAGGAACTGGCCTGCTCGGCCAGCCGCTGGGGATCGCCCAAGGCGTCGTCGAAGGGCCGCAGGGTGTCGACCACCGCCCGCGCGGTACGCATCAGGTTGCGTCCGGCCCGGGTGGCGTCCAACTCGTAGTGGTACACGTAACCCGGCACCAGCACGTCGGTGCCGCCCACCTCGTTGACGGCGGCACGGCGCGGCGGGTCGGCCCGCAGCGCGAAGGTCTGGTGCTCCCCCAGTTTGGGATGCAGTCCGGTGGCAGACCAACGAACCGTCCAGTGGCCTTCGTTTCGGACCATCTTGAGCTGGCCGTCGTAAGCCCAGGTGCGGTTCTTCGGCAGCTTCCAGGTGTAGCGGTAGGCCACACTGCCGGTGTCGTCGTTGTAGCGCGCGCTGAGCACTTGGGCATCCAGGTGTTCGGCCTGCAAGCCCGCCCAGGCGGCGTTGAGTGCGCTGCGTGCCGCAGACGGGTCGTCGCTGAGTTCGGCGGCCGTCGCGGTGTCGCCGGTGGCCAGGGCCGCGAAGAACCGCTCGGCGACGGGTCCTGGGCCGTCGGGGCGGGGCGTGCATGCCGCCATGCCGGCTGCGGTCAGCAGGACGGTGACCAAAGCCGTGACGCGTGTGACGAATGAGCTTGCAGTTGTCATTGGGGCTGATGTTACGAAATAGAAACGGTCAGCAGACGGAGGCGCACCGAGACTGCTGTTGGCGAGTCCGCTACTCGAACTTTTCCGCGCCAACCGCAGTTTCGGCGAAGAGCACGAAGAGATCCCGCGATCAGTCGAGCAACACGGTCGCGAAGGTGCCGACCTGGGTGAAACCCACCCGCTCGTAGGTGGACCGCGCCACCTCGTTGAAATCGTTGACGTACAGGCTGGCGATCCGCCCGGTGCCGACGATCACCGCGGCCAGCATCGCGGTGCCGCCGGCACCCAGCCCGCGTCCGCGTCGGTCTGGATGCACCCAGACGCCCTGGATCTGGCCCACCGTCGGCGACTGCGAACCCACCTCGGCCTTGAACACGACCTCACCACGCTCGAAACGCGCCCAGGCCCGGCCCGACGCGATCAGGTTTGCCACGCGGCGGCGGTAGGCACGGCCGCCGTCACCGGCCCGCGGATCCACACCGACCTCCCCGATGAACATGTCGACGGCGGCCACCAGGTACGCGTCGAGCTCGTCGGGACGGACCTGGCGAACTTCCACATCCATCGGGCACGCAGGCATCTTGTGCAGTGCCATCAATGGTTGGCTCTCGCGCACGTCACGCGCCGGGCCCCAAGAGTCGGCCAAACGCTGCCACATCGGCAACACCAGTTCCGCCCGGCCCACCAGCGACGAGCAGCGCCGGATCGCACCCACCGCCTTATCGGCGAACGCGGTGAGATCGGCCGGGGCGCCGCGCAGCGGAATCAGGTTCGCGCCTGCGTAACACAAGGATTCGTCCACGCCGCCGCGCGTCCACAATTCGCCGCCGATCGACCGCGGATCGACACCGTGATCGGCGACCCGGGCGGCGACCATGCAGGAGCTGATCGGATCTTCCTCGAGCACCCGCCAGACCGCTGCGGCGTCACGCACTACGGACACCCGTCGCTGGTCGAGACGGAACTCGGGCTGAGCCGACATAGTGACTCTTTCTGGCGAACTCAACTGCCGCGCGCGTAAGGGCGAATCGGCTGCGATCAGCTTACGGCGACGGTGGGCGAACCGCCCGGAGATCCATCCTCCATCTCGGCCGCCAGGCGCATGGCCTCCTCGATGAGGGTCTCGACGATCTGCGCCTCGGGCACGGTCTTGATCACCTCGCCCTTGACGAAGATCTGCCCCTTGCCGTTGCCGGACGCGACACCCAGATCCGCCTCGCGGGCCTCACCGGGCCCGTTGACCACACAACCCATCACCGCGACCCGCAGCGGGACGTCGATCCCCTCCAGCCCGGCGGTGACCTCGTTGGCCAGCCGGTAGACGTCCACCTGGGCTCGTCCACACGACGGGCAGGACACGATCTCCAGACCGCGGGGCCGCAGGTTGAGCGACTCCAGAATCTGGTTGCCGACCTTGACCTCTTCCACCGGCGGCGCCGACAGCGAAACCCGGATGGTGTCCCCGATGCCGCGCGACAACAGCGCGCCGAACGCCACGGCGGATTTGATGGTGCCCTGGAAAGCCGGGCCGGCCTCGGTGACACCCAGGTGCAGCGGGTAGTCGCAACGCTCGGCCAGCAGCTGGTAGGCGGCCACCATCACGACCGGGTCGTTGTGCTTGACGCTGATCTTGATGTCGCCGAAGCCGTGCTCCTCGAACAACGACGCTTCCCACAGCGCGGACTCCACCAGTGCCTCGGGAGTTGCCTTGCCGTACTTGGCCAAGAACCGCTGGTCCAACGAACCGGCGTTGACGCCGATCCGGATCGGGATGCCGGCGGCACCGGCCGCCTTGGCGACCTCGCCGACCCGACCGTCGAACTCCTTGATGTTGCCCGGGTTCACCCGGACCGCGGCGCAGCCGGCGTCGATCGCGGCGAAGATGTACTTGGGCTGGAAGTGGATGTCGGCGATCACCGGGATCTGGCTGTGCCGGGCGATCTCGGCCAGCGCGTCGGCGTCCTCCTGCCGGGGGCAGGCCACCCGCACGATGTCGCAACCCGAGGCGGTCAACTCGGCGATCTGCTGCAATGTCGCGTTGACGTCGTGGGTCTTGGTGGTGCACATCGACTGCACCGCGATCGGATGGTCGCTGCCCACCCCAACCCCGCCGACCATCAGTTGGCGAGTCTTGCGACGTGGCGCCAGCGTGGGAGGAGGGGCAGCCGGCATTCCTAGGCCGACGCTCATGAGGGGGCTCCTATCAAAACAGCCTGATCGGATTGACCAAGTCGGCAGTCACGGTGAGCAGCATGTAGCCGACCACCACCACCAAGACTACGTAAGTGGCCGGCATCAGCTTGAGGTAGTTCACCGGTGCGGCCGCGACCTTCCCCCGGGCCGACCTGAGCATGTTGCGAAGTTTCTCGAACAGCGCGATCGCGATGTGCCCACCGTCGAATGGCAGCAGCGGCACCAAGTTCAGCACGCCCAGGATGAAGTTCAGCTGCGCGAGGAAGAACCAGAACGCCACCCACAGTCCGTGATCGACGGTGTCGCCGCCGATGATCGAGGCGCCCACCACGCTGATCGGGGTTTCGGGGTCCCGCTGCCCGTGCGGGTTGCCGATGGCGTGCACCAACGCGCCGACCTTGGAGGGGATGTTGGCCAGCGACTTGCCCAGCAGCACCGACAGGTCGCCGCTGAAGGCGAAGGTGGCCGGCACCGCGGTCACGGGGTTGTACTTGGTCGGCCCGAACTGGGCGGCGCCCACCCCGATCGCACCGACGGTGCTGGGGACTGCTTCGCGGTCCGCGCCGTCGGCGATCCAACGCTGGGTGGGGGTCACGTCGACATACTTGGTGAGCTTGGTGCCGTCGCGTTCGACGACGATCGGCGTCGTGCCGTGCTGCTTGCGCACCGCGGCGGCCATCTCCTCGAAGCTCGACACCGGCGTGTCACCGACCTTCACCACCACGTCACCGGCCTCGATGCCGGCCAGCGCCGCCGGGCCGGGACCCGTGCAGGTGCCCAGCTCACCCTTGACGACTTCGGGTGCCACACAGGCTGTTTCGCCGATGACAGCGGTGGTGGGGGCGTGCAGGTTGGGCAGACCCCAGATCACCGCGATGGAGTAGACCAGCACCAGACCGATGACGAAGTTCATGGCTGGGCCGGCGGCGAGCACGGCCACCCGCTTCCAGGTCTTCTGCTTGTACATGGCGCGGTCGACCTCGTCGGGCTCCAGTTCCTCCACCGACGTCATGCCCGCGATGTCGCAGAAACCTCCGGCCGGGATCGCCTTGAGGCCGTATTCGGTCTCGCCTCGTTGCGTCGACCACAACGTGGTTCCGAAGCCGACGAAGTAGCGCCGCACCTTCATGCCGGTGGCGCGCGCCACCCACATGTGACCGCATTCATGCAGCGCTACCGAAATCAGGATGGCCAGCGCGAACAGCGCGATGCCGACCGCGAACATCATTGGGAGCTTCCGACCTTTCTCGTAGCTATCGCCTCGACGGCGCGAGCCGCACGTTCCTTGGCCCAACGCTGCGCATCGAGTACCTCATCCACGGTAGCGGGTTGCGCAGCCCACTGGTCGGCGGCGCCCAGGACCTCGGCGATGGTGGCCACGATCGCGGGGAAGCTGATTCGTCCGGAAAGGAACGCCTCCGCCGCTTCCTCGTTGGCGGCGTTGTAGACCGCGGTCATGCAGCCCCCGGTCTGACCGGCGTGGCGGGCCAGCTGCACCGCCGGGAACACGGCATCGTCGAGCGGTTCAAACTCCCAGGTGGAGGCGGTGGAGAAGTCGCAGGCCGCCGCCGCACCGGGAACCCGCGCCGGCCAGCCCAGCGCCAGCGCGATCGGTAGGCGCATGTCCGGCGGGCTGGCCTGGGCGATGGTCGATCCGTCGGTGAAGGTGACCATGGAATGCACGATCGACTGCGGGTGGACGACGACGTCGATGCGTTCGTAGGGAACACCGAACAACAGGTGGGTTTCGATGAGCTCAAGGCCCTTGTTCACCAGCGAGGCCGAGTTCAAGGTGTTCATCGGACCCATCGACCAGGTCGGATGCGCCCCAGCCTGCTCGGGTGTGACGTGCTGAAGATCCGCTGCGCCCCAGCCGCGGAACGGCCCACCCGACGCGGTGAGCACCAACCTGGCGACCTCGTCGGGGGTGCCGCCCCGAAGGCACTGAGCCAGCGCGGAGTGCTCGGAGTCCACCGGCACGATCTGCCCAGGCTCGGCGGCCGCCAGGACCAGCGGGCCGCCGGCGATCAGTGATTCCTTGTTGGCCAGGGCCAGCCGCGCCCCGGTTTCCAGCGCGGCCAGCGTGGGCCGCAGCCCCAGCGCGCCGACCAGGGCGTTGAGTACCACGTCGGCCTCGGTGTCGTACACCAGACGAGTGACGGCGTCGGGTCCGCAGTAGGGAGCGTCGAGCGCTTCACCGACCTGCGCGTCGGCGACGGCGATGTTGGCGACCCCGGTCTCGGCGCGCTGGTCGGCCAGCAGCGCCGCGTTACCGCCTCCGGCGGCCAGCCCGACAATCTCGAATCGGTCCGGGTTCGCCGCGACCACCTGCAACGCCTGGGTTCCGATCGAGCCGGTGGAGCCCAACAGCAGAACTTTGATCCGGCGGCCCGTGCTCACCCGCCTATTGTGCTCCCGCGTAGTTGCCGAAGCTCCACAGGTTGCCTTCCGGGTCGCGGACGGCGAACTCGCGGGCGCCGTAGTCGGTGTCGGTCAGCGGCCGGATCACCTCGGCCTGACGATCCAGGACCCGCTGATAGAGGCCATCGGGGTCGCTGGTGACGACGAAGCCGAAGGTGTCGACGAAGTAGTCGATGAGTTTCGAGGCGTCATGCGCTTGCAGGGTCAACCAGACGGTCGGATTAGAGGCTGTCATCTCCCCACTGTGATCGCTGGGCATGGCCGCCGTCTTGAATGTTTTGGAACTCCTCGGCCAGCCACGCTCCCGGCGACGTTCCGGCGTACCGGACGAAGTCACGGGTCAGGTGAGCCTGATCGGCGTATCCGGCAGCGGCCGCGATACCCCCCAGGTCGACACGGCGATGCCCACGAGCCTGGTCGGTCATTCGTGCGGTCGTGTACTCGAAACGCATCAACATGGCCACCGCTTTCGGGCTGTGGCCGACCTCGCGGCGAAACAGCGTGGTCAGATGACGCTGGCTCAGTCCGATCTGCTCGGCGATGCTCGCGACCGGCGTCCTCCCCCGGCTGCGCTGCAGCAGCTGCCAGGCGTGGGTCACCTCGGGCCGCACGGTGCGGTCGCCTCGACACTGCTGGGCCACCAGATACGCCGACACCAGCGCAAATGCGTCCGGCCAGTCCCGCGTGGCGGCGAGCTGCTCATGTAGGCGCATCGCACGCCGGCCCAACATCGGTGCGGCGTCGAATTCGGTGACGCTCAGCTCGGCGGCCGGGACGCCGAACAGCGCGCACGACGCCAATGGATGCACCGCCAACTGAACACCGGCCTGGCCTCTGGTTTGCTGCACCCGAGCGGCCCGTGAATGCAGCCCGCACAGCAGCACTGGGGCAGCTTGCGCGGCCGGGAGGGCCTCGAGCGATTCGGCCGCACGCACCCCGTCGTCGAGGCTGACGATGAACGTCAAGGTCAACGACGGCATCCCAACGACACCCTTGACGGCCCCGCCGGCCCGATGCAAAATCCTACACAGTGTAGGAAAAAGGATGAGCCAGAGAATGGCGAAAGGCGGCGAAATGACCTCTCTACGCAAATGGCTGTCCCTGCCCGACGCCGAGCCCGCCGAGGATTACGGGTTCTTCGGCCCCGACTCGGCGACCTGGAAGGTCTGGAGCTACCCGACCTCACTGTCGATCGGCTTCCAGCGCGCGGTGGTGATCGAAGAACTCGACCCCGCACTGGTCGCCTCCGTCGACCACACCCAGGCGATCTATGACCGCCCGCGGACGCGCTACGACCGCACCCTGCGCTACTTCGCGATGGTGGCCTTCGGCGAGAGCCGCACCACCGCCGAAGCGGCCGACATGCTGGTCCGGATCCACTCCAAGGCCATCGGCGTGGATCCGGTCACCGGTGCGCACTACGACGCCAACGACCCGGCGTCGCAGATGTGGATCCATCTCACAGCCTGGCACTCGATCCTGTACGCCTACGAGAAATACGGCCCCGGACGGCTGTCGGCGGACGAGGAGGCGTCTTACTGGGCCGACTGCGCCAAGGCGGCCGAGCTGCAGACGCTCGACCCGGCCGACGTACCGCGCACCCGGGAGGGCATCGCGGCCTACTTCGAGCAGATGCGCCCGCAGCTGATCAACTCCGATATCGCTCGGCGCGCGATGGCACACCTGCTGCATGCCGAGGTGATCCTGCCTGAATCGCTGCCGAAGCTGCTGTGGCCGGGCGCACTGGTCGTCACCGCGTTCCTGCGCCGCGGCACCCTGGCGACCATGCCCCGCTGGATGCGCAAGCTCGGCGGCTTGAAAGCCACCGGCACCTCTCGGGTGCTCGACGCATTGATTGTGCCGCCGCTAAGTGCCGCGTTCACACTGCTGAGCCTGAGCCCGCGCGTGCAATTGATACTGCTGCGGCTTATCTCGCCGATGACGCTTCCGATCGGCACCCGGGTGCTGCGCTCGATCCGGCCGCTGAACCCGGTCACCACGACTCCGCGAGAGGCCCAGCAGCGTTACGGCTACGCCGTGCCAGCGCAGGCCCATCTGGAGTTCCGGGCCAAGCAGTCGCATCGGGTCTTCGGCGAGGGTCTGGCGCCCAGCGACGAGGGGCTTATCGAGTCGCAGCCGATCCTGGGGAGCATCCGATGAACCTCGGGGCTCTGCAGCGCTTCCTCGACCGCCAGCTCAGCATTCGCCAGCTCTTCTTCCTCGGTTTCATGGCCTCGGCACTGCTCGGCGCCTACCTGGTGATCGGACTGTTCTGGGCCGGCAGCCACCACCAGCACCTGCACGACGTCCGCGGACTGGACAAGGTGTTCTCCGTTCTCGGGGAGATCGTGGCCTGGCCGGTGCTGATCATCGCCGACATCCAATTACGCTGAACCGGTGCCGGAACCAACCGCGAACCGGTCCCGCGCCGAGCATCTCGGCCCGCAGCGACGTCGGCCGCAGGTGCTCGACGCCGCTCTGCAGATCGCTGCCGAGCACGGCGTCGCCGGGGTGACGATGAAGGCGATCGCCGAGCGCATCGGAGTCACCCGCCCGGTGGTGTACGCCTGCTACGACGGCCGGGGCGAGGTGCTGGCCGCGCTGCTCGACCGCGAGACCGAGCTGATGCTGACCGGTCTGCTCGGGGCGCTGCCGCCGCAGCGGGCCAGCAGCGTCGAAGACCGGTTCGTCGCAGGGTTCCGCGCGTTCCTGTCTGTCGTGCGTGAGCGGCCTGCATCGTGGCGGATCATCTTCACCGCCGACCAGGATCCGGTGCTGGCCGCCGCCGTCATCTCCGGCCGGGCCCGACTGACGGAGCGAGTCGGCACCGTGATGCGGCCGCTGCTGGCACACCAGCCGCAGTCCGATGACACTCTGGCGGCACTCACCGAGGTGTTCCTGGCGATCTGCGAGGCCGCCGCGCGAATGCTGCTCGACAGTGACCAGCAATGGACACCGGAGAACCTGGCCGCGATCGTCGGCCCGGCCGCCTACCGGACATTCGCGATCTAGGCGATCGCAAGCGCGGCAGAGCTGCGCGCTGCGGGTCGCCGTCGTGCGATGAGCCGACTCGCCGTATGCCAGAATGATCCGAACCTGCTGCGAACCTAAGGAGTCGAAGTGGCCAGTACCGAGGTAGAGCGCCACACCGGGGCCGACCCTGTCGAGGTGCCGTCCGCCGCGTGGGGTTGGAGCGCCATCAACTACCGCACCTGGCACATCGTCGGCTTCGGCATCGTCGGGTTCCTGCTGCTCATGCTGCGCGGCAACCACATCGGCCATGTCGAGGACTACTTCCTGCTGGCATTCGCGGCGCTGACGCTGTTCGTCGTGGTGCGCGACATCATCGGCCGCAACCGCGGCCGGCTGCACTGACCGACCGCCGACGACGACGACGGCCTACTGGTTCTCGGCCGCCAGCTGGCCGCACGCGGCGGCAATCTCACGCCCGCGGGTATCGCGGACCGTGCACTCCACGCCTTGGGCCAGGACTCTCCGGACGAATTCCCGCTCCACCGGCTTGGGGCTGGCGTCCCACTCGCTGCCGGGCGTGGGATTGAGCGGAATCAGGTTGACGTGCACCAACGGTCCCAGCGCCTTATGCAGCTTGCGGCCCAACAGATCTGCCCGCCACGGCTGGTCGTTGACGTCGCGGATCAGCGCGTATTCCACTGACACCCGCCGCCCGGTGACATCCGCGTAGTAGCGGGCGGCATCGAGGGTTTCCGACACCTTCCACCGGTTGTTGACCGGCACCAGGGTGTCGCGCAGCTCGTCATCGGGAGTGTGCAGCGACAGCGCGAGCGTCACCCCGAGGCGCTCATCGGCGAGCTTGCGGATCGCCGGAGCCAAACCCACCGTGGACACCGTCACCGACCGCGCCGAGATGCCGAAGCCGTTCGGCGCAGGCTCGGTGATACGCCGTACCGCGGCCACCACCCGAGCATAGTTGGCCAGCGGCTCCCCCATCCCCATGAACACGATGTTGGAGAGTCTGCCGTGGTCTCTGTCGCGGAGTTCGACGGACGCCGCCCGCACCTGTTCGAGAATCTCGGCCGTGGACAGGTTTCGGGTGAGTCCGGCCTGGCCGGTCGCGCAGAACGGGCACGCCATGCCGCAGCCGGCCTGCGAGGAGATGCACACAGTGTTGCGGCGCGGATAGCGCATCAGCACCGATTCGAACTTGGTGTTGTCGTGGGCGCGCCACAGCGTTTTGCGGGTCTCACCTGCGTCGCATTCGATCTCGCTGGCCGCGGTCAGCAGGGTGGGGAACAGTGCGTCGGCCACTGAGGAGCGCACCGCCGCAGGCAGGTCGGTCATCTGCTGCGGATCGGCGATCAGCCGGCCGTAGTACTGGTTCGCCAGCTGCTTGGCCCGAAATGCCGGCAGACCCAGCTCGGCGACCGCGGACACCACACCTCCGGCGTCGAGGTCTGCCAGATGCCGCGGCGGCTTCGAGATTCCAGCCCGTCGCGGTGCGGTGAACACCAGCTGTTGCGTCATGATCGGTTCCAGTATGCCGGCGACTCAGGGCAGAACGGTCAGCACGATCCAGGTCACCACGGCCGACGGCAGCAGCGCGTCGAGCCGATCCATGATCCCACCGTGGCCGGGCAGCAGCCTGCCCATGTCCTTGATACCCAGATCGCGTTTGACCTGGGATTCGATGAGGTCGCCGAAGACCCCCGTGAGCACCAGCAGCAGCCCCAGCGGCAGGCCCACCCACCACGGCCGGCCGAGGAACACCGTCACCGCGAACACCGCCGCGGCAACACCGAGCACCAGCGACCCCGCCAGACCCTCCCAGGATTTCTTCGGGCTGATTGCCGGGGCCATCGGGTGCTTGCCGAACAGCACACCGACGGCGTACCCGCCGATGTCGGAGAACACCACCGGGAACAGCAGGCACAGCACCCGACCGGGACCGTCATCGCGAAAGACCAGCAGCGCCGCGAAGCTCAGACACAGCGGCACCCAGACCGCGATCAGGATCATCGCCGACATGTCCCGGAGGTAGTTCACCGGGGCGTTGTGCAGCCCCTGGCCGACCAGCCGCCACATCATGCAGATCACCACGGTGGCGCCGAATGCGCCCAGCACTCCCCGGGCGCCGAACGGCAGCGACAGCCACAGCATCGCCTGGCCACCGAGGGCCAACGGAATGAACGGCACGTCGTAGCCGACTTCGCGAAGCCGCCGAGCTATCTCATGGGTGGCAACCGGGGCGGCGACCGCGAGGATCAGCACCCAGAAGCGCGGGGCGAACAGCAGGGTGTAGACCAGCGTTCCGCCCAGCACGGCACCCACGGCGATCGCCGCGGGAAGGTTACGTCCAGCTCGCGACTGTTTCGGTTGCGGTTCCGCGGCGTCTACGCCGGTGTTTTGGTCTGCCACGGGTCTGTCTGCTGAATGGCCGTTAGACCTCCAGCAGCTCGCCTTCTTTGTGCTTAACCAGTTCGTCGATCTGGGTCACGTACTGCTGAGTGGACTTGTCCAGGTCCTTCTCCGCCCGACCGACCTCGTCCTCGCCGGCGTCGCCGTCTTTGCGGATGCGGTGCAGCTCTTCCATCGCCTTGCGGCGGATGTTGCGCACCGAGACCTTGGCGTCCTCCCCCTTGGCCTTGGCCTGCTTGACCAGCTCTTTACGCCGCTCCTCGGTCAGCTGCGGCACCGATACCCGGATCAGCGAACCGTCGTTGCTGGGGTTGAGGCCGAGGTCGGAGTTGCGGATCGCGTTTTCGATGGGACCCAGCTGCGATGCCTCGTAGGGCTTGATCACGACCATCCGCGCCTCGGGCACGTTGATGCTGCACAGCTGGGTGATCGGGGTGATCGACCCGTAGTAATCGATGACGATCCGCGAGAACATCCCCGGGTTGGCCCGGCCGGTGCGGATGGTCGAGAGGTCGTCACGGGCCACCGACACGGCCTTCTCCATTTTCTCTTCGGCATCGAAGAGAGCCTCGTCGATCATGTGCCCCGCTCCTCGTTCATCGCTTCGCTCTAGCGCCGTCGGTGGTCATCTGCCCCCACGCACTTCAGCTGGTGACCAGTGTTCCGATCTTCTCACCCGCGACCGCTCGCGCGATATTTCCATCGGTCAACAGGTTGAACACCAGGATCGGCATGCCATTGTCCATGCACAGACTGAACGCGGTGGCATCGGCCACCTTCAGCCCCCGGTCGATGACCTCGCGATGGGTGACCGAAGTCAGCAGTTGGGCGTCGGGATCGGTCCGCGGGTCGGCGGTGAAAACTCCGTCGACCGCCTTGGCCATCAGCACCACCTGGGCGCCGATCTCCAGTGCGCGCTGAGCCGCCGTGGTGTCGGTGGAGAAATACGGCAGCCCCATGCCGGCGCCGAAGATCACCACCCGGCCCTTCTCCAGATGGCGCGCTGCCCGCAGCGGGATGTAGGGCTCAGCGACCTGCCCCATGGTGATCGCGGTCTGCACCCGGGTGTCGATACCTTCCTTTTCCAGGAAGTCCTGCAGCGCAAGACTGTTCATCACGGTGCCGAGCATGCCCATGTAGTCCGAGCGCATGCGTTCCATACCACGCTGCTGCAACTGCGCGCCGCGGAAGAAGTTGCCGCCGCCGATCACCACCGCCACCTGCACGCCGTCGCGGACCACTTCGGCGATCTGGCGGGCCACCTGGGCAACCACATCGGGATCGAGCCCGACCTGCCCGCCGCCGAACATCTCCCCACCAAGTTTGAGCAACACCCGAGAGTAGGGGGGACGGCCGGCCGGCCGGTCTCCGTCGGTACTCGTCGGCTCCGTCATCAGGCTCCTCCGGGCTGTGCGCATATGACAGCGCCATCGCGGGAAATCGTCCGCGACGGCATTGTCATCCTGCCCTACCGGAACGGTCAAACACAGGCCGGGGTAGCGAGACCGTTCTCAACTGTCACAACATATGAAGAAATTTTCAATTGATGCTTTCACTGCTACCGTCTGCTCTGTGCCGAACTCGCTCCATCAGGTGAAAGCCGAGTTCTTCAAGACTCTCGGGCACCCCGCCCGTATCCGGATCCTGGAACTGCTCGCCGAACGCGACCACACCGTCGGTGAGCTGCTCCCCGAGATCGGGCTTGAGGCGTCGAACCTGTCCCAGCAGCTGGGCGTCCTGCGCCGCGCGGGCGTGGTGACGGCCGCCAAGGACGGCAACGCGGTGGTCTACTCCATCGCCTCGCCGGTGATCACCGAGCTGCTCGCCGTGGCGCGCAAGGCCCTGACCGGAATGCTCAACGAGCAAGTTGCCATCCTCGATGACCTGCGAGCCGGGCAATGAGCTGGTTCACGAGAATCCGTGCGCTGGGTCGCGTCACCGAACCGGCTGGGGATCGCCCACCGGCCGCCACCGACCCGCCGGGAGGTGTGACGGGTTCCCTGCAGATCCGCCATGTCGACGCCGGCTCCTGCAACGGTTGCGAGATCGAGATCGGCGGGGCATTCAGCCCGGTGTACGACGCCGAGCGATTCGGCGCCCGGCTGGTCGCCTCGCCGCGTCATGCCGACGCCCTGCTGGTCACCGGAGTGGTCACCCGCAATATGGCCGAGCCGCTGCGCAACACCCTGGAGGCCACCCCGCAGCCCCGCAAAGTCATCGCATGCGGGGACTGCGCCCTCAACCGCGGCGTGTTCGCGCAGTCTTATGCAACGGTGGGGGCCGTCGGCGAGGTGGTTCCGGTTGATGTCGAGATCCCCGGATGTCCGCCGACGCCCGAGCAGATCGTCGCCGCGCTGCGGTCGGTGACCGGCCGGTGAGCACGCTGACGGTTACGACCCCCAAGACAGCGCACCACCAAGCGCTTCCAGCGACCCTCAGCGGTACCGCCACGGCCGGGATCGGTGCGGCCGGAGTCGGCATCGGCCTGGCCGGCGCGTTCGGCACCGTGCCCGCGATGCGCATCGACTGGCTGGTGCCGCTGCTGGGTGTACAGCTGCGCATCGATCCGCTCGGCGGATTCTTCATGGCGCTCACCGGTGCGGTGGCCGTGGCCGCCGGCCTGTATTGGATCGGCTATGCCCGTCACGAGCGCTACGGAGCGGTCCCGCTGCTGACGCTGCCGCTGTTCGTCGCCACTCTGCTGGCGGTACCGGCGGCGGGATCGGTGACGACGTTCCTGCTTGCGTGGGAACTGATGGCGCTGGCGTCGCTGGTGTTGGTGCTCACCGATCAACAGCGCAGCGAGGTGCGTTCGGCCGCGCTGATCTACGCGGTGATGACCCAGTTGGGCTTCGTCTCGCTGCTGTTGGGCATGGTGGTGCTGACAGCTCACGTCGGCGACGACTTCGCCGGGATGGGCGCGCTGCCCGACCGCGTGCGCGACACCGTATTCGTGTTGACCCTGATCGGCTTCGGCTCCAAAGCCGGACTCATGCCCCTGCACGCGTGGCTGCCCAGAGCGCACCCGGAGGCACCCAGTCCGGTCTCGGCGTTGCTCAGTGCCGCCATGGTCAACCTCGGCATCTACGGGATCATCCGCGTCGACGTCCAGCTGCTCGGGCCCGGCCCACGGTGGTGGAGTCTGACGCTGCTGATCGCCGGTGGCGCATCGGCGCTCTACGGAGTGCTGCAGGCGTCGGTGGCAACCGACCTCAAACGGCTGCTTGCGTATTCGACGACGGAGAACATCGGGCTGATCACCTTGGCCCTGGGCGCGGCGACGTTGTTGTCGGGTGCGGGATCACGCGATGCCGCCGCCGTTGCCGCGGTCGCGGCGCTGCTGCACCTGCTCGCCCACAGTGCGTTCAAGAGCCTCGGATTCCTGGCCGCTGGGTCGGTGCTGACCGCCACCGGCTTGCGCGACCTGGATCGACTCGGCGGGCTGGCTCGCCGAATGCCTGGCACCACAGCGCTGTTCGGGGTGGCCGCGCTCGGCGCCGCCGGCCTGCCGTTGGGAGCGGGTTTCGTCAGCGAATGGCTGCTGATCCAGTCACTGATGCATGCCCGGGCCGACCATGACCTCACGATCACCCTGGTGACACCGCTCGCCGTGGGTGCCATCGCACTGACCGCCGGCCTGGGGGTGGCCGCCATGGTCAAGGCGTTCGGAATCGGCTTCCTGGCCCGCCCACGCTCGGATACCGCAGCGGCGGCCCGGGAAGCGCCCACCGCGATGCTCGCCGGGATGACACTGGCCGCACTCGCCTGCCTGGTGCTGGCCGTCGCACCGGGCGCCGTCGGCCCGCTGTTGCACCGGGTGCTCGACACGCTGCCGGTGTCGGGGGCAGCCCCGCAGCTCGGAACCTACCTGCGTATTCCCGGGCTGGACGCGTCCATGTCCCCGGGCCTGCTGGCCGCGGCTCTGGCCGCCGCCGTTGTGGTGGTGCTGATCGGTTCACGCTGGCGGGCACGACAGCGCCCGAGCACCGCCACGGTGCCGCTGTGGGCGTGCGGCGCAGACGAACTGAGCCCGCGCATGCAGTACACCGCGACGTCGTTCGCCCAACCGCTGCAGCAGGTTTTCGACGATGTGCTGCACACCGACACCGCGGTCGAAGTGACCCGCCAAGCCTCGTCGAGCTATTACGTGGACCGGATCGCCTACCGGGCAAGGGTGGCCGATGTGGTCGAAGACCGCTGGTATGCCCCGTTGCTGCGGGGCGTGGCTGCCGCCGCGCAACTGGTGCGCCGCGCCCACACCGGCAGCGTGCACCTGTATCTGGCCTACGGTGCGGTGGGAGTGCTGATTGCGATGTTGGTGGCCCGATGAACTCGCTCGCATACCTGGCGGGCGTCGTGCAGGTCGCCGGCGTGATCGCCGGCGCCCCACTGGTGATCGGCCTGATGCGCCAGGTCCGAGCCCGCGCCGAGGGCCGCACCGGGGCCGGGATCTGGCAACCCTGGCGTGACATCCGCAAACTGCTGGGCAAGCAGAACCTCAAGCCGCTCGGCACCACCTGGGTGTTCGCCGCGGCGCCGGCCGCGCTGGCCGCCACCACGCTGGTCATCGTCGCCACCGCGCCCCTGGTGGCGACCGGCTCGCCGCTGGACCCGATCGCCGACCTGATCACCGTGGTAGGCCTGCTGTTCCTGGGCACAGTGGCCCTGACCTTGGCCGGCATCGACACCGCAACGGCCTTCGGCGGAATGGGCGCCAGCCGCGAGATCACCATCGCGGCCCTGGTGGAACCGACCATCCTGGTGGCGGTGTTCGCCCTGTCTATACCGGCGGACTCGGCCAACCTGGGGGCCATCGTCGGCCACACCAGTGCCCATCCCGCTCAGGTGATCTCCCTGGCGAGTGTGCTGGCATTCGTCGCTCTGGTCATCGTGATCGTCGCCGAGACCGGCCGGCTGCCGGTGGACAACCCGTCCACCCACCTGGAGCTGACCATGGTTCACGAGGCCATGGTGCTCGAATATGCCGGCCCCAAGCTGGCCATGGTCGAGTGGGCGAGCGGCATGCGGCTGACGGTGCTGCTGGCGCTGCTGGCAAACCTGTTCTTTCCGTGGGGCATCGCGGGCGCGGACCCCAGCGCGCTCGACCTGATCGTCGGCGCCGGGGCGATCGCGGTCAAAGTGGCCGTGCTGGCCGCAGTCATGGCCGCCGTGGAGGTCTTCCTCGCCAAGTTGCGCCTGTTTCGGGTGCCTGAACTGCTCGCTGGATCCTTCGTGCTGGCACTGCTGGCCGTGACGGCGGCGAACTTCTTTACGGGAGCGGCCGGATGACCTACGTCAACATGCTGGACCTGGCTGCCGGTGGCGTGCTGCTGGCCGCGGTCCTGGCGGTCTGGCACCGGGACCTGTCGGTGGTGGTGCGCCGGTTGCTCGTCGCCCAAGGCGTCGCGCTGGCCGCCATTCCGGTGATTCGCGGTGTGCACGAGCATGATCGGGCCCTGCTCCTGGTGGGCCTGGGCGTGCTGGCGGTGCGTGCGGTATTGCTGCCGTGGCTGCTGCAGCGGGCATTGGGCGCCGAACGCCAAGAACGCCGTGAGTCCGCTCCCCTGGTCAGTACGACCGCGTCGCTGCTGATGGTCACCGCGCTGGTGGTCACGGCGTTCACCATCGCCCAACCGGTGGTCGCGCTGGCGCCCAGTACCTCGACCAACGCCGCCCCGGCGGCCATCGCGACGGTGCTGATCGCGCTGTTCATCATGGCGACCCGCCGCCACGCCATCTCACAGACAGTCGGGCTGCTGATGCTGGACAACGGAATCGCTGCGACGGCCTTCCTGCTGACGGCCGGTGTTCCGCTGATCGTCGAACTCGGCGCCTCGCTCGACGTGCTGTTCGTGCTGATCGTGCTCGGCGTACTGACCGGACAGCTGCGCAACGCCTTCGGCGGGGTGGACCTGGACCTGTTGCGGGAGCTGCGCGACTGATGACACTGCTGATTCTGCTTCCGCTGCTGGCACCGGCACTGGCCGCGCTGTGCTCGGTGACGCTCGGCTGGCGCCGGTTCAGCGCCGCCGTCACGGTGATGTCGGCGCTGACAATCCTCGGATGCGGTGTCGCCCTTGCCTTCCAGGTCGACGACCGGACCTATCTGGCGCTGGACGGCCTGCTGCGGGCCGACGCACTGTCGGTGACGATGCTGATCGTCATCGGTGTCGTCGGCAGCCTGGCCACCTGGGCGAGCATCGGCTACGTCGATGCCGAGTTAGCCTGTGGGCACACCGATGAGCGCGGTGCACGGTTGTACGGCATCCTGACTCCGGCGTTCTTGGCAGCGATGGCACTTGCGGTGTCGGCCAACAACATCGGGGTGGTGTGGATCGCGGTGGAGGCCACCACGGTGGTCACCGCCTTTCTGGTCGGGCATCGGCGCAGCCGGGCCGCCCTGGAGGCCACCTGGAAGTACGTCATGGTGTGTTCGGTGGGCATCACGATCGCGTTCCTGGGCACCGTGTTGCTGCATTTCGCTGCGCTGCATGCCGGGGCGGGCGCTGAGGACGCGCTGGACCTCGACGTGCTGGCCGCCCATGCCGGTGGGCTCGACCCGGCGGTGACCCGGTTGGCGGGCGCGCTGCTGCTGATCGGCTATGGAGCCAAGATGGGTCTGGCGCCGTTTCACACCTGGCTCGCCGATGCGCACAGCCAGGCCCCCGCTCCCGTTTCGGCGTTGATGAGTGGGGTGCTGCTCTCCGTCGCCTTCTCGGTGCTGATCCGGATCAAGCCGATCATCGATGCCGCCGTTGGCCCGGCGTTCCTGCGGACCGCACTGCTGGCCGCCGGCTTGGTCACGCTGCTGATCGCCGCGCTGCTGCTCACCGTCACAACCGATCTCAAACGGATGCTGGCCTATTCATCGATGGAGACGATGGGCCTGATCGCGGTCGCCGCGGCTGCGGGCACCCAGCTGGCGATCACCGCACTGCTGCTGCACGTCCTGGCTCACGGCGTCGGCAAGACGGTGTTGTTCCTGGCCGGCGGGCAGCTGCAGGCCGCCCACGGCACCACGGCGATCGGCGAGATCACTGCGGTCCTGAGCAGGTCACGGTTGGTCGGCGGCGCGTTCGCTGCCGGAATGGTGGTCCTGCTCGGTTTGCCGCCGTTCGCGATGTTCGCCAGCGAAGTGGCGATCGCGATCTCGCTGGCCGACGCGCGTCTGGCCTGGGCCCTCGGCCTGGCACTGGTGGCGCTGGTGGTGGCGTTCGCCGCGCTGCTACGCAACTCAGGCCGGCTACTGCTGGGCACCCCGGAAGCCGGCAGTCCGGCGATCCGGGTGCCGATGACCGTTGCGGGCGCGCTGGTGGCCGGGGTGCTGCTCTCCCTCGCCCTGGGGGTGACCGCCGGTCCGCTGACCGACTTGTTCGCAGGCGCCGCAAGCCAACTCGGAGTCCGCTGATGAATCCGACCACCCACCAACAACCGGTCACCGACAGTCAACTCGTCGGCGCGGCCACCGCCCTGCTCGCCGAGGGGTTCCGGCTCGCTCTGGTGGCCACCCACGATGACGGCGACACCCTGCGGGTGGTGTACCTGTTCCTCGCCGGCCGCCCGGACCGCCGCAGGGAGCTGACCCTGACCGTTCCGGCGGACAAGCCGGCGATCCCATCGCTGGCCCGGTTGTCTTTTCAGGCCGGCCGATTCGAGCGCGAGATGCTCGATCTCTACGGGATCACCCCGGTCGACCATCCGCAGCCTCGCCGCCTGGTACGGCATGCGCACTGGCCGCAGGGTTGGCATCCGATGCGCAATGATGCCGGGGCACCCGGTGACTTCGTTGCGGCGGACCACTTCCCCTTCCTGTCCGTGGACGGCGCCGGGGTCTACGAGATCCCGGTCGGCCCGGTACACGCCGGTCTGATCGAGCCGGGCCACTTCCGGTTCTCGGTCGTCGGCGAATCGGTGTTGCGGCTCAAGACGCGACTGTGGTTTGTGCACCGCGGGATCGAGCGACTGTTTCAAGGCCGGTCCGCCCTCGCGGCGGTGGATCTGGCCGAACGGATCAGCGGTGACACCTCAGCCGGTCACGCGCTCGCCCACAGCCTGGCCGTCGAGAACGCCCTCGGTGTCGAGCTGCCCGATCCAGTACATCGGCTGCGTGCATTGCTCATCGAGCTCGAGCGCCTCTACAACCACGCCGCCGACCTGGGCGCCCTGGCCAACGATGTGGGCTTCGGTCTGGCCAACGCACACGCCCAGCGCGTCCGCGAGCTTGCGCTGCGGATCAACGCGCAGGTGACCGGACACCGGCTGTTGCACGGGGCGATCGGCCCCGGAGGTGTTGTGCTGCAAGTACTTCCAGATCCGGATCGGCTGCAGGAGCTGGCCGATGACATCGCCGAGATCGCCGAGCTGACGTTGGGCAACTCGGTGATCTACGACCGGTTCGCCGGCACCTCGGTACTGCACCGCGACGACGCCGTGGCTATGGGCACCCTGGGCTATGTGGCTCGGGCCAGTGGGATGGTCACCGACGCCCGCCTCGACCACCCGACGACCGAGCTTCCAGTGACCGAGGTGACAGCGAGCGCCGGCGATGTACTGGCCCGCTACACCGTTCGCCGCGACGAGTTCGCAGCATCGGTAGCCCTGTGCCGCAACCTGATCGACAACCATCACGGCCCGATCGATATCCGCGAGCCGGTGCCGGCGGCGAGTGGCCCGCGCAGCGGGATCGGCATCGTCGAGGGCTGGCGCGGCAGCATCGTGCACCGGGTGGAGATCGGAGCCGACGGTGTCATCGGCCGCGCCAAGATCGTGGATCCGTCTTGGTTCAACTGGCCCGCACTGCCGGTGTCGATGACTGACACCATCGTCCCGGACTTTCCGCTGACGAACAAAAGCTTCAACCTGTCCTACGCGGGAAACGATCTATAGCGACTCAGCGCAGAGACCTTGTATGTCAGGATATTTGATATGGAAGACGTGGACGTTGCTCCGCTGGGCTATCTGCTGTACCGGGTCAGCTCGGCGCTGCGCCCGCAGGTGACCGCTGTACTCGGACCGCTGGGGCTGGCATTGCCCGAATTCGTCTGCATGCGGGCACTCTCGCTGCGCCCAGGGCTCTCCAGCGCCGAACTGGCCCGTCACACCGGCGTCACCCCGCAGGCCATGAACACCGTGCTGCACCGGTTGGAGAATCGCGGTGCGGTCAGCCGCCCCGGGTCGGTGCCGTCCGGGCGTGCCCTGCCGGCGAACTTGACCGAAGCCGGACGGGATCTGCTGAAACAGGCCGAGGATGCCGTACGCGTCGCCGACGGTCGCGTGCTGGCTGCGCTGAGCGCGGCAGAGCAGCACCGGCTGCGTCAGATGTTGGAGAGGATCGGCGCGGAGTGACTACGAGTGCTAGCGATCGCCGCTAGTTCATGGCGGCGACCCGCTTCCCCCGGCTTCGCCGCGCTCGCGATCGCCGCTAGGCCCGAGCGGCGATGGTGGGCCAGGGCTTCGCGGCCTCCAGCTCGTAGGCCAACTCCAGCAACCGGGCGTCCTGCCCCAGGGGGGCACTGAACATCATGCCCACCGGCAATCCGGCCGCGGATTCGGCCAGCGGCAGCGAGATCGCCGGTTCACCAGTGGCATTCTGCAGCGGAGTGAACGCCACCCAGTCCATCAGCCTGTCGATGATCTGCTCGTAGCTGGCCGCGGGGTCCAGGTGGCCCACCCGTGGTGTCTCGTGGGCCAGCGTCGGCGTGAGCACGACGTCGTAGTCGCCGTATAGCCGTGAGGTGTGCCGCCGGCGCACAGACGCCAGTCGGGCGACCGCCAGCGGCAGCCGGTAGAGGTGGCGGGTGGCATGGCGATCCAGGCCCAACGTCAAGTTGTCCAGCCGGGTGCGGTCGAAGGTGGGGCCGAACATCCGCCGTCCCCCCTTGACCAATGCGGTCGCCAAAAACGCCCAGTAGAGCAGGAAGTCGTCGGCGAAGTGCGCCGGTACCGGCGGCCGGTCGAGATACTCGACACGGTGGCCCAGTTCCTTGAGCAGCGCCGCCGTCTTCAACGTCAGCTCGCGCATCTCCGCCGACGTCTCGCGCGCGATCGAGTGGGTTATCACCGCCACCCGCAGGCGCTGGGCTCCCGGTGCCCGGATGTCACCGATCGGCGCCAGCTTGGTGTTGCGCGAGATCCGTTCCGCCTCTGCGTAAAAGGCGGCGGTGTCCCGCACCGAGCGGGTCACCACGCCGTTGAAGACGATCCGCACCGGCATGGCGCGCAAGTCCTTGTCCAACGGCAGCCGGCCCCGCGACGGCTTGAGGCCCACCAGTCCGTTGCACGCCGCGGGGATGCGGATGGAACCGCCGCCGTCGTTGGCATGCGCGATCGGGACCACTCCGGCCGCGACGAAGGCCGCCGATCCCGATGACGACGCCGCCGCGGTGTAGTCGGTGTTCCATGGGTTGCGCACCGCGCCGATCCGCGGATGCTCAGCCGAAGCGCTGAAGCCGAACTCGCTCAGCTGAGTCTTGCCCAGCGCGATCAGCCCGGTGCTGCGATAGAGCTTGGCGAAGTCGCCGTCCGCCGCGGCTGGGTGGGGCTGCCAGGCATCGGTGCCCTGCATGGTCGGCATACCCGCGACGTCGACATTGTCTTTGATGAACGTCGGGACGCCCTGGAAGTACCCGGTGAATCCCGAGTTGCCGCCGCTGCCCTTTCGGGCGGTCTCCCGTGCGCGGTCGAAAGCCCGGTAGGCCAGGGCATTCAACTGGGGGTTGACCGCTTCGGCACGCGTGATCGCGGCGTCGACCAGCTCGGCGGGCGACACCTCGCCCGATCGGAGTCGTTCGACCAGGCCAACCGTGTCGGAGTCACCAAGCGCGTCGTCGCCGAAGGCGTGCACATGTTGCATGCCGGTGACCCTATCGGACGGCGGAGCCGGGTCCGTGACGCCCAAACGAACATCACCGCCAGGCCGGATTACCGGGCGCTGGCGGTGATTTTCGTACGAAGGGGGCTAGGCCTGTCCGACCTCGAACCGCACGAAGCGGGTCACGGTCACGCCGGCCTCGTCGAGCAGCGCCTTGACGCTCTTCTTCGAGTCGGAAACCGACGACTGGTCCAGCAGCACCACGTCCTTGAAGAAGCCGGTGACCCGGCCTTCGACGATCTTGGGCAGGGCAGCCTCGGGCTTGCCCTCCTCCTTGGCCGTCTCTTCGGCGATACGGCGCTCGTTGGCCACCAGGTCGGCGGGAACGTCGTCGCGGCTCAGGTACTTGGCCTTGAGCGCGGCAATCTGCAGCGCCACGGCGTGAGCCGCCTCTGCGCCATTCGAGTCGGTACCCGACTCGTACTCGACCAGCACACCCACGGCCGGCGGCAGGTCGGAGGCCCGCTTGTGCAGGTAGGCCTCCACGGTGCCGTCGAAGTAGGCGACGCGGCGCAGTTCGAGCTTCTCGCCGATCTTGGCCGACAGCGCCTCGATGGCCTCACCGACGGTGCGGTCACCGATCTTGGCGCCCTTGAGCTCCTCGACATCGGAGGTCTTGGCCGCCGCAGCGGCGGTGACGACCTCGTCGGCCAGCGCCTTGAACTCGTCGTTCTTGGCGACGAAGTCGGTCTCGGAGTTCAGCTCGATCAGGGCGCCACCCTTGGCGGCGACCAGACCCTCGGCGGTGGCACGCTCGGCGCGCTTGCCGACGTCCTTGGCACCCTTGATGCGCAGCACCTCGACGGCCTTGTCGAAATCGCCATCACTCTCGGACAGCGCGTTCTTGCAGTCCATCATGCCTGAGCCGGTGAGCTCCCGAAGCCGCTTAACGTCGGCAGCGGTGTAGTTCCCCACTGTTGTGTGCCTTTCCTACGATGCGTCGGTGGTGGTTTCGGCGCCGGCAGCCGCGGCGTCGGCGTCGGCGTCGGGCGCCGCGGTGGTGGCGCCCGCCAGCAGCTCCTGCTCCCACTCAGCCAGCGGCTCAACCGTTTCGGCCGCAGCCTTGCCCTCGCCGTTGCCCTGACCTGCCCGGGCCTGCAGCCCCTCGGCGACCGCGGACGCGATGACCTTGGTCAGCAGAGCCGCCGAGCGGATGGCATCGTCGTTACCCGGGATCGGGTAGTTCACCTGGTCGGGGTCGCAGTTGGTGTCCAAAATCGCGATGACCGGGATGCCCAGCTTGATGGCCTCCGCGACCGCGAGGTGCTCCTTGTTGGTGTCGACGACCCAGACCGCGGACGGAACCTTGTTCATGTCGCGGATACCGCCGAGGCTGCGCTCCAGCTTGTTCTTCTCGCGGGTCAGCATCAAGATTTCCTTCTTGGTGCGCCCCTCGAAGCCGCCGGTCTGCTCCATGGCCTCGAGCTCCTTGAGGCGCTGCAGACGCTTGTGCACGGTGGAGAAGTTGGTGAGCATGCCGCCCAGCCAGCGCTGGTTCACGTACGGCATCCCGACCCGGGTGGCCTCGGCCGCGACCGATTCCTGAGCCTGCTTCTTGGTGCCGACGAACAGCACGGTGCCGCCGTGCGCGACGGTCTCCTTGACGAACTCGTACGCCTGGTCGATGAACGTCAGCGTCTGCTGCAAGTCGATGATGTAGATGCCGTTGCGGTCGGTGAAGATGAACCGCTTCATCTTGGGATTCCAACGACGGGTCTGATGCCCGAAGTGGGCGCCGCTGTCCAGCAGCTGCTTCATGGTTACGACAGCCATGAGTCCATGGTTCCTTTTTTGTCGGTTGTCGCCCGGCGTCGGGTGAGGCCAGGCCCTGGTGTCTGCTGAGATGTCGGACCCCTGTCGGGGACCACCCGGCATCCGGTTGTGGTGCAGACACGCGAAGTCAGCCCGCATAAGCGAACTGCGCAAATGAGTTTACACGGTGCGAGCGGGTGGTTTAGCGAGCCTCGACGAAGGAGAGGCGAAGCTGGAACCGCCCCATGAACCAGGTGCTTTGTCCACAGCGGTGACTGGCCGGATTCGGGGCCATCGAGGTGAACTGGGCAGATGCGATGGGTGGCATTGTTGCTGTTCGGAGGCCTTTTGTTGGCCGCACCGGCGCACGGCGACACGGTTCGGCTGGATTGGCCGCTGCGGCCACGCCCGGCGGTGGTGCGGCAATTCGACGCCCCACGGCCGGACTGGCAGCGCGGCCATCGGGGCGTGGACCTGGCCGGGGAGCCGGGCCGGCCGGTGTATGCCGCCGGTGCGGGCACGGTGGTGTTCGCCGGACGTTCCGGCGGGCAGCCGGTCGTGTCGCTCGCCCATCCCGGCGGGTTGCGCACCAGCTACCAGCCGGTGTCCGCGGCGGTCGGGGTCGGTCAGCTGGTGGCCGCGGGATCGGTCATCGGCACCTTGGAGCCCGGCCATGCGGGCTGCGCGACGTGCCTGCACTGGGGCGCGATGTGGGGGCCCGCGTCGCGGGCCGACTATGTCGATCCGCTGGGATTGCTGGCCTCCACACCGATCCGACTCAAGCCGGTGACCGGCGGGGCCGCGGCTATCGCGACGGCAGTCGACGCAGGAAGTCCAGCATGGCGGCGATGACGACGTCGGGCTGGTCCCGTTGGACCCAATGGCCGGCGCCGGCAACGACTTTCAGCTCGGCGTGCGGGATCAGCGCAGCGGCCGCACGCGCACGTGCGACGGGCACACCGGCATCCCGGTCGCCGTGAATGATCAGCGTCGGACACGGGAACGACGCCAGCTGCGCCGTGTAGTCGGTTTTCAGCCGGTTCCACAACATCTCGTCGCGCTGCCATTGCTCGAACGCGACAAACCCGGGTTGACGTGCGGCGGAGATGATCTCCGCGATCAGTTCGGGGCTGCGTTGGGCTGGATCACGAATCAGCGATTTGAGGCTCCAGGTCAGCGCGGCGCGATTGGTCGCCATCCAGCGGGTGGCGACATCGAGCGCGCCGGTGCGCTGCATCGCCCAGGCCAGCACCTGTCGTCCGCCTGGCAGCCTCGGCATCAGCCCGTAACTGTCCAACAGCAATGCCGCGGTGACCCGTTCGGGTCGGTCCAGCACGTGGCCGATCGACAGCGCCCCGCCCAGCGACAACCCACCGATGGCGTAGCGATCGAGTCCGAGCCCGTCGATGAATTCCCCCACGTAGGCGACCAGCCGCTGCTGGGTCACCCGCCAGGTGGGCAGCGGGCTCTCACCGCAGCCGGGGTGATCGGGGGCGATGACGCGCAAACCGTCCGCGGCCAGTCGTGGTCCGACCTCTCCCCAGGACAATGCGGCGCTGTCCGTGCCGCCGCCGTGCAGCAGCACCACGGTCCCGGCCGCCCAGAATTCGGAATTGTCGGGACGAAAGTCGAAGTAGGAGACCAGTCCGGACGGCAGTTCGAGATGTGATCGCACCGTCACGCCCGCGGGTGGGCTTGATCGTGCACGGCGCGCAGCCGGGCGACGGTGACATGCGTATAGAGCTGGGTGGTGGCAAGACTGGAGTGGCCGAGCAACTCCTGCACGATCCGCAGGTCCGCCCCGCCCTCCAACAGATGCGTGGCCGCCGTGTGGCGCAGCCCGTGCGGCCCCATATCCGGCGCTCCCCCGACGGCAGCAACGGTCTGATGCACCACGGTGCGGGCCTGGCGCGGGTCCAGGCGCCCGCCGCGGGCCCCGAGCAGCAGCGCCGGACCGGATTCCAGCGTCGCCAGCGGCGGCCGCCCGCGGACGAGCCATTCCTGCAGCGCGTCGGCGGCGGGCTCCCCGAACGGCACCGTGCGTTGTTTGTTGCCCTTGCCCACCACCCGCAAGACCCGTCGCGAGCTGTCGATGTCGTCGATGTCGAGCCCGCACAGTTCGCTGACCCGCACCGCGGTGGCGTAGAGCAACTCGGCGATCAACCTGTCCCGCAAGGCCAGCGGATCATTCTGCTGGGCGCCGGACTTGGCGGCAGTCATCGCGTCGTGCGCCTGGTCTCGGCGCAGTACCGCGGGCAACGTGCGGCGCGCCTTCGGCAATTGCAGACGCGCACCGGGATCCGATGTCAGCAGCCCGCGTCGCGCCGCCCACGCGGTAAAAGTCTTGACGGTCGAGGTACGGCGCGCCAGGGTGCTGCGCGCGGCGCCGGCGCCGGCCTGCGCGGCCAGCCAGCTGCGCAGCAGCGGAAGACTCAGGCCCTCGATGCCGGTATGGCCCTGCTCGGCGAGGAATCCGCACAGCGAGCGCAGGTCACCGAGGTAGGCGCGCCGGGTGTGGTCGGAGCGTCCCCGCTCCAAAGCGAGGTATTCGTCGAACTCGTCGAGAATCGCGTCCACGCCGACCACGGTCTCAGACGGTGGCCGAAGGCGCTCAGATGACGCGCCGCAGCGTTTCCGGGGTGAGATCAAGCCGTGACGGATATCCGTCGACGGCCATGATCAGGTCGGCCTCGGCCAGCAGCGAGCGCAGCACGTGCACGATCCCGGCGGTCCCGCCCAGAGCCAGGCCGTAGGCGTACGGCCGGCCGATACCGACCGCCGTGGCCCCCAGCGCAAGGGCTTTGATGATGTCGGCCCCGGTGCGGATGCCCGAGTCGAACAGCACCGGCATCCCGTCGGCGGCCGCCACCACGTCGGGCAGGCAGTCCAGAGCGGGCAGGCCGCCGTTGGCCTGGCGACCACCGTGGGTGGAGCAGTAGATGCCGTCGACACCGCCGTCGCGGGCACGCCGCACGTCGTCGGGGTGGCAGATGCCCTTGACGATCAGCGGCAGGTCGGTCAACGACCGCAACCACGGCAGGTCATCCCAGGTCAACGGGTTGCCGAAGGTCTGGATCCAGGACAATATGGCGGCCTGCGGATTCTCCTCGGGCGGCTGGGCCAGCCCTGCCCGGAACACCGGGTCAGACCAGTAGTTGGACAGGCAGTGCCCGCGCAGCTGCGGGAAATTCGAGGTGGACAGATCCCGGGGACGCCAGCCCGGGACCCAGGTGTCGAGGGTGACGACGATCGCCTTGTAGCCGGCCGCCTCCGCGCGATGCACCAGGCTGGCGGCCAGCTCCCGGTCTTTGGGCGTGTACAGCTGGAAAAACCCTGGCGTGTCCCCGAATTCAGCGGCGACGTCCTCGAGCGGATCCGCAGTGAGGGTAGACACCATCATCGGCACCCCGGTGGCTGCCGCAGCACGCGCGCTGGCCAAGTCGCCGTGTCCGTCCTGGGCGCAGATCCCGATGACCCCGATCGGCGCCATGAACACCGGCGAGGGCAGCCGCAATCCGAACATCTCGATCGACAGGTCGCGCTCGGCGGCGCCGACGAACATCCTCGGGATCAGGCCCCACCCGTCGAAGGCGGTGACGTTGGCACGCTGGGTGCGCTCGTCACCGGCACCTCCGGCTACATATGACCACACCGAGGGGGAAAGCGCCGCAGCGGCTTTGGTCTCCAACTCTGCGTATGCCATCGGCAATGCCGGCATCACCCCGGCCAAGCCCTGCAGGTAGATCTCGAACTGGTAGTCACCGAATGCCATGGCTTCAGCCTGTCTTCTCTGCGGTCGGTGCTGCGCTGTCTGCACCTGCTGCGCCCTCTAAGGCGGCGAGTTCCTTCTTCCACTGCCGGAAAGTCTCTTCGGTGCGCCCGCGCCGCCAGTAACCCGAGATCGACGCCCACTTGGCGTCGACGCCGCGCTCCTTGCGGACATAGGGCCGCAGATTGTGCATGACGGCTTGGGCCTCGCCGTGGATGAAGACCTGCACCTGGCCCGGCGGCCACACGGCGGTGGTGACCGCCTCGATCAGCGGTGCGTTGTCCCCGGCCCGCTCCTGCCCCACCAGGTCCGCACGTCCCCCGCGGTGCAGCCAATTGAGCTCCACCCCGTCCGGCGCCTGCAGCGCGATCTGGTCGTCGGGCCCGGCGACTTCGAGGAACACCTTGCCCACCGCGTCGGCCGGCAGAGCTTCCAGCGCGGCCGCGATCGCCGGCAGCGCGCTCTCGTCGCCGGCCAGCAGGTGCCAGTCGGCGTCGGGGTCGGGCGCGTAAGCACCGGACGGACCCATCAGGTAGGCCGAATCGCCAGGCTGGGCGTTGGCTGCCCACGGGCCGACAACACCGTGGTCACCGTGTACGGAGACATCGATGGCGATCTCCCGGGCGAGCGGATCGGCGCGCCGCACCGTCAGGGTGCGGACCACTGGTCGCTGTTCGTCGGGTAAGCCGTTGAAGCTGTCCAAGGTCAACGGCTGGGGCAGCGCGGCGACATCGACGTCGTAGCGCACAAAGATCACCTTGACATACGAGTCGGTGAAATCGCTGGCCTTGAACGTATCGAACCCGTTGCCGCCCAACACCACTCGAATCATGTGTGCCGATGCCTGTTCGGTGCGGACAACTTCGAAGGTGTGAACCGGTCGTCCCGCCACGCTGCCTCCCGTCTTCGCCCTTCCCAGCCGACTATACGAGCTACCGATTCGGGCGAGCTATCCCCCAGCTTCCGTCGCGCCGCGCCACCAGGCCGGCGACCTCCAGCATCGCCAGCGGTCCGAACACCTGTGCCGGCGCCAGCCCCGAGGCCACCGCGATCTGATCGACGGTGACCAAGCCCCGCCCAGGCAGCGCTTCATAGACCTGACGCTCGGTGGCGCTGAGCCCGTCGAGCGGGGCGACCGGCCGCGGCAGGTCCTGCGCCAGCTCCCCGACCCGACCCGCCAACTCGATCACTTCGTCGACCCGGGTCACCAGCTCGGCGCCGCCACGCAGCAGCACGTGACAACCGGCCGAGGCCGCACTCGTGATCGGTCCCGGGACCGCCGCCACCGGACGGCCCAGCAGACGTGCCCATGAAGCGGTGTTGGCCGCCCCGCTGCGCAGCCCGGCCTCTACCACAACCGTCACCCCCGCCAGCCCCGCCACCAGCCGATTGCGGGTCAGAAACCGATAGCGGGCCGGGCGTACCCCGGGCGGATATTCGGTGACCAGCAGACCGCTGGCGCCCACCCGATGCAGCAGCGCGGAATGGCCTGCCGGGTAGGCGATGTCGATTCCCCCGGCCAGCACCACCACGGTGGTGCCGTCAGCGGCCAGCGCCGCACGGTGCGCCGCACCATCTATTCCGTAGGCGCCTCCGGAGACCACCGCCACATCGCGTTCGGCCAGTCCGGCGGCCAGTTCCGCGGCAACCAGCGCGCCGTAGGCGGTTGCCGCCCGGGTACCGACGATCGCGGTCGCCCGCTCGGAGATCTCGTCGAGGCGTGCCGGACCTACCGCCCAGAGCGCGAGCGGCGGTCGGCAATCCGGTTTGTCCGTGGCAACCGCGCCCCGGAAGGCGGCGAACGCCAACACCGGCCACTCATCGTCACCGGGGGTGATCAGCCGGCCCCCGCGGCGATCGAGGATATCCAGATCGTCTGCGGCGACATCGATCTCACGCCGCGCCTCGGTGTGGCGAGCCAGCTCCGGGCCGACCGCACCGCACCGAATCCGTTCCGCCGCCTCCACCGGCCCGACCCGATCGACCAGCACGGCCAGCTCCTGGCGCGGCGGCTCGGCGACCCTGGACAGGTAAGCCCAGGCCCGCATCGTGGTGGTGTCTGTGGCGGTCATCGGGCCGCACCCGCCTGGCGGAAGCTCAGGGCCGCGGAGACCTCGTCCAGTCCCGGCGATGCCCGTCCGGCCAGGTCGCTCAGGGTCCAGGCGACCCGCAGAGTGCGATTGGCGCCGCGGATCGACAGCAGGCCGCGATCCAAGGCGGCCCGCAGCGGCGCCATCGCCGCGGCGCTGAGCCGAAACTTGCGGCGTAGCAACGCACCGCTGACCTCGGCGTTGGTGTGAAAGCCGTGCGGTTCCCAACGTTGGGCTGCGGCGGCACGCGCGTGTGCCACCCTACTGCGCACCGCCGCGGTCGACTCCCCGTCAGCTGCGGAGAACGCTCCCGCCCGCACCGGATGCATCTCCACTCGCAGGTCCACTCGGTCCAGCAGCGGACCGGACAACCGGCCGAGGTAGCGCCGCTTCTCCAGCGACTTGCAGGTGCAGTCCCTGGGGTCGGCCGGCGCGCAGGGGCACGGGTTGGCCGCCATGACCAGTTGGAAGCGGGCCGGATAACAGGCCACCCCGTCACGGCGGGCCAGCCGGATCTCGCCGTCTTCCAACGGTGTTCGCAGCGCCTCCAACGCGCTGACCCGGATCTCGGCGCACTCGTCGAGGAACAACACGCCCCGGTGTGCGCGGCTCACCGCACCGGGGCGGGCCATTCCGGATCCGCCACCGACCAGCGCCGCGACACTCGAGCTGTGATGCGGTGCGATGAAGGGCGGCCGGGTGATCAGAGGTGCGCTGCCCGACAACAGACCGGCGACCGAATGGATGGCGGTGACCTCCAGGGACTCACTTTCGGTGAGCGCCGGCAGCAGTCCGGGAAGGCGTTGCGCCAACATGGTTTTACCGATTCCAGGCGGACCAGTCAGCATCAGATGATGTGAACCGGCGGCAGCCACCTCGACGGCGAACCGAGCCTGCGCCTGGCCCACCACCTCGGCCAGGTCCGCGATCGGCTCGGCCACCGGAGCCGCGGCGGCGATCCGGTCCTGCAGCCGTGCCGCCCCCTGAAGCCAACCGCGCAGCTGGCCCAGCGTCGCCACGCCGTAGACATCGATGCCGTCGACCAGGCTGGCTTCGGCGAGGTTGTCTACTGGAACCACTGCGGCGGCCCAGCCGTCGTTCTTGGCGGCCAGCACCGCGGGCAGTACCCCGTGGACCGGGCGCACCCGCCCGTCGAGTGCCAGCTCCCCGAGCAGCACCGTCTTCTCCAAGCGCGACCACGGTGCTTTACGGTCCGCGGAGAGCACCGCGGCGGCCAGCGCGAGGTCGTAGACCGAGCCCATCTTGGGCAACGTCGCCGGGGACAGCGCCAACGTCAGCCGGGCCTGGGGCCAACGCTGTCCACTGTTGGTGATCGCCGCGCGCACCCGATCCCGCGATTCCTGAAGTGCGGCATCGGGCAGCCCGACCAGATGTACCCCGGGAAGCCCGGAGGTGATGTCGGCTTCGATCTCCACGATCAAGCCGTCGAGGCCGCGCACCGCGACCGAGAACGCCCGGCCCAGTGCCATTCAGCCCACCCCCTGCAGGTGGGTGATCTCCGGGGTACGACTGCGCCCGATCCGTACCCTGATCACGTCGAGACGGACCTGTTCCCAGTGCGATTGCTGACCCACCAGCCAAGCGCCGGCCAGCCGCCGCAACCTGCGCACCTTCTCGGGTGGCACCGCGTACGCCAGCCCGCCGAAGCCGTCACCGCTGCGGGCTTTCACCTCCACGAACACCACGGTGCAGGTGACCGGATCCACGGCGATCACATCCAGTTCGCCGTACCGGCAGCGCCAGTTGCGGGCCAGAATGACCCACCCCTGTCCGCGCAGATGGTCGACGGCCAGTTGTTCTCCGAGTGCCCCCAGCTCGGTACGAGACATGGTTGTCATGCCCGTCAGGGTCGGTCAATACCCCGACAGCGTCGAGCCGCCGCATACCGAAAATCGGTGGCCCGGGGTCAGTTGTCCCCAGTGCGACCGTTATGCACAGCTACGGTTTCAGTGGGAGCAGATGATGTTGACACCGAGTGCACCACGTCGGGTTCGACGGTATAGCGGATCATCGCACCGACCGCTTCGGCGTAACGATTGATGGTGGCCATCGTCGGATTAGTGCCCCCCGACTCGAAGCGCGTCACAACGCTGCGATCGACCCCCATTCTTCGGGCGACTTCTGCCGGCTTGAGGCCACGACGGTGACGCGCAGCAATCAACTCACGGATCAGATGGTTCTCTGAGCGCCCCCAGCGCCCGGCGTCTCGCCGATGCGCAAGCTTGCGACAAGAATCTCTGCAGCTCAAAAGCTAGTTCTCTACTCGTCCGGAATGTTTGAGGGCATCGCCGATTGGCGGCAGGTGGCTGGCATGGCTGCGATCTGTGGGCGGTCAGCGGCCCCAGGAAGTGGGTCCGGGCCGCGTTCGCGTAAGTGATCGGGGCTCCCCAGTTCGCTTCGGGTCATGGGTGTCATGGCGTCCAGATTCGGCGACCGCACCGACACCGTCGAGCCGGCCAAAGCCGAAAACAGCTCCCGGCGGTCAGTTATCCCCAGATCGACCATTGTGCACAGCTGCGGCTTCGTCGAGCGCGACCACGTTGGTCTCCGACGGTTCGCCGCGTATCCTTACCTCATAGGTGAAGTAAGGAATTCTCATGGATGTTTCCGCCAAGCTGACGTCGAAGGGCCAACTGACCGTCCCGAAGGCGGTGCGCGACGCCCTCGAACTCAAAGAAGGAGATCGCGTCGTCTTCCGGGTCGAAGGTAACCGGGCAGTCCTGGCCCGAACGCCGAACTTCCTCGACCTCGCCGGAACCATCGGAGTCCCGGCCGCTGAACGCAACGTCAGCTGGGATGAAGTGCTGCATCGGACCCGGCGGACTCGGACCACGGATCGTCATTGACCGCCTTCGTCGACACCAACATCCTGGTCCGTCATCTCACCGGCGACCCACCCGGCCTGGCGGCACGGGCGACAGCATACCTACGAAGCGCAGAGCGGTTGCTGCTGGCGGATCTCATTGTGGCCGAGACGGTGTACGTCCTGGAATCCTTCTACCGCGCACCGCGCGAGCAGGTTGCCGAAGCCATGCGATCACTCATCGCCTTCGACTGCATCGACTGCGTCGATCAGGCACTGCTGCTGCGGGCGATTCAGGTTTACGAACTCGATCGAATCGACTTCGCGGAGTCCTACCTCGTCGCCTGCGCCGAAAGCGCCGCAATCCGCCGGGTTGTCTCCTTCGACCAGTCCATCGACCGTGTCAACACCATCACGAGGATTGAGCCGCCCCGACTCAGAAGTTGATCATGTGGCCGGTCCGGCCGTGTGGAGGCACTCCTGAAGCACCTCGGAATGGCCGCCCCATCGCGATCCAGCCGGAGAGGGCCGACCCCTGATCGCAGGAGAAGGATTCCTGGCTGGTTCCAAATAATGCGGTCCGGCGATCAGCCCTGGTGCGCGCCCGGCGCCCGGACCACCAGCGGCACACCGGGAAAGTAGGCCGCCATCTCAGCGCGAGCCCGGCGCAACGCGGCGGTGCCGTAGCCCTTCTTGCGGTGATCTGGGTGAATCCAGATCCGCACGTTGACTTCGCCGTGGTTGAGGTCGCCGAAGACCATCCCCACCTTGTGCCCGCCGTCGATGGCGACGAACAGCGCCGCGTCCTCGTCCTCCACGCGCGCCAGCGCCGAGCTGATCTCGTCGCCGATGTCGTCGGCCGGCCGACCCGACCCGTCGGCGCTTGCGCCGACGTCGGTGGTTCGATCCACCAAAATGTCTCGGTCCTGTTCACCGGAGAACACCCGGAGCGCCAGAGTCTCGCCGGAACTGGCCGGCCGGTCACCGAGAATGAATGTCAGCTCGTTGTTCAAGTCGTTGAGCTCGTCGGCGATCTTGTCGCGCGAGTCCTTGGTCAGCTGATCCAGCGACATTCCGATCACCGCTTCGCAGCCCAGCGGGGAGACGCCCAGCAGGTTCGCGATCGCCTGCACGGCCGACGCGCGGTCGGTGGCATCGACGATCACATCGAGCACCTCATGGCGGCGTTCCATGGCCTTGAGCAGGGCATCTGTGATTTCACGACGGGAGACAGCACGGTCGACAGCGGTCATGCGAGTCAGCCTAGACCGAAGCCGGCGGTTCAGCGAGGCTCGACGCAGGAGAGGCGAGACTGGAACCGCCGCATGAGCACCGCGGTTCAGCGAGGCTCGACGCAGGAGAGGCGAGACTGGAACCGCCGCATGAGCACCGCGGTTCAGCGAGGCTCGACGCAGGAGAGGCGAGACTGGAACCGCGGCATAGCCCCGGCTGTGCCGCTGCACTGTTTACTCCGGAAGCCGCAGCTCGGGCTTCTCGACCTCTTCGATGTTGACGTCTTTGAAAGTGACCACCCGCACCTGCTTGACGAACCGGGCCGGGCGGTACATGTCCCACACCCAGGCATCGGCCAGCCGAAGTTCGAAATACACCTCGCCGTCGGCGTTGCGGGGCACCATCTCCACACTGTTGGCCAGGTAGAAGCGCCGTTCGGTCTCCACGACGTAACTGAACTGCCCCACGATGTCTTTGTATTCGCGGTACAGCGAGAGTTCCATCTCGGTTTCGTACTTCTCGAGATCTTCGGCACTCATCGGGCACTCATCTGCTCAGCCGTCCTTCTGCTCGGTTCGTCGACCCCATTGTCCCCGTAACCGGGGCGGCCGCTCCAGCCCCGGCCAAGGCCAGTGCCACGTTGCGCACGTTGATAAACGAGAAGCGATGCTGGCTACACGGCCCCAGCGCGGACAGTGCCGCGGTGTGCGCCGCGGTGGAGTAACCCTTGTGCACCGCGAAACCATAGCCGGGGTGGTCGGCGTCCAGGGTCGCCATGTAGCGGTCCCGACTGACCTTGGCCAGCACGCTCGCCGCGGCGATACACGCCGCCGCCCCGTCACCGCCGATCACCGGAAGCGAGGGCATCGGCAACCCGGGCACCCGAAATCCGTCGGACAGCACGTAGCCCGGCCGCAGCGCCAGGCCCGCCACCGCGCGCCGCATGCCCTCGATGTTGGCCACATGCACCCCGCGCGAGTCGACGTCGGCAGGCTCGATGAACACCACGTGGTAGGCCAGCGCGTACCGGCGGATCAGCGGAAACAGCTGCTCGCGGACCTTCTCGGTGAGCTTCTTGGAGTCATCGAGAGCAGCCAGGGCGGCGGGTTTACCCGGCCCGAGCACACAGGCGGCCACCACCAGTGGTCCGGCGCAGGCACCGCGGCCGACCTCGTCGACACCGGCGACCGGACCGAGCCCACTGCGGTACAGCGCCGACTCCAGAGTGCGCAGCCCCGGTGAACGGCGGATCACCGTGCGCGGTGGCCAGGCCGGAGCCATCGCTACGGGCCCTGCTCGGCCATCTTCTGGGGATTTACCGATTTTACCGGCCCCCAGCGCGACGGCGGCCAGGCGATGAACCTGGTCTTGCCGATCACGTTGGCCACCGGCACGGTGCCGGCGTCCAGATCTTCTCCGGTGCACAGGATCCGGTGTTGCAGGTCGGGCCGGACCTGCACGGAATCGCAGTGTGCCCGCGAGTCTGACGAATGGGTGCGGTTGTCCCCCATCACCCACAGCCGCCCCTGGGGCACGGTCACCGGACCGAACTCATTACCCAGGCACGGGTAGACCGTCGGGTCGACCATCAAGGTGGCCGGGTTCAGGTAGGGCTCGTGGAGCAGTTTGCCGTCGACGGTCAGACCGGTGTCGTTGCGGCACTGAACCGTCTGACCGCCCACCGCGATGACCCGCTTGACCAGATCGTTCTCGTCGGGCGGGACAAACCCGATGAACGACAGCGCGTTCTGCACCCAGCGCACCGGGGTGTTGGTGGACCGGATCGACTTGTAGCCGACGTTCCACGACGGCGGGCCGCGGAAGACGACGACGTCGCCGGGCTGCGGTGTGCTGAAGCGGTAAGTGACCTTGTCCACCATGATGCGGTCACCGACGCAGCCGTGGCAGCCGTGCAACGTCGGCTCCATCGACTCCGACGGAATGAGGTACGGACGTGCCACGAACGTCAACATCAGGTAGTACAGCACCAGCGCGATCACGATCAGCACGACCGACTCGCGCAGCGTGTTGTGCTTGCCGTCCTCGGCTGCCTCAGCAGCCTCGGGGGAACTTTCGGGTGATGAGCCCGTGGTTTCGGTCACGAGATCAGGGTAATGACCGCGTCAGCGGTATCGGGGACCGACCGGAGGCCGTGATAGACCCTAGCCCCACCGCAGGGGGCCGGCGCTGACAAGATCAGCGCTTTTCCTTGATCTTGGCCTTCTTGCCGCGCAGCTCGCGCAGGTAGTACAGCTTGGCGCGCCGGACGTCACCGCGAACCAGCACGTCGATGTGATCGACGTTGGGCGAGTGCACCGGGAAGGTCCGCTCCACGCCGACACCGTAGCTCTCCTTGCGGACGGTGAACGTCTCACGAACGCCGCCACCGTGTCGACGGATGACCACACCCTTGAACACCTGGATGCGCTCCTTGGAGCCCTCGATCACCTTCACGTGCACGTTGACCGTGTCGCCGGGGGCGAAGGCCGGGATGTCGTCGCGCAGCGACGCCTTGTCGACGATGTCCAGCGTGTTCATTGCGGAAACACTTCCTCGCGGGTCGCGGCTGCGGACCTGCCGGCACGCGTTGTGAGCATGCAGGCGGTTACCGAGCCGATGGGTTCGGGCATGTCGTCGCGCTGTGCGGTGGCCGGGACACTTAGGACTCCGCTGCAGAATCAACCGCGGGCGACAACTGCTCAATTGTGCCAGATGCAGCCCCACCAGTGAAATCGCGCAAATCGCCGCTGGTCGTTCCGCGCCGAACCCCGCCGCCGTGATAATTCTGGAGGCGACCGAACTGCGCGATCCGTACGTCCACGCGGTAACCTAGCCGGCGGGCCGATGGCAGCAGTGTGGCGAGCCCGTAACCCATAGTTCGGTGCGTTTGCGCGACTGACACCTGTTGAGGAGGCCACCCGCCGTGCGGCCATCGATGCTTCTGTTGACCATCGTCATGGTGATTTCCACGGTGGTATTCGGCTGCGATGAGAAGGTCTATGGCGCCGACGCCGTACGGCCGACGCCCTACCACGCGCCCGAGGTGGCGCCGGTGGCCACCACCATCGAAGCTCCCCGAGCGCCTGCGATTCAGCCGGCCGCCGTGGTGGACGGCCTCTCGGCGCGCATGCAGGAAGCCACCGACGATGCCGCCAAGGTCGGGGCCAACATCTCGGTGGCGGTGCTGGACCGGATCTCGCACCAATTGATCACCAACGGCAACACCCGGCCGATCGCCACCGCGTCGGTCGCCAAGCTGTTCATCGCCGATGACCTGTTGCTCCGCAAACCCGGCGGCGGCCTGTCGGCCGACGACCGGGCGGCCCTGGATTCCATGCTGCGTTCGTCCGACGACGGGGCGGCCGAGACGTTCTGGAACCAGAACGGCGGAAACGCGATCATCACCCGCGTGGCCGGCCGCTATGGCTTGGCCGGCACCTCGCCGCCGTCGAACGGTGCCTGGTGGAACACCATCAGCACCGCTCCGGACCTGGCGCGTTACTACGACATGCTGCTCAACGGTGCCGGCGGTCTGCCACCGGCCCAGGCCAGCATCATCATGAACAACCTCGCGCTGTCCACCCCGAGCGGGCTCGACGGCTACCCGCAACGATTTGGGATCCCCGAAGGCCTGTACGACGAGCCGGTGGCGGTGAAGCAGGGCTGGATGTGCTGCATCGGCAACAACTGGATGCACCTGTCGACCGGTGTGGTCGGGGCGGACCGTCGCTACATCGTGGTGATCGAGTCGCTGCAGCCCAGCGACGACGCCACCGCGCGCACCACCATCACCGAGGCCGTCAAGACCATCTTCCCCGGCGGCCGGATCTAGCCGGTTCCGCCAGCGGTGGTCGCCGGACCCTGCCCGGTCAGCAGGTCCGGGCGGCGTTCGCGGGTCCGCTCCAGGGCCGCCTCGTGGCGCCAGGCGTTGATCCGGGCGTGGTCACCGGAGAGCAGCACATCGGGCACATCCAGGCCGCGCCAGCTCGGCGGGCGGGTGTAACTCGGCCCCTCCAGCAGCCCCTCGCGGTCCGGCGAATGCGAATCGTCTCGTTGCGACGCCGGATTGCCGAGCACGCCGGGCATGAGCCGTAATACCGCCTCGAGCATCACCAGCACAGCGGGCTCCCCGCCGGCCAGCACATAGTCACCGATCGACACCTCTTCGACCCGCATCCGCCGGGCGGCGTCGTCGGAGACCCGCTGATCGATGCCCTCATAGCGACCGCAGGCGAACACCAGGTGCTCTTCTGAGCTCCAGCGCTGCGCGGTGGCCTGGTCGAACAGTGTTCCCGCTGGGGTGGGAACGATGAGAACGGTCTGCTCCGAACAGATCTCATCCAGCGCGTCGCCCCAGACCGGAGCCTTCATCACCATTCCCGGACCGCCACCGTACGGCGAGTCGTCCACCGAGCGGTGCACATCGTGAGTCCAGCGCCGCAGATCATGGACCTCAAGCTCGACCATTCCGGACTCGATCGCCTTGCCGGGCAGTGATTGACGGATCGGGGCCAGGTAGTCGGGAAAGATCGTGACGACATCGATTCTCATGCCGCGCTTTACCCGTCCAGCTCCAGCAGCCCGTCGGGCGGATCGATCACCACGGTGTTATCGGCCAAGGACACCGACGGCACGAACGCCGCGATGAACGGCACCAACAGTTCCCGGCCGTCGGTCCGCTTGATCGCGAGCAGTTCACCGGCAGCCGTATGCAACACCTCGGTGACGATGCCCACCGGCTCGCCGGCCATGTCCCGAACCGTCAGGCCTTCGAGCTGATGGTCGTAGTAGGTGTCCGGCTCGGTGATCGGCGGCAACTCCGCGGAGTCGACGACGAATACGCTGCCGCGGACCGCGTCGGCGCCGTCGCGGTCAGCGACGCCGACCAAGCGCACCAACAGGCGTGCCCCATGCGGGCGCGCCGCCTCCACGACGTAGTCGCGTTGCGGCACGCCCGACTTACGGGCGTGCAGAGTTGCCCCCGGCGCGAACCGGAGTTCGGGATCGTCGGTGCGGACATCGACGACGAGCTCGCCGCTGATGCCGTGGGCTTTGACCACCCGCCCGACTGTCAGCTCCATGAGCCGGCCTGGCTACCGGTCGGTGTCCACCACGTCCACGCGGATACCCCGTCCACCGATACCGGCGACGAGGGTGCGCAACGCAGTGGCGGTGCGACCGCCGCGACCGATCACCTTGCCCAGGTCGTCGGGGTGCACGTGCACCTCGACGGTGCGGCCACGGCGGTTGGTCACCATGTCGACTCGTACGTCATCGGGATTGTCGACGATGCCGCGCACCAAGTGCTCGACGGCGTCTGCCACCACGGCACTCATCGCCGCGGTCAGCTCTCGCTGGCCGACTCGGCGGCCTCAGCAGCGGGAGCCTCGGCGACAGCGTCCTCGGCGGGAGCCTCAGCCTTGTCGTCGGCGGCTTCTTCTTTGGCCGCCTGCTCAGTCTTTTTCGCCGGCGCCTTCTTCTTCTTGGCAGTGGTGGCCTCGGTGGTCGGGCCACCCTCGGCCTCGGCCAGCGCGGCGTTGAACAGCTCCAGCTTGCTCGGCTTGGCCGGCTTGATCTTCAGGCGACCCTCGGCGCCGGGCAGGCCCTTGAACTTCTGCCAGTCACCGGTGATCTTCAGCAGCTTGAGCACGGGCTCGGTGGGCTGGGCACCGACCGACAGCCAGTACTGGGCGCGCTCCGAGTCGATCTCGATCAGGCTCGGCTCTTCCTTCGGGTGGTACCGACCGATGACCTCGATGGCGCGGCCGTCCCGGCGGGAGCGCGCGTCGGCAATCGCGATGCGGTACTGCGGATTGCGGATCTTGCCGAGGCGGGTGAGCTTGATCTTGACAGCCATGAATAACTCCTGCGATATCACGCTGCAATTCAGCGATGCGGGCGGGATTGCCCACATCCGGTTTTGCCTCGCGTGGTTGCGTCACCCCGCGCGGAGCCCCAACAGGGTCGCGTCGCACGGCGGACAGCCGCCCATTGTGCCAGAAACAGACCGGTCAGCAGAAATCGCCTCAGGGCATCTTCTGAAAGCACTTGATCTCGGAGCGCCTGCTCATCCGCCAGCCCTGCGCGGTGCGAACGAACTCGTCGTCGTACCAGAGCCCTACCAGCATCATGGGGTCGTTCTCCCCGCTGAACACCATCGGGTTGAAACAGAAGGTGCGCGCGGTGGCGCTGTCGCCGTCGACGCGGATCGCCGGCAGGCCCAGCATGTGGGCGTAGTTGGCGAAATTGGGCAGTACCTCGGCCAGCCAAGCCTTCACCTCTGGGAAGCGCCCGTCGATACCACCCAATGCGCGGTAGTCGATGTAGGCATCGGGGGTGAACACCGCGTCCAGACCGTCGAAGTTGCGGGTGTCGATCGCGGTCGAGTAGTCGACCAGCAGCTGCTGGATCTCACAGCGGTCTGAAATTTCGTGTTGGCTCAGCATTCCTCGATTCAACACCACAGCGGTAAGGTAGGCCGCCATGCGGAAAATCTTGGCCGCAATCGCGGCTCTCGCAACCGTGTTCGCCTCTCCCGCGGTGACTGCCCACGCCGACGCCGCGCAGCCACTGGGCTCGGCGCCGGTTCCGGTCGGCCCGGCCCCGAACTGGCTCCTCGCCGACCTGGATTCCGGGCAGGTGCTCGCCGAGCAGAACGGCTACGCCGCGACTCCCCCGGCCAGCACGATCAAGGTCTTGCTGGCGTTGGTGGTGCTCGACGAGCTGAATCTCGACGACACGATGGTCGCCACCCCGGCCGACACGCACGTGGAGTGCAACTGCGTCGGGGTCAAGGCTGACCACAGCTACTCCGCGCGGCAGCTGCTGGAAGGCCTGCTGCTGGTATCGGGCAACGACGCCGCCAACGCGCTGGCGGACATGCTCGGCGGTCCCGAAGCGGCGGTGGCGAAGATGAACGCCAAGGCCGCCGCGGTCGGCGCAACCGACACCCACGCCAGTACCCCGTCCGGGCTGGACGGCCCCGGCGGCCCGGGCGCGAGCACCCCGCACGACCTGGCGGCCATCTTCCGGGCGGCGATGGCCAACCCGGTGTTCGCCGAGATCACCGCGCAGCCGGCGGCGACGTTCCCCACCGATGCCGGGGAACGTCCGATCGTGAACATGAACGAGCTGTTGGCCCGTTATCCGGGGGCGTTCGGCGGCAAGACCGGCTTTACCGACGCTGCCCGCAAGACCTACGTCGGCGGCGCGGCCCGCGACGGCCGGCGGTTGGTGGTCGCCATGATGTACGGGCTCATCCATGAGGGCGGGCCCACCTACTGGGACCAGGCAGCCGCCCTACTGGATTGGGGTTTCGCGCAGTCGCCGATGTCGAGCGTCGGCAGCCTGTAGGTCGAGCATCGCCGAACGTGTAATCAGCGCGAGAAATCGCCGGAAATAGCGCGCTGTGTGCACGTTCGGCGCCGGTTAGCTGGCTGTAGGTCGTGTCAAGTGGGTATGCGGCCGTGGTGGATTGGCGTCCCGGCTTGGGGCGCTGACGTTGGGTGATCGTCGGTGTGCTCGTTGGGGGCGGGTGCCTGGCGCCCA
>Ga0153956_1000295_pt1 | contig 60163 bp, 100 predicted proteins | sample TSFL040MetaG_FD_104704 | JGI IMG/M metagenome (GOLD analysis project Ga0153956, IMG submission 104704) | Attine ant fungus gardens microbial communities from Florida, USA - TSFL040 MetaG | ecosystem: Host-associated > Fungi > Mycelium > Unclassified | place: USA: Florida, Wekiwa Springs...
AGCTTCAAGGTGGGATGGCTAAGATCATTAGCAGCCCAGCCGTAGAAGCCGTTGCCGTCCTGGAGGCTCTGCTGGGCCCAGTTCCCGCCGAGGGTCGTCGTGAAGTCGTCGACGCGCTCGATCCACGTCGCCGTGAATTCCGAAGGGGCCATCGACGCGCCCCACGTCATCACCAGGCGGACATCGCCGTTGAATTGGATGCTCATTGGTTGTGGCTTCCGAGGGGGACTGGGGTCTTCGGTCAGAAGCCGCCGATGAGGATCGCGCCGGGGAAGAACGAGGGGGACGAACCCGTGTCGTCGAACATCAGCCCACTTACAACGGCGTTGGGGCCGGCTGTGGTCGTCACCGCGATCTTGACGCTGCCCGTGATCGTCCACCGGAGCCAGGTGCCGTTGTGGAACGATGGGGAGAGGGTTTGGGTGTCGAGGACGGAATCGTCGGCGGCGTCGAGGATCTGAAACTGATTGCCGCGGACAGTGCTGTCGAAGTCGACGGCGTAGATGCTGAGGATGTACGAGCGGGATTCGGAGTCGAGGGCCAGGGTAAAAGAGAACCCAGAGCCCACGTCGAACCAGCAAGTCGCGTAACGACTGAGCCCGTCGTAGTTCTGCAAGGCGCGAGGGTCGGTCGACGGTTCTTCCCAGCCGTTGTCGCTGGTCCCGCTCTTCGTAAACGTGACCCACGACGGAAGGTGCGTGAGGTCGGTGGGGAGCGTGTAGCCGTCAATCACGGCCCCGGCAGCGCCATAGACGCCGATCCACGTACCTTGAGTGGTCGTGTCGGTGCTAAGGAAGGTTGCGGTGCTCATGGTTTAGGCGGCGCTCCAGGCTACGAAGACGGTGGCGTGGGTCGCGTCGATGAAGAGCAGGGTGAGGGTGAGGGCCTTGCCAGCCGCCGGGGTGGCCGGGGCGCTCCCCGACGCCGTACGCCAGTCGTAGGTGATCCCGCCGGGCAGGGCGTACGTGTAGGCGGTGCTGGCGTCCTGCTTGATGTCGATGAGCACCCTGCGGGCGGCGGCGTTGCTGAAGGCGAAGGTCGCGTTCGCGTTCAGCGTGACGACCCAGTTGGCCTTGGCGCCGAGGTCGAGGGTGGGGGTTGCGCCCGTGGCCGTGCCGACCGCCGTCGTGCAACTGTCGATCTGCTGGGCGGTGGCGGAGGTGTTGAGAGTGCCCGTGGATAGGGCAAGCGTCGACCCTATCGAGCCCTCGCTGAAACTGCCGGCGGCCGAAGCGACGATGATCTTGTTCGACCCGGTGGCCGCGATGAACTTCCCGAAGTCGACCTTGCGGGCCCCGATCGTGGATACGGCAGAGCCCGGGCCAGACGCAGTTACATCCCCAGTCAGGGCGGTGATCCCATCACCACCACCATCCAGGAACACCGCGTCGAAGTTGGCAAGCCACGATGAGGACTTCGTCTTCCAGGTGAAGATGAGGTCGATCGGGTGGGTCGCGTCGTAGTCGGTGCCGGCGACCGGGGCCGACCCGTTGCGCCAGACGATCGCGTTGGAGCCCGACCCGCCAAAGCTCAAGGCATGCCCGTTAAGCCAGACCGTCGCGTTGACCCTCGCCCCAGCAGCCCCCCCGCTCAGCGTGATCGTCGAGTCGCCGGTCAGGTCAAGCTCGTAGTTCGTCGCCGTCCCTGCGGCAAGCGTAACCGCCCCAGTCGTGGGGCTGGCCGTCGCCGGAACGCTCTTGTACTGGTTGATGGTCAGGCTAGTCGTAGGCAAGTTCGCCGCGACGTCTGTCGCGAACGTGCCGAGGCTGAGGTCGCCCTTGAGGTACTGGGAGGTCGAGCCCGTCGTGAGAACGTTCTGCTTCGTCGAGAGACCGGACGTCAGAGACGCCGACGTCGCGTAGCTCTGATTCGACGCCGCGGTGACGAGCCCCTTAGCGTTGACTGTCAGCCCCTGGAAGGTCCCGACGTTGCTGTTGACCGTGGCGAGGGTCAGTGCGACATCGCCCGTTCCAGACGCGGAGCCGTCGCCGTGGATCGCGGTGATGCCGTCCCCACCGCCACCGCCGCCGGTTGAGCTGATGACGTACGGGTCGACCGCCGTCCCCGACCCCGTGATCGTGACGTTCTCGCCGTCGGAGATCAGCCCGGCGATCGTGGTTGCCGGAGCCCCGACGACTTTCAGCGTCGTCCCGTTGAACGCCAGGGAGTTCGTGTCAATCGTGATATGGCGATAGGAGCCAGTCCCCACCGCACCGACGAGCCCAGACCCCGTGGCGTCCAGCATCTTGCTGAACCCAACCGCCTTCGCCTGAATGGTGTTGGACGAGACGGCGTTGGTGTTGATCGTGGCGGGGACGTTCCCGGCTCCAGTGGCCGAGACATCGCCGTACAATCCCGTGATGCCGCCGGTCATTCCCGCTACGGCATCGGCGGTGTCGTCCAGCTTCTGAAAGTCCTCGGCGGTCGGCGACGACCCGTAGATGACCCAGCCCACGCCGATCGGCACGTCGGCCTCTTCCAGCGTGGACGCGGGATCGACCGCGACGCCGGTGAGGCGATTACCGTCGATGCCGGTCGCCAGGTAAGCCGTCGTCGCCGGCTCCAGGTTGGTCGGTGCGACCATCAGGCGGATCGGCTCGTCGGGAGTGGGCACGTCCGTGCCTCGCTTGAACTTGTCGATCGTGCCGCTCGTGACCTCGATCCAGCCTTGGCCGAGGTTGAACCCGGCGACGCGGGACTTCGACCCGTCGACGCGGAAATATCGGTTAGCCATGGGAGGATGAGTCCTCTTTCAATACGGTGCGATGGATTCCGCAGCGAGCGGGTCGACGCGAGGGGTGGAAGGGATGTCGTCGGGGGTCATGGTGACCGCCGCGAGAGGGTCGGCCACGCGACGGCGGGGCGGCAAGCCGGTCGTCCGCTCGCCGGTCCAGCCGAGGCAGAGCGTGTCGGAGAGGCAGCACATCAGGGGAAGGCTGAAGCACACGTCCTCTCGCTCTCCAGTCCACGCCAGGGGCAGCGTGTCGGAGAGGCACGAAAGCAATGGGGCGGCCATCGTTCTGTGGTCCTCAGCTCATGGACTGGATGCAGGCCGTGCAGTCGCGGACGGATACGTCGCGGCCCAAGGCGTGGCAGTGGGCGAGGCCGGAGCAGCCGCAGGAGGGTTTGCCGCCGTAAAAGCAGGCGAGCCCGAGGCGGGACCTGGTCGTGGCGAGGGTGAGACGAGGGGCCGCAGCGGCGAACGCCGGCGCGCCGCCAGCGACCGGCGGCGGCTCTTCATCACCGCCTGAATCCACGATCGGTGCCGGCTCCTCGGTCGGGTCGCTCCCGAGCCACAGCTCGAACGACTTCGGCCTCGGCCTGATCGCGCAGGCGTAGCGGTAACCGTCGACCTGGCCCCAGCACGACCCTTCAATAGGGCAGCGGTCGCACTTGTCGTTCACGGGGCTTCGGTCACCGTGATGTCGGAGATGGGGGAGAATCCGCCGAAAGTGAACGTGACGTTGAGCGGGCTGGCGTTGTTGACCGTGCCGACGCCCGCCTGGATTCCGCCGGAGCCGCCGACGTTGCCCGAGCAGCCGCCGTCCGAATACCAGAATATCGTGTTCCTGGGGTCGGCTGGGTTGACGCCCGCGCACGTCGTCCCGGCCCCGTAATCCGCCCGGTTCGCGCCGAACTGGACGCTGGCGGACAGGCCGCCGGAAACCGCCACGGCGACCCTCGCGTCGATCGTCCCGGGGGCGATGTCGCCGGGGGCGATCGTGGGGATGAAGGCTCCGCAGGTGATCGCCGATCGGCTCGTGTTCGACTTCGCCGACACAGAGGGGTGCGGACAGCCGTTGCCGTTGCAGGAAGAGATCGTGAACGAGCCGCCGCTGGAAGGCGTTATGGTCAGGGGCATCTTCGCGGGATACGGCGTGCTGCTCAGGCAGCAGGAATAGCCGGCCGCATTGTTCAGATGGACCGTCGGGCTCGCCGTGAGGCCGACTTTGCAGGCCGAGAACGACCCTGTCGCGCTGGCGAACCGGCCGGACGGGTGGGTGATGGTGTAGGTCCCGCTGTTCGCGCCGAACCCCACCACCGCTTGGCCCGAAGAATTCGTGGTGCCCGTGCTGGTCGTGATGCCCGTCGCCGTCAGGGTGACGACAGCCCCGGGGAGCGGTTGCGAATTGCAACCCGTCACGGTGAACGTCAGCGTGCAGACCGGCGGCGTCTCGCCGCAGTCGCAGTTGCACGGGCCGGGGGTGAATCGATTGAGCGGCATGTCAGCCCGTGGAGCAACCTTGGCCGATGACTACGTAGGCGTCGTCCCGGGTCTTGCCCAGGATCAGCCGCTTGCTCGCCTCGGTCGCGTCGGGATACTTGTTGATGACTGTTTGGCTGCCCAGCGAGGCGTCGCCGCTCGCCTTGATCTCATACACCGTGAGGCTGGCGGTCGATCCGGCCGCGATGGTCGTCGCCCCGGGGTCGGTAAAGTAAACTCCGCCCGACGATCCGTTGCTCGGCCCCATGCCGCCGCTCGCCGCGGCCTGCTGTTCAACCGCGGCCATGCGGGAGAACAACTGCTTGACGTCGTCACGGATTTTAAGCAACCACCGCTCGACTTCGTGGATATAACGAGTACTCATGGAGCGTCGTGGCCTCGGTCTCTGGCTTCGTCCAGATCTCGCTGATGCTGATCAGCCTTGGCTTTCGAGTCCATTCGAGCCTGCTCAAGGTCCGCCTGATGTTGGGCAGCCTTCGCCTCCCCTTGGTCCCGCACGGCCTTTGCTTGCGACTCGGTTTCTGCGGATTTATCACGCCCACGATCGCGGACAGCTTGCGCCTGAATTTCTCTTTGAGATGCTTTGTCCTTGCCTGCATCTCGGACAGATTGAGCCTGGGCTTCCCGGTCTGCCGCCTTGGCTTCGCCTCTGCTGCGTACTGTCGCTGCATCATCGCCGCCTCTGGCGCGTTCAAGGTCGGCCGTGGGACGATCGGCGTCCCGACGCATTGCCGCCTTGTTGGCCTCGCGGTCGGAATAGCTTCGTGCACCCGATGGCGTGTCATCTCGGGCCGAACGGGGATCTTTCCAAGGGGTGTTGTCCCTCGCCGACGTGGAATCGCGGGAAGACCTCATGTCGCGGCCGTTGTTCCAGTTGATGAAGTCTTGGTCGCCGCCCCCGAAGTCGGAGCCGCCGGGCTCGTTGAAGCCCATGTCTCCGCCGTCGTCCATGACTACGGAACCATCTCCGCCATCCCCTGCGTAAGACGTGCTCTCGTAACCGCCCATCATCGGCGAGTCGGCGTAACCGAGGGTGCCGTCGGAGGGGCGGCGCTCGGGAGCCAAGTAGGCCGCGACGGACTGCGCGGCTCGACGGTTGCTGAGTTGCATCGTCATCGTGTAGGTCGCGGCCGACCGGGTGTTCCAGATCAAGTCGGTGGCGATAGCAGGGATGTTGAGACCTTCCCAGCCTGTCGTGTAGGAAGAAGACTCAAGCGAAATCCCCAGGCCGAACGTCAGCCCCGGCACGAACATGTCGTCAATCGTCACCGACCCCTCGATCATCGCGTCCTTGACGCTGTCGAGGACGTCTTGGGCGTAGGTCTCCATGTTCGTCTGGTTCGCGGGGTCGCGCCAGCCGTCAACCGTCACCGTGAGGGTTTCCGCCAAGCCGTCGACGGTGTTGGACGTCCCGTCGAATCCGCTGGCCGGCTTGGTCGCAGTCAAGAACGATGTGTTAACCGCGACCATCGCCCGCACGTCGGCGGGGGGGGCGTTGTTGGCGAAACTGTAAGTCGGAGTCTGGAAGATGATGATGCCGGTGGACGGGTCGATCGAGTAGATCGGGTCGGGGAACTCGTTGTAGGGAGGCGATCCCGAGTCGCTCCAGAGCACGGAGCCGATGGGGTAGGAGGTCAACGTGGCTGCGCCCCCGCTGGCCGTCGTGTAAGGCACCGGATAAGTGAACCGACGGGCTAGGGCAGCGGCCAGGGTCGTGTCGGCCACCTTATACTTTCGCCAGACGAACGACGCCCCGCTGCTCAGCCCGTAGATCGCATAGCCGTCGTAATTAACGGCCTGTAGCGGCGTTTCGAGGGTGACGGTGGAGGTTCCCCCGCTCGTCTTGGCGGTATTCGCCACGATGCGACTGGAGTCGCCGAGGATGATGCCGGTTCCGGTCGCCTTCCAAACGTACAACCGTCCTTGCCTATGCGTCTGATCCCACTCGTTAGAACCCCACGTTTGGGTTCCGGGGTTGGACGTCAAAACGACGTGGGTCGTGTCCGTGCAGGAACAGGACCCCATCGACCGGGCGTCCGCATCTTGCAGGTAGTCGTTGGGCGTCCATATCGCCTTGGCGGTCGCGTTGTCGTTCGTGCCCCACGCGAAGTCTTCAAGGAGTGTGCCCGCCGCAACGCTAAGGAGCACCGGGCGAGTCCACGCCTGCCCTCGAATCACCACCCGCTGGTAGCATTCGGATACAGAGCGGGATAGGCCGGAGGGGACGATGCGAGCGTCGCAGTCGTCCATTTCGATGACGTTCTCGGTGACCGCTCTCAGATCGATGAACCGAATCACGCCATCGGGCCGAACCCACATCGCGTGGTTGGGAGCCCATGCGTTCAAGAACGAATCGATCGCCGTAAGCAACGCTTCGCCGCCGATCCTCACGGGCTGGGGAGGGATCAGCGTGAGTGCCGCCAGGTCCGTCACCGTGTCGGGGGGCAATACGGCCGGTGGGCCCATGCTGACGTAAGCCCCGATACCGTGGGCTACGAGGGCGGTCGCGTTGGCATCGGACGTCAGCGCATCGGTGATGATCTGGCCGATCGTCCGCCCCAGCCTAGCGTCGATCTTGTCCGGGTCTTCGGCGTCGTAGTTGTACGTGCCGAAATCCATGAGGGTGTTCGAGTCCGTGTAGGGGACGCGGTCTCCCCTCGCCCTCAAATCCCGGCACTGGTAGATCGTCTGCCAGCCCTTCTCGCCCGGCTGCGGGTCGGCCTCGGTGATGTCGCCGCTGAAGACGAGATTCCCATCGATGGAGAGCGAGACCGTCTTCCCACAGTAGGGATCGACGGCCTCCCGCTCCCGGGCGGTCCTTTCCAGCGTCAACGTGGAGATTCCACGCAGGCGCAGGCTCAGCCGCTTAGGCCAGGGCGTGACGGCGTTGATCGCCACGGCCGAGCCGTCGATCGTCAAGGTGGTCGTGTGGGACATGGGGTGAGATCAGGTTCCGCGGGGGAGGCGGGTGCGGGTGGTTCTGGCTTCCTGGCGGACTTGATTCCAGAATCCGTTCATCGCGGAGGCGTCCTGCTGGAGCTTCCGCATGGTGCCGAGCATCTCGCGGATTGCAGCGCGGGCCGCATCTCCTGGGTTCACGCCCGCCCCCACGTACTGGCGGGCGTTCTTAAGAATGTCGCCCATCTCTTCGCCCGGGTTGTACCCAAACTGTCCTTGGGCGATGCGGCGGATATCAGCGGAGTCGCGTGCGTCGCGGACCCGCTGGTTCATCTTCACTTTGTCTTCGGGCGTGTCGATCTGGATCGCCTTTGAGGCGTCCATAGACTGCTTGACCGTCGCATCAACCTCTGCGTTCTTGGCTTGACGGGCGTCTCTCTGGGCCTTCTCGTTATTCGCGATAGCTAGGCGGTTTTCCCATTCTGCTTGCTGCTGCTTGAATCGATCGTCGGCGATAGTTTCAGGGTCGAACTGATTTAGCAACCTATCGAACTGCTGGTTCGAGCCCTTGAGGAAGCCGATCGACTGTTGATTTCCGCCGAGCGCGTTCTTGATGTCCTCGGCGACGCCGGCCCTACGTCCCGCGTCTGTACCACCGATAGCGTCGATCAAAGCCTTGCCGCCGCCGAACGCCTCCAATGCCTTCCTGAATCCCTCGGTCTCCTCGGAATCCTTGCCCTTTACGGATGCTGCGGCCTTCTCGTTCTCGGCGGCGACAACCTGTGCGTTCAGCTTGTTGAACTCTGCTAGTTCAACGTTCGTGAGAACCTGCTGATCGGCAAGTTCCTTGAGCCGCTTCTTCGACTCGGTCAGGGCATCATTGAACCCAACGACCCCTTGAGCACCCTTCGGGACTTCGTTCGCCCCCTCCTGCCAAGCCTTCCACCAGTTGTTGATAATCGGCGTGGCCACATAGGCGGCTACACCAGCCGCCGTCAGGGCTCCAGCGAGCCCCGCGGGGCCGCCGATCGCTGTAACCAGCCCTTCGATATTGTTCAAAATGCCGCCGACACCGCCTTGTGCGAAGTCTTGCGTGATTCGGCCAAGCTCCAGGGTGGCTCGGCCCAGCCCCTTGGTTTCGCCTTCCAGTTTCTTGATCTGATTGGTTAGATCTGCGGCTTTCTCGGCGAACGGCCGCGCGGAGGCCGTGTACGCCGAGATGCCAATTGAATTGGCCTGATACTGTTCGGCGAGCGACTTAAGGCTCGCTTCCTGCTGCTGGAGATCCTTGGTGAGTTCCGCGATCTTCTCAGCGTTCTTGAACTGAACGATGATCGTGTCAACTTGATCCACGGATCACTTCTCCCCTCTCCAGACCCAATCACGGATTGCGTCCATCGCATTCTTGCGATCGACGTCTCTAAAGCCGCCCGGGTCCCGCCTGGGAAGGTGCTTACCGCCTTCGCGGTGATACCTGATCCACTCCATCGGCCAGCCAGCAATAACCTGGAGCGTTCCCGGGAGCCTCTTGAACGCTACCGTGTACTGAGAAATCACCCGCGACGACGAATAACGAGGGACGAGGGGTGGCCCGGAGAATCGCTTCTTGTTTGCCAGGGTCGACTTGGCGAGGGGAGTAAACGGTCTTCCGTTGGCATCGTTCCCCAACAGCAGGTGCTCTTTCTTGCCCTCGGTGTAGATCCTCTTAAGCCGCGGCTCAACAGGACTCATGTCTTGAATCCGGGCCTGGATCGAGCGGTATTTATCAAGAAGTCCCATGTGTTCAGTTGCAGTCGCGGGGTCGACGTCCTAGATTGTCATTTACGAAAGGTCTGTGGTTGCACGCATTCCAGGGATTCAGCCGATGTTGCCCATCCTGCTTATCGTGTGGCTTCTGTGTGCGTTCATGGGGGCTTATGTCGCTCAGTGCAAGGGCCGAGTTGGCATGGAAGGCGCGGTGTTCGGCTTTGCGTTGGGACCGATCGGCATTCTGATCGAAGCCTTGATGCCTTCGGTCGCGAGGGCTCAGCCGTCGTCGAGCGAGCCAGAGAAGAAGCCAGACGTCGCGAGGCCGAAGCCCTTGGTCTCCAAGGACGACGTGGCGATGGACTTCGTCATGGACATGGTCAAGCAGGGCGAGAAGAAGAACCGATCGATCCGCATCGAGGAGCCTTGAGCATCAAGGTCTAGCCGCCCACGGTCTCGGGGCTGGAGCCCTCGTGGCTGGCGGGGTCCAGTCGATCGGCGGGGGCGTGTAGATGCGAGGCGGGGGAGGGGGAGATTTTGACCTCCACCGTTTAATCGCTTCGTTCTGAATCCAGATCTTGCCCCTCGGCGAGATGCCGATCACGTTGTAGACGCCGCCGGGACGATCGGCGTGATAGGACAACACCTTCGTCCAGGGGTCTCCGCTGATCGGATCGACCAACCAAGTGATGCGAACGTGGGTGGGATACGCCTGGCCGGTGAGGAGAGAGCGAGTCCGTGATAATCTGGACGCCGGCATCAGGTAGGGCCCAGTCAGCCGCCAAGGTGGGGCGCTGCTCATCGCCGACTTGCGATACTCCTGGGTCTTCGGGAGTACGCCTGGCATCTTCTCGCCGCGAGCGTTCCACCCCAGGCTCAACTCGAACTGCTTCCGCTGGAGCGCCACGTCCTTCACGATCTCGAAGAACGCGAGGCGGGTGGCCTCTGGTGCAACCCGCACGTCGAGCGGGGCAATATTGCCGATGGTGAAGTAGTAGCGGCGTGCCATGAAAGATCGCTAAGGATATTTCGCAATTTGCGAAAAGCCAGCCCTACTCGGCTTCTGGCGGTATGGGCGGTCGGCCCTGGATCTCTTTGTCGAGATAGGCGTCGCACATGGCGTCAAAGTTCTCAACCGCCTTACTCGTCGCCGCGATCAGCGAGCACACGGCTTTCGCCTCGGAGCCGACGGCCTCCAAGGCGGCCCGCTCCTCGTCCGAGAACGCCCACTTCACGGCATCGTCCGGATTCCAGGCCGGCTCAGCGTTACCCTTCATAGTTTCACCTTGAACTGCGAGAGCGGCAGCCGCACATTCTGGCGGATCGTGGGGAACGTGACGTGGGCGATGCCGGCGCCGTCGACGTCGATGATCCGCCCGGTGGGTTCCTTCGGGTCGGCAATCTGGAGGTGCGAGCCCCAGCCGCCAACGAGGGTGACGAGGTCTCCGGGCCCGAGGGGCTTGAGGGGAGCAGGAGGAGCCGCAATCTCTGTCTTCTCTTCATCAGCCATCGAAGTCTAAGCCCCCTCACTCAGGTGTAGGCCACGGTGAAGTCGCTGCCCACGCTCGTGTCGTAGGCGTTGGTGATGGTCCCGGTCCACTTCAGCGGGCCGTCCAGCGGGACGTCCTCGGTCATGTCCGTCCAGCGGTTGTTCGTGTTGAAGTCGAACTTCAGCGTGTTCGTGCCGTTGAACAGGGTGACCTCGACGTCGAGCGCCGTCAGAGCCCTGAATGAGGCGAGGTCGTCGGGGGACGGCTTGCGGTAGAGGCCCACCTGGATCTCGACTTTCCGCCCCGAGAACGCGATGGTCTGGGGGTAACGCGCTTCCCAGGCGCTCGCCGTCAGCGTGTTGGTGACGGTGATCGAGATCGAGTCGAAGAGGGTTCGCGAGGAGCCGATTTTCAAGCCGCCCGCGGTGTGGCTGAACAAGAACGGATCGCAGGAGTAGAGCGAATCCGTCGGGGCGGGGAACTCCGTAGCGTCGGGATCGGCCACGGTTCCCGCCGCGTTCGTGTCGTCCCTAATCCCGGTCAGGTTGTAGTTGTACTTCCAGACGGGGTCCTGGCGAGACGCGGTGTACGTCGCCGTGCCGACTTTCAGACCAGACCCCCTACGCCGCTTGTAAGTCCCGCTGTTCTCAAGGACGGCCCTATATGCCGACACGCTCGCCAGGTCCCCAGGCGGCATGACGAAGTTGGCGTCCGTGGTCGTCCATGGCGTGGTCCTGCCCGTATTGACCGGCGTGCAGGCCCAACCCGTCAAGAACTTGCTGATGCTGGCGTACAGTTCGCCCTGGAGCGTCCCGGTGAACACGTAGCCGTCGCTGTAGAAGCAGACGGTCGTGCTCAGTCCGTTGCCGCCCGCGATCTGGCCGATCACCGGCTTCATCAGCGGCGTGTAGGCGTTCGACTGAGACTCGCGGATGTAGAAAGCGCTCGTCCCATTCACGGGGCTCGCGATCGGCGTCCCGAAGCTGGTCTCTTGATTGAGCCAGAGGAAGTTGCGTGCGGCCATGTCTTTTAATATCCCTCCGGACTCAAGGATTGAAGGCGCGAATGACGTCGACCTGCATCAGGCCGGGGGTGATCTGAACGGTGTTCTCGTCGGCGCCGGCGAAGGACGTCGGCTGAGAGAAGGTGATGAGGCCGGTGTGCGAGCCCGCGTCCCGAAGCGCCTTCTGGATGGCCAGCTCTTTTGTCTGGTCGCCGACTGGATAGAAGGCGTTCTCGACCGCCTCCCAGAGGTTCAGGACGTCGAGCATGTCGAGCGAGCCGCTGGACGTGCCGACGACGAGCATCTCGACCTTGACCTGAAGGTTCCCCAACTGGGCGTCAGGCGAGTACCACTGGACGGGCCCGAGCAGCGGCGTAAGGCGAATGGTCGTCTCGGTCGACGCACAGGCTGGAGCCTTGATGCCGTCAATCCTCGGTATCGCCGTGATCCAATGCTTGACGACGGATTCGAGAACGGGGTCGGTGACGAGGTAGTTAATGAGCACCTCGTAAACGCGGGCCCGATTGCCGCTTGGAAGTCCCGGAATGCTCATGGGTCAGCGGCTCACTCGCCCGAAGGGCACGTAGGCGATGTTGATCGGGGGAGGGGCGTCGTCGCCGACGAAGTGCATGCGGCAGGACTGGAGGGTCTTCTCGGCCATATCCGCGTACTCGGCCTTCATGGCGTCGATGGAATCGGCGGCGATCTTCGACGGGGGATTCCGCCGCAGGATCGTCCAGATCGTGCGATAGACGCTCGCCTTGACGATCTGGCTTGCCCCGGGGGCGTCGAAGTCGATGGAGTCGGCCTTGAGGGCGTCGCCGTAGGCCACGGTCGGCGGCACGCCTCGCCAGCAGGTGCGATATCGAGACGCCTCGTACACCGCGTTGTCGATCCAATCCCTCGCGTCCTCGGCTGCTGCCTGAAACGCCGTTTGGTCTTTGAACTCGTCGGCGAGGTCGTCGATCCAACTGCACTCGTCCGTGAGGTCGGAGTAGGTGTGATAGACGGCGCGGGCGGTTCGGCTTCCAGGCCCGGCGTAGATCTTGAACCGGCCGTCGACGAGGAGTTCAGAGTCCCGCGGCGGATCGGCTTCGTCGTCGGCGGGAATATAGATCTTGAACCGCCACCACCCGAGCGTCAGGGTCGTCATGGCGGCTTCGGGGAATCCGAGCGTCACGGTCGGCTTGTTCGCGTTGAACGACGACCCGTCGTCCGCCACGTACCACGCTACGGGGAGTGTGGTCGACACGCTCCGGCTTCCGCCAGGCCAGACGTCGCACGCGAGCGGCTCCGTGCCGTTGAAGCCGACGGCCGGTGCCCAACTGCCCTTGGGAGCCCTGCCTCTCAGCAAGATCTCCTCGTCATCGCCGCCTACGCCGTGTTGTTTGGGGGAAGCTGTGTACATGGGAGGATTAAGACTCAGCGACTGCCGGGCGACCGTCTCAGGATCGCCTCGGATTCCATCGTCTCGACGATCAGCGAGAGCATGCCGAACGGCGTGTAGCGTGAGCGGGGGGTGTCGAAGGCTTCGCTGTCTAAGAGGAACTTCTTCGCTAAGCCCGACGGCTCGTGGCGGATCGCCACCATCACGTAGTGCTCAGGGTCGAGCACGTCGGAGCCGTTGTCAGTCGTCAGCGTGAAGTTGGGGTTAGCGGCCATCACGTCCGCCATCGCCTTGCCTACGCGGTTGCGGAAATCGTTGTTTGCTTCGCCGTCGTGTCCCATCAGCTTCCGACTCCAAAAGGTCTGGAATACGGATCTCATGAGGCACGCGACATCGGGCCACGGGGATTTGAAGATCACCGGGCTGCGTCGCCCGGCGGGAGGTTACTGAGCGTTCAACAACTTCGACGCGGCGGACGCCGCAGAACGCACCGGAAGGCACTTTCCGTCGAATGAGTAGGACGGGGGAGATTCGCTCTCCAATCGCCCTGCCATCATCAACGGGCCGCTAACGCCGTCGACGTAGACCCAGCGGTCGAAGCCTTGATGGCGATGGGTGGTGAGCACGTCAGCCACAACGCGCCATGCCGAGGCGTCGAGAGGTTCAGGTATGACCCTGAACTCATCCCTGAGCAGCCATCGGGCGAGCCTGCGAAGCCAGGTCATCACTTCGGCGGCTCAGGCTTGGGGGGAGTCGCTGGCGTAGGAGCCGGCACCGGCTTGGGAGGCACGGGCACAACGGGGGCGGGAGTCGGCTTCGGCGGGACAGGCTTCGGCACGTTGCCCTTCTCCTCCTGAGTGTCGCCCTTGTCGGCGTCCTCGCGGTGCTCGGGATCGGCGGTCGCCGCGTCCTCCTTCACCTCGAACACCTTGCCGGCGTCGTCCTTGTTATCGGGCGACAGGAAGGCAGCCGGCTCGCCGCGGATGATCTTGGCGTTGGGTCCGCCGAGCGGGCCGGCGCTCTTCAGCGGCTTGCGGTCGTCGATGGCGGGGGTCGCGCCGTTCGGGTCGCCGGCCAAACCCTTGACGTCCGCGATCATCTTGGCGAGCGCGGCCCGCTGGACGTCGAGCGACTTCAAGAGCTGATCCGGGCGCTCGAACACGTCGCCGGCCACCTGATCGAGAGTTCCGGCCTTGATCCGATCCACGACCTGACCGATGGCGAGCGCGATGGCGTCGGCCTGCGAGCCCGTCTTGGCCAGGTTGCGGAGATGCGGGTCCTTCAAACCCGCGGCATCGGCCTCCTGATCGACGTAGTCCGAGAAGCCCCGGAACGCGATCGGGACGTTCTCGACGACCCGCTGTTTCTTGTTCTTGTCGGCCGCCTTGCTCTGTGGCGTGGGGACGTACTGATCGGACATCGCTTCAGCCCTCTCGATTTGAGAATGAACGAGGGGCCGTCCTTGGCCCCCTTTAGAGCCCAACTGGAAATCAAGAGTCCTTGGCGAAGCCGGTCACGCCCTCAACCCAGGCGTGGTGAGCCGGGTTGTCGAGCTCGACGGCCAGTTCGACGATGACGTCGCCCTCGAAGGCGTCGCCGCGACGACCGCGGGGCAGGTCGAGCATCGACCGCTTGACGCGGATGCGGACCTCGGAGGACGACAGGGCGACCGCGGTGCCCGGCTTGAGCATCGGGTCGGGGACGATGTAAGCGCCGCTCACGAACGGCGAGATGAACAGGGAGACCGCCGTGCCGAGCTTCGTCTCGCCGGCCGGGACGACCTGAAGGGCGTTGCCCCAGGTGGCGAGGCCGGACTGGAAGTCGGTGCTGACCAACAGGAGGTCGGGGTTGCCGCCGCCCTGCGTGGACTTGGCGATCAGGTCGCGGGCCAGGTCGCTCGGCTTGTAGGCCGACGCGTTGGTGGGCGACGCGGTGAAGTTGGTGCCCGGGACGATGTTCCGGATGCCGAGCATCATGGGGCGGCTGGTCGGGCCGCTCATCGCGACGCCGGTGCCGTAGAGGATGGCCGACTCGGCGTCGTCCGACGTGTGCTGGATGGCCAGCGTGCGGAAGCGGTCGAGCGGGGTGGAACCAACCCCGGCCACGTAGTTGGAGTTCGCCTGGAGGGCGCCGCCGACCTGATACGGATGCTGGATCGTCTGCAGGTACTGGGTGTACGTGTCGGCGATCCGGGCGATGCCGTCCTGGTCGACTTCGGCACCCGTCCGGGTGTTGGTGATGAGCTGGATGGCGAGCTGGTTGGGGGCGGAGCCGGCGGTGTGCGCGGCGGCCGTAGTCCCGTCGTAGCCGCGGCTGACGGTGATGGTCGTGCCGTCGGCGGTCCGGGCGGTGACGAGCATCAGCTCGTTCTCCACCTTCAGGACGTCGCCGGCCTCCCACATCGTCGCGTCGACCGGCGTCATCGAGGTCGCGCTGTTCGTGATGTCGGCGCTGAGGTTGGTCAACCGCGGCCGGTAGCCGTCGCCGATGACGATGAACTCGGGCGAACCCACGGGGAGCTTCGGCAACCGGGTCAGCAACGGCGTGCGGTTGATGTGCTGGTTGATGGCGACGCCGAACACGTCGCGGGGGATCAGGCCGCCGTTGAACGCAGAATACTGCGTCAGCGGCATGGGCGTGTAATCGAAGGCTGCCATGATTCGTCAATCTCCATCCGTCCCGGGACTGCTGGAAGCCCGGCGACGGCGACAGATGGGGCGGGTCAGTTGAATTTGGGCTTGAGCCCGACCCCGGCGAACAGCGTCGGGGTTGCGTTCCTTTGCGCCACCATCTCGTCGAGGAGCGAGGGCGGCTGGTTCGTCTGGGTCGCGGGAGGACGGCCTCCGTCGGTGCCGGCCCCGCCGCGTGCGGAGGCTGCGAGGAAGAACGCCAGCTTGGGGTCGCTCAGGCGTTCGCGTATCAGGTCGGCGGCTGGTCGCCGACTCACCTTCTCAACCACGGACGTCGAGCCGTCCGAATTCTCGATCACTTCCAGGCTGTCCTTGATGTTGGCCGCGAACATGCGGGCGGCTTCGCCCCGCGCGGCCTCGTCGTCTCCTGCGAACGTGATGCCGCCCAGCGACTGGGCCAGGGTGGCGTTCACCTTCTCGGCGTTGTATCGCTGCTGGAACGCGGCGAGACGCGAGGACGTCTCCTGTTCCTTCTGCGCCCAGATCTGCTTCTGCTGTTCGAGGGCCTGTTCGATCTGGCCCTTCTCGGCCATCGCCCGGATCGCCTTCTGCTGCTCGGCTTCCATGGCGGCCTGCTGGGCGGTGCGGAAGTCGTTGAGTTCCCGCTCGAGCCCGACGTATCGCTGGAGCTGGTCGAGGGCCACCGTCACGAGTTGCGGCGCGGGGCGATCCGGCGAGCCGACGGGCGGCTGCTGGAAGGTCGGGTTGACCGACGGGGACTGCTGCGTTTCCTGGGGGGCGGCGTTCGGCGTCCCGGCGTTGGCTTCGGAACTCATCGGGGATTGCTCTCAACTGTTGCTTGGGGTTGGGGAGGATTCCCCGCGGCGTTGATCTGCTGATTCGACGTGACGGGACCGCCGTTGGCAGCGTCGATCTGGATCGACTCCTGCATCTCGGCGGCCTGCTCTATCGCTTCCTTGCGGGTTTCCAGGTGCGTCTCGATCTCGGCGTCGAACGACTCGTAAACTTCGTCGGGGAGGCCGGGGAGGAGGAGGCGGACGGTCTTCTGGAGGATGCGGGATTCGGTGACAGGCATCGCCCCCACCATCGACAACAGCGCCTCGAACCGCTCGGAGCCGTCGAGGAACTCGGGGAGGGAGTCGAGGTCGAACTCGGTGGGATACTCGATCTTGATGGAGCCTTCGGGAGGCTCCTTGCCGCCGGTCAGGACGATGTGGGCAAGCCGAGCGGACTTCTCCTCGAACCGCTGGAGGACTTTCGCTATCTCGGCCAACAGGTCGTATGCGTCAGACTGATCCAACCGCTTGGATACGCCGCTCTGGGCGACGGTTTCTCCTGTGCTCCCGGCCGCACCGGCGGGCTTGGTCTGGCATGTGGCGCGGTCGGCCCGGTCGTAGGCGTTGGCGAGGTTGGCGCGAAGCGATTCGGGCGCACCCTTCGGCGGGTCGACATAGTCCCACGTCTGCTCGATCGACGAGGTGCCTTTAGTAACGATCGGCTTCGGCAGGACGTTGTTGGGCCCGAGGGGAACGACCGCATTAGCCTTGCAATACTGCTCGGGGCCCGTCGGGATCGGGTGAGACTGGCTGGCGTCGTTGAGCACCAGTTCGGATTCCCGGTTGTAGACGTCCCGCTGGATCTCGGCGACGGATTCATACCTCGCCATCGCCACGTTCTCGCAGCGGGGGCGGATCGGGTCGTCCATGCCGCGGAAGATCGGAACGACGCCGTAATCGTGGGTGTCGCCGCCCTGCTTGCCCTCCAGTTGCTTGCCCTTGTCGTCGTAGCGAACCCATTCGGTCGCGTTCCAGTAGACGTAGGTGCAAGCGGCGGCGGCCTTCGGCTCTCGGATCAGGACTTCGGTGTATTCGCCGGTCCAGTCGAGAGTCCACCAGACCACGTTTTCGGGGAGCGCCAGCGACGCCAAGCAGCGGTCGAGCTTCAGCCGAGCCACGTCGGCCTTGGTCTTCACAGTGGACCCCGCAGGGATCGGCGGATGGTCGAACACGACGTCCAAATTGCCCATCGTGAGAAGGAGCGGGGCAACGCGACTCGACATCCAGTGGTCGGCGGAACTCCCCCGCCCATCCACGTCCTTCCACCACTGCTCAAGGACGTCGGGGCCGGTCCTGCGAATCTCCTGGTTGAAGATCGCCCCCAGGTGCTTATCGATCGCCTCGGCGAAGATGGTGGGAACAGGGGTCCGCATCAGTCGCAAAGCGTAGTCGGGCGAAGTCGGGCAACCCGCCGCACCGGGACCCATCTCCCATTCCAGCTTGTGGGGCACGAGGTTGCGGATCTGCCCGACCATCGCCGTGGCGTCGAGAAAGACGAACGGCGATGCGGGCACTGGATAGACCGCAAACCGATAGGCGTCTCCGCCCTCATAGGAGTCCAACAGCCAACGCCACTTCGCCCAATTCTCAGCCCACTCGGGATGAGGGGCGTCGATCGTGCGCCCATCGGGCAGCGTGATCTTCGGAAACGAGATTGTGCTGAGATTGGAATACATGGATGGTCAGAAGAGGCGGGAGGGACTGCGGTAGCTGGCGAAAACCGGCTCGGGACGGCGGCCATCGGGGAACCGGTCGCACAGGCCGCCTCGAAGGGCGTCGATCAGGTCTTCGTAGGGGTGCTGGGGGTCGACGGGCCGATCGATCCACTGCTTGGCCCGCTGGGCCCGCCTGTAGTTCGCGAAGGCGTTGATCAGGTGCTGGCAGCGGGGGTGGATGAGGAGTTCCGGCGGGTCGACGCTGACGAATGACTCGAGGAGCGAGAGGGAGTCGAGGACGGGCCTAATCGGCCAGGGATGGACTTTGAGGCCGGCTCGTTCGTATTCGCCGAAGACGGTGGGGCCGATCGCGTTGACGGCTCGTCCGGCAGGGTCAGTCGAGATGCTGTCGACTCGCGAGGAGCAGCGTTCGGCGCTGACCGCCTTGACGTCTTCAGCGACCCTAAGAGCCCCTCGTCCCATACTGTAGTAATCGGCGAAGACAACCACACCCGGCGGCCTGGCCTGAAACCACACCGCAGCGGATTCGTTGCCAGAGTCCAAGCCGACGTAGACGGGGAAAGATGGGTCGTATTCCGCGCCACCACTCACGTGCTTGTCGGCGTCAAAGCCGTCGAACCACGCTCCCTCGCCGGCAGCCCAGAGGCCGTAGCGGAGGCGTTTCTTGCGGGAGCCGGTGAGCCGATCGAGCGTTGCGACATACTTGCGGCCGGCGTCGGTCCACTTGCCGTCGCGATACAAACCGGGGTTAGCCTTGAACGACGTGTCCCAGAGTTTCGTGAGCCCTTTGTCCGCCCGCTGCTTGAGCCAGTGGCCCGGATCGCCAGGATTCGTGTCAGCGATCAGGTAGCCGAGTCGGCTAGGTCGTCCGGGGCGGTTCAGGCGGCTCTGAAGCGTCTCCCACGTCTCCTCGTCGGTCTCGATCGCCTCGTTGACATAGATGACGTCCCAGGCCGAGGAGAGGATCTTGTCGGGGTCGTCGAGCCCCCCTAATGCGATCTCCGATCCCTTGGGATAGATGTAGCTCTGGCGAGTTCTCCGCTGGGCTCCCCTCGCGATACTCTCCATCCCGTCGGACGGGAGGATCTCCTGTTCGTAGGTGACGAGGACCGACTGAGTCAGGCTGGCTCGGGCTCCCCGGCAGATCAGGATTCGGAGCCCTCGATAGTCCCTCGCGAGGCAGTGGAGGACTCTTAAGATCGAGTAGGTCTTGCCCGTCCCGGCAGCACCGACCACCAAGAGGTCAGGCGGGAGCGTCCCCTGGATCATCGCCGCCTTCAGGCGACTGTCGACCCGATAGTTCCGCATCGAGTCCGGGGATGTCGATTCGGCGTTGATCGTCTCCGTCGTCTGCATCGGGGCCGGACTTGTACAAGCCGTGGTACTGGGCGAGCTTGTCGAGCGCGAATTGCGGGTTGTGAAGCTCGATCTCGCTCTTGGTTTCGGTCGAGTCGCCGGCCTGCCCGCTGAACGTCTTGACCGTCACCTTGAGCTTCTTGAGGACGCGGGTCCGCTTGGCTCTCTTGGCTCGGGTCAGGTCGAGCCGAAATCCGCCCTCGTCGTCGATCCGGATGAAGTCGCCGAGATCGGCGGTTGCGTGTTCAGAGAGCCTGGCAAGCACTTCGTCGGCGGATATCGCAGCGGCCGAGATCCGCTCGCTGATGAACGTCGCGATCTTAGCGTTCTTTAGCAGCCTGTGAGCAGCCACGGCGGCCACGTTTGGCGCGCCGTACCCGGCTAACTGGGCCGCCTTGGTGCCATTGCCGTTCGCTACGCCAAGGTAGTATTCAACGAACAGTCGCTGTTTGTAGGAAAGGTCCACACGTCAGGTTTCCAGGCCCATCACACCACTTCATTCCACCGCGCGATCCACTGGGGCGGCGTCGAATCGGGATCACTGCTGACGCAGGCGTTATTGCATCCGGCGATCGCGGCCTCAAGTTCGGCAGGGCTGATCGTCCGCCCCTGAGTCGGAAACTCCCTCGGCCCGATCAGTTGGTCGACGGCGTTGGAGTTGCGGGCGAGGGCATCACGGAGATCTTTCTCCGTCTCTTCGTGCCGTCTGATGGCTTCCTTGAGTGTTTCCTCGGCCCGCTTCTGCTCGTTCTCGCGACGGATGATCTTGCCGGCGTCCTCGCTCAAACGGGACCGCAGGCTGTTGATCTCGGCGGCCATCCTGTCTCGTTCGGCCCTGAGATCCCGAGTGAGTTGTTTCGCTTCGTCGAGCTTCGCATCCAGGTCGTCGTTAGCCTTGTAGGCCAACTCGACACGCCGCTCGGCGTCTTTGTACTTGGCCTCTTCGCGGTCGGCGCGGGCGATGCAGTCGTCGAGGTCATGGCACTTCTTGTGGTAGTTCGCACGCCAGTCGACGATGGACTGGGTTTCCTTCTCCAGTTCGGCGATCACTGCCCACGGCCGGAAGATCCGCTTGAGGATGGGAATCATGAGTTGCGGGTCCTGCTCCAGGCTTCAGCGAAGAAAGCACACGCCTGCTCGATGCACGATCCAACCGCCAGGACAAAGACTGCCGCGATGACATGGAAGTGGTCGGGGTTCACGGAGTCACTTCCCCTCAGTATTCGGAGCCTTGGGCTTCACCGTGATGTCGTCGCTGGAGCCGGTGGCGGCCTTGAGGATCTCGATCTCTCGGGCGTTGTCCTTGGACTGCCTCCGCGTCTCCTTCACTTCCTGCACGAACGGCTCGACGATCCTCTCGGCGAGTTGGTTGTTGAGGATCGTCTGGTTGACGATGTGCTTGTCGGTGTGGAGCGTCGTCCTGTTGACGGCGGCGATCTGTTCCATCAGGTGGGCGTTGTCGGCTCGGAGGGACACGATCGTGGAGTTGGCCGTGGTCAACTCGCCCCTGATCTTGTCGACCGTGTCGTGCAGCCTCATGAAACTGTCGTTCAGCCGGTCGTACCGCAGCTGAGCGGCGTCCTCGGTCTTCTGCTGCCAGCCGAACTTGAAATCCATCAGCGACTTGCCGATGACCGCGAACATCGCCGAGGCGGTGGCGGCGAGGCTGATGTACATCCCATAGGGCGGGATGGGCCCGGTCTCGGTCACGTACGGCGGCTGGGTGGGCGTGGCGGCGTATTGAACAACAGTCTTCGGCGTCCCCTCGATCGCCGCTTGCACCCCGACGCCCACGAGAGCGCCGATGATGCCGACGCTCGTGACCGCGGGATAGAAGCCGAGCTGGAGGAGGCGATACGGCATTGTTCTGCGGCCTTTCGTCCCCGTCGCAAGCCGAGTTGATGGCATGAGAGTCGTCCCCTCATCGAACTCAGGGCTTGGGCAAGTCGCGGGCGATGGCCGCGTCATGGCGTGATCGGGGTGGAGGGTCGGGGTATTAGGAGGTGATGGGCGGAGGAACGAGCGTGTTGGCGGTTCCGGCGGTGTCGGCCGCCTTCCAGACGGTGGCCATGAGCTGCATGAGGGCGACGCCGTCGCTGACCATCGCAACCCAGTTCCTGGCGGCGATGTCGGTCGCCAGCTTCCCGGCCGCTCCGATCAACTGCGCGATGAGCGTGGGGTCGACGCCTTGGACCGTCTGGGCCAGAGACAGCGCGTCCGACACCAGTTGCTTGAAGTCGCCGAAGAGGCTCGTGGCGTGATCGGGACTCAGGGTGAATCGCTGCGGCTCGGTGAACACGGGAGTGGGGTCCTTCAGTTGGTCGGCGGAGGGTCGTTGAGGACGCCGATGAGCGTGCGGTTGGTCAGGTCGATCTGGCCGGTGAAGCCCCAGATGTTCGACGACGGTGTGGGAGTGGGCGTGGGCGTCGGGGTGGGGCTGGGCGCGGGGTAGTTTCCCGCCGGAAGCGCCGTCCCGCCCAAGGTCGACCACATTGACGTGTAATCGAGGTAGTGCTTGTTGGTCGGGGCGTAGCCGGCGGCGTTGAATAGGTCGCCGCCGATCGCCACGAAGGCGTCAGGGTCGCAGGACGCGAGCCCCGCCGGCGTCATGTAGCACCAAGAGCCCCAAGTCGCGACGAGGTAATAGCCTCGGAGGTCGTAGCCGAAGAGGTAGACCGCATGGCCATTGAGGGGGTTGGGCTTCACGCCCCCGTCCCACACGCCGCCGGTCTTGAAGTTGTTGAGCCACTTCGTGGGGACGGAGAGCTGGAACTGCACTCCGCCGAAGAAGTAGATCGCCCTCTGCATCAACTCGGCGTTGAGCGGAGAGATGTCGCAGGAGTCGATGAGCTTGGACTTGGGGAAGCCGGGCAGGCCGCTCGTCTCCCAATAGTTGACCAACTGCTCCTCGTAGAGCCCCTTGTCGCCGCCGGCGAGCTTGAGGTACTCCTTGACGACCGTCGCCTCGTCGAACGGCAGCGGCGTCCCCGTGGTGTTGCCGGTCCAGACCTGCGCCTGGTGGCAGGCAGAGGCCATGAAGCAATTGCTGTATTGGGCGTTCCCCAGGATCGGCATCTGGATCTTGTTGCCGTTGCTCCAGTCGATGGAGGCAGGGGCGGCGGGCAGGCTGGGCGCGCGGAGTTCGCCGAGGAATGTGTTCCTCTTCGTCTTCCGCCGCATCGCGGACCGCTCGATGAACCGGACGGGGCGGCCGTCGGGCAGCGTGGCTTGGGTGATGCTCAACGTCGTCCTCGGAGTTGTTTGACCAACAACCGCATGCCGTCGGAGTCGGCCGGCATCGCTGCGTGGTACTTGCAGGTCGTCAATCCCGCGCCGTCGTTCTGTAGGATCAGCGTCGCCGGGCCGGACACCTTCGCCGCCTCGTCACGCCACGGGGCCGCGATCTGCGACGAAGACTCGCAGAACCAGATGGAGTCCTTCGTGGGCGACGTGTTGAACTCGCGGATCAGGTCGAGGTCCAGAACCATCCGCTGGCGAGCCGGGCTCAGAGCGTGCTCGTCGGGGTAGATCGAGAGGACCCAGATCTTCCCCTGGAGGGTCGGCGGGGAGTCGTTCTGGGGCGAAGGGGCCGGCGGCGGCTCGTCGGGCGGCGCATCGGGCGAGGGGGAGTCCTTGTAGACGATCGAAACCGAGCCCTTGCCGTAGGTGATCGATGCGGGACCGACGATCGTGAGCGGCCGGGGGACGTCGGAGCCTACTCCTACCGTCAGGGTGACGGGCCCCGCCGCGGTGATGTCCACCGTCACCTGCGCTGCGGCATCATTGCCATGCAGCGCGGCGACAAACGCCAGAGCGAAAGCAGCGGCGGATTTGATGGTAGGGAGCAAGTTCGGGAGTGGGGCGGGGGTTGGGGCAGGAGCGGGTGTCAGCCCTTGCTGCATCAGGCCGGCGGCGACGGCGGCACCGAAGATGAGAGCGAAGCAGACACCGCCCGCAAGCGATCGACGGCCGCGCTCAACCGCGGCTCGAATGAGTCCAATTGCTGCCTACCCTCCGCGACTTGGGACTGGAGGGCGGCGATCTGTTGGTCCCTGGCCTCAAGGGCGGCCTTCGAGTTAGCCTCGACGGTAGCCAGTTCGGCCTCGATCGCGTCGAGCGATTCGCTGGGGGTCGGCATTGGTGCCTCAGGAGATGGATGCGGTGTCGGCGGTGAAGACGTAGACGCTCGGAGAGTCGGCCTCGACCGTCAGGGCTCGTCCGGGGAAGACATGACCGTAATGACGGTCGATCTCACGATAGAGGCTGTCGAGCAAGCCCTGTTTAGCCGCCCGCTTGAAGACCGACGCGTGCCAGTCGCTCTCAGGCATGGCCTGGTCTTCATTCGTGTAGAAGCCGAATGCCTGCGCGATTTCGGCGCGGCGGACGTGAGGCAGGTCCAGAAACCGATAGACCATGCGTCTTTGCGGACTCACTTCTCCAGCCCCCACAGCCCTCGCTTCGCGTCCCTCGCCTCCATTTCGCAAATTGCGAAACGGGCCCGAGTGGCGGACTCGAAGGGATACTTGGAGTAAAGGTGGGCGTAGCCTTCCTTGACCAACGTCTCGTTGATGCACTCGGAGCCGAGGTACACGTAGGCGATCTTGCGACCGTAGTGGTCCACGTCACCGGCGGCTGAGTCTGGGACCAATCTCACCAGTTCGCCGCACAGCCGGTCGTGGGTGTAGGCGGCGGCCTCGGGCCCGTACGGCTCGATGCCGGTTGGGCTCTTGTGGCTCTTATGAGTCTCCGGCGTGTCGACCCCGACCAGCCGCACAATGGTCAACTTGTGGGTCGTCTGATCTTCGACAACGATCGTGTCGCCGTCGATAACGCGGTCGACTCGCACCTCGTCAGGGACGAATGCCTCAGCGGGCTTCGGTTGGCCGAGGAGGGCAAGAGCGAGGATGAGAGTTGAGATCATGGCTTTGAGATGCTCATCACAAACCGTGCGAGGATCGCGCCGAAGATCGCCCAGCCGAGGAGGGTGATGATGAGCAAGACCCAGGGAAAGGCGGGGCGAGGGCGGGTCATTAGGTTGCAACAGAGCGACGGGCCTTGAACTCGCGAAGCGATTCCTTGGGGTCCAGGCCACGCTCTTCAAGCCATTGACGCCAGCCGTCGATACCCCAGTCGTGGTCCTCGGCCAAGTTCTTCGGCTTGGCGAATCCCATCGTGAGATCCAAGGCGTCGGCCGTGACCGTCTGGATCATGTGGTTGAGCGTCTCGCGATCCACATCGCGCTCATCGCCGTACTCGACGATGGTCCAAATGGTGGCGACGGCGCGCCGAAGGATCTCAACCGCCGCCTTAGCCTCAACCGGGCCCAATGGGACCTCCTATCGGCGGCATCGGGAAGATCGGCGGCGGGGGAGATCCCGGGAACGGGCCGGGGTCGCCTTCTGGGGGAGGAACCGGGTAGTCGGGCGCATCAGGGTCGGGATCGGGCACATCCGGATCACCAACGGGCAACCCCGTATCCGGGCCGATGTCCGGATCGTCCCCAACAACGCCCGTGTTATCCACGCCGCCATCTGGCGAGCCTACGTCGATCGACAGGCTCAACAGCCTGCGACGCTCTAGCTCGCCGTCGTCCCAGGGACGGTATTTGCGGGATTGACGCATTGAGGTGGGAAGGGATGCCTGGCGAGCGGAGGTGGATTCGCTCCTTTACTCCCCGCAATTAGCACCCTTGGGGTACTCGCCAGATCTATCGATCAAAACCCCGTCCCCCGCTCCCAGGTGTTAGAACGCTGGTGACGGCAGGCGGTCCGGGGTTGGTTCGACTGTCAGGTAAATCCAAGTTCAGCGGCCGTGTTCCGCAGGATTCGCCGCATCTCTTCTGAGTAGCCGAATCGCTTCTGGTTGAGATCGATCGACCTCAACAGGTCGCCGTCTTTATGGCGGAGCGTGGCGGCCTTCCAGTCGCATAGCATCTCGATGATGTCGAGCAGCGTCATGCCGTGGAGGCCTTTGTCCGTCTTCGGCTCTAGCCACGACTCATAGATGATCCCGTTGCGCGAGCAGACGGGACAGTATCGTTGCCCGCTGTCGTTCGGGCCCTGCGGAGCGTCTTCCCACTGGGCTTCCGTGAACCGGCCGTCGCAGATCCCACACCACCATCGATAATGCTCGGGGTGGTGGCTGTTCGCCGCGTAGTGGTGATCCAGGGCCGGCTTCATGGCCGCCAGGAAACCCTTGTACTCATCAGAGCCGTAGGTTGAGTCCTTCAACTTGGGCGTAAACTCATCAAAGGCTTCCTTCTCGGGGCTATCTATCTTAGATGCGTCATGGGCGTTGGATCGTTCGCCGAGGTTCTGAAGCACCAACGACAGCAGGAACCTGACCTTGTCGATGTGCTCGAGAGTGTCGAGTTTTGAATCGTAAGGCGATTCGCTCATTGATGCCTTTCAAGCCGCCTGAAGTTCCTTGGCCGCCTTCTTCGCCTGACGCCTTCTCGCCATCTTGCCGCTCGTCGGCTTGCCGGATCGTTCCTCGGCGCGAGTGGGGCCGGGCAGGGGGATGGCCTCAACGGCGGGCTCGGGTTTGGGCCGTTCCCGCTCGTCGATCACCAGCCGCTTGTCATAGTCGCGTCCATAAGCTGCGCAGACTTCGCAATATAGGTATGAGCCCTTGCGGATGGACCCGTTATGAGGGCAGGCGGCTGCGGGCGTGAAAGGCTGGACGCCGTACATCGGGACCGCGTGAGGGTCCGCAGGGCGAGGGTCAGGCGCAATCCAGCCAGTCCAACGGTCGCGAGCGGTAGAAGGCACGAGCTTCCCCTGGAATGCGTTGGTATCGCTCGTGTGCAGATTGCCTTGTGATGCCCAGAATTCCACCGATGACGCGAAATGAAACCTGCCTAGCCCGCAACTTCACAATCATCACATCGCGGGCTAGCTCGATTGTCTTCGCATCAGAATCAAGGCCACGCTCGACCGCCACGCCGATACCCTGCCGGTTGACGAACATTGCTGCTCTCCCATTAGGGAATGGCGTCAGGAAGAGTTCCCAGAAATCGACGTAAGGCGTTCTAGATATCGACGATAAAAAAAATTCGTTTGTCAGCCTGTTATCTCCCCTGTTACAGGCCTGCTATGCGCCTGTTCTTTTAACCGGCTGCTACACTTATTATTACGTCGGCGCCCGACTTCGAAAAGTCGTTTCACGCGATTTTCCCCGATGTCAAGCCTCCGTGGCGTGGAATCAATCCACGTCGCCCGGGAGAGACCGCCGGGGGTTGGCGGAATCATCGGCGCATGAAAAGGCCCTGGCTTGCGGTCGCCAGGGCTATTCTTGCATCAGGCGTAGAAGGCCCGAAGCTCTTCGAGCCGCGTCGTCCAGCCACGCGGCGGGTTGAACCGAACCACTGAGTCAGGGTCGGCCTTGGGATGCCGAAGGTTGCGGTACTCCTCGAGAACCCAGCCGTAGAGCCGGCTATCAGTGCCGACGCAGCGAGGCGCGGGGATTGCGTTGCCGGACTTATCGACCCGGTTGTGGGGCAGTTTAGAGTCCCATCTGGATCTCCGCTTCGTCGCCCGAAGGTCGCGAAGACAGTAGCGATGGTATTCCTTGAACTCCAGGAAGGTCGCCCGGCTGCAGGGATGGAAACCCCAGCGACCCTGGTAGACCTCGGAACCGTGGACGTTCAGGTGGACGGATGCGGTAGCCATGGCGGATCAAGCCTCTCTGAGAAGGGGATACTTGCGGAACAGTTTGCGAGACTCGGCGCGCACGGGAGCGGTGGCCAAGGCGGTCAAGCGACCACCTAGGTCAGGTTCCTCGAACGTCTTGAAGTCGATCCCGGCGGAATCGAGAGAACGGGCCGCGAGTTGGAGGGAGAACTCGTCGGGGACCGTGGCGAGCACCAGGTGGGGATGCTCGATGTCGGCAGGTATCAGACCTTGCCGGGCGGCTTCGATAGCCGCGTGGATCGCCTGGACGGCGCGATGGGCGGGAGGGAGGTCTGAGCAAACAAGGACGTAGACGTGTCTGACGACGGATCTATGGCCGGTGCATTCACAACATCGAAGGGAACTCCTTTACGGTGGAAGAGCGCGGCGTGCAGGGGTCGAACCTGCCTATGCGCGGATTGAAAGCCGGCTGCCTAGCCGCTCGGCCAACGCCGCATGTAGTGTATCGTATCTAGATCACCGATGTTGTTCAAGTCGGATCACGCCGCCGGCCCACGCCCTTCCAGAACCGCGTCTACCGCAGCCTCGATGAGGGCGAGGGGAATGGGACGGTAGCCGGCTTTCGTGCCCACCCTCATCTTCTCCGCGATCGCCGCTACCATCGCCTCCCGCTCGACGGGCACCCCTCGCATAGCCCAGTAGCCGGCGCGCATCGAGTACGTGGCCGCGTCCTTGATGGCCTTCGCGTGGTTGTAGGCCTCGCGGTAGGAGAGGAGGGCCGCAGGGTCGTCGAGGTCGATGTCAGTGTCATCGTCGTCCATAGGGACCGCCCGCCATAAGTGCACAAAATAAGGTCTTCTCCGCCCCTGTGTATTGACGATCAATACAATAGAGTCTATTATCTGGGTGTGGGACGCGAGAAACCAAACGGGGCCCCAAGGTGCGGCTAACACCCCGAGGCCCCTGGGAAACCCCTGAAACAGAGACAGGAGCCCCCGATGTTGATTACGACCATCACCCTCTGCGACGGCAAGGGCAATCAGGTGACGATCCCCACGGTCGCCGCGCCGACGGTCAAGCGAGAGATCGGCCCCGACGGATACATCGCCGACTGCGTGCTGCGGGGGACGATCGGGCACGGCGCCCCGATCACCGTCGACATCCTCCTGCGGACCGATGGGACCTGGGATCACTGGGCGACCCGATACGAGGGGGACAACCAGTGCCTGCACATCGAGAGGGAGTCGCGCGGGCCCGCAACAGAGGCGCAGCGGCGGACGGTCGCCCGGTGGTATCTCGGGGTCGACCCTCGGCCTTACGGGCTGTGCCCTGGCGGGACGCTCTGCAAGTGGGCGTTCGCCGGCCTGGCCCCCGACGAGGTGTCGCGGATGTACGGCGACGGCTCGCCCGTGTACCTGGCTTGACGCCCTCGACGCATGCCCCCCGTCGCGATGTGCGGCGGAGGGGATCTCAACTGAACGCGCGACCGGAGACGAGACCGATGGCGGCCGAGACCCTTGCGACATGGCGTGGAACCGGGAAATACGATCTCCCCTGCGAGATCCGCATCGTTCGCCGCGAAGACGAGCACTATATCATCGCAGACAGCTACAACGGCGAGGACGACGTGAGGGGCGGCGCCTATCGGCCGTCCGTCTACCGGCTCCCTGGCGACCAAGTCTCGAGGGCCGTCGACCTGATCACCCACGGCGCGGACTGGGACGAGTCGTCGTACAACAGCCCAGTGCGCAAGATCCAGGTCTTCGAGCTTGAAATCCTGGCCCGCTGCCTCAGAAGTCAACTCGCGGGGGAGGCGTGAAACCCATGCCCAAACAGCCCCCCAAGAAGCGCAAGAGCCCGACCCGTGCTTTCGTACTCGACGCCGCCAGCAACGCCGTAATCGACGCCCACAGGGCCGCCAACCCCCTCGCCGCCTCGGAGTCCGCGCTGGTCCGGGACCTGATAAGAGTGGCAGGGGAGGCGTTGGGGTATAAGGTCGCGAACGAAGGATGATTTCCGCCCCGGCCCTCACCGCCGGGGCTTTTTCATGCGCCGGGCGAGCCCCAATCCCACCGCCCCGGCAATCCCCGCCATCACAAGGCCGCTCGGCTCGGGCACGGTGTCCGCGGCGAAGGTCACCGTCGACGTCCGGAAGTCTGCTTTCGTCAGACTAACAAAACCCCCACTGGCGAGGCTAAAGCCGCCGTGGAAGCCCGCGCTCATATTGGTGGTCGAGACGGGGGTGACGAGAGCATAACGAATGGTATACAGCTCGCCGAACGACTGGCCTGTGATGGAGACGCCGCCGTTGCTGAGGTCGATGCTCCCCGCGTCCTGCACGAACCGGATCGTGAAAGGGCCGCTGAGGGCTCCAGAGGGACCGCCAGTGATCGCATAGGTCGCGGGCGACGTGAACACGTACGTGTTGAGGCCGATCGTGCTCACGTTCGAAGTGTCGCCCGAGAGTTTCACCGTGAACGTCGTGTCGTTGTAGAGGATGCCGTTGAAATTCGCGTTTATGTGCGAGTAGGTCAGCGAGTACGTGATCGGGTTGGCGGCGGCGAAGGAAGGGGAGAGAGCCAGGAGAGCGCTGAGAAAGAATAATCGCTTCATGGGTTGAGACATCCGGGTCGGTGGAGGGTGGAGGGAATCAACTCCGTAGACGTTCGGATGCGCACGTTAGCGTGCGGAGAGGGGTCTCTCCAGGGCCAATCCACCTAATCCTGCCGAGTCGTGGTGCGTGACCGGCGCGCGTGGTTTTGGGTAAACATCGCTCCCTTAATCGGTCTAGACAGGCGGTTTACCGTGGCATCCCAGCCTTAACCAACGCTCCCATTCCCGGGAGACCGGTTTACAGGTTCCGACGGGTATCGGAAGCCCCTAATTCCTTCCGCCGTTTTTCTTGCGATCCCGTTGATTCATGCTAGTGTCGATGTGTACACTGCCCCGGGAAAGAAAGAACCGGCGAACGAGGGTGGGATCGAGGCGCTGCTGAGCCTCCCTGAGCCCTCCATCGACCGTCTCAACAAGTCCCGAAATGACACTGAGTCCGATCGACAAGAACGCGTCTTCACAATCGGCGCAAACCCTGACGGCGGCGACAGGGGGGCATGTTTCCGCCGGGCTCGAACAAAATTCGTCCACCTATTTATTTCATCGACGCTGCTTTGTTAGCGTCGTCCCGGCAACCATTCTCCAGTGAGTGGATGCCAGGATTAATAGAGATTCATGTTCGCCATCGGCGTTCGGTGGAGGGGCAAGGGATGGCAAGAAAAGGACTCCGTCGCATCACCTCGGTTGCTTACACCGCGGCTCAAGAGACAGAGCGGTTCTCTTACCTTTTCATGATAGACGACAAGCTCGTGGCCTTCGAGGTGGTCGCCTCACCGAGACCGCTTGACCCGTCCGCGTGGCCGGGGTGGCGAGTCGATCAAACCTGCGTCGGCTGGAGAGCCGTCAGGGCGATTTAAGACCTGTTTTCGCACCGCAATGAGCGGATGCGGCTGGACGCCGGTAGCCGGGGACGACGGGTTGACGTCCTCGGCTTCCGTCGTTTTGAGGCCGAGGCTAGCTCTCAAGCTTGCCGCAAGCGAGTCATCGAGCGCCAGTGGGCCTGGCTCCATCTCCTTGAGAGCCTCGATAACCCGATGGCCTTCTTCCAGGATCTCAGCCTGCTTCTTGTGGTCCTGAAGTAAGTACCAAGCCGCAAGCCGGCTTAGGATGAGGCCGTATTCCAGTGGGCGCTTCCCCGGCCGAGGGATCTTCGGGGAGAGCCGTATCGTCGCGATCTTCAGGCCCGCGCGCACTTCGGACAACGAATTCCCCTGGATCTTCCCATCGCTGTCCTCTGTTCTCGCCATGAAGATCATGTTTGTCAAAACTCCAAGTCGCGTCAACGTCATGAGTTGTGGTAATTACATCGTTGTGCGACGGAGTAATCGCTTGACGATCTAATTACAACGCTGTATTCTTCGGTTGTCGGACGCAAAACGGCTTCAAACTGATACCGACTCGGAGAGCTTTGATGGCGGTTTCGATCTCGGTTCGCCTACCACCTTTGATTCATGGCCAGATGGTCGAGCAGAAGACTTCGGGCGGCCTGACGATCAACGCCTACATCGTCCAGGCTTGCCGCGAGAAGCTCGCCCGCGACGGCTTCGTTGTCCCCGGCATCAACACACGCCGCAAGCCGGCCAAGTCCGCTTGACCAACCATTAACCAAGTTCATCCATCAGGAGATTCTCTGAACATGGGGACGGAACTGAAAGTCGTGATGAAGGTCGGCAAGGTTGAGATCGTCGCCGATCAGAACGCCATGACTTCGCTCACCGACCTCTGGCGAGCGGCCGGATCGGACCCGAGCAAGAAGCCAGCGGAGTGGCTTCGGTCAAAAGCGGCGGTCGATTTCATCGCGTCGCTGGCCTCGAATCTTAAGGTGGGAATTCCCACCTTAACGAAAGTCCGTAAGGGTAAGCACCTTGCGGGTACGTGGGCTCACTGGCAGGCCGGCATGGCCTACGCCGAATGGATCAACCCCACGTTCCATCAGGTCGTCAACGCTGGATTCCTGCGATGGCTGGAGGAGGAGAGAAACCCTTCGCTCAAATTGGAGCGAGGCGTCAAGAAACTCCTCTCCAAGGGCTTCACCCGCGAGTGGATCAACACGCGGCTCGAAGGGATCGTGACCCGCAAGGAACTGACGGACACGATGGCCGACCACGGCTGCAAGCAGGCCGGGAAACTCAATCCGTACGTCGAAGCGACTCGGTCCGTAACGCTTGCGGCGATCGGCCAGACGCCCAAGGAGTTCCGGGCGGACAAGGGCCTCGTCAAGAAGTCCCAACTGACCCGGGACGCCATGACCAGCCGCGAACTCATGCGGATAGCGTTCGCTGAGTCCGAGGCCAAGGCGATGATCCAGGAGACCGCCGCCGACGGGAACGGCGAATGCCTCAGCGCCGTTCGCACCGCCTGCAAGGCTGTGAAGGCCGCGATCCAAGTCATGTCGGGCCGTTCTCTCCCCGCGCCTGACGCTGCTTGACGACTCCCCTCTAAACCCTAGGCTGTGCCTGAGCCTGAATCCAAGGACGTTCATTTCTTTCCACGACAGGGTGAGTCCCGGGAGCACTTGTGATAGCGAAACACTTCTCGGCCCTCATCGTGTGGGGCGGCTGCAACCACTACATGGTTTACGGCTGGAAGGCCGTGAAGAAAGCCTTGTTCCGCGAACTACTGCCGGGCGACGAAGTCACCCTCTATTGGAAGCGTAGGGAAGTCTACTCGCGTTCCTATTGCTGACGAGCCATCACATGACCTTGGACAAGGTGATCGAGATATTCAACGAACGCGGATTCATGTCCCTGGACTGGAAACGCGGAAGTGGAAACGACGACGGAACGGGTGTTGAAGGTTTCGGACGATTCGGGCCCACCCGGCTCAATTACTACGGAGCCGTGGCCATCGCCGAGAAGATGACCGGTCAAGACCGGGAGTGGTCCGGCGTCAAACGCGAGTCCGAAGCGTTCGACCTCTTGGTTGAACTCGTCAAGCGTGACCCCTGGGAGGAAGCCGGCGGCGTCCGCGAGTGCCAACATTGTCGAGCCAGCCATCCAGTCCGTGTTCGCGGGACGAACCACCACAAAGAGAGATGCCCGTGGCTCAAGGCGTTGGAAGTGGTGACTCCATAACGGTTACCGCCTGATTCGTTCGGGCCTAGCCCGTCACTGACCGTCCCCAAACTACGTCGCCGCGATTCCGCGATGCGACGACGGAGAAGGTGCGTTTATAGGGAGCAACAGTGGCAACCTTGAAGACCAAAGAGAAGCGCGACGTGATGAGTCAGATCGCGAAGCAATTCCCGGGCAACGTCGCCGAGCACGAGATGACGGTCCTCCGCGACGATGGGGTCCACCGGCATGTTCGGTTCGCGAAACCGGGCACCGGAAGCTTCTCTTTCAACCTCATCACATGGCCCTGGTACCTGGCCTACAGCGGCGACATGGGGCATTACATGTTCTGCCGCCTCGATGACATGTTCGAGTTCTTCCGCGGTCATAAGCTCGAGGGTGACCGCTACCCGATCAACCCCGGCTACTGGGCCGAGAAGGTCGTCGCTGAAGACCATGCGACGGGCCTTGAGGTGTTCAGCCCCGACAAGTTTCGCGAGGCCGTCCGGGAGTATCTCCGAGACGCCGAAGCCTCTCGTGACGTCACACGGGCCGTCCGCGAGGACGTCCTCTCATCGGCTGACGAAGGCCGCGACTACGCGATGCGGTCAGTCTACGAGTTCCATCGCGACGGGTTCAGCTTCGACGACTTCTCGGAGCAATCCTGCCTCGATTGGTCGTACAGGTTCGCCTGGTGCTGCCACGCCATCGCGTGGGGCGTTGCCAAATACGACGCAGCGAAGGCCGCGGCAGCGTCCGCGTGAAGGTCCACGTCGATCATCTCCAATCCCTAATCCTCAACCCCAACCCTATCGGACCACACCCATGCCAATGGCAACCAGCCTCGCCGGCCGTTCCACCTTCGTCGACCTCGGTCGCACCCAGTTAACGCTCACCCGCAACCCCTCGATGCCCAGCCTCGCGACGCTCGTCGTCGACCAGGAAGGCCACAAGGGCTCTACCTCCCTCGGCATCCCCGTCGTCCCCCACGACCTGAGAGCCCTCGCCGCGATGTTCACGTCGGTGGCGGAGGCGATCGAGGGGGAGAGGGTGGCCAAGTAAGTTTCCAACATCACAAACCAGAGGCAGCGAGAACTTCATGGACGCGACCAAGGCCAAGTTGATCGAACTCCAATACTCGCTCGAGGCGATCTTCGCGGAGGCGTACAAGAGCGCCGCCCACTACAAAATGTGTCTCGAGCTACACAGCATCGACGGCGATATCGCCGGCATGGTCGAGTCTCTGCTGCGGGCCCGGCACGGCGGCCAATACAAGCTCGTCGACATTGCCGCCGAGAACCACCCGCAACTCGCGACATTTGCCAGTGATTGCCAACAACTCACCGACATAGCGATCAAGAACGTGATCTCGGTGATGTTCCCGTCGGAGGACGGAAAGGTCTCGATGCGAGTGGTGGACGGCGTGGAGCCGCCCCAAAGCTGATCGGCCGCCTCATATCTCTCAAGGAGCCGACGATGGCAAGCGAGACATTCGACCGGGTTGTGCTCTTGAAAGCCCTCAACGCCGCCGCGGACGGCGACGTGGTGAGTCGAGGAGCGGTGGAGGAGGCATTGACGGAGGTGGCGAGGAAGACCGGCAGGGAGGTGGCGATTAGGTGGGTTCGTTCCAACGGGTTCATGGGCTCGACGGATTACACGGCGGCGATCCACGGCGGCTCCCTCTTCATCTTTCCACTCATCGGCATCGTCGATGTGGTTCGGATCTTAGCCCCCGACTCCGCCGACACGATCGAGATGCCAACAATGCCGATGGAGAGCTTCGACCTGCTTGGTCCGCCGAGGCTCAACGTACCCATCGAGCAATGGCCGAGCCCTGAACCCAGCGCTGAGGCGATGACGGCCGAGATCGCCGAAGCCCATCAACTGATCGTCGACTCCCTCGCTCTCGCCCATGAGCTGGGGACGACGGACGACGATGACGCAGAGCCATCAGCCTCCCCCTCTATCCCTTCGACCGTGGAGGACGCGGCGTGATGAGTGCCAAGTGCGGAGTGTGCGGCGGCGCGGCATCCCCAGTGTGGGTCACTCCGTCGGCAGCTCAGGCCAGTTGCCAGGACTGCGGGACGTCCGGGCCGAAGCGTGGCAGCCTCGCCGAATCCGTCACTGCTTGGAATCGGATGTGGGGCGGCCATGGCCCGGGCGACGCTACGCGGCGATTGATGCTGGCCCTCTCGAAAAAGCAGGCCGAGGCGGTCAAGACGACCATGGAATACGAATTGACGGTCTATCCGTCGCCGTGGGGCGGTCGTGAGATCACTTACGAAACCGTATCGTCAGCACTCCGCGAGTGCGGGATGGAGCCCGCGTCATGACGCCAAAGCATGACGTCGCCGAGTTTATCCGCGACCATATTCGCGCAACTCAGGCATGGGACACCTGGGACACTCGCGTTCTAAACGACAGCACGCCGCTCGCCGCCAACGGCATTCTTAGCAGTTTACAGGCGATGCATCTCGCGGTCGCGATCGAGGATGAATTCGGGATCGAGGTCGCCCTACGAGACTTCGACTCCAACAGCCCTGATTACGCATTCAAGACCATCGCCGACATCGAACGTATGGTGCAACGCAAGCGTTCGACCGCGTTGCACACCCAAGTGCCAAACGAAGCGAAACGGCAGGTGACTCCATGGCCATCAGGCATGCCGGCGACATGACGACCGCGCGGTTTACGTCATCTGAATTGGAGGCAGTCTTGGGCGCGGTGGTCGCCAACGGCAAGCGAGCAGCCGTCGCCAAGCGAAAACTAGCACATGGCCTCCATCTTCACGAGTCTCCAAATGTACAGAACCATCTACGACTGGGCGATGCTGGCGGCAACAGTCCTCTTCATCGTGAAAATGAGCCGACTGCTACAGGATTACGAGGAAGCTGATGATGACCGATAACCATGAGCCACCAGTACGACGCCGCCAAGCAAGCCAAGGAGGCCGTCCCATGCTCAGCCTAGCCTTCCTCGAATGCTCGCTGCCGTTCCTCGCGATCTTCGCCCTTCGCTACCTCCGCTCGTGGACCCCCGCCAACTGGTGGTCCGACGCCGACGCCTGGGTCGAGGCGGAGCTTGAAGCAACAGAGGAGGACGTGCAATGGACCCAATGAGCAATCGCGATCTGAAACATCGGACGCAAGAGCAGGTGACGGACGACGTTGCCAGCGTTTTCGGCTCTGGGGCCGACTACGCCGAATACAACATCATCAAGCTCGCCGTGAAGGTGGCGTACGCGGAAGGCGCGTTGTGCGCACTACTGGCGATCGGCAAAAAAGCCGCCCCTTCTGTCGTCGCTCGCGACATCGAGCAAGTAGTCGCCACGACTCGCAAGACCCTGGCCGAGTTCCGAAAGCGCTCGACTGCGAAGGACTGATTGCGAAACTTACCCCTTCGGCTTGCGGGCCTAACCACCCTCTATGGAGACCACCAATGCCTGACGCGACCACGCCCAGCAAAGACCTTCAACTCGGTGAAGCCACGATAATCCTGAACCTCTTCAAGCATCGCCAGGCCGAAGACTGGGAGGTGTTCCGAGGGCCGTTCCTCGACGGCCAGATCGACACGGTCACGGTCTGCACGAGCCCATCGGCCGCCAAGACCTTCTCGGAGTTCGAGGCCATCGCCGTGGCACGAGAGTACGTACGCATCGAGGATGCAAAGAAGGCCGCGTCTCGCCGAAAGGTCGAGGTCTTCAATCGCCCCGAGTGCCTGTTCAACTACTGCCCGAACCCGGACCTCTGCCGAGCCCGGTGCGACTCTCCCGTCAAGACGTGATGTCACCCCTTCGGCTTGCGGGCCTTGGGGGCGGGCGAGGCGTGGAGAGGGATTTCAACCCCGCTCCTGAGCCGCTCATTACAGAGGTTGATGCCTTCCTGGGCTATCCGGTCCTGCTCCTCTTCGGTCTGCGTGCAGAACCAGGCCAGGACCGCGTTAACGATCGCCTGGCCGTTGAAGGGCTCGTCCTTCGCTCGATAGGAGTCGTCGTGCCTGTGGCGGGTCACGACCGCATCCAAAGCCTTGCGGATTTCGGGCAGCGTGCGGGTAGGCAGCTTCGGCTTGTCCTCGAATTTTCTGAGAAATTGCTCGCTCATAAGCCCGGTCATACCAATGGGTTCCTCCCCGGTCAAGCCAAATGGGCCCATTTGCTGAGACGTGCAACGTTGACAACTGTGCTCAGTAGCGATAGAGTATCGATGTCGGGCCACTGAGCCCAGTAAACAAGTGAGCCCGAAAGGAGAACCCATGAAGACCGTCACTTTCCGAGCCATCCCCAAGGAGCCATCCCGAGTCCGACTCCCCGAAGCTCTCGACGAGTGGGCCCGCATCAAGGCCACGAAAGAGCGACGGTCCCTCAGCGCCGTCGTCGCCGAAGCCCTCGCCAAGATGAAGGGCGACGACCCCGCCGTCTACGGCATCAAGCCCGCCCGCCGCAAGACGGCCTCCTGACAAGTCAACTCTAGGCCGCGTCCGGGCCGACGTGAATCGGCTTTGCGAAAACGCGACGCTTTACAAGTCAAAGTTCAATTTGATCTTCACGAGAGGCATGAGATCACAATGTCGACCGAGACCGCCCTGACCCTGAGCCGCGATCGGACCATCCGTCGAGCCGAGATCCTTGCGGAAGTCTCCGACGCGGGCGTGGCGATTCTCACCACATCCGTGGGTAGGTACGGCGATGACCCTAGCTCGCCGGACTTCCGAGCAGCCTTCAGAGTTCTCCTGCTGGCTCTTACGACGGAGAGGGTTCGCAATACCGTCGTGTGGCCCGGCTGGACGACCCACGACCTGCTCGCCTATCTGCTGCCCGAGTTTGAGGCGGCGGCGGACTCGGTCACGTCCTCTCTTTTCCCGGAGGGCTGATCGATGGACCGCCCCCGCTACACCCTCAGCATCGGCGAGTTCGGCGACGTCTACCTGCTGGATCGGGAGACGGACACTGACACCGACTTAGGCCACCTGGATTCGGCGGCGACGTGGAAGCGCTGCCCCAAGGATCTGCGGGGCTTGCTCGACGACCTCGAAGGGGAGTGGCGGGACGACCAAGTTGAATCCGAGCGGGTCGGGCGATGCGATCGGATGTCTTGGGAAGCTGACTATTACGCCTCAAGAGGAGTCTGAACGATGGCGACGGTGCTGGCGAACAGGAACGGTGCTGTCCCCGCGGAGCAGGGGGAATACGCACCGCTGCCGGAGGCGATCGAGGCCGCGGTCGTCAACGGCGACCTCTCCAAACTCAACGCCGAACAGCGAATCCAGTGGTACAACACCCGCTGCAAGGCGGCCGGACTGAACCCTGCGACGCGGCCGTTCGAGTACATCACGCTCCAGGGCAAGTTGACCCTCTACGCCACGAAATCCTGCACCGATCAGTTGAGCGGGATTCACGGCCTCTCCCACAAGATCCTGTCGCGGGAGATCCAGGGCGAACTCTACGTCGTCACCGCAGAGGTTACGAGCAAAGCCGGCCGCGTGACCCAGGACATCGGCGTGGTCATGGTCGGCAACCTCAAGGGCGAGGCAATGGCCAACGCCCTGATGAAAGGGGTCACTAAGGCCAAACGACGGGCGACGCTCTCGCTGTGCGGCCTCGGCGACGTCATCGACGAGACAGAGCTCGATACCGTCGAGGACAGGCGGGAATGCACGGCGAACGGGGCACCCATTCCCATCGATAACAATAGCGGCTTCGGCAAGGGCATGTACGCCAGCCCCGAGCAAACCGAGGTCTACGCGAAGGCGTTGGACGACTACCTTGCGAAGCGGAACGCGGCCTGGCTCGACTCTTGGGCCGGCGAGAACGGCGAGATTCCCGACGGGGTAAAGGGCATCGACTGCTCGCGGTGGCAGGCCGACAACCACCTCGTCAAGTGGGCCGTCGAGACCAACCGCCTCAGCCCCATGGACGTCGAGTCCGGCGTCAAGCATCGCCAGATCGGCCGATTCACGGCGATCGTCTACCACCGCTCCACCGAGGATCGCAAGGCCCTCACCCAAGAGATGAAGCGGTATTTCGACACCCAGGTCGAACGGGCGATGGACAAGCTTCGCCGCGAGAAGCCCGAACTGTTCAACGACCCCGAGCCGGACGGCGTGGATGAGGTCGACGACGGGTACGCGGACTTCGAGCTGGAGGCTCCCGAGGATGAGTCAAGCGACGGGTAAGCGGATCGGCCAGACGATCCAGGCCAAGATCCACGGCCGGGTCGTCACTGTCGAGTGCGTCGGAGACGACGGCCGGCGGATCGCGTGGAAGGCCAAGGACGGCGACGGGGCGGGCGAGTGGGACGCGGGACTGTGGGACATCAACCGGCGGATGCAACAGGAGACGAAGGGCGATGGCTGACCTATTCCAACGACGACAGCGAATGCTTGAGGTGGTTGGCGTCTTTGAATATGGCGGTCAAAACTTCGTCAAGTGGCGATATGTGGACTCTGGGGCCATCCACGAATTCACGCTCGCCGCTTTCACGGATGCTTTTGAGCCCGTTAGGCCGGCCTCCCCGCCCAAGCCGGTATCTCGCGAGAAGACGGTGATTTCTGACGCAGAGCGTCCGGACTTGCCAGGCGGACGAGTCGGCCAGCAGACTCTAGGCGTCAGCCTTGGCGTCGACTGCAAGCTCGTCGAATGCGTCGCGGATCTCAACGGACGCGTCTGTTTTGTCGACTGCGACGACGACAGCGACATCTGCGGCGTGACCGACTTTCCCACTTGGGATGCCCTTATTCAGCGTCAAGGCGCGGAGCGTCTCTTATGACTGACTCCCGCTATCCCCTCTTCGACCAGCCGGCACCGACGGTCGCCTTTCTCGATCCGAGCCTGCCCGAGGAAGAGAAGCCCCGGCTGTCGCCCCAGCACCAGGCCATCGCCGACGCGCTGCGATCAGGCCCCAAGACCAACCTCGAACTCAACATGATCGCCCACCGCTACGGGGCGCGATTGCACGAGCTGAAAGCGGCCGGTTTCCTGTGGACGAAGCGGACCCTCAAGGCGGGGGTTTACGAGTACCGAATGATTCGGGATTTCCTCCCGGACGCATCCTGAAAACACATCTGGGAGCGACCTCCGTGGACTGGTTTCGCACTTACAATTCGATCAAAGACGACCCGAAAATCCTCCAGTTTTCCCCGGAAAACCGATGGTTTTTCGTCGCAATCCTGGCGATTTCATCCGAGCAGGAGGTACGGGGGTCGCTCCCAGGAATCAGTCATATCGCAATCGCCTTGCGCATTCGGATTCCCAGAGCCAAGGCCGTCGTCAAGGCTTTCGTGTCGGCCGGGCTCATCGATGAAAACGTGGAGACGAAAGCACTTACGATCCACGGATGGGACAAGAGGCAGAAGCGTTCCGACGACACGAACATCCGCCAGAAAGACCGTCGCGAACGCCTGAAGGAAGAGCCGGAAGTCACGAGACTGTCACGTGACAAAACCGTGCCTCGCGTACGCGCGACAGATACAGAGACAGATACAGAACCCCCTGTAGTCCCCCTGAACGGGGGACGGAACGACAAGGTTTCCGGACCACCGAAGACGGCCCCTCCCGGATCGGCCGAGCACAAATGGGTGCTCGACGCCGTGCCGTCGGAGTGGGGCCCCGAGGGGTTCGATACTGCCAGCAATCTGCTCAAGGAATACCCGGCCGCCGCCGTCGAGGCCGGGCGACAGAAGGTCATGGCCAAGTTCGGCCGGCAGTTCAAGCACGGAGCGTCGGGCTACTGGTGGACGGTCTGCCGCAGCAACCCGACCGGGGAGGCCGACAGCACTGCGCCGGCCCGTCCGATGCCCGCCCCCCCGAAGTTCCATCGCGCCTCGCCGGAAGACGCCATCCCGATCCCCAATCGGCCGGAGTCGGACGACGGGGAGTCTCGGGAAGGCACCTGGGGCGCTCGCCATGCGATCCCCATGATGCAGCCTGATAGATCCGACGTTCACGACGAGACGACGCCGTCTAGACGATCCCAGAGGGTTTCCTGACGTGGCCGGAAAGGGGCTTTGGATGTGGGACAACCGACGAAAGTCGATGGGGACGGACGGCTCGGCCTGTGTCGCCGAGCGGATGCCGCCCCAGAACCTGGACGCCGAGCGCGGCGTGTTGGGCGGGTGCCTGCTGGACGCCGAGGTGATCGACGACGTGATCGCGATGCTCCGGCCCGAGGACTTCTACCGCGACGCCCATCAGATCATGTTCCGGCGGATCATCGAACTTCGCGGCCGGGGCGAGCCGGTCGACGCCGTGACGCTGGGGGCCGAACTGGAGCGGACGGGGGAGATCGACGAGATCGGCGGCGACGACAGCCTTTCGACCGTCGCCAACAGCGTCCCGCACGCCGCCAACGCCCGGTATCACGCCGAGATCGTCCGGCAGAAGGCCCAGACGCGGGTTCTGATCCAGGCCGCGTCCGAGATCATCACCGACGGCTACTCAAACCTGATGACCGCGACGGAACTCGTGTCGTCGGCCGAGTCCAAGATTTTCGCCGTGCGGGATCGGGAGATCATCGGGACGGCTCGGACGACGTGCGACCTGATCGGCGAGACGATGGAGGCGATCGAGCAGCGCGGTTCGGGGACGGTGACGGGGATCGCGACCGGGCTGATCGACCTGGACGACATGCTCGGCGGCTTCAAGGGCGGGGAGATGACGATCGTCGGGGCCCGGCCGAGCCAGGGCAAGACGGCCCTCGGGCTCAGGGTCGCGATGGGGGCGGCTAAGGATTACCGCCAGCCGGTGCTTTTCGCCTCGATCGAGATGAACCACGCCTCGCTGATGAACCGCATCCTTTCGGCCGAGGCCCGCGTCGACAGCCGGCGGATCGAGCGCAACCGGGGCAGTTACGTCCTCACCGACAAGGACCGCCTCGGGTTGAACCAGGCCGCCTACCGCCTCGCCAACGCACGGCTCGTGATCGACGACGCCCCGATGCAGAGTGTCGGCCGAATCGTCGCGACCGCCCGCCGGCTCAAGCGTCGGGACGGGCTCTCGATGGTGCTGGTCGACTACCTCGGCCTGATCGACGGCGAGCGTCGGCATGGGGAGAGCCGGCAGGAAGAGGTCGCCAGGATCAGCAAGGGGCTGAAGGCCGGAGCACGCGAGACCGGCGTCCCTTGGATCGTCCTGCACCAGCTCAACCGCGAATCCGAGAAGCGCGGCGACAAGCGGCCGTGCTTGGCCGACCTTCGCGAGTCGGGCCAGATCGAGGCCGACGCCGACGTGGTGATCCTGCTCCACCGGCCGGCTTACTACGACCCGAACGACAAGCCGGGCGTCGCCGAGATCATCGTCGCCAAGAACCGCAACGGGCCGACCGGGGCCGTCGAGTTGCTGTTCGAGGGGTTCTGTACGCGGTTCGACAACGTGAGTTCACGCTTCTGAATCTGCTACTGCATAAGGTTTTAGGTGAAGGTCTGAAATCATCCTCAAGCGGAGAACATGACGAGCCATGACAGCCAAAGTACCCAAGATCCGATCCACCGGCCTCGCCACGACGAAGTCCAAGACGGACCTCACCCCGTACGACCTCGTCACCGCCGCCGGCATGGCGTGCGAACAAGCCAGGGCCGCGACGACGGCCGTCGCTAAAGACATCCACTACGACCGGGCCGAACGGTTCTTGCGAGCCGCAGACGTGATGCGGGGATTGGATCACGAGCCCGGCTATGAATTCCGCCCGCTGGCCGCGAGGGGGACCAAGTCGTGACCCTCTTCCAACTCTATACCGCCCTCCACCTCTATGCGGCCTTCCTGTGGTCGCTGGGGGGAGGGCCAACGAATAAGGAGCTTTGAATTACTCATGGGGAAGTACGTTCCGCCTAAGAGCGGTAATCAGACCAAGGGGAGGTGAGGGGTTATGGGCAGTGACGCGACGACGACCATTGGGACGAAGCTGACCGAGGAGGCCGGACGGGACGCGATCCACGTCGCGGTGATGGCGGTGAGGGCGATGAGGACGGTTCGCCCCGGGCAACACATCGGGATTGTCGAACCGGGATGGGCGAGCCCCGCAGTCCAGAATCTAATCGGCATCGCCGACCCGTTCCTGAGCGGCACTATCGAGACCGGCGAGTGGTTCTGGATGCTCTTGTATCCTCGGACCATCACGACCCTCCGCCACGTCTGGGAACATCCGGACGTGCCCAGCGAAGAGCAGCCGTCGACACCTACTCCGGCCCCCTCGGTAGATCCCGGCATCGACGCCCGGTCCGCCTCTTGGGGCTGGATGGACGCCTACGCCGCCGGCCTCGGCCACACCTCAACGCAGGTGATCGAGTACGCCACGCGTTATCTCGACGAAGGCGACAACCTGTGCGGCGACATCAGCCTGGACGGCACCGACATCCCCGATGGGTTCTGGGATCACTACCAGAACGTGACCGGCAGGCAGGTCGCCAATGAGGACCGGCCGTCGTGGTTCTCTTGCTCTTGCTGAGGAGCCTCGCTCAATGCCTGACGAGCCGATCTACCACCGATGCCATTACGGCTATCGCATTAAGGAACGATACTTCGACCATCACGGTCGGCCCCGCGTCATCCTCAACGCCTTCGACAGCGGCAAGCCGGGCGACGTCGATGTTCCATTCGAGGAGTTCGACTCCGACTTCTACGACTCCAGCCAAGCCGAGAAGCAGAGGCGGGTCGACAAGGCTGTGCATGGCGAAGAACCCGAGTCGAGGCTTGATCCAGAGACGTTGGCCGCGACTCTCTACGACGCGTTCCGGTGGCGTCAGGGCCGTCACTTCGTGCCCTGGATCGGCCTCGACGGCGACGTCCGCAGCCTCCACATCGACATCGTCACAGATGCGATCGAGGCCGGGGCCAACGAAGCCAAGGCGGAAGCCGAAGCCCCCTCCACCCCCGTTACCCCCTCTCTCGTGCTCTCGGACGCCGAGGTGGAGGCGTTGGCGAAGGAGGCGTACGAGAAGGGCCAAGAGGCGTACAAGAAATCCGTGTCGATCGCGGATAGCCACATCAGGTGCAAAGCCTGGGAAGAATGCCGCTGGGCTGAACGGCAGTTTCACATCGCCGTCGTGCGCCACGTCATCAATCTTGAGGCCGCGGCCCGGCCGGCGGTGAAGACGAGGGTGGGGCAGTGGGTGCCCGCCAAGTACATCAACGGAGAGTATCCGATCGCACCTAGCGACAGGGTCTTCTGCGTCGATGACGTCGACGGCAACAGCCCCAATTTCAGGGTCGAGTTCGAGGTCTACAGCTACGGATCGGGCTTCGTAAAGGGAGGCTGCTGCTCTCGTGAAGCCTGGGACGCCGCCGTTGCTCGGGCCGCCGAGGGGAGGGCGGGGGCATGAAGGCTGTCACCCTTTGGCAACCGTGGGCGAACTACTGCGTCACGCCCTCGGAGACCGACCCAGAGCGCCCTGTCAAGCAGTATGAAACGCGGTCTTGGACGACTCGCCATCGAGGGCTGATAGCAATACATGCGTCGAAGCGTTGGGGATGCGATCAGGCCATGAGATTCGGATTCCCTGAACTGCCGCTCGGCGCAATCGTCGGCGTAGTCGAGATCGTCGACATGTGGGCGACAAACCTAGTCGGCTGGGTTTCGAGGCTCAGCGACGAAGAACGATCCCTCGGCGACTTCAGCCCCAACCGCTACGGCTGGGAGTTGGCCAATCCTCGGAAGTTGGATGAGCCCATCCCATGCCGTGGAAAGCAGGGGATTTGGGTCCTCGATGCGGAGATCGAAGAGAAGTTGATGCGTCGCCTCGAACTCATCACCACCGGGAGCACCGCTCAATGACGCAATGCGATGAGTTCGCCCCGCCCATTCTTGAGGACCCCGACATCGGCCGAACGGATCACAGCCGATGGCTCCCAGGCGAGACGGACGAAACTTCCGGGTTCTCGTCGCCGTGCGGCGTCCGCAGTTACCTCCGCCAGCATCAGGCATCCAAGACGCCGTCCACCTGGAGATCTCCTAAAAGGAGACTGCGAAGCGTCGAGCCCGATCTCGGACTGACCGAATCGCAGCGGGCCATCCTCGGCTACCAGCGGTCTCAATGGGCTCGACCTGCGGCGAAGGTCATGAAGGCTTACGGCTTCGGCCCGACCCCCAACGGCTTCAAGGGAGGGACTTACTGATCATGGGTGTCTACCGAACGCCTCGCAAATACCCGATGCGGACCACTTACGAGGCTTATCCCAGGCCGCACACCGACGTCGTGAACTGGGAGGCGGGCCACGCAGCGAGAATCCACCAGATCGAGACGGACGTGCGCCCCAACGGGGCCGTCTACTCCGTCTCCGACCTCCGCCGTCACTGCACGGCAACCGCCCTCTGCGGGAGGGTCGTCCGGTTCGACCGCCACGTCATCGGATACGCGTTGTTCTACCTCCGGCCCCAGTCCGTCGAGATCCACCGCATCGGGGTCGACCCCGAATGGCAGGGGCAGAAGATCGGCCGTTATCTAGTCCGAACGCTCTATGACGAGTTCCTCGACTGGAACCGTCCCCGGCTCTATCTCGATCTCATGGAGTCGACCGTAGCGGCCCATGAGGAGTGGGCGCTGAAGGCTTGCCATCGGCTCTCCCGCCTCGGCTTCAGTTCGGCCGTGGCCGCGACGGCGTCCGGCCCGGCCTGGCGGTTTACGCGGCGGTTCGATCCCACGAGGGCGGCGTAAGGAGGAGACGCAGATGACGCTGGACGAGGCCGTGAAGGTGCTCAACGAAATGCAGCACCTCGGCGCAGATGACTGGAAGGTTACGGCGATCGAGTTCTCCGACGGAACTTACTCGCACGTTGCCAGCCGGATGCTCAGCGGTTGGGGAATCGACGGCGACGCCGCGGTTGAACTTGCGAAGGATATGGAGCTTACCTCCGCCGCCGGCGGCTCCGGGAGAGGAGGGACGAAGTCCTATGAGTAAGGCTGCAACGAAACGCCGGTCGCTCGTCCTGCGGCCCCACGAGGCGAACGCATTGGCGAAGCACGGCCGGGTCCTCATCGTGCGGGAGGTCAAGCCGCAGCCTGAGCCGCCGCGAGCGATCTACTCGTTGCCCGACGCAGACACCGCCATCACCCCGAAGCTCATGTTGGCCTGCAGTCCCTACAACCCTGAGCCGAGGACCGCACTCGGCTGGACATGGGAGATGACGCGGCTCGGAAGTGTTGAAGCCCGTCGCTGCGACTCGGAAACCTACAAGACCGTTTGCCCGTTCGGCAAACCCGGAGACCTCCTCGTCGGTAAGGAGAAGTGGGCCTGGGATTACGACAACGGGTGGGTAGTTTACGCCGCTGACGAACCGGCTGGCGATTGGTCGTCCGCCTGGTGCTCAGGGTCGCAGATGCGAGAGATCTACAGCCGTTTCCCCTCGCTCCTTGTCGAGTCAATCGAGGTAAGACGTTCCTACGAAGTGACCCGAGAGGAAGCGACGTCGCTGGGCTGGCAGCCCGTGAACCATTGCGACGAACGCGGATGCCACTGCTACACGACCTGGGTGGAAAGGCTGGCGGGCAAAGGATGGTGCTGGTTCGCCGCCGTGAAGGTCGGAGGCGACTCCCGATGAGCAGCGACGCCACCTCAACCCTCACCATCGACGGCTGGCGCCCCGCCCGACTCAACCAGTACGTGGGCCGCCACTGGAGCGTCGGGCACCGGATGAAGCGGACCGACAACCGCACGCTATGGATTGCCACCCAAGCCCAACAGACCCCCAAGGCCGCCGGCAAGCGTCGCATATCGATCCACGTCGTGCTCAGCGGACGACAGAAAGAATCCGATCCCGACTCGATGTGGAAGAGCCTGCTCGACGCCTGCGTGAAGTGCGGCCTCCTCGTCGACGACTCCCCCCGCTACTGCGAATTGGGGCCCGTCACCTTCGCACGCGGCAAGCAAACACGAACTGAAATCACCCTGGAGGACCTGCCTTGAGACTGCCCTTAGTGAGTCGACTGTTGGACCGCCTGACGTCGGGGACACCCGTCGAGCACGCATTGAAGATCCTGAATGAGAAGGAGTATTTGGGGTGCGCTGTGTGGGAAGCCACCAGCGCCGGCGTGTTTGGGAATCACGGCCATTTTCTGTCCGCCACCGAGGCCGTTCGTATCGCGGGGAAGCTCGAGAGGGGGGAAGAGGTATGAGCGAGGACCGATGGCAATCGCTCTTGTCGTACTTGATGGCTTCGGGGCTGATCTTTTGGCTCGGAGCCGCCCTTCTGACGTGGAACATCCTGCGAAGGATCGAACTCGCGGAGCAGTACATCGTCCGCAGGATCGACCGTCTTGAACAACGGTTGATGGATATGAATGCACGCGGGAATTCGGAGGCGAACCGATGAGCGACGAAGCACTGGCAAGGGATTTCGAGAAGCGTCAGCTCCGCTGGGGTCTCGACTGGATCGGCGACGAGATCCAGCGAGTCAACAACGCCAACGGGTGGGATGGCCTCGATCCCGAATCGTGGGATCGCGAGGACAAGAAACACCGCATTCCCAGCAAGCTCGCCCTCCTTCACAGCGAGGTCTCCGAGATGCTGGAGGCTTTCCGCAAGGGCGATAAGGACAATTTCATCGAAGAGGCTGCGGACGTCTTCATCCGCCTCATGGACATCACGCATCCGCTAGGGATGGACATCGCCTCAGCCGCCCTCTCCAAGGTCGCGAAGAACGCGGGCCGAGGGCATCGACATGGAGGGAAGCGGGTGTGAGCCACTTCGACATCGACTCGTTCATGCTGGGGCTGATTTTAGGGCAAATCATAATGTTTGTCCTCGCCACGTTGACCTTGCGCAGGAAAGAGGACTGATCTGATGGCCTACGAAGATATGTCGCCGCTGTCGAAGGTCGACGACGCCGATCTCGACACTCGTTCCCACAAGAGCCTCGTTGCCGAGATCGTGCTGTTCCGCAAGGCCCTTCGCTACTGCCTCAGCCAGGACGGCGACGACAACTGCTGGATGGACTACCGCCATCTCTTGATGAGATTCCTGCCCGGCTACGACCCCGCCAAGGACGACGTGCGGCTGGACAAGGATCAGTTGATCAACTGCCGCAACTTTATCAACTGCTGGCAGAAGGACGAGCCCTGGGACTGCCTCGGCGGAGACAAGGGTAAGACGGTGCCGGCTCGCTCGATAGGCACCCTCGATTGCCTGAAAGATCAAGACAACACATGAACGCCGACCCCGACGACATAGCCACGATCGATCTGAGCCCAAAGGCAGGGGCGGAGGTTGAGGCGAAGCCTAAAGCTCATCGCCCTCTTTCCCCCGCCGACCTTGCCGACTACACGCCGGCGATGCTGGCGATGTTGTTGAGATCGATCTCATACGGCGGCTTCTCCAACTGGTGGCCGGCGAGGCACGAGGGCAAGTGCGTGGGCTATCTCGCGGGGAACGGGGCGGCATTTGTGCGGGCAGAGAAGGTGGTTGACATCATCGTCAAGGGGGAGAGATGAGTGAATCCGAGGCCAAGTGCGGCTCCTGCAACGGCTACGCAGTGCACACGAGACTGAGGCGGTCGGGCCGGAGGGAGTTCTACGTCACGTCCTGCGCCGAGTGCGGCGTCACTGGGCCTAGGGCTTCAGATCGCGAGGCGTCGATCTCCGGGTGGAACCGACTGTGGAATCGGCCATTGCAAGTCGGGCCGAGGTTGAGGTTGTCCAAAGAGCCGCCCGAGTCGGCCGGGCTCTGGTTTATGAAGTTCGATTCCGGCGACGGCTACCTCTTGGAAACCGCAACCCGCGTCGAACAGCGATACCTCAAGGAGTTTCGCCGGCGGGCTGCTGGCGAGGGTTGGACATTTGCATTGATCCCCGAGCCCGTCGACGAAAGCGAGGCGACGTCCGATGAGTGAGACAACGTTAGGAGCCTGCCCGAATCCTGAGTGCGGCAGCATGGAGATCGAACTCGACACGCAGGATGGCCAAGTGTCCTACGGATGTGCGTCCTGTGGGCTCTGGGGCCCGACCGTCGACAGTTATCACTTCCATCACAACGCCGAAGACCTCGCCCGTCGCCTGTGGAACGGCCTACCCCGCGACGAAGACACCACCAAGCCGGCCCGCTTCATGATCTCCGATCTGCCCTCGAAGCCGCCTTTCCTCAAGCTCAACGAAAGCGATGTCTGCGATGAGTGACCAACCGATGACGCTGGAGCGGGCGGTGGAGGTGCTGAATAAGCACAAGTTCCACGACGGGACGCATGGCGAATGGGAAGAGAATTGGATGTGGCGTACCTACGGCATGAAGGTGGTTCATTTGCTTTACCTCCAGCCGAACTGCATGCCTGTCCTCCAGAAGCTTGATTCATTCTCTGCTGTTGCGGTTGCCGAGAAGCTCGAACGCCAAGCCAAGTCGGCGATCGCCCTTGAGAGTCTTGATCGGCGTCTCTTCCTTGAAGCCGGCGGCTACCCGAGAGAGGACGCCCACCCTACCGTCACGGCTGCCTTCCTCAAAGCCGCCGACATCGAAGCCGAACACGGAGGCGTAATCGCCGGCACCCACCTTGCCTCGCCCACGCTGGTCGAAGAAGCGAACGCGGTCGTTGAGATACTTTGCGAGACCACGAAACACATCGATTCGACCACTGATTACAAACTGGCCGATTGCATTCGTCGCCTCCGTGCGGCCCTGGCGAAGGAGACTCACTCATCATGACCATTGCCATGCTCGCGGTTTACGTCCTCGCTGCAATCCTCTTCGCCCCGCGTCTCTCCACCGCGAGCGTATGGGATCGGATCTATGTCGCGTCAGGGATGGCGGCGCTGCTGATCGTCACCGCGTGCTTCGATCTCTGCTGGATTGGGGGCTGAGGGCCATGACGCTACGGGAATACGCCTCGCTCCTCGCCTCCACGATCCGCTGGCGTCTCCGTCGCTGGCGGGGCATGCCGAAGTGCTCGGTTTGCGGCTCCCGAGACGTGGACGCGGAAGTCATCTGCGGCGTGCGTCGGGTCGTCTCGTGCCAGGCCTGCCACACATGGTTCGGATGGGGGAAAAGGCCATGAGCGATGATCCCAAGACAAACCCGGTGCCGTGTGGGGCGTGCAAGCGAATCCCCCGCTACTGGAACTGGTGCGACGGCGGGGCACACATTACCTGCGACTGCGGCGTCAGCGGGCCGGCTGTGGCCGATGCCGAAGGCTTCGATGACTGCGTCCCCGCTTGGAACCGCATGTGGGACACCTCTAAGCCTGCTACCAGGAAGGTTCTTGAGCGGGCGGCATGGTTCCTTGGTTCGGCCCGGCGCAACGGCTTCCTGAACCTCAAGATCATCTTCTTTCACAGCAGGCCGGACGACTGCGAGTACTACGAGTTATTCCAGGATCTGGAAGACATGTGCCGCGAGAACGGTATTCAGGTGCCACGATGAACGAGACACTCGCCGACATGCTCGTCCGCGCCTACAGCCGCCCGAAGCCGACATCACGATGGCAGGTCGGGCAGCGGGTGCGAGTCCGCAAGACTCTGACCTGCAATACCTACGAAGTCCTGGAACTGCTTGGGGCGATCGGCGTCGTTCAGAGCATCGACATCAGCGGCTTCAGCCATCGGATCTTCTACAACATCGAGTTCCCCAACGGCCGCGTCGAGCCCTTCGAGGAATGCGAGTTGGACCGGCGGTTTGTTCACGGCACGGAGTCAACCCCATGACTGCCACCTGTGACGGCAAGGGCAAGCTCCCCTGCCTATCCTGCTCCGGCACGCAGCAGACCCTCACGACCGACGGCCGCCCGGTCCGCTGCCTGACGTGCGGCGGCAAGGGGCGAATCGGCCTTTGTCCCGGCTGCCCCGCGTGCTCCCATAAAAAACAGTCGCGTGCTTCGGCCGAGCAGACGGGGAGGTTCAAGTTCTCATGAACGATGATGCGAAAGCCCAACTGAGAGAGCAAACATTGCGGCAGTGGCACGCCCTCAAAGACGTCGCACGACGCAACCACCAAGAAGCGTCCAAGGGCAAGATCACCACCGCCGCGTTCTGCATCTGCGGTTGCGCCATGGGAGGCCCGGCCGGGAGTGACGCCTGCAAGATGCTTCAACTGTTCAAGACCTTCATCGAGTGCATTCCTGCCAGTCGCCTCCCCGATGATTGGCAAGAGAGCGTCGACCTACTCAGGAGCATCATGTGACCCGCGACGAACTCGCCGACGAACTGCTGGAGATCCGCAGGTACGTGAGGACGGACGTGGAGTACGTGAGGCAAAAAATCGAACCGTTGTTCGATGTACTGGATCTCTTCGGCAATAGAGATCCGTTCAGACGGATCATGAGCAACCTTCTCGTCGCCTCGCGCTTTATCCAGGTCGACCCCGAAGTCCTCGAAGGCTACCTCTACGCCGCTGCGTTCGAGCTGCGGTGCGGCAAGGGGAATTAATCGCCATGAGCAAGCCCCACCGCCGCCGCAAGACGCCGAATCGTCGCACCGTGGGACACTGCCCGGCTTTCCCCTGGAAGACACGGCACATGAGCAAGCGGGCGGCGTGGGCGAGCATCATCGCAATGATCCTCGGCGGGACGGCGAGGCGCGATCCGACGACCGGGAAGATCCCCAAGTACAACGTCTTCAGGTGCCATCGGTGCGGTCGCTGGCATGTGGGGACGGACAGTTACAAGAACCGGAGGGCGGGATGAGCGAGCCGATTTCTGTGTCATTCGCTGTGAAACAATGCGACCTCGTTCCTTGCCGAAACTGCGGGTCGTTGACCGGCCCTCATCTCTTGGTGAATGAACTGGAGCCCGTAGTTCAGTGCTTCAACTGCGGCGAGCCCGGACCGCGATGCGACACCGAGGAGCAAGCCGTCGAGACCTGGAATCGAAAGCAGGGAGACCCGATGACGACGTTCGACAGCGGTGCTAAGAGGAGCAGCGACGCGGAAGACGTCCGGTACGACCTTATTTCTCCCATCGGCCTCCGCCGGCTCGCGGAGACGTACGCGGAGGGGGCCAAGAAGTACGGGGCCGGAAATTGGCTCAATGGCTTCCCCGCCACCAACCTCGTCAACCACCTGATGCGGCACGTCGACCTGTTTCGGAGCGGCGACGCGAGCGAGGACCACTTAGCCCACGCCGCGTGGGGCCTGTTCACCCTGATGCACTTCAGCGAGACCCGCCCCGACCTCATGGATGTCTCGTTCGAGCGACTGGAGGCGAAGAAGCCATGAAACTATCCCTCATCGTGGCGATGACCAAGGACGGCCTGATCGGGGCCAACGGCGGCCTGCCGTGGGGGCGAATCCCCGAAGACATGCGGCACTTTAAGACGTTGACGATGGGCCAGCCGGTCATCATGGGCCGTAAGACCTGGGAGTCGCTTGGCGGCCGTCACGGCCTTTTAGGTCGCATGAACCTCGTTCTGTCGAAGTCCTTGAAGCAGTCGGAGAACCCGAGCGTGTTCGTGCGACGCGCCCTGTTTCCGGCGATCCGCACCGCAATCCAGTACGGCTATCAACGAGCTTGGGCGATCGGCGGGGCGTCCGTGTTTGGGGAAGCCTCTGATTCATTCTGGTTCGACTCGGCCCATGTCACGCTGATCGACGGCCAGTTCACCGGCGACACCTACTTCCCGTTTCCCATCCTCGATTCGCCGGAATGGGTCGCCTCCGCCCCACCTACCATCCTCGCGCCGGGAGTCGTCTGCCACCATCTGGAGAGGGTTCGCCAACCATGACTCGAAAGCTGTTGCCGAAAGCCCGGCCGTGCGGACCTGGGTCTCTGCTGGGGCGATCCATCGCGACCCTCAACAGTCGGTCCCACCTCGGCTGGTCCGACTGGCGAGCATGGAGGTCTTCATTTCACGGCCGCACCTACGTTTCACCACGATCCGCGATCGAGACCGTACTCACCGATGACGAGGCGATCGAGGCGGCGAAGGGTCTCACCCGGGAAGAGGGGAGGGGATGATGAAAACCGATCGTCGCCCCCGCGGCAAGGTCGGCGAGGACGGGCTTACCGACCGGCAGCGAGAACTCTGGCGATCCATGTTGGAGTTCCAGGCCACCAACGGCCGCCCCGGCTCCGCAGGAGAGTTGGCCGCGCGGTTGGGCGTCTCCAAGGGCGCGATCACCAACCCGATGGAGATCCTGATCCAGAAAGGGCGGGTGGTCAACAAGGGGACCGCCGGCCAGAACCTGCGTAAGTGGGCGATCGATCCTGAGACCGAGGACGCCGAGTACCTGCTGTCCATGGCGGAGTTGAGCATCGTCAACCGCGGCATCCGCCTTTTCTTAGATCGCCACCTCGAGAACGAACCGAGCCCGTCGCCGCTCAAGTCGGGTAGAGCACTCGCTGGGATCGTTGAGGAGTGGATCACCGCAGCGAACGGCGCGGCCCGGGACATCGTCAAGCCGATCACCAAACGTCACGGGATCGACGGACTGACCGATCGGCAGCGTGCGATCCTCCTCATGATCGCTGGTCAAGCCGGACCCGTTCGGGTCGTCGACCTCGAGGACAAAGCGGGCGTCCGCGGCGGCGGCCTAGCCTGGACTCTTGCGAGGCTGGAGATGAAGGGACGCATCGAGCGATGCCGCGTGCTGGGCGCGGTCGCCGTCAAGGCGGTTGAAGGGGCGGCCTGAACTCACGCCGACCAATCGATTGATCACCACCACGAGGCGAAGAGGGGGCGAGAGCATGAGCAGGAGATTCGGGCCGCATCCCGAGAGCGGCGAGGATGTCGAGGAGTCATGGAACGTCCGAATACAGACGCCTGAGATGCGATGGGACGGACGAGGGTTCATGGCCCCATCAGTCTTCGATATACGGGAGAAATTTGGCAGGAACGAACTAAGGTCGATCGAGGAAGCCCGGAGCTTGATCGCCGACCTTCGCAAAGACCCTAAGCTCGTCGGCTGCCTGTTCTGGATTCAGAAGACGACGACCAAGACGAACTGGAACACCGAGATCCACGACGCCGACGGGATGGAGGATTGAACGCCGATGAACGACATCAAGGATCACGACGACATCGCCGGCCGCCTGGAGCGGATCGAGGGGCTGCTGGCGACGCTGGTGGGCAGGCCGACGACGAAGCAGTCCGAAGCTGCGGCATGCGATCCAGCGGAGATCCTTCAGGCGATCCCCAGAGCGATGCGCCGGCTTGATCCAATGGAGCGACGGGTGATCATGGGAAGGTTCGACGGACGCACTTTCCACGAGATCGCCAAAGACCTCGGGGTCACAAAGGAACGAGTCCGGCAAATCGAAGAAAGCGCCAAGCGGTTTTTGCGGGCTGCCTTGATGGCCGACCATAGTGTGGAGGGTTGAACTCTGATGATGACCATCAAGGATCTTGCTGCACGGTGGGGCGTGAGCGAACGCGAGGCGAGGCAGATTGTCAAGGACGGGCAGGTGCCGTTCATCGCCCTGAAGGCGTTCGAGGCCAACATCAATTGGACCTTCGTGAGGTTCCAGCCCGAAGCCGTGGCGTCGTGGGAAGAAAGCCGGGAGCGGCGAGCGACGACGGCTAAGCCGCAATCCGCCGCCTCCCAGCGAATCGTCCTCAGGAAGATGCGGCCGCGGTCATAGGCGTCGTCTCACCAGCACGTCGGCCGCGTCGGCAAGGTGGTCGGACAGGAGGTGTCCATAGGTGGCGGCGATCTGCTGGGGCGACGTGCCCAGCAGTTCCGCCACGGTGGCGACCGGGACCGACGACATGAGCAGGGAACTCGCCGCGGTGTGTCGCCAACGGTAACAGGTCAGCCTGTCAGGGCCTTCGTCGGACAACGGCACGCCGTCGGCGATGGCTTCTCTTCGCCGCCTCGCAGTCGTCACCGACAGATGGCTCGGGGTCCACTGGCCGCCCCGAGGTGAAGGGAACACAAGGACGCCTGAAGCCCCCTCAGCCCGCCTTAGCATCCGATGGAGACGGCGGGGCACGAAGACCCTCCTCGGCCTCCCCGTCTTCCTCGCCGCCTTCCAATCGGCCCGGGTCAAGATCGCCGGCCGCTCGCCGTTCCACTTGATCTCGCCCCAGCGAGCCCGCGTCAACTCGGACGGCCTGGCCCCGGTATGAATCAAGCACCGCTGGAGTTGGGCGAACTTCCGGTGCCCGTTCCGCCACAGCCATCTCAGCCACGCCGCGGCCTCGTCCCGGTTGGCGTACCTGTCGGCGGGGCGCGGGATCGTTGGGAGTGGGACGTCGGCGAACGGCGAAGCCGCGATCAGCTTCGACCTCCCGTCCACCCTCCTCGAAGCCCATCGGAACACGATCTTGAGGATGTTGGCCATCGACCTCCGGTAGCCGGGAGAGGCACCCGACCTCGTCCACGCCGCGATCAACGCCGGCAGATGGTCGGGCTGGACCTCCAACGGCGACATCGACCCGAAGCGGACGCCTCCGACCATCGCCGCGCAAGCCCGCCTGGCCACCGAGCACGTGTTCTCGTGCGCCCTCCGATCCCGCTGCCCCACCTCGATCCTCGCCTCGTCCCAAACCAAGTACGCCTCGCAGAGCGAATCGACCGTCGACGTCGTCTCCACGGACGGCCCATCAGATATCTCGGCGTGCCACGCCCACGCCGCGTGCTCGTCCTTCCGCCCAATGCTGGACGGCGCGATGATCCTCCGCCCACCCACCGTCGCCGCCCATCGATCCCTCGCAGCCCACCACCACGGCTTGCTCGGCCTCGGCATCCTGACCTCCTGGATTCGGCATGAATCGTGTCGCCCCCGACACTATACGTATGCTAGAATCCAGGGGAAAGGCCCAAAGTTGAACTACACGGTCAACATTTTTGGCGAGACAGCGTCATGGTGGATAATGCGCAAGTCGTTCACTGGCAAGGCGTAGCGTATTAAGTCGCGACGCCTACTTTGACGAGCGTCGACGCCGGATCGCGGATTTTCTCCTGTCCATGCGCCCAGTTTAGTGACACGAATAGTGTCGGCGCATGAAAAAACCCCGGCCGAAGCCGGGGGAGGGGTATGATAGGAAGCAGGACGCGGGGAGGCGTTCAAATCATGCTAGATGCATTCCGGAACGACGGTCCCATGAAAGACGTGGGACGCTTCGCAGGGCAGGGCGGGTGGCTCGGAAGCTTCAATGACGACGACGCGCCGTGCCTCCGTCGCGGCCCCCAGGTCATCTCGCCGGTCTTCGACGTGTCCGGCGGCTTCGTCTGGCTGTACACGAACACCGAAACGGGCGAGACGCGACTAGGGGAGAACCTCTTCGATGCCGTTTGCGCCGCGAACGCCGATCCGGCCGCCATCAGGTATGTCGTCGCAACTCCGGTGGACTGAGGCGGGAGGTCTAGATAGAATCCAGGTCAACGCCTGTCATGACCGGCAGTCAGAACGGGTTGACCACGGAAGCCTTCGGCGACCTCCTGGCAGGGGTCGCCTTTTCTTTTCACAGCCTTCCTACCATCATCGCCGCTCCGTTGCTCCGACGCCCGCCGCCACCACCGGGCGTGTAGGTGCTCTGATTCGTCACATCCGCCCCCGCGATCGAATCGCCCATCAGGGTGCCGTCCTCGACGGTCACGATCGCGCCGGGGTCGACGTCCCCCATCTGGATAACGGCAGAACCCGTAACGGGGTCGTCCAGAGTCCAGGTCAGGGTCGTCGTGCCGCTGCCCGTGGGGGTCGGCGAGATGCCCACGATGACGCCGTCGACCTTGAGCTGGACGACACCGCCTTCCCACGTGACGGCTTCCGGGAAGGTGATGACGAGGTGCACGCCGTCGGAGACGACGATGAGGGTCGTGGTCGGGGTGTTGTTGGCGAGCTGATAGTCCTTGATGCCCTGGACGATTACCGATTGGTTGTGCTGGTCAGCGGAATCCAGAAGCGGATTGACCGAGTTCGGCTGACCCTGCCGGCGGAGAAAGAGCGTGTTGTTCGTGCCGCCATCGCTTCCGTCACCGGGCCCGGGCTCCTGATTCGGCGTCCACAGTTTGCCCCAATTCCAATAGACCCTGTAGTTGGGCGAGAATTGGGTCGGCCGGTCGTAGCAGAACAGCGCCGCCGCGGCGACATGCCCCCGCTTGCGGAAAACCTCGAACTGGCTCCGCTGCACGTAGCGGTACACCGGGTTCTGCATGATGTCGAGGGTCCGCGCCGCGACCGACATGCACTCCGCTACCTGGCCGTCGCCCGCCGGCACCGCCTTCAAGGGGCCCGTGTCGCCGTCGCCGCCCTCATAACAGCAGTGCAGCGGCCGGTGCCCCGTCCTCGTCTCGATAGCGTCGCAGGCGGCGATGGCGGAAGCGTAGGTGGGACCGAGGGCCGGACCGTACGTCGTGTCGTGCTGGGTCAGGTCGGCCGCCTGGCCGTCGGAACACGCTTTCCAGGTGTCGTAGTAGGCCGAATCCTCGGACGTGATCGTGTAGGGCGCATCGGCGATCACGTCGGGGTGGGGAATGTCGTAGCCGAGCCCTTGCAGAAGGCCCAACTGAGTATCGATCGCCCCAAGGCTCCCCACCTGCCACTCGAAGGTCAACAGGACGTCCGCCGATCTCCCTGTCTCCCCCCAGCAGGCTTTGGCCACCTCGCCGATTCGGCCCGACCGCATCCAGTGGTATCCCCAGCCGTCTCCGAGGCCCGTCGCCCAAGAGCCGCCGTGGGCCGTGATGGGGAGGTAGCTGATCGACCAATTCCAAAGCTCGTTGCCGAGTGCTACGTGGAGCTTCTTTCCCTCCGGCAAGATGTCGCGGTAGATTTTGCAGACCTCGTAGACGAGCGCGTCGGAGGCTGAGTAGGGAAAATTAATCCAGGCATCGGCCCCGCTCTCCGCACAGATGTGCGCGTTGAAGTCGGGAGGGTGGCGACTCCACGGCACACAGGCTTCGTGATCCTGATAGGGCTTGACGGCCTTGGCGGCATCAAACGTCTGAGTCGTCGCCACCGCCAGCGGCGTGTGGATGTCGCCAAAGCTGATGTTGGCCGAGGCTCGCCACAGGAGGCTCGCCGCCCCCGTAACCTGCATCTCCGGCCCGTCGACGTACATCAGGTTGGAGTAGTAGGTCGTCGTGCCGTCGGTGACGAGTGGGCCGGAGGCTGTGAACGTGCCGGCGGTCCCGGTGGTCTGGTCGGGCTCGTCAGCGGCGCGACCGAAGACCGTGACGACCCCCGTCCCCGAATTGACCGTGTGGACCTGCATGACCTCGCCATTCACGGTGACGAAGCCGCCGGGCTTGATCCAGGTCCAATCGCCGGCCGTGATGGTCAGCGTGGACGAGTTGCCCGCGAGGTCCGCAGCCAGCGTGAACGACTCCCTCGCCGTGACGTTCGTGTCGGGGTCGGACCACGTACCACGCCCCGAGAGGAAGAGCCCATTGCGGACGGGCTGCTCGGAGGCCGCCTCGTCGAGAAATAGCTCGCCGTGGTGGTAGGCCCGGCCGATGGAGGAAGAATTCATCACGTACTGCGATTCGTCCGTGATCGCCAGCCGCCAGCCGACCGAAAAATCTCCGGCGGAGTGGGAGTCTGCGGTGGTTCCGAGCTGAGCCCTCGCCACCGTGTAGACGTTCCCTTCAGGGGCCGGAATCCCGATGACTCGGACCAGTTCGTCATCGAGGAAGAGGATCTGCCCATAGGGGATGCGAGAGTCGGGCTCCGATGTCGTCCTGTTGATCGTCAGCGACGTCGCGATCGCATCACACCCTCCCACCAGCGTCGCCGTGTACGTCTCGAACTGGGGGAGCTTGTGGCTGTAGTAGAAATACCGGCCCGTCGAATCGAACGGCTCGATCCTGCCGAACACTAGTTTCTTGTGATGGGCGGGGTGGTAGTTCCACTTCTGCTCGCTGGCCAGGACGATGTCCTCGGGCTCCGAGAAGCCGTCGACCATTGCCTCGTGCGTCTCCATCCAGCGGATGACGCCGCAGCCCGGGGTTACGAAGTGCTCCCGGAAAAACGAGTCGAGTTCAAAGGGGTCCTCGGGCCCGAACGTGACGGGGCCTGGGGTTTCCGGTGGGGTCCAGTTGCCAGGCCCGTAGAGGCGGAGATTCTTGTAGCGATGGGTTACATCGTGGTCCGACTTGACCCGCAGGCCGAAGTTGTTGTCCGTCGGGGTGACGAGGCAGGAAGCGCCTGATGAATGACTCGCCGCCGTGGTGCCGCCGTATCCGCGCGTGCAGCCCGTGAAGGAGTGCGAGCCTGAATCGTACCCCCCGGCCTTGACGACTTCCGTCCCGATCGTCAGGAGGATCGCCTTCGGGGCATCGGGTATCCCCCACCAGTTGGGCGACGGGTCGGCGTTGACGGGGATGGTGGCCGTCGAGCCATCGACGCCGGACGCCAGGGTGAGATTCCAGACGCTCTTCTGGACGTCGTAGACCCTCACGCGACGCTCGCCGGTCTCCGGAACGGTCACGTTCGCGTAGGCTTCAACCTCGGTCACGAAGTTGCCGCTGGCGAAGGTGACGAGATTCATGTCGGTGAACGGCGTGCTGTGATCGTAGTCGTCCCAGACCAACGCCCAGAGGCCCCAGTAGGGGCTTGGATCGTACCCGAACCCATCCTGATAGTTTGTTGCACTGTGGGAGAAGACGATGCTGTTCTGGCCGCCAGGGAACGGGGCTTTCAACGTCCCGTCCGGCCACATATCGCCGCCGTACTCCTGCCACTTGACGGGGTTGGCGACCCAGTAGCCCCAATTCCAGATGCTGGCCCCGCCCGTGGTGGACTGGAAGCCGAGCTTCATGAGGCCGTCGGAGGGGTCCGCAGAGAATCGCCCAGTGCAATTCTCCACAGCGAAATCGACCATCGCCTCCACGTCACCGGATGCGGACTTGACCCAGCCCTTGGGCGCGGAGATTGTGACGACGTCGGAAGGATCGAGAGGCCCAACACCATCTGGCAGCAACCAGAAGAACGCCCCGTAATCGCCGTAGTGGCAGACGTGATCGGTGCCAGGGGCGGCAAGGGAGATCGGCGAGTTTCCGTTGATCTTGATCGTCGGCTGGGGCGTCATCGCCGCGATCTGGCCGGAGGTGAAGGCCGACTCGGAGCCGTTGGGATCGGAGACGCAAACCGTGATCGTGTCGCCGGACGAACCAATGTACGCACGGCGGACGGCGGGCCGCTGAACGACCAACGTCTCAGCGTACCTGACCGTCCCCGAGTCCTTGGCGACCGTGAAACTGTGGGCGGAATCGCCGGTTTGAGAGATGCTCGGATGGCCGTCCGCGACATCGGTTCCAATCGTCCCCGTGAAGGGATAGAACCACTTGTTCGTGGCCGTAACCGCCGCAACCGTCCCCGCCGGATCGTGTTGAAACGCCTCGATCTCGGCATCGCTTAGAGCCTTGTCAACAAGGAACAAGGACTCCATCGTGACCTTGGTGGTCGTGGTGCTGCCTTGAGTGCCGACCTTCCAATTGCCAGTTAACTTCAGGGTTCCGGTTAGGTCGTCCCAGGCGTCATCCCTGACCCTCAGGTCGTTGACCTGGAAGAAGCAGCGGGAGGGGTTGGACCCCGAGAAACTCAGGGTCATATGCAGCGGCGTCCCCAGCGCGAACCCGTCGGCCAACACCTGCTGTCCGCCGTGGCCTGCGTTGTCCGTCATCGTGCCGTAGAGCTTCAAGGTGGGATGGCTAAGATCATTAGCAGCCCAGCCGTAGAAGCCGTTGCCGTCCTGGAGGCTCTGCTGGGCCCAGTTCCCGCCGAGGGTCGTCGTGAAGTCGTCGACGCGCTCGATC
>Ga0153956_1000296_pt1 | contig 60083 bp, 46 predicted proteins | sample TSFL040MetaG_FD_104704 | JGI IMG/M metagenome (GOLD analysis project Ga0153956, IMG submission 104704) | Attine ant fungus gardens microbial communities from Florida, USA - TSFL040 MetaG | ecosystem: Host-associated > Fungi > Mycelium > Unclassified | place: USA: Florida, Wekiwa Springs...
AAGTGTACTCGCGCAAAAAACAATGGGACTCGGCGCTGGAACTGTGCAGCGCGCTGGTGCTCAATCAAAACACGGCGGCCGCGGGCTATCACCTGACCGGCATGGTCAGGGCGCGCATGCAGGAATTCCCGGCCGCGATCGAGTCCTTCAAAAAAGCGCTGGAAAAAGAGCCCCGCGCCATCGAGCCGCTGCAAATGCTGACCAACGCGTACATGATCGGCAAGCAGCCCGACCAGGCCATCGCCTATCTGGAAAAACATCTGAAGAGTTATCCGGATCAGGCGCATGCGCAGGAAATGCTCGGCGCGCTTTACGTCAGCACCGGCAAATTCCCGGCGGCGGAAAAAATGCTGAGCGAACTCGTGCAGAAACAACCGAAGCGTGTTTCCGCGTATCGCGAGCTGGCCGGCCTGTACATGGTGAAGAAAACGCCGGAGCAAGCCGAGGCGGTGTTCAAGCGCGGCCTCGAACTGAATCCGGAAAACAACGATTTCATGTTGCTGCTCGCGCAGTTTTACCAGGCCACCAGCAAGGAACAGTCGGCACTGGACATGTACAACCGCCTGAATGAACGCCTGCCGCAATCCGCCACGATCAAAAACAATCTGGCGGTGCTGCTCATCGATAAATTCCCCACGGAAGATAACCTGCGCCGCGCGCAATCGCTGACCACCGATTTCAGCAACAGCGATAATCCGATCTTCCTGGACACCGCCGGCTGGCTGCAATATCGCCTGCAAAATTATCCGCAGGCGGTGGCTTTGCTGGAAAACGCGGTTCGCAAAAGCAACGGCCTGCCAGAGCTGCGTTATCACCTGGGCATGGCCTACCTGAAGTCCAACAAATCCGATAAGGCGAAGGAAGAACTCGGCAAGGCGCTGGCGGGCAGCGCGCGCTTCAACGGCCGCGAAGAAGCCGAGCAAACGCTGGGCAAGCTGTAAAGAACTCCATGCGCCCGGATACGGCAGCGCCGTGCCCGGGCCCGTTTTTCCCCTTCTCCCCTCGCCTCCATTCTTCAATCAAAACCCGAAAAACGTACCGAAATTCGAGCCAAACCATACACGCTTCGAGATCCCGTATTTCGCGTTTTCCGCGCCCTCATTAAATTTGTATACATCGGTTGCATTGTAAACTTCGTTCTAGTAAAACAGTCGTCACCGCTCCGGAATACAGCCCCATCGAATCGGATCCGGACGGTGCGGAAGCGATAAAAACCAAGCATGGGAAGTTCAAGCCAAACCCGGTGTGAGCCGGGGACGGAAAGCCACGAGTCTTGCGCCGGACCTACAACCAATAAAAAACCGGCGTTACGCAAGATGGTCGAGCCGCCGCCCTTTTCGAGTCATCGAGAGGAAACAGACATGAGTAACCTGAAAAATCTGTTGGCAGCAGCATCGCTATTGATCGCCGCCGGCACCGTCCACGCTACGATCGTGGATGTCACCGGCACAATCGCTGGCGCGGGCACGCCGGTCACCGGCAGCATCGACATCGACCAGGACGTCGCCAACCCGAACGGCACCCTCGCCTTCTTCTTCGGCGCCACGATCAACGCCGGTGGCAACACCTGGACCGCCACCAACCTGTTCACCCCGGCCAGCCCCGACGACGGCCGCCTGAGCGATGTGAACGCGATTCCGCCGAGCGCGCTGGAGCCCAGCGGAGCCGGTTTCCGCGTGACCTACGAATGGGGCGACCAGAGCGCGAACTCCAACGCGGCCAGCACCTTCACCGGCACGGGCGGCTCCGCCTGGGATTGGGCGCAGCTGATCGTCGAGGTGGACGGCACCTTCGCGCCGACCTCGATCGTGCTGAACACCCGGGAATACTCCTCGGCCGAAGCCTATGACGAAACCACCTACAACCTCGAAATGGTACCGGTACCGGCCGCCGCCTGGTTGTTCGGTTCCGGCCTGGTCGGCCTGGCTGGCGCAGCACGCCGTCGCCGCGCCGCATGACCGATAACAAAGAGTCGATCGCACAGACAGGGTCGATAACCAAGGTAAGCAACAACGAATAATAAAAACGATGGCAGGAAGCCACGGAGGGCGCGGATCGATCCGCGCCCTTTATAAAAAACCGCCAACTTCGTGATCGCGTTTTCCGGCAGCCCGCGAACCCTGTTCGCCGGCACCCGACAGCAGTCCTCGCCGTATCAGGTGTCCGCCCGGAATCACGTTTGCCGCCATCGGCAGCCGTACCGTCGTAGCTGTAGTCGTAGCCGTCTGAAGCCGTAACTCTCTAGCTGTACCGCACACAGTGCCAGCTCCGTCTGGATTGCGTTGACAACTCGAATTGAAAAGGACTTCGAAAATGCGTTGCAGCCTTCGCGAACCGAGCGCATTCAAGGACCGGTACCGCACAACGCGCTATAGCCGCCAGTGGTCATGTGTCCTGTCGAGCTCAACGCCCGCTGTTCTTTTTCTCCCAACGCAGAGGGTCCCACAATGAAGCGCTTTCAGGACAACGATTCCACTCAGGCAGTAGCGGCCGGTGCAGCATCGGCCAGCGGTCTCCAGCGGCGCCAGTTTCTCAGTGGCGCGGCCAAGGTAGCCGCCGTCGGCGCCGCCTCGGGCTGGCTCCCGGTTTTCCGCATCGGCCCCAACGACGCGCGCGCCAGCTGCGCGGCGCCGAGCGGATTTCCGTCCGGCATTTCCCTGTATCAGCAGGCTTTTGAAAACTGGTCCCGCGAAATTTCCGTCGACAACGTCTGGACCTGCGCGCCGGCCACGCCGGCGGACGTGGTCACGGTGGTCAACTGGGCAAAAAACAACGGCTACAAGGCGCGCCCGCGCGGCCATATGCACAACTGGTCGCCGCTCACCATTGCGCCGGGCAGCGGCACCTGCGGCGGCAATGTGATCCTGGTCGACACGACCCAATACCTGACCGGGGTTTCGATCAATACCTCGTCGACGCCGAAAAAAGTCACCGCGCAGACCGGCGTCAGCATGGAGGACCTGCTCACCGCGCTCGAAGGCGCGGGCCTCGGCCTCACCGCCACGCCGGCGCCGGGCGACCTGACCCTGGGCGGCGTGCTCGCCATCGACGGCCACGGCACCGCCGTCCCGGCCAACGGCGAAACCCCGGTCTCCGGCAAAACCTACGGCTCGGTCAGCAACCTGATTCTGTCCGTCACCGCCGTGGTCTGGGACTCCGCCACCAGCCAATACGCGCTGCGCACTTTCCAACGCTCCGATGCCGCCTGCGCCGCGCTGCTGGCCCACGTCGGCCGCGCCTTCATCACCGAAGTCACGCTGCAGGTCGGCGCCAACCAGCGCCTGCGCTGCCAGAGTTGGTTCAACGTGCCGGTTTCGGAGTTGTTCGCGACCCAGGGCTCATCCGGCCGCACCTTCGCCAGCTACGTTTACGACACCGGCCGCGTCGAAGCCATCTGGTATCCGTTCACCGACAAGCCCTGGCTCAAGGTCTGGAGCGTTGCGCCGAACAAACCGCTGTTTTCCAGGCAGGTCAACTCGCCCTACAACTACCCGTTCTCGGACAACCTGCCGCAGAGCTTCTTCGATCTCGCCGCGCAGATCGTCGGCGGCAACGGCGCGCTGACGCCGTCCTTCGGCGACCTGCAATACAACATCACCGCCGCTGGCCTCGTGACCACGTTCTCCTACGACATCTGGGGCTGGTCGAAGAACCTGCTGCTGTACATCAAGCCGACCACCGAGCGCGTCACCGCCAACGGTTACGCGGTGCTGGTCAACCGCTCGAATATCCAGCGCGCGATCAACGAGTTCTTCGTTTACTTCCAGGCCAAGGTCGCGGCCTATCAGGCCCTGGGCCAATACCCGATGAACGGCCCGGTGGAAATCCGCGTCACCGGCCTCGATCAAACGAGCGAGGTGGTCGGCGTCAGCGGCGCGGTGTCGCCGCAACTGTCGGCGCTGCGGCCGCGGCCGGATCATCCGGAATGGGACGTGGCGGTATGGTTCGACATCCTCACGATCCCGGGTACCCCCGACTCCAACCAGTTCTACCGCGAAGTCGAGCAGTGGATGATCTCGAACTACTCGGGCTCCTACGCGACGCTGCGGCCGGAATGGTCGAAGGGCTGGGCCTACACCAACTCGGCGGCCTGGGCGGATTCGACCATGATCGGCACCACCGTGCCCGATCTGTATCGCGCCGGCCAGCCGTCCGGCGACAACTGGGACACGGCGCACACGACGCTCAACACGCTGGACCCGTATCAGGTGTACAGCTCGCCGCTGCTGACGGCCCTGTTGCCCTGATTGAAAACCGTGCCCTGATTTGAAAATGGCCGTCTCGATGTGAAAGCTGTTGCCTTGCTGTAAAACAAGCCCCGTGACGCGGTCGGGGCGAAGAAAAACGAAGGAAACGCGCGGGCGTGGATCCCAATCCCGCCCGCGCAACCGGAGGACGGATCATGACGATCCAGCAAAACATAAAAATAATAAAACCGCTGCGGGCCCAGCCCACAGACTCCGCGCCGATTCCGACGGCCGGATTTTCCCCCGTTGTCGACCGGTGCAAGCACGCCTGCGGTCGGCGACGCCCTCGCCCCATAGCTGGCGGTCTCCGTTCAGGCCGCCCGCGACCTGGCGCCATGATTTCTCTACCAGGATGAGACGTAAAAACGCAGTCGGTTCGCCGTACCAGCGATAAAAACGCCGGCCTGAAAGGGCCGCATCAAAGGGGACTTGATCATGAACATTGGCAAGAAATCACTGAAGACTTTATTGGCAACATCCGCGCTGCTGCTGACCGCGGGCGCCGTTTACGCGCAGCCGGTCAACATGCACGGTAACTTCACCATGACCACGCATCTGCCCGGGCTCACGATTCCCTGGACCTGCCCGTGCTGGACATTCCCACCTCCGCCGCCGTGCTGCTGGCCGATCGATACCTCAAGCTTCATTACCGTCGATCAGGACTACAGCACGCCCAGCCCCAGCCTCGCCTATCTGTTCGGCGTGCAGATTGTGCTGCCGAGCGGCGGATTCAGCGCCAGCGACGGCACCCGCAGCGTGACCTTCGGCACCTTGACCCAGGGCTCCTGGACCACGTCGCTGCACAGCGAGGACGACAACTTCCCGGCCCCGGACGGCATCGATGCCATCGCGCCGTCGAGCCTGGAGGGCGATCTGAGCACCGGCTTTACCGTGACCTACGACTGGGGCGATGCCAGCTGCGCCACCACCGACACCGCCGGCAGCTACAGCGGCAGCTACAGCGGCAGCTTCAGCAATGCCGACTGGGATTCGGCGCAGCTGATCGTCGTGATAGACAACACCTTCGCGCCGCAGTCGATCACGCTGAAAGCGCGGGAGTGCATCAGCGGCGGCTACGTGGAATCGGTGTACACGCTGGCGCCGTGATTCCGGTTTGCGGGCGCCGCGGTTGTTATCGGCGCCCGGATTGGCCGGCTGGAACTCCGGGCGAGGGACCGCCCCCGACGTGCCGGCAAGACGTTGGTAAGGAAACATAAACCGGCGAGAGCCGCGGGCGGCAGCGAGCCACCCGCCCCGCCATCAAAGAGGATTTGAACATGAAAACGTTAAAACCCCTGAAAGCGCTGTTGGCCACTTCCGCCCTGATACTGACCGCCGGCGCCGTGTATGCGCAGCCGGTGCATTTCTCGGGCACCTTCTCCACCACGACTTACGACAGCGGCACCCACGCGTGGAGCTGTTCTCCCACGGGTAGTAGTCCTTCGATCGCCACGGACAGCATCGTGACGGTGGACCAGGACTACAGCACGCCCAGCGACAGCCTCTCGTATCTGTTCGGCGTGCAGATCGTGCTGCCCTCGGGCGGTTACAGCTGCAGCGACGGCACCAACTCCACCGTGCTGGGTACCACTGCGCAAGGCAGCTGGACCACCGATCTGCACAGCGTGGATGAAAACTTCACGAATGGTATCGACGCCATCGCGCCGACCAGCGTGGTGGGCGATCTGAGCACCGGCTTTACCGTGACCTATGACTGGGGCGATGCCACCTGCACCACCACGGACACCGCCGGTGATTTCGCCGGCAGCCACAGCGGCACGGTCTCCAACCCGGACTGGGATTGGGCGCAACTGATTGTTGTCATCGATGAGACCTTCGCTCCGCAAACGGTCACGTTGAAAACGCGCGAGTGCCTGAGCGGGTATGCCGACACGGTTTACGTGTTGACCCCGCTGCCCTGATGGCCATGCCGCGGGCCGCACCGATATTGCGCGGCCCGCGGCAAGTCCAGGGGAGCGCTGTCAGTAACGAGGCATGAAGTAACGGGTACCGAAGGATAAAGGTTTTGAAACGGGTCGTCGGTCAGAATGACCGCCGGAGCAGCGGCCGAAAGGCCGGGTAATAAAGAGCAAGGGATTGCCCCCGCCCTGGCGGGGGTGTTGTGAAAAATAACAGGGACCGAGAGAAACCTGACGCAACGAGGACGGCCGCGAGCCTCCCGCCCCGCGTCTCAAAGAGGATTTGGATCATGAAAACGATTAAACCCCTGAAAGCGCTGTTCGCCACCACCGCCCTGCTGCTGACGGCCGGCGCCGTCTACGCCCAGCCGGCCACGGTGTCGGGCACCTTCGCAATGACCACTCATAACGGCACAACCGCCACGGCCTGGACCTGCGGCTCCAACAGCATCGATCCGAGCAGCTTTATCTCGGTCGATCAGAACTACACGGATCCCAGCCTGTCCCTCGCCTATCTGTTTGGCGTGCAGATCCAGCTGCCCGCCGGCCCCATCAGCTGCAGCGATGGCTCCCACAGCGAAGTGCTGGGCAACGCCACCCAGGGTGGAAGCTGGCTCACCTCGCTCTATAGCGTCGATGACAAATTTCCGGGCGGCATCGAGGCCATTGCCCCGGTCAGCATGGATGGCGACCTGACCAACGGCTTTACCGTGACCTACCGCTGGGGCGACTCCAGCTGCGGCACCGCCGATGCCGCGGGCCCCTACTTCGGCAGCCACAGCGGCACGGTTTCCAATCCGAGCTGGGATTGGGCGCAGCTGGTGGTTGTCGTCGACGCCGCCTTCGTGCCGCAGTCGATTTCCCTGACCACGCGCGAGTGCCTGGGCTCGGGAGTCTATGCCGATACGGTGTATACGCTGACCAGTCCCTGAGGGGCGAGGTATCACCCGGGGCGCACCGCTCCGGGTTTTTCAGGAGTAAAGCGCTAAACCGTTCAGCAGGTTGCAGTTCGCGGGAATCACGAACAGGGAAATACAAGGGATGTTTACGCACACGGCTTTATGCCACGGGTGGAAAGCGAAACGAAGCGAGGTACGCGGATCAGCGCCGCGCACGCTCCGTTGCGCCCAGGGATGCCGCGCAATCGTGAACGCGCGCCAATCCCCGCGGGCGCTGCTCGCGCTGTCCGCGTCGCTGCTGACGGCCGGCGCCGTGTACGCGCAGCCGGTGAATGTGCAGGGCACCTTCACCATGACCACCTACGACAGCGCGGCCCATGCCTGGACCTGCGGCACAGCCAGCGGCCCCTATCCGGTCGATCCCACCAGCTACATCGCCATCGACCGCGGCCCGGCGACGTCCCTGGCCTATCTGTTCGGCGTGCAGATCGTGTTGCCGCGCCGCGGCTACACCTGCTCCGACGGCACCAACAGCGTCGCGCTGGGCACCGCGACCCAGGGCTACTGGGTCACCGCGATGCACAGCGAGGACGACAACTATCCCCCGCCGGGCATCGACGCCATTTCGCCCTCCAGCCTGAACGGCGACCTGACCAATGGCTTCACCGCCAGCTACGAATGGGGCGAGCCCGGCTGCGCCAGGCCCAATACCGCCAGCCGCCACGGCGGCAGCTTCAACCGCGCCGGTGGCGATTACGGCAATCCGGACTGGGACTGGGCGCAGATGACCGTGGCGGTCGACAACACCTTCGCGCCGCGGGCAATCACCTTGAAAACACGCGAATGCCTGGGCGGCAACCGCTACGAGGAGACGGTTTACACACTGACACCGTACCCGTGACGGCACGGGAGGAATTGCGCGCGACGGCGACGCCGCCGCGCGGCCCTTTACTGCGGGGCGTTTGGCCGGTTCGCAGCCCAGCTGCCGGATCGGCCCCATACCCCGGGTAAGTCGTGAGCAAGGGATTGGCTCCGAGCGGTAACCACAATAAGGACGCGAGAAACCGGCGCGAGTCGAGGACGGCAGCGAGCCATCCCGCAAACGCCACCAAAACTCATAAAAGGAACAAAAATGAAAACGCTGAAACCCTTGAAAGTACTGTTCGCCACCTCCGCCCTGCTGCTGACCGCGGGCAGCGTCTTCGCCCAGCCGGCCACCGTGTCGGGCACGTTCGCCATGACCACCTACTCCGGTACCTCGGCAACGGCCTGGACCTGCAGCACCAACAGCATCGGCACCGACAGCTTCTTCACCGTTGACCAGAACGCCGGCGATCCCTTGGATCCCGTGACGACCCCCCCGAGCCCCTCGCTCGCCTATCTGTTCGGCGCGCAGATCTACCTGCACTCCGGCGCCAGCTGCTCCGACGGCACCCACACCGAAGTCCTGGGCTCCGGCGGCTGGGCCACGTCGCTATACAGTGAAGACGAGAACTTCCCGGCCAGCGACGGCGGCATTGCAGCCATCGCTCCGTCCAACATGGAAGGCGACCTGAGCACCGGCTTCACCGTGACCTACGAGTGGGGCGATGCCGGCTGCACCACCACCGACACGGCCGGTACCTGGTCGGGCACCCACAGCGGCACGATTTCCAACCCGGACTGGGATTCCGCGAAACTGGTCGTGGTGGTCGACAACACCTTCGCTCCGCAGTCCATCGTGCTGACCACGCGCGAGTGCCTCGGTGGCGGCGACCATGCCGACACCGTCTACACCCTGACCCACCCCTGATATCAGGACGCAGTACCGGGGCGCAACGCGCCCCGGGTAATCGAGCAAGGATTGCCCGAAGCGGTATCCAACGGAGTGGCGATAACGATAAAAACCGGCGCGAGACAAGGACAGCCAGGAGCCATTCCATAAGCCCCTAAACCCCATTAAAGGAATAAGCCGATGAAAATGAAATCCATGAAAGCCCTGTTCGCCGCCTCCGCCCTGCTGCTGACCGCGGGCAGCGTCTTCGCCCAGCCGACCCACGTGTCGGGCACCTTCGCCATGACCACCTACACCGGCTCTCCGGCAACGACCACGGCCTGGACCTGCAGCACCAACAGCATCGGCACCGACAGCTTCTTCACCGTCGATTGGGACTATCTCAGCCCCAGCCTTTCGCTCCTATATCTGTTCAATGTGCGGATCGACCTGCCCGCCGGTATAAGCTGCTCCGACGGCACCCATACCGAAACACTGGGCTCCGGTGCCTGGGTCACAGCGCTGCACAGCGAAGACGACATTTTCCCGGCCAGCGACGGCGGCATCGATGCCATCGCTCCGTTCAGCCTGACCGCCGACCCATCCTTCAATTTGACCATCATGTACGAGTGGGGCGACGCCAGCTGCACCGACACCGACACGGCCGGTTACTGGTCGGGCAGCCACAGCGGTACGGTTTCCAACCCGAACTGGGATTACGCGAGAGCGGTCGTAGTGACCGATGCCTCCATCAAGCCGGTGTCCATCCTGTTCACAACGCGCGAGTGCCTGGGCAGCGGCAACTATGCCGATACCGTTTACACCCTGACGCCCCTGTGACTGCACGCGCAGGCTCAGGTAATACCGGTGCGGCCATCAGGCCGCGCCACTGTGACAACGCAAATCGTCATGACGCAGACAAACCAATAATGGTGCAAAAGGAATACGCAACACGGTGACCACGGAGGACACAGCCATGCCCCCGGAAAAATTGCAGGCAGGCCTGATCGCCCTGCTGTTTTGCGCAAGCCCGGCCTGCGCGCGACCCGCCGCCTTCATAACCTTCCAGCCGCTGCACAGCGAAGACGATAAGTTTCCCGCGCTGGCATCGATGCGATTGCACCCTCCGCGCTCACCGGGGATTTCGTCTACGGATTCACCGTCACTGACACCGGGGCAACGACGGCAGCATCGATTCGAATGCCCTCCGGAATTTTTCCGGCAGTTACAGCGGCGCCGGCAACAATCCCAACTCGGATTGGGCGCAATGGATCGCCGTGGTCGATCCGGCTTTCGCGCCGCAATCGATCGCGCTGAAAACCCTCGAAATCTCCAGCACTGCGCCGCTGAATTATCTGGAAACGATTTATACGCCGGCGCCGTGACGCGAGCGACAGTCTGTTCCGGAACACCGGCGCAAAGGGGATGCGGCGCCGATGAGACCGTGCTGTACCCGCCTCCCTAATCGTTGAACTTCGATCACCGCAGTCCAGCCGTTTCGCCGTAGATGTTGCCTTTAGTGACAGCAGATCGCCCGGCCCGTCCATCGCGGCGATCACTTTCAGACACCGCAGCGGCCGCATAAACACAGGCCGGTGCTTCCACAGAGGAAAACAATCATGCGCGCCATAAAATTTCTGTTAGGAACATTGTTGCTGGCGATGGCCAATTTCACGCTGGCCATGACCTTCGTCGGCAGCGACGAGGATGGCAACGAAGTGAGCGTCGACGTCCTTGCATACGACATCACCGGTGGACCTCTTCCTGGATTGGGATACGGCTGTTTCAGCACGATAATCGTCAGCTACGCCTCAGCGCCCGTCACATTCAACGGACATACCTACAGCAGCGTCAGCGGCCACAACCCCAGCTGGCAGAAGCATTTTTTTCCATGCGTGCTGCCGGACGAGGAGACCGGCGATGTGGAGACAGGTTTCGTGGACACGTATATCTGGGGCGCCACACTGGGCGCCACGGGCAGCTGGGATGTACCGTCATGCGACGGTTCCCCCGACGCCAACAATGGAGCCGACATTTATACCGGAGCCTACAACGGCACCAACAATCCGCTCTGGGACTGCGGAAAACTGGTCATTTATACAAGCCCCAGCTACGACATCACCGCAGTGCTGAGCTTTCGAGAAATCATCTCGTCAAGCCCGACGCCCACGGTTGAAAACCGCGTTTATCACCTCGTTCCCCAGTGAATTTGCCAGCGGGCCCTTCTGGTCGTTACCACCTGATCCCGATGACTGGAAAGCCATGCGCTCAGCGTGATCGACCGGAAGATCTCAGGTTCGAAACGCAATGATTTTTGGCGATGGGGAAATACCGATAACACAGCAACGAGGCGAGCCTCTCCCATCGGGCCGTTGTTCGCCGCGTTCCCATTGCGAGGATCGCAACATGAAAATCCCATCCACAATAAAAAGCTTCTGCGCCGTATCCGTCCTGGCACTGGCGGCCAATGCCGTGCATGCCCAGCCCGTCGCGGTCTCTGGCGTTTTTTCCGCGCTGCCGCCCTGGAGCTGCTCCGGCACCGCCACCGGTACCATCAATATCGATCAGGATTTCGTTACCCCGAGCCCGTCCCTCGGCTATTTGTTCAACGTAACCATCAATACACCCGCGGCAGGCTTCAGCTGCACCAACGGCGTCACGACGCGCGTATTCGGCAATGGCACCTGGACCACAACCCTGCACAGCGAAGATGCGAACTTCCCTGCCCCCGCCGGCATCGACGCTATCGCTCCGTTCGATATTCAAGCGCTCGGTTCCGGCTACATAGTCTCGTACGCGTGGGGTTCGCAGAGCGCGGATTCCAACGCCGCGGCCTCTTCATTCACCGGCACCTACAGCGGCGACACCAATAATCCGCGCTGGGATTCGGCCGCGTTATATGTCGGTCCGACCTCCGTGCTCATCGTCAAGGAACACGGTTCCTGTGCCGAGATGACGCTGGTCTACACCCTGCAATGAAATAAACCCGGCCGCACTGGCGGGCGGCAGGTGGCTACGGGCGTCACGCTGGATATCGACACCCTCGCGCTGAGTTCTGTCGATAGCGCGGCCGTGAATACGGACCGAGCCGTTTTACGGAAACCACGTACACGCTGGCGTCACGGCTCCAGCCAGGCTTTCTGCGCTTCCCCCGGCCCGCGCGGGGATTTTTCTTTTTTCAGGAACCGTTAAAAACACCTGCGCTTGCCCCCCGATATTGAAACCACGGCGCGTTAAATACGCATCATCGACTACGTTAAATCAACGATATCCACACCCTTTCAATGATCGTAGGATGACCTCAGTTTCCAGAACGGAGGTCTTCAGGTCATGCGCGATTTGAAATTCATTGTGATCGGTGCCGGCATGGCGGGCATTCTCAGCGGCATCAAGCTGCGCGAGGCCGGCTACAGCGACGTCACGATCTACGAGAAAGCCGCAAAAATCGGCGGTACCTGGCGCGAAAACACCTACCCGGGACTCACCTGCGACGTACCCGCGCACTCGTACACCTATTCCTTCGAGCCGAACGCGAACTGGAGCCACTACCTCGCCGCCGGCCCGGAAATCCAGGCTTATTTCGAGCGGGTGACGAGCCAGTACGGCGTCGACAAAATGATTCGCTTCAATGAAGAAATCATCCGCTGCAACTACGACAATGGCCGCTGGCATATCGAAACCCGGAGCGGCGTCAAGGATTCCGCCGATATCGTGATCGCCGCCACCGGCGTGCTGCACCATCCGCGCTATCCCGATATCGAAGGCCTCGACCGCTTCGAAGGCGCGGTCTTCCACAGCGCGCGCTGGGACCACAGCGTGCCGCTCGACGGCCGGCGCATCGGCATCGTCGGCACCGGCTCCACCGGCGTGCAGATCATCTCCGCGCTGTCGACCCGCGCCGCCAAGCTGCTGCATTTCCAGCGCTCGCCGCAGTGGATCATGCCGACCGAAAATCCGGCCTTCACCGAAGAGCAGAAAGCGGCCTTCCGCGACAATCCGCAACTGCTGCATGAAATCCAGGAAAACGCGCCGCTGCAGGCGCTGATCGACCGTTTCTCGCAGGCGATCGTCGATCCCGATTCGCCGGAAATGCACATGATCGAAGACCTCGTGCGCGCCAACCTGGACAACAGCGTCGCCGATCCGGCGCTGCGCGAAAAACTGCGGCCGAAATACCGCGCCGCCTGCAAACGCCTGATCTACTCGCCGGATTTTTATCAGGCGATCCAGCGCCCGGGCGTGGGCGTGGTCACCGAGGGCATCGCCCGCGTCGAAGCCACAGGCGTGCGCACCGCCGACGGCGAATTGCATGAACTCGATGTGCTGGTGCTGGCCACCGGTTTCCACGCCGATCAGTTCATGCGCCCGATGAATGTCACCGGCCGCAACGGCGTTGACCTGAACACGGTGTGGAGCCGGCGCCCGAGCGCCTACATGGCGGTCTCGATCGCGGATTTTCCCAACCTGTTCATGCTCAACGGCCCCAACGGCCCGGTCGGCAATTTCTCGCTGATCGAAATCGCCGAGCACCAGTGGAATTATATTTCGCAGCTGATCGAACTGATCCGCGCCGGCAAATACCGTGAAATCAGCGTGCGCCACGAAGCCCAGGAAGCCTTCGACGAAGCGCGCATCGCGGCGGCGAAAACCACCATTTTCGGCTCCGGCTGCAACAGCTGGTATCTCGATGCGCAAGGCGTTCCCGCCACCTGGCCGTGGACACGCGCGCGTTTCTTCGAGGAAATGAAAACGCCGAAATTCGACGCCTTCGAACTGATCGCCTGACCGGCCTACGCCCCCCGGATTTTTCCGGGGGATTTCCTTTCTCGCGCAATCCTGACATTGGCGATATTCAGCAACGGGAAAAGTTTTCCACCCGTACCCGGCAACCAGCTTGACCGCGACCGGATGAACGCGATGTTTAAACCCGGCACTGCCTTTGCCGGCCAGCCCGTCGCGCGTCACGTTATTGAAATTCGTCAATCCAGCGCGCGTCGCAAACGTCATCCCTTTTCCGACTTTTGCAGGATGCGCCATGAAAATCATTGAAGGCGGACTCGACGATCTCCAGGTGCAGGCGCTGCTTGCCCGGCATGTTCATTCCGCGCGCGAACAGACCGCGCCCGGCAGCGCGCACGCCCTCGATCTGAGCGGCTTGCGCTTGCCGGACGTCAGTTTCTGGTCCGCCTGGGAGGATGGGCAACTGGCCGGCGTCGCCGCCCTGAAACGCCTTTCCGGCAACAACGGCGAAATCAAATCCATGCACACGGCCCAATCGTATCGGCGACGCGGCGTGGCCAGCCTGCTGTTGCGCCACATCATCGATGCGGCGCCTGCGATGCGCCTGGCGCGGCTCAATCTCGAAACCGGCTCCCGGCCCCATTTCGAGCCCGCGCGCGAACTTTACCGGCGGCACGGATTCGCCGAATGCGCGCCCTTCGGCGACTACGCGGCGGATGCCAACAGCGTTTTCATGCGCCTCGATCTACGCGCAGCGCGCAATGACGGCTAAGGAACCTCGTCCAGCGGCTCGCAGCCCAGGGCATCGTCCAGTTGCGGAATCGCGCCGCTGAACAGCCGCGAGGTATTGCGCCCCGCGGCCTTCGCCTCGTAAAGAGCGAGATCCGCGGCGCCGATCAGTTCGTCCGCGCTGGCGCCCTCCTGATGGGCGGCGATACCGAAGGAAATCGTGACCCGCAACTGATGCTGGCCGAACTGAACCGTGCGCGCCGCCAGCGCTTCGCGCAGCCGCTCGATGCGTTGCAGGGCGACATCGCCCGGCACATCCGGCATCACGATCAGGATTTCCTCGCCACCCCAGCGGCATACCAGGTCGCTTTCGCGCACCAGCTGGGTGAACAACTCGCGCAGGGTGCGCAATACCGCGTCGCCGGCCTGATGACCGTAGGTGTCGTTGATGCGCTTGAAGTGATCGATATCGCCCAGCGCCACGCACAGCGGCGAACGCAGGCGGCGCGCGCGCGCCAGCTCGTAGGGCAGCTGCTCGTCGAGGAAGCGGCGGTTGTGCAATCCGGTCAGCGCGTCGCGCACCGCCATTTCGTGGAGGCGCGCCTGCAACTGATGCACCTCCGCCACCTTGTTCACCAGATCGTTGTTGAGCCGCGTCAGCTGCAATTGCGCGCGCTTCAATTCGCTCACATCGGTCAGCGCCAGGACCAGGCCGATCACGCGCCCGCCTTCGTACAACGGCTCGTAACGGCCGTGGCAATGCACCAGCGTGTCCTTGCCCGGGCCGATGCCCTGCTCCATGAATTCGACGCTTTCGCCCGCCAGGCAGCGCTCGACCAGCAGCGTGTGGCGGGCGCGAAATTGCACGGGAATCACGTCGTCGTAATAGCGGCCCTCGACCTCGCTCATCGGCAAGCCCAGGGATTCGCAAAAATGATTGTTCGCCACCAGGAAACGGCCGTCGCGGTCGAGCATGCCCACCCAGGCCGGCAGCGAATCGATCAGCGTGCGCAGTTGCCGGCGCGCGGCGCGCACCGCGCGTTCGGCCAGCTTGCGGTCGGTGATGTCGATGCTCACGCCTATCACGCTCTTGATGGCGTCGCCGTCGAGCACGATGTCCGCCGCCGTCTGCATATAGCGCAATACGCCGTCGCTGCGCCGGATGCGATACTCCATCACCGCGCGGCGGCGCTGCGTGATCAGGCGCTCGAAGACCACCAGCGTGCGGCGCTGGTCCTCCGGAACGACGAAAGCGCGCCAGTATTCGATGGAGCTCGGCGCACCCCGCTGGAACAGGCCGTAGATCGCCATCACCTTCTCGTCCACATGCACGACGTTGTCGGCGATTTCCCATTCCCATACGCCGATATCCGCGCAACCCAACGCCAGCGACAGGCGCTGGCTGACCCGCGCGATATGCTCGGCGGCGGCGCGGCGCTCGCCGATATCCTGTATCTGGATGATGAAATGCAGCGGCGCGCCCTGCGCGTCGCGCTGCAGCGAGACGGTCAGCATGATCCAGATCGGCTCGTTACCCTCGCGGGTAAAACGCCGCTCCGATTGATAGCTGTCGATGGCGCCCGCCAGCATGCGCTGGATTTCGTCGCGCCCCTCATCCAGATCGTTAGGATGAGTGATGCTCTGGAAATCCCGGCTGCGCAATTCATCCGCGCCATAACCGACGATGGCGCAGAAATTACGGTTGACCTCGGTGAACTTGCCGGCCAGGTCGACAATGGCCGTGGCGATGGGCGTATGGTGCAAAATATTGCGAAAGCGCGCCTCGCTGGCGCGCAGCTGCGCCTCGGCCTGCTTGAGCGCGGTGATATCGGTGAAGGTGAGCATCAGCAGCTCGCTGCCGTCGGCCATCACCAGCGGACGCGCGTTGACCGAGGCCCACAGCAGCTCTTCGGCGCCGCTTTTGTACACGCCCATGACGAAACCGCTGATCGCTTCGCCGGTGCGCAGGCTGACGATGGCCGGATACTCCGCCCCCGTCAGCTCGGTGCCGTCCTCGCGGATGGCGCGCATCATCAGCTGCGACAGCGGCATGCCCGGCAGGCGCTCGCTCGGCACCGACAGGATCTGCGCCGCGGCGGGGTTCGCCATGATCACCACCCCGGCCCTCGACAGTACCATCACCCCTTCCAGCATGGCGTCGAAAACCGTTTGATGAAGCGCTTCCGTCTGCCCCGAACCCAAGCCCTGGGAATTTGCATTCAAACTCATCGTCGCGCCGAACTCCGTGTTTTTTGGTCAAGCTCAACCGGCCCGCGGGCCACTGCGCCTCAGTGCGCGACACAGCCGCGGTCCCGGCGGCTTTTTCTTTTTTCGAATCCGGGTCTTCGAATCAGGGCGCCGGCTGCGGTCCGCGCACCAGGCGTCCCGGCATGGCGCCGGTAAACTCGCCGCCGCGCGCGGTGACCACGCCATTCACCACGCTGGCTTCGTAACCGTCCGCGTATTGGATCAGGCGCCGGCCGTTGGCCGGCAGATCGTGCGCCCAGTGCGGCGTGCGCAAGCGCAATGCGTTGAAGTCGATGACGTTGACATCGGCCTTGAAACCCGGCGCCAGGCGACCGCGATCGCGCAGTCCGTAAGCGCGCGCGTTGCGCTCGGTATGCATGTGCACCGCGCGCTCCAGCGCCAGGCGCGGGCCGCGCGTGCGATCGCGCACCCAGTGCGTCAGCAGAAAAGTGGGCGCGCTGGCGTCGCACATGATGCCGCAGTGCGCGCCGCCGTCGGCGAGGCTCACCAGGCTGTGCGGGTGCTTGAGCATTTCCTCCAGCACATCGAAATTGCCGTCGATGTAGCTGAAGAACGGAAAATAAATCACCGCCGCGCCGTCGTTTTCGAGCAGCCGGTCGTAGACCAGGTCGAGCGGCGCGCGGCCCTCGCGCGCGGCGCTGGCGGCAATCGATGCCTCGGGCCGGGGTTCGTAGTCGAGTTCGGCGCCCAGGCAGAACATGCCGTCGAACTGCTGCATGCGCTTGCGCCAGAAACCGTGCTCGTTGGTGCTGGCCTCGGCCAGCAGGCGCCGTTTGAATTCGGGGTCGCGCAGAATGCGCACGCGCTCGGCCAGCGGCTGCTCCGCGATGCCGAGATACGAAGGATGGTGCGAGAACGGATGATATTCACTGTCCAGCGTCATCAGCATGCCCACCGGGCGGCACGCCACCAGCGCGGAAATATCCGCGCCCTCCGCCACCGCCGCGCTGGTGAGATCCAGCAGCGTGCGGTATTTGGTCGAGCGTTCGAGTTGCGCGACGATGAAATGCACCGGCACGCCGCATTCGCGCGAAAGCCGCGTCATCCAGGAGAACTCGTTCTCCGGCACGTCCATGTCGGAAAAGAATTCGAACACGCCGTGGCCGGCGCGCGCCATCGCCCGGCCGATGCCGAGCAGTTCCTCGTCGTTGGCGAAGCTGCCGGGAATATGGCGGCCATCGGAGGTCGTGTGGATGCGCGAGCGCGAACTGGAAAAACCGAGCGCGCCGGCGCGCAGGCCTTCCTCCAGCACCGCGCCCATGCGCGCGATGTCCTCCGCCGTGGCCGGGTCCTTGCGCGCGCCGCGATCGCCCATCGCGTACAGACGCAGCGCGCTGTGCGGCACCTGCGTGCCGATATCGAGCACGCGCGGCATGCCGTCGAGCACATCCAGGTAATCGGGAAAGGATTCCCAGTTCCAGCCCAGGCCGGCGCGCAGGGTGGCGCCGGGAATATCCTCCAGGCCCTCCATCACCCGCACCATCAGCTCGCGGTGTTCCTCGCGCACCGGCGCGAAGCCGACGCCGCAGTGGCCCATGATCGCCGTGCTGACGCCGTGCTGGCTCGACGGCGACAACAGCGGATCCCACATGACCTGGCCGTCGTAATGCGTGTGTATGTCGACCCAGCCCGGCGCCACCAGGCAACCGTCGGCGTCGATTTCCTGCCGCGCCGGCCCCGCGCGCCCGCCCACCGCCGCGATGCGATCGCCGTCGATGGCGAGATCGCCGGTAAATGCGGCGGCGCCGCTGCCATCAACCACCGTACCGCCCCGGATGACCAGATCGTGCATGGCCGTGCTCCTCATTCAAATCATTATTATCAGGCGGCGCTCTTCACGAAAAAAATATGCCTGTCCGTGAAAAAAAGCGCCGGTCGAAAAGCGCGCCCGCTCAACCGGACGCGCGCGCCGCGTCGCGCACGATTTGCGCGCGCTGCGCATCCTCTTCCTGCTGCAAGCGCCACATTTCCGCAAACTTGCCGCCGCGCTCGATCAGCTCGCGGAAGCTGCCGCGCTCCACGATGCGGCCGTGCTCCATCACCAGGATCTGGTTGGCGTCGACCACCGTGGAGAGACGATGCGCGATCACCAGCGTGGTGCGGTTGGCGGAAATGGCGCGCAGCTCGCGCTGGATCGCTTTTTCGGTGCGCGAATCCAGCGCCGAGGTGGCCTCGTCGAAAATCACGATGGCCGGTCGCTTCAGCAGCGTGCGCGCAATCGCCACGCGCTGCTTTTCCCCGCCCGAAAGCTTCAGCCCGCGCTCGCCCACCTGGGTTTCGTAACCGTCGGGCAACGCCTCGATGAACTGATGGATGTGCGCCGAGCGCGCCGCCTCGATCACGTCGTCGCGACTGGCGTCGGGACGACCGTAGGCGATGTTGTAATAAATCGTGTCGTTGAACAGCACCGTGTCCTGGGGCACGATGCCGAGCGCCGCGCGCAGGCTCAGCTGCGTCACGTCGCGAATATCCTGGCCGTCGATGACGATGCGGCCGCCGTCCACGTCATAGAAACGAAACAGCAGGCGCGACAGCGTGGACTTGCCCGCGCCGCTCGATCCCACCACCGCCACCGTATGGCCGGCGGGCACCTCGAAACCGAGATCGAACAGAATCTGGCGATTGGCCTCGTAACCGAAGTTGACCTGCTCGAAACGGATCGCCGCGCCGCGCGCCGTGTTCAGCGGCTGCGCGCCGGGCGCGTCCTCGACCTCGCGGTGTTCCGCCATCAGGTTGAACATTTTTTCCATGTCGGTGAGGGCCTGCTTGATCTCGCGGTACATCACGCCGAGAAAATTGAGCGGCATGTACAGCTGCACCAGCAGGCCGTTGATCATCACCAGATCGCCGATGGTCATGGCGTGGCGCACGATGCCGTCGGCGGCGCGCCACATCAGCAGCGCCACGGTCAGCGCGATGATGGCGCTCTGCGCGGCGTTGAGCACGCCGAGCGAGGTTTCGTTTTTCACCGCCGCGCTTTCGAAGCGCTGCAGGTTGCTGTCGTAGCGCCGCGCTTCGTATTCCTCGTTGCCGAAATACTTCACCGTTTCGTAGTTGAGCAGCGAGTCGATGGCCTTGGTGTTGGCCTTGGAATCCATGTCGTTCATGATGCGGCGATGCGTGGTGCGCCACTCGGTGATGACCACGGTGGTGCCGATATACGCCACCAGAGCGCCCAGCGTGATGATCGCGAACCAGCGATCGAACTTGATGAACATCAGCCCGGTCACCAGCGCGATTTCCAGCAGCGTCGGCAGAATACTGAACAACATGAAACTCATCAGCGTGGCGATGCCGCGCGTGCCGCGTTCGATATCGCGCGACACGCCGCCGGTCTGGCGTTCGAGATGAAAGCGCAGGCTCAGCGCGTGCAGATGGCGGAACACGCTCAGCGCGACGCGGCGCATGGCGCGCTGGGTCACGCGCACGAACACGATGTCGCGCAGCTCCGCGAACAGCGTCGAGGCCAGGCGCAGCAGGCCGTAAGTGACCAGCAGCGCCACCGGCACGGCCAGCGCCTGCGTGTCCTGGCTCAGGTTGTCGACGATGCGCTTCATGTAGATCGGCACGCCGATGTTGGCGAACTTGGCGATCACCAGAAACGCAACGGCGATCACGACGCGGCCGCGGTATTCCCACAAATAGGGCAGCAGCAGGCGCACCACGCGCCAGTCGCCGGTCGCGGTGCGTTTGGACGGCGCGGCGTCCGCTGTACTGTTATGGCCGTGAAAACCGATCAATCGCTATCACTCATGTCATGAATGAGGAGGCTCGCGCGAGCCTCCGTGAATAAATGGCGCGGGCTTCTTCGTTCGACGCCTTTCCGCCCGGAAATTTTCAGCGGCCGGCCGGGGCGATTTCGCGGCGGTAGCACCCGCCCGCGCGCCAGAACAAAAGCGCGCCCGCCACCACCGCGCACAGGCTGGCCAGCAGCGCATAGCGCAGCGAATGGCCGGGCGCCGCCGATTCGAAGGCGTCGCTGAGCACGCCCACCAGCAGGGGGCCGACGCCCTGGCCGATCAGGTTGGTGATCAGCATCAACAGCGCCAGCGCCTGCGAACGCCAGGCCTGCGGCACCAGGCTCTGCGCCGCCGCGTAAATCGGCCCGATCCAGACCGCGATGAAAAAGGCGTTCAGCGGAATAAACAGTGCGGCAACCGGCAGCTCGTGGCCGCCGATCCGCAGGTGTTGTTGCTCCGGCCACATCAACAGCAGGGCCAGGGCCGGCGCCGACAGCGCCACCGCCAGCGCCGGTATGCGCAGCTGCCAGGAAGGATCGCGGCGCACCATGCGGTCGCAGACGATGCCGCCGCCGATGGCCCCGAACAGGCCGCCCAGCGTACTGCCGATGCCCAGCAGCGTCCCGGCCTGAACCAATGACATGCCGTGCACGCGCACCAGAAAACTCGGCAACCAGGTGGCCAGCCCGAAGCCGGACAGAGAGGTGAGCCCCGCCGCCACCGCCAGCAGGCGAAACGCGCGGCTGCGCAGGATCGTGCGCAGGGTCTTGAACAGCGGCGGCGACGCCTCGACGGCCTGGGCGCGCGGCGGCTCGGCCACCGTGCAGCGCACCAGCAGTGCCAGCAGAATCCCGGGCACGCCAAGGCCGATGAAGGCCATGCGCCAGTCGAAAAAATGCGCCAGCACCGCGCCGCCGAACAAGCCGAGGGCAACCCCCAGGTGCGAACCGCTGGCATAAATGCCGAGCGCGGTGGAACGGCGTCGCGGAGAAAAATAATCCGCCAGCAGCGACTGCGACGCGGGCGTGCCGCCCGCCTCGCCCACCGCCACGCCGATCCTGGCCGCGGCGAGGCTCCAGAATCCCGTCGCCATGCCGCAGGCGGCGGTCATGAAACTCCATGCCGCGACCGATGCCGCCACCACGTTGCGGCGCGAACCGCGATCGGCCAGCCGCGCGATCGGAACGCTCAGCGCGGTGTAAAACAGGACGAAGGTCAGCCCGGTGAGCAGGCCCATTTCCGTGTCGCTGGCGCCGAATTCGGTTTTGACCGGCTCCAGCAGAATGGTCATCAACTGCCGGTCGGCGAAATTGAAGGCGAAGGTCGCGGTGAGGATAAACAGAACATAGAGACGATAGCCGCGTGCATAGGCGGAACGCTGCGCCCCGCCCAGGCTGTCCCCAATCGCTTTTTCGAGCTGCATGTGCTCTCCCAGGGTTACTGCGCGGACACGCGCGGTGGTCCGCCCGGTTATTGTTATTTCCGTTGCTGTTCCCACCAGCCGCTCGCGCGGCGGTCATTGTAGCCGGGGCGCCAATACATTTGTACCAATCTGTATTGAACCTAGCAATCGCTATCTGGCCGGCGCGGCATGCCGCCCGCGGCGTTGATCAAAGCGCATACAGACGCCGTTTTTTTGCACAACGGCGCGACAATATGCCGCATTCAACGGCCGGCTCGCGCGCACTACACTGCACGCCGTCATAAAAGCCGGAATCCGTTCATGTCCGAAACACCGATCCGTTGCCTCGTGGTCCTGCTGGCCGGTATCGAGCCCTTGAGCGGCGCCCATGCGGAAACGCTCGCGCTGACGCCCGCCCCGCCGCCATCGCTGGAAAGCGTGGTGGTCACCTCGTCGCGCGCCCCGACGCCGCTCAGCGAAACGCCGGTGACCATCGCCCAGATCAGCGCCGCCGATATCGAAGCCAGGCGCGCCACCTTCACCGGCGAAGTGCTCAACACCATCCCCGGCGTGCACATGACCGACCTCGGCAACGAGCAGCACAGCATGGCCATCCGCCAGCCGCTGACCACGAACCCGCTGTACCTGTACATGGAGGACGGCATTCCGATCCGCCCGCTCGGCCTGTTCAACCACAACTCGCTGTACGAAATCAACCTGGATGGCGCCGGCGGCATCGAAGTCATCAAGGGCCCGGCGTCCTCGCTCTACGGCAGCAACAGCGTCGGCGGCACCATCAACTTCCTGACCCAGGCGCCGAGCCGCGATCCCGTCACGCGCGTGGCCGCGCAGGCTTCCGACCAGGGTTACTGGCGCAACGACGTCAACCTGTCCGGCACCTCGGGCCCGGTCGGCGCGCGCCTGTCGGGTTATGTGTCGCGGCGCAACGGCGGCTGGCAGGATTACAACGACGGCCGGAAGGAATCGCTCACCGGCCGCGTCGACTGGCAATTGAGCGACGCCACCCGGCTCAAGGGCCTGCTCACCTACAACCATCTGTACAGCGACATGCCGGGCTCGTTATTCGCCGACGATTTTCGCGACCACCCGGGACGCAGCTACAACCATTTCACCTACCGCGATGTCTATGCCACGCGCGGCTCGCTGGTGCTCAGCGGCGACTGGCTGGAAGCCGGCGAAACCACGCTCACGCTGTACGCGCGCAACAATTCCACGGAGCAACTGCCGAGCTACAACATCGTCAATGTGCTCGATTCCCACGGCGACCCCACCGCCGACGCCAGCGGCCGCCGCAACGACAACGATTTCAGCTCGCTCGGTTTCGACGCGCGCCAGCAGCTGAATTTCGACTGGCTGCAAAGCCGCCTGATCGCCGGCGCCACGCTGGAGTCGACCGACAACGATTACACCGAGGACAACCTCGCCATCGACCGCAATGTGGCCACCAGCGAATACACGGATTATCGCGTTGCCGGTTTACGCCGCGATTACGGCGTGAATCTCGCCAACGCCGCGACGTATTCGCAATACGAATTCACGCCGCTCGCGAAAACCCGCGTGGTGCTGGGCGCGCGCTACGACGCGATCCGTTACGACTACGGCAATCATCTGGCGCCGGGCAAGAGCACCGGCGCGCCCTCGGAAACGCGCACCTTCAACCATCTGAGCCCGAAAATCGGCGCGATCTGGTCGCCGACGCCGCGGCACAGCGTGTTCGTCAATCACGCGCAGGGATTCACGCCGCCGGAGGTCAGCGCGCTGTACAGCTCGATCAATGTGCCCAATCTCAAGGAGAGCGTTTTCACCAACGACGAGATCGGCTGGCGCGGCGCGTTTTTCGATGACGACCTGCGCCTCGATCTCACCGCCTATCGCCTGGACGGCCGCGACGAGGTAATTAATTTCAGCATGGTCGACCGCCCCAGCGAGGCGCGCAACGCGGGCAAAACCCTGCACCAGGGCCTGGAGTTCGGATTGAACTGGCGCGCCGGCGAACAATGGCGGCTGGCGCTCGCGGTTTCGCGCAGCCACCACGAATACCGCGAATATCAGGTCAGCGACCAGCTCGATTACTCCGGCAAGGACATGCCCGCCGCGCCCGAGTGGATGGGTAATACCGAAATACGCTGGACGCCTTCCGCGCTGCGCGATTTCAGCGCCGCGCTGGAATGGCAATACCTCGGCCGATACTGGATGGACAACGCCAATACCGTGCGCTACGGCGGCTACAACCTGTTCAACCTGCGCCTGGCCTACACGCTGCCGTCGACCGGCGCGTCCAGCTGGAATCTCTGGCTGAAGGGCATCAATCTGGCCGACCGGCACTACGCGGAAACCGCGTCGTCGAGTTATACCGGCGTCGGCCCCTACACCCCCAACACCATGGACAGCTATTCGCCGGGTAATCCGCGCAGCGTGATGCTCGGCGTGGAATACCGTTACGGCGAATAAACAGACGCATAATCGGCCCATGCAAACACTGATGACATTGCACCGCTGGCTGGGCGTCATCGCCTGCCTCGCGATCTTCACCTTCGCCGGCTCCGGGCTGCTGCATCCGCTGCTGAGCCGCACGCAACCGCAGCCCGCGCAATTCTCGGGTCCGCGCGCGCCGATGCCGGCCGGTGCGCTGAGTTTGCCGGCCGTGCTGCGCGCGCATGGCATCGAAAACTTGCAAGGCGCGACGCTGGCCCTGCTCGAACGCGGCGCGGCCTATCGCGTGCAAACCGAACAGGGCGGCGCGCGCTATTTCGATGTGCACAGCGGAACGGAAATCGAAAACGGCGAACGCGAGCACGCGCGCCAGCTGGCGCGCCATTTTCTCGGCGACCGGCGCACCGCCATCGACCAGCTCACCAGGATCGGCGCCTTCGACGCGGAATACCCTGCCGTCAATCGCCTGCTGCCGGTCTGGCGCGCGCATTTCGATCGCGCCGACGGCATGACCGTTTATGTCGACACCGAAGGCAATCGGCTCGCCACGCTGGTGGATGGCCGCAAGCGCGTTTTGCAGAACGTATTTCGCCGCCTGCACAACTTCAGTTATCTCGATGCGCTGCCGGGCCTGCGCCTGCCGCTGATGTTCGGCCTGCTGGTCGCCACCGCGAGCACCAGCGTCGCGGGCCTGATCATGTTCGTGAAACTCAGGCGCGCGGAGCGACGCCTGCAACGCCTGCCCGCGCGGCGCTGGCACCGGCGTCTGTCGCTGGCCATCGGCGCCAGCGCGCTCGGTTTTACCGTCAGCGGCGGCTGGCATCTGCTGCAGCAGACCCGCGAAATACCGCTGCCGTCGCCGCAAACGGAAACATTCGCCAGCTCGGAACTGGGCGATTTCATTCCCGCCGGCGACTTCACCTTGCTGCGCGTCGGCGTCGCCTGCTATCGCACGCCGGCAACGCCGATGGGTGCGGGCGCGCCATCGATGATGATGGAACATCATCATCCCGTCGCCGCCGATCACCATGCGCCGGCGGCGCCGATGGCGTCCTGCGTGGACACCCGGCAAGGCGCGCCGATAGCGGATGCGGAAAGCGTTCGCGCACTAACGCTGGCGCGCCGCTTCGCGCGCAGCGAGGCGGCCGTGGCCGAGCTGGAAGCGGTCACGCGCTTCGGCGACGAATACGGATTCATCAACAAGCGTTTACCGGTGTGGAAAGTGCGCTTCGCGGACAGCGAGACGCGCTGGTATGTGGAAAACAGCAGCGGCGCATTGGCGCTGCGCGCGGACGACAGCGCCGCGCGCGAAGGCTGGGTGTTCGGCTATTTTCACAAGGCGCGCTTCATCGGCGATGCCTGCAAGGATCTACGCGATGGCGCGCTCATCGCCTTCGCGCTGGGCAATCTCGTGGTGGCGGCGCTGGGCTTGTGGTTGTTCGCGACGCGTTATCGCAAGCGCGACCCCGTGCCCGCGCCCGTCGCATCCTGAACGTTTGTGCACGATAAAAATATTCCGCCCGCAAAATCCAGCCAGACAAAAAAGCGGGCTTCGATGCCCGCTTTTTGATTGCGCCTTGTTGTTGTGCTCTTTGTTGTGTCCTTTTTGCTGCGATCAGCGAACGGCCCAGCTCGTTGCCCGCAAATCTGCCGGCGCCGGCTGCGCATGGATGGCGCCGGCCGCGCATGGATAAAGTGGGCAACGATCAGCCCGATGCAGCTGCAGCGCCTAAATCGAGGTCGGTGAAAATATCCACGCCACCCACCGGCCGGATGGCCTGCGCGGGAATGTCGTCGCCACGACGCCAGCGCTGCGCCGCCTCGCGCTTGCCCTCGCCGGTCACCAGAAACCAGACGCGGCGCGCATCGCTCAAACGCCGCGCGCTCAGGCTGATGCGGTCGGGCGGCGGTTTCGGCGCGTCGTGCACGGCCAGCACGCTGGCCTGGTCGCGATCGCGCGGCTGCCCCGGAAACAGGCTCGCCGTGTGGCCGTCCTCGCCCAGGCCCAGCAGCACCAGATCGAAGGTCGGCGTGCCGCTCAGGGTGCGCGCGTAAGCCGCCGCGCCCTGCTCCGCGCCCAGCTCGGCGGGAATGGAAAAAACCTGCGAAGCCGGCACCGCGACGCGATCGAGCCAGATTTTGCGGGCCATCGTATCGTTGCGCTCGGGATCGCCGCGCGGCACGCAGCGCTCGTCGCCGAAATATAAAAACCAGGCGCTCCAATCCGTCTGCAAACCGATCAGCGCGGCGTAAATCGCCGCCGGCGTGCCGCCGCCGGCCAGCACCAGATGAAACGCGCCTGTTTCCGCGATGGCCGCGTGCGCGGCGGCGCTCAATTGCCGCAGCACTTCATCGCGCAGCGCGCCGGCGTCCGCAAAGCTGTGCCATTGCCTGCGCAGGTCGTTCACACGTGATTGCGCCATTCGTGTTCCTCGCTGTCGAACAGGCGATCCGCCTCCTCCGGCCCCCAGCTGCCGGCCGGATAAGTGTTGATGTAATCGACGTCGTGCGACCACTGGCGCAGGATCGGATCGACCACCTGCCAGGCCATTTCCACTTCGTCGAAACGAATGAACAGGCTGCGATCGCCTTCGATCACATCGAGCAGCAGCGTTTCGTAGGCATCGGTGGATTTTTCGTCCTCCTCGCGGAAGGTCGCGTACAACTTGGTGGCCCGCGTATTCATGCCCAGGCCCGGCTGCTTGGCGTGAATTTCCACGTGCATGGACTCGTGCGGCTGCAATGACAGAATGACCCAGTTCGGTTCGAGATTGGCCAGCGGCGTTTCGCGAAACAATTGCCGCGGCGGGTGCCGGAAACGGATCGAAATCAGCGACAGCTGTTCGTGCAGGCGCTTGCCGGTGCGCAGATAAAACGGCACGCCCGACCAGCGCCAATTGTCGACATAAAATTTCGCGGCCACGTAGGTTTCGGTGGTGGAGTTTTCCTCGACGCCGGACTCGTCCTGATAACCCAGCACCGCTTCGCCATCGACAACGCCCGCGCCATATTGCGCGCGAAACGCGTAATTATTGACCGCGCGGCGCGGAATCGGCCGGATCGAGCGCAGCACCTTGACCTTCTCGTCGCGCAAGGCGTCGGCGTCCAGTTGCGCGGGCGGCTCCATCGCCACCACCGACAATAATTGCATCATGTGGTTTTGCAGCATGTCGCGCAGCGCGCCGGTGGAATCGTAATAACCGGCGCGCGTGCCGATGCCCTGGCTTTCCGCCACGGTGATCTGCACATGGTCGATGTAATTGCGATTCCAGATCGGCTCGATCAGGGAATTGGCGAAGCGGAACACCAGCAGATTCTGCACGGTTTCCTTGCCCAGGTAATGGTCGATGCGATAAATCTGCTCTTCCGAGAAATAATTATGCAGATGCGCGTTCAGTTTGCGCGCGCTTTCCAGATCCTCGCCGAAAGGCTTTTCGACCACGATGCGATGGCGTTCCTGGCCGCCGCTGAAACCGGCGCGGTGCAGCTGCGTGACCACATTGAAAAAATCGTTCGGCGGAATCGCCAGATAAAACACGATATTTTCGCAGGCGGCGCCGGTCATGGCCGAAGGCTGGGCCAGATGCTCCTTCATCGCCGTGTAAGTGGCGTCTTCGCGGTGATCGCCCCGCAAATAAGAAAAGCGCCTGGCGAAACGCTGGAATACCGCTGCCTCGAAATTTGCGCCCAATTGCTTTTGCAGGGCTTCGCGCATGGCGTCGATCCAGTTTTCCTGGCTCAACGGACGCCGCGCCATCGCCGTGAACTGCAAGGTCGGCCCCAGCAGCGACGCATTTTCCAGTTGATACAGCGCCGGCAATAATTTGTCGCGCACCAGATTGCCGGTGGCACCGAAAATAACGAAGTTACAGGGCTCGCGGCGATTTTCCATAAATGGCATTCCTCGGCGGCAGAAATCCGGACGCCCGTCGGTGCGTTGCGCGCCGGCGAACACTTCGGCCTAAGTACACCATCCGACCGCGCCACAGGCAAGGATTAATGCGCGCGCGTTGTCACTGGCGCCGCAGCAAACCCGGGCCGCCATGCGCCATCACATTGTCCACCAGAGCCGTCAGCGCGTTGAATCCGCGGGCGCTGTTCACATCCGCCTCCAGGCCGAAACCGCCGCGCACCCGGCGCGCGACGACGGTTTTGAAGCGGCAGCGATCGATATGCGTGGAGCTGCGCGGCAACAGCTCCACTTCCAGCGATTGGTGCACAGTGAAACCATCGAAATCGGTTTCGACGAACAGCCCGCGGGCGCTGACGTCACGGATACGGCCGATGGCCACCGGCACGCCCATGTTGTAGAGCAGCAACTTCATCGGCACGCTCATGCGCAGGCTGTTTCTGAGATCCATCGCGGACTCCCTGTCTTGCGGCGGTGAAATGACACAGCGCGAGCGCGAACACTGCGCACACGCCAAGAGTTGGGATTAGACCACGCGAACCATGAATTTCGGATTTCAATGCAAAAGAAAATTTTTTTCTAACTGGAAAATCAACGTCTAACAAAAAAATCTAGTGATAGTGGTCAATTCATTTTACGGAGGAGAAGAAACGCACATCGCCGCGAGCATTCACATGTCTGCGCCCCCATGAAATGCGCGCGCAGGGAATGCATTCGCCGCTGCAATGTTTTTAATGAGCCGCGGTGTTTTTCAGCTTTTCAGGAGCTTTGATGTTGTTAACGAACGGTGGCGCCGCTCGATGCGGCGTCCACACGCGGAGATTTACTGGCTGTCCTTGGGCTTGCCGGCGCCGGCCGGGGCCGCCGGCGCGGGTGGCGAGGCCGATTGCGTCGGCGTGCCCGGCGCCGCGGGTTTTGCCGGCGCGGCCGGCGCCGGTGCCGCCGAAGTCGGCTCCGGCAGTTGCCGCACCGGCGAGGCGCCGGGGCCCGGCGTGTCCATGTTCCACATGGTGCGGAAAATCCTCCAATGGCCATCGACCTTTTTGAAGACATTCAAGTATTTGCCGAACTCGATGTCGCGGCCCTGCTCGACATTGCGAATAACGTAGGTGCCCTGGTCGAAGGCCAGTTCGCCGCTTTCCCCGTTGACCGTGGAGCTGGTCGCGTATTGCAGAGCCGGGGACATCCGGCTTTTGAACATCTTGAGAATCGCGCCTTTGCCGATGACCGTGGGCGCGCCCTGCGGAAGCACCGCGCCGTCGTTGGTGTACAGCGCGGTACAGGCCTCCGCGTCGTCCTTGTTGTACGCCTCGGTGAGCGCGTTGGACACATCGCTGGGCAAACTCTTTTCCCTCTGCCCACAGCCGTATAACACGCCGATCAAGGCGAAGACGCAGGCGATGATTCTGACGGCTTGCATGGGCATTTCCTCCCGTCCGCGACGATGGCGGCACACGAGCCGCTCGCACCGAGCATAACGCAGCGGCGGGCGCCGAAATGTCTGTTCATGAATACAGCCGCGCAATGAGCGCGCCCGCGAACGCGGCTCAGCCGGATAAGTCCTCGGCCAGGCGGCCGTACATCGCGAGCCAGTGGCGCAGGCGCGGCGCCAGATCCGGCGCCAATTGCGACCAGTCGAAACGCCAGCGCCAGTTATTCGCGCCGGTGCCGGGCACATTCATGCGCGCGCCGCCATCGAGCCCGAGCAGATCCTGCATCGGCACGATCGCCATCCGTGCCACCGAGGCGAAGGCCGCGCACACCAGCGGCCAGGGCATGGCGAGCTGCGAGTGTCCCAGATAGGCATCGACGCGGGCGCGCGTGCTGTCGTCGAGCGACTGGTACCAGCCCAGCGTGGTGTCGTTGTCGTGGGTGCCGGTGTACACCACCTCCAGCAGATCGTGCTGATGCGGCAGATAAGGATTGCGGGCGCTGCCGTCGAAGGCGAATTGCAGGATCAGCATGCCGGGCAAACGAAAACGCCGGCGCAGCGCCTCCACCTCCTCGGTAATGACGCCGAGATTCTCGGCGACCAGCGGCAGCTCGGGTTCGAAATGAAAAAACGCCGTCAGCAGGGCCGCGCCCGGCGCCGCTACCCAATGGCCTTCGATCGCGGTTTCCGCAGTGGTGGGTATTTCCCAGAAGGCCTCGAAGCCGCGGAAATGGTCGATGCGGATCAGATCGAAATAATTGAGCTGGGTGCGCAGGCGCGCCAGCCACCAGGCAAATCCCTGCGCCTGCATGCGCGTCCAGTCGTAAAGCGGATTGCCCCAGCGCTGGCCGGTCGCGGAAAAATAATCCGGCGGCACGCCCGCCACGCTCAGCGGCAAGCCCTCGTCATCGAGCTTGAACAGATTCTGGCTGGCCCACACATCGGCGCTGTCGTGGGACACGAAGATCGGCATGTCGCCGAACAGATGAATACCGCGCCGGCGCGCGGCCGCGCGCAACGCGCGCCACTGTTCGGAAAACACGAATTGCTCGAAGCAGGCCACGGCGCTGCGCACGCGCAACGCGGCCCGCGCGTCGGCCAGCGCCTGCGGCTCGCGCCGCCGCAGCGCGCGCGGCCATGCGTGCCAGGGCGCTCCCGAATACTGCTCGCGCAGCGCGACGAACAGCGCGTAATCGTCCAGCCAGTGGGCCTGGTCCCGGCAAAAATCCGCATAGCGCCGGCCCAGTTCCAGGTCGTCGGACGCGCATTCGAAAAACGCCGCGGCGGCCAGCGCCAGCGCCGCTGGACGCGGCCGCGCGCTGTCGGCGTCGCTCAGCCAGCCCTGTTTCACCAAGGCCCCGATATCGATCAGATCGCTGTTGCCGGCATGGGCCGAAAGCAGTTGGTACGGCGAGCGGTCCGCGTGCGTGGGTCCGATGGGCAGCATCTGCCACACGCTGAAACCCGCCTCGGCCAGAAAATCGAGAAAGCGTTCCGCCGCGCCGAAATTGCCGTGTTGCGCCGGCGCGCGCGCCTCGATAGCACTGTCAGGTGGCAGCGAGGTGGGATGCAGCAATACGCCGGCGCGGCGCTCGTTGAACAAATGCGATGCGGCGGGATTGGGCGAAATGGTCATCGGCACGCGCTCTCAAGCCGTTTCGGGATGGTACGCGCACGGAAGACGCAACCACGAATCGAATGTAATTTCGTATCAGACGGGAGCCCGGGGCTCGGCGGCCCGCTGCTCGCCCACGGGGGGCTGGCCATGCATCATCACGCCACCGCGCTCGGGCTCGCCGCCGCCATGGCTGATCACCGCGGATAACGATTCCGGTACGGCGCAGCCGAGGCTGCGATACAGATTGGACAGATGCAGACGGAACAACCGCTCGAAATCGCTGACGGCGCTCGCGGGGTTGTAGTCGCCGAACCACCAGAACCAGTCCGAGCCCTCGCAGGCGGCCAGCTGCGCCGTGGCCTGCTCCAGCTGCCGCGCGCTCAGGCGGCCACTGGCCAACGCCTCGTCGTAACAACGCTTCGCTTCGATCAGCAGATCCCAGGCGCGATTTTTATCCGGGCTGCCCACCCAGGTGGAAAAAGTGCCGTAAACCCAGCTTCCCGCCACCAGCCGGGGCAGATGAATCCGTTCCAGCTGCTGCTCCTTGACGACATCGGCGAAGGTGGTCAACGCCAGGCGCGGGTGCTCCGCCAGCACCGAATACAGGCGCTGCAAAAAATGAAAACCGTTTTCCGGATAATGCTCCCAGGCATTTTCGCCGTCGAGGACGATGGCCACCGCCGCGTCGCGCACCGAAGCCGTTGCGGCGATCTGTTCGAGATGATGCACGAGATTGGCCACGGCATCGTCGCCGTGCCAGTCCGCGTATTGGAACCCGATCAGATCGGACAGGCCGTCGTCGCGGAAGAAGCAGTCGACCGGCGCGTCGCCGAAGCGGAAAACACGGTGTTTGACGCCCTCCTCCGACAAGGGCTCGGCCGCGCCGCCGCGCGCCGTTTTCTCGCAGGCGGCGAGGCTGTTGCGCAGCACGCTCTCGCCGCCTGCCGTCCAGCTGAAGCCGGACTCCGCGAGCAGATGCAGCGTCGCCATGCTGAGGCCGCCCTCGGAGGACCAGCAGCCGACCGGGCGCCGGCCGAAATGCCGCTCGAAGGTTTCCAGCCCTTTTTGCATGTGCCAGCGCGCGCGTTCGATGCCGCCGGGATAACGGCCCTCGGCCGGCAGCGATGCATCGGGTTGCGCCTCCTGCGCGCATTCGATGTTGATCAGCAGCGGCAGCATCGGATGCGCATAGGGACTGAGCGCCAGCTCGACCTGTCCGGCCGCCGCCAGCTTTTTGTAGCGCGGCACGATGGAGCGCAACAGCTCCAGCACGATCTGCAGCAATTCGCTGCGATCCTGCAGGCTGTAATCGCGTTGCTGCGCCTGCAGGCGCGCGATGCGCGGATCGATATGGCGCGCGGTTTCCGCCATCCAGCCCAGGTGATACCAGACCGCGAGATCGCTGATCAGCTGCGGGGACGAATAAACGATGTCGCCGGGATGACGCTCCAGCCATTCCACGATCGCGGCCAGGTGACGGTACGCGGCAAAACGCTCGATCACGCGTTTGCGGTTGACTCGCAAAAACGGCGCGAGCAAGGCCGGCGTGATCGGTTCCGGCGGCGTGGCCGGCGCCGGCGGCGCCAGCAGCGTGCGCAGCATCGGATCGCGCGGAGACGCGCCGCTGTTGAAATAGGCGTCGATCTGCGCGCAGTATTCCTCGATCTGGTCGAGCAGCACCGGCGCGAAATTCACCACGGCGCGCGCCTGCGGATGCGACTCCAGATGCGCGGCCATATCGACGTAATCCTTGATGCCGTGCAGATAGGTCCAGGGCAGCTGGAATTCATCGCTGTGCAGATCGCGATATTCCGGTTGATGCATGTGCCAACACAAGACGACTTTCATAAGCCGCACCCCAGCCGCGCCATTTCAAATCGCATGATGGAAATCCTGCCCCAGCATTTCCGGCGTCACCAGCACGATGCCTTTTTCCGTCACGTGGAAACGGCGCCGGTCCTCCTCCAGATCGACGCCGATCGAACTGCCTTCCGGCAACCGGCAGCCGCGATCCAGGACGGCCCGGCGCACGCGGCAATTGCGCGCGATATCGACGTCGGGAAAAACCACCGAGTCTTCGATCTCGCAAAACGAATGCACGTGCACATCGGAAAACAGCATCGAATGGCGCACCGTCGATCCGGACACGATGCTGCCGCCGGCGATCATCGAATCCACCGCCATGCCGCGGCGGCTGTCGTCGTCGAACACGAACTTGGCCGGAGGCAGCTGATCCTGATACGTCCATATCGGCCATTGGCTGTCGTAGAGATTGAGCTCGGGGCTGACGCCGATCAGCTCCAGGTTCGCCTCCCAGAACGCATCGACGGTGCCGACATCGCGCCAGTACGCCTGCGCCCCGCTCTGCACATCGCGAAACGGAAAGGTCCACACGCGTCCCCGGCGCAACAACGCGGGAATGATGTCGCGCCCGAAATCGTGATTCGAATTTTGCAGCTCACGATCGCGGATCAATTCGCGGCACAACACATCGGTGTTGAAAACATAAATGCCCATCGACGCCAGCGCGCGATCCGGCTTGCCCGGAATCGGCCTGGGATCGTCGGGCTTTTCCGCGAACTCGACCACGCGCCCCGCCGCGTCGACCTGCATCACGCCGAACGGCCGCGCGTCGAGGCGCGGCACTTCGATGCAGCCGACGGTGACATCGGCGCCGTGCTCCACATGCGCGGCCAGCATGGTGCCGTAATCCATCTTGTAAATATGATCGCCGGCCAGCACCAGCACGTATTTGGGACGGTGGCTGCGGATAATGTCGAGGTTCTGCAGCACCGCGTCGGCGGTGCCCTCGTACCACGAAGTCGCGATGCGCTGCTGGGCCGGCAGGAGCTCGACAAACTCGCCAAATTCGCCGCGCAAAAAACCCCAGCCGCGCTGAATATGACGGATCAGTGAATGGGCTTTGTACTGAGTGAGCACGCCGACGCGGCGAATGCCCGAGTTGACACAATTGGATAAAGGGAAATCGATGATGCGGAATTTACCGCCGAAGGGAACCGCCGGTTTCGCGCGCCAGTCGGTCAATTGCTTGAGCCGGGCGCCGCGTCCCCCTGCGAGAATCAACGCCAGCGTTTCCCGGGTCAAACGGCTGACAAAACGTCCAGGAACCGGGTTTTCCATCGGGCATTACCTCGCCGGAGAGTCGGTTGGCCAACGCTGATTCCGCAGCATGGTATGCCTATTCCGCGAAGGCGAGAAGAAGAAATTTTTAATGCTGCGCACTTTGACAGTTTTTTCACAATGCTTTTTGCATACCAGCACTTTTTGCACACCAAAGCTTTTTGCATACTGAAACTTTTTGCATACTAGGCGCCCTTCATCCGGGACGGATCGCATCGATGATGGCTTCGGTGAAAAATAGCGGCCGCCATATCCTGCTGACCAGCGCGCAGCAACGTCTGCTGTGCGGCCGCCATCACGACCCTTTTGCAGTGCTGGGCCGCCAGCGCGACGCGCAGGGCGATCTTGTCCGTGTTTACCTGCCCGGCGCCGCCACGGTGCGGCTGCTCGGCAACGACGCCGAATTCGACATGCAACGAATCGGCGATACCGATCTGTTTCATTGGCGCGAAATTCCCAATAAAGTGCCGCGTTATTTCCGCCTGCGCTGGTCCGATCGCGACGGCGGGGAAATTATCGAATGGTATCCGTACTGCTTCGCGCCGCAAATTTCCGATTTCGACCTGCACTTGTTCGGCGAAGGCCGGCACTGGCACTGCTATCGGTTTCTCGGTGCGAACCCGCACCTGGTCGAAGGCATCGAAGGCGTGTTGTTCGCCACCTGGGCACCCAACGCGGAACAGATCAGCGTGGTCGGCGATTTCAACGCCTGGGACGCGCGGCGCCATCCGCTGCGCGCGCGCGGCAACAGCGGCGTGTGGGAATTATTCATTCCCCATCTCAATCCCGGCACGTTTTATAAATTCAATATTCGCGACCGCCACGGCGAGCGCCGCGAAAAAACCGATCCCTACGGCCGCCATTTCGAACTGCGTCCCCACACCGCCAGCATCATCACCGCCGCCACGCATTATCGCTGGGGCGATCAATCCTGGATGTCGCAACGCGCCACGCGCGACTGGCAGCAGCAACCGCTTTCCATTTACGAGGTGCATCCGGGCTCCTGGCGGCGCAACGCCGGCGGCGGTTTTCTCAATTACCGCGAACTCGCCGTGCAACTGGTCGAGTACGTGCAACGCCTCGGCTTCACGCATATCGAACTGATGCCCATCAGCGAACATCCGCTCGACGACTCCTGGGGTTACCAGACCACCGGTTACTACGCGCCCAGCAGCCGCTTCGGTACTCCGGACGATTTTCGTTACTTCGTCGATTACTGCCATCAACATCGCATCGGTGTTTTGCTGGACTGGGTGCCGGCGCACTTTCCGCGCGACGAGCACGCGCTGGCGCGTTTCGACGGCACCGCGCTGTACGAGCACGAAGATCCGCAGCGCGGCGAACACAAGGACTGGGGCACGCTGATTTACAACTATGGCCGCAACGAAGTGCGCAATTTCCTGCTGGCCAACGCCAATTTCTGGCTGGAGGAATTTCACCTCGACGGCCTGCGCGTCGACGCGGTCGCCTCGATGCTGTACCTCGATTATTCGCGCCAGCCCGGCGAGTGGACGCCGAACAGCCACGGCGGCAACGAAAACCTCGAAGCCATCGCCTTCCTGCGCGAATTGAACACGCTGGCCCACGGCCGTCATCCGGGCGTGCTCGTCATCGCCGAGGAATCCACGGCCTGGCCGCAGGTGACGCGTCCGACCTGGGTCGGCGGGCTCGGCTTTTCGATGAAGTGGAACATGGGCTGGATGCACGACACGCTCAATTACCTGGCAGAAGACCCCGTGTTCCGCCACTACCATCACGATCAGCTGACCTTCGGTATTCTCTACGCGTTTTCGGAAAATTTCGTGCTGCCGTTTTCGCACGACGAAGTCGTTCACGGCAAGCGCGCCCTGCTCGACAAAATGCCCGGCGACGACTGGCGGCGCTACGCGAATCTGCGCCTGCTTTACACCTATCAGTTCACCTATCCGGGCGCCAAGCTGTTGTTCATGGGCGACGAATTCGGCCAGCTGCGGGAGTGGTCGCACCAGCGCGCGCTGGATTGGGAATTGCTGGAGCAAGCCGCGCACGGCGGCCTGCTGTGGCTGGTGAAGGATTTGAATCATCTGCATCGCCGGCAGGCGAGCCTGCACCGCCTCAATTTCAGCGGCGCCGGCTTCGAATGGATCGATTGCCACGACGCGCCGCAATCGATCATCAGTTATCTGCGCAAGGACGGCCTCGGCGGTTGCGTGCTGGTCGTGCTGAACTTCACGCCGGTGCCGCGCATCGATTACCGCATCGGCGTTCCCTGCGCCGGCCGCTGGCGCGAATTGTTCAATTCCGATTCGCGGTTTTACGGCGGAACCGACGTCGGCAATGCCGCCGAGCGGTATACGGAGCCGGCGCCGTGGATGGGGCGCGAGCAATCGCTGGTCATCACCTTGCCGCCGCTCGCCGGCATCATCCTGAAACCGGGCCAGGACTGAATACATGCGTATCCTGTTCGCCAGCAGCGAGGTTTATCCCCTGATCAAAACCGGCGGGCTGGCGGACGTCAGCAACGCCCTGCCCCAGGCGCTGCAGGCACTGGGCCACGACCTGCGGCTGGTATTGCCGGCGTATCGCGCGGCGCTCGCCTCTCTCGAATCCGTCAATACACGGGTAAAGTTCACGCTGCTGGGCCGGCATGTCGAGATTCTGGAAGCGCGGCTGCCGGGCAGCGACGTCGTCGCCTGGCTGGTGAACTGCGCGGAATTGTTCGATCGCCCGGGCACGCCCTATCAGGACGAGCGCGGCGGCGACTGGCCCGACAATGCCGCGCGCTTCCTGCTGTTCTGCCGCGTGCTGGCGGCGCTGGCGCTCAACCGCTGCGGCCTCGACTGGGCGCCGGACATCGCCCATTGCAACGACTGGCAATGCGGGCTGACACCCGCGCTGCTGAGCCTGGAGGCGCGACGGCCGGCCACTGTTTTCACCATCCACAATCTCGCCTACCAGGGTTTGTTTTCGCACGCGGAATTCACCGCGAGCGGCCTGCCCTCCGCGTTCTGGAGTGACCAGGCCCTGGAGTTTCACCATCAGTTCTCCTTCATCAAGGGCGGCCTGGTTTACGCGGATCGCGTCAATACGGTGAGTCCCACCTACGCCGCGGAAATCCAGACCGGGCCAATGGGATACGGCCTCGACGGCTTGTTGCGGCATCGCGGCCACGCGCTGCGCGGCATACTCAACGGCATCGATACCGAGATCTGGAATCCGCGCACCGATCCGCATCTCGCGCATCATTACGATGGGCACAGCCTGGAAGGCAAGGCCCGCAACAAACACGCGCTGCGCGGGCAGCTGGGGCTGGGTCACGATGCGTCCGCGCCGCTGTTCGCCTTCATCGGCCGTCTGGTGGAACAGAAAGGCATCGACCTGCTGCTGGCGGCATTTCCGGAAATACTGGCCGGCGGCGCGCAGGTCGCGCTGCTCGGCAGCGGTCACGCGCATTTCGAGCAGGCGCTGCGGCGTCTGGCGCAGGCGCATCCGGGCCGCATGGCGGTCAGGCTCGGTTATGACGAGGCGCTCGCGCATCGCATCGAAGCCGGCGCGGATATTTTCCTGATGCCCTCGCGCTTCGAGCCCTGCGGCCTCAATCAGATGTACAGCCTGCGTTATGGAACGCTGCCGGTGGTGCATCGCGTCGGCGGCCTCGCCGACACCGTGAGCGACTGCAATCCGGAAAGTCTCGCGGCGCGGCGCGCCAATGGCTTTGTGTTCGATCTGCCGCAGGCCGCGCCATTTCTCGATGCGGTGCGCCGCGCCGGCGCCACCTTTGCGCAACCGAAGCAGTGGCAAGCGCTGCAAGGCAACGCGATGCGCCAGGATTTTTCCTGGCGCGGCAGCGCGCGGGCTTATCAGGACATGTATCGCGACGCGCTGGGCCACGCGCGCGCGTGATCGCGGTCATTTGACATTGCGATATCTGACGACTCATGGCGATACCCGACGATTTATTTCGATACCTGACTTTTTTCGATACCTGACTTTTTTCGACACCTGACTTTATTTCGAAACCTGACAACTGACTGCGGCACTCGACGATTGATTGCGACTCCTCGACGATTGATTGCGACCCCTCGACAATGGTGAACGACGATGCCAGGAACTTCCTTCTCACTTGAGGTGCAGCCACGCCTGCCGGCGGAGCTGGGGCGGTTGACAGAACTCGCCAACGATCTGCTTTACAGCTGGGACCAGGACATGCGCCGCATTTTTTCCCGGCTCGATGACGAGCTCTGGGAACGCTGCGGGCACAATCCGAAATTGTTTCTGCGCCGCGTCGCCCAGCACAAGCTGGAAGCGGCCCTGGAAGATCGCAGCTACATGGAGGATTACCAGCGCGTGCTCAGCGGCTGCGATGCTTACAACGCCGCGCCGATGCGCTCGCAGTTTGCCGAGCTGCTCGATCCGCAACACGATCTGATCGCCTATTTCTGCGCGGAGTTCGGTTTTCACGAAAGCTTTCCCATTTACTCGGGCGGGCTCGGCATTCTCGCCGGCGACCACTGCAAGGCCGCCAGCGATCTCGGCATTCCCTTCGTGGCGGTGGGACTCCTGTATAAGCAGGGCTATTTCACCCAAAGCATCGATGCGCGCGGCAATCAGATCGTCCAGTACACCGATACGCATTGCGAGGACCTGCCGATCAAACCCGCGCTCGCCGGCGGCGAGCCGCTGCAAGTCAGCCTCGATTTTCCCGGTCGCACGGTGCTGGCCCGCGTCTGGGAAGCCAAGGCCGGGCGTATCCGCCTGTATCTGCTCGATACCGATCTGCCCCAGAACGAACAGCGCGACCGCGCCATTACCCATCAGTTATACGGCGGCGACCGCGAAACGCGTATCCAGCAGGAGATCGTGCTCGGCATCGGCGGAACGCGCGCCCTGCAACAACTGGGACTGAAAGCCAATGCCTGGCACATCAACGAGGGGCATTCGGCCTTTCAAATCCTGGAGCGCTGTCGCCTCGCGGTGCACGACGGCCTGGAATTCGCCAGCGCGCTGGAGCTGGTCGCCGGCGCCACGCTGTTCACCACGCACACGCCCGTGCCCGCGGGCCACGATGTTTTCAGCCGGGAATTGATGGAGCGTTATTTCTCCCGCTATGCGCAGGATATCGGCATTTCCTTCGACCGCCTGTTCGCGCTCGGCCAGGCCGGCGCCGCGGAACATGAGTTCAACATGACCACGCTCGCGCTGCACGGCTCGCGCTTTCACAACGGCGTCAGCCGCATTCACGGCGGCATGGCCTCGCGCATGGAAAGTCCTCTCTGGCCACAAATTCCGGTCGCGGAAAATCCCATCGACTACGTGACCAATGGCGTGCATGTGCAAACTTTCCTCGCCCGCGAATGGGTCAGTCTGTTCGACATGCGTTTCCACGAGTGGCAAAGCGAATTGCTCGACCCGCTGTTCTGGGAGCGCATCGATGAAATCCCCGACTATCAGTATTGGAGTATTCATCGGGCGCTGAAGCAACAGCTGCTCGAATACGTCCGCGCGCGCGTGGTCGCGCAGCAACGGCGCAACGGCGGCAGCCAGGCCCTGATCAAGCGCCTGCTCCGGGAAATCGACGATCCGTCGCGGGATATTATTGTGTTCGGTTTCGCGCGCCGTTTTGCCACCTACAAGCGCGCGACTTTATTGTTTTCCGATCCGCAGCGGCTGTCCGCCATTCTCAATCATCCCGAACGTCCCGGTGTCATCATTTTCGCCGGCAAGGCGCATCCCGACGACCAGCCGGGGCAGCAACTGATTCGCGTCATTCATGAGCTGTCGCTGCAACCTGAATTCATCGGCAAGATCATTCTCCTGGAAGGCTACGACCTGGCGCTGGCGCGGCAGCTCGTATCCGGCGTCGACGTCTGGCTGAACACGCCCGAATATCCACTCGAAGCCAGCGGCACTTCCGGACAGAAAGCGGCGATCAACGGCGCCATCAACCTGAGCGTGCTCGACGGCTGGTGGGGCGAAGGTTTCAACGGCGAAAACGGCTGGGCGATCACGCCCCGGGCCGAAGAGGAAGGCCACAACGAGCAGGAGGCCGAGGATCTGCTCGACATTCTCGAATTCGAGGTGATGCCGCTCTATTACGCGCACAGCGGCCAGGGCTATTCACAGCGCTGGGTTCAGTTGTCGAAGGCATCGATGCAATCGACGATTCCACGCTTCAACGCGCAGCGCATGGTGCTGGATTACATGCGCAAATTTTATTGCCCCGCGAAGCGGCAGTGGGAAAAACTCAGCGCCGACCAGGGCAACAATGCGCGCAGGCTCGCCGCGTGGAAGCAACGGATAAGAAAGTGCTGGCCCGGTGTATCGATACATCTGGCGGAACAGCCGCGCTCGCAAACCCTCCACGGGGAACCCATATTTCTGCGCCTGCGGGTTGTTCTGAATGGCCTCGAACGCGAGGATATCGCCGTCGAATGCCTGTTGGGGGCCATCGAGGACGACGGCAGATTCCAGATGCGGCAAAAAATCCCCCTGGGCTCAACCTCGACCGGCGGCGACGAGGCGGAATTTACCCTGGAGCTGTTCCCGGAAATGTCGGGGCTTCTGCATTACCAGTTGCGCATCTACCCCTGGAATTCGCTGCTCAGCCATCCATTCGAAACCGGCATGATGCTCTGGTTATGAATGCGGCCCGGGGCCCTGAACGCGGTACTGGATATTTTGGCTTTAAAATGCTTGGGGGCGTAGCGACGAGTTTCCGCGGTCGTGTCCAATCTCCACGCCATCGCGGAATCCAAATCGTCCGGCACAGCCCAGGGCTTTGCTCGCCATGCGCTGCCGGTGCTGACCGTCCTCGCGATACGGGGATGACAACGCCGGCCATGTCCGTTTGCGCACACACCCTGCTAAAGTGGAAACGCCTGAACGAGGAAAAAATCGCGCAATCGATGCGCCGCAAAACCCACGAAGAATAGGTCAGATTACTGGAATGTTACGGCCGCCCAAAACTCATGAGCAGGTGTTTGACTACGCGTGTGACGGAAAACTGTCGATGAGCGCGACAGCGTCCTGCTGTGGTGGCATAAACCTGAGAAAATGTTGCGAAAACTCCGTTTTTCGCAACTCGCTTTTCCTGAAAAATCCAATTCCTTTGTGTTGTTATTGTTCCTATGATTTCCCCGGATCAAAATGCCCATCCTTGCGGCATTTGCCAAGCGGCACATCCGATATACGGATGCGGCGTTACTGTGTCACGTTGGAAGTGGCAAGTCCTGGGACTTGACAGTGGCCTCCTGGCCTTTGCACAACCACCTTCCTGGAGTTGCCCACCGCCTCGGTGGCACAGCAACGCCGCATCCGCATTCCATCCGTGCTTTAACCTTGCCCTCCTGGTCAATTATTTTTATTCTTCGCGCCTGTCGTTGCAGGAAGCGCTGAAGATTTTTTCCTGTTTTTTACGGTTTTCCTTTGCGGTTTTGCTGTTGCGATTTTTGCCGTTTACAACTTTTTCTGTTTTGCAGCTTTCTGTTTTACTTCGCGGTTCAGGACTTTTTACGGTTTTACGGTTTTACGGTTTTGCGGTTTTTACGTTTTACAGCTCTGTAGGACTTTGCAACTTGTATGCTTTTTACAACTTGTATGGTTTGCAACTTCTATGGTTTTGCAACTTCTATGGTTTTTCAATTTCCTATGGGTTTTGCAATTTCCTATGGGTTTGTAACTTTCTATAGTTTTGCAACCTCTATGGCTTTACAACCTTCGCGCGGCGCTGTTCGTGCCGGATGCGACCCCTTTGCCATCGAATGGGCGGCAGAATATCGAAGGGGGTTCGCACCAACAATTCCACAAAAAAACAGGCGCTATAACTAAAGTGCTCACTGTCGCGTTGCCCGCATAAAACCTGTCCCAATTGAGTTAGTGGCCTATCGAGAAACCAGCGACAATTTGGAAACACGTGTCGACAATGGAGCAGAAAGCGTCCGGCTTTGGTTAATTGCCCGAGGCAATTAACCAACCGTAATCAATTTGGAGGATGACTGGGGTTAGTCCGGCGAGGCAGAGTTCTGGCATACTGTTACAAAAAACAATATAACCGTTTTTGTCGGAGGATACCCATGTCGAGCACCACCCCTTATTCAACCACCCGCCCCTGCCGCCTGGCCCAGGTGCCGCGCTGGGATATCGAGACCGATGCCGTCGTGGTCGGTTTCGGCGCCGCGGGTGCCTGCGCCGCCATCGAGGCGGTCAGCGCCGGCGCCAAGGTTATCCTGTTTGAAGCGGCGGCCGGCAGCGGCGGCGCATCCGCCCTCTCCGGCGGCGATATTTACATGGGCGGCAACGGCGGCACGCCGATCCAGAAAGCCGCGGGATTTACCGACGAGACCGAGGATATGGTCCGCTACCTGATGATGGCCGGCGGTCCCAACGCCGACGAAGCCAAGGTGCGCAACTACGTCGAAAACAGCACCAGGCACTTCGACTGGCTGGTATCGCAGGGCGTCAAATTCAAGAACAGCTTCATTCCGGTAAAAACGGTCGAACCGCAAACCGACGATTGCCTGATTTTCTCCGGCAGCGAGGAAGCCTGGCCGTTTGCCGAGCAGGCCAAGCCCTGCCCCCGCGGCCACACCCCGCAAATCGACGGCCCGTTCGGCGGCAAATACCTGATGGAAGTGCTGACCGAGCGCGTACACGGTATCGGCGTTGACGTGCGCTACAGCACGCGCGTCGTGTCCCTGATCGCCGACGAGCAAAACCGCGTCTATGGCGTCGTGGTCCGCATCGACGGCAATGAAACCTTCGTGCGCGCCCGCAAAGGCGTGATCCTGTGCGCAGGCGGCTTCGTCATGAACCGCGACATGGTCAAGCGCAATGTGCCGATGCTGCTGCGCTCGAACACGCCGATCGGCACCGCCGGCGACGACGGCAGCGGCATCCGCCTCGGCACCAGCGTCGGCGGCGCCACCATCAACATGGACCAGGGTTTCGTCACCAGCCCGTTCTATCCGCCCGAATCGCTGGTCAAGGGGATTTTCGTCAACTCCCTGGGCCAGCGTTATATCAACGAAGACGTCTACCACGGCCGCGTGTCCTGGTATTCGATGCAGCAACCGGGCGACAAGATCTTCCTGCTCGCCGACGGCGCCATCTATGAGCGCCCCTTCTACGGCGAGCATCTGCGCGCCGGCGATATCGTCGCCGCCGGCGAAACCTGGGAAGAAGTGGAACAGGAGCTGGGCCTGCCGGAAGGCTCGCTGGTCGGCACCGTCGAGGTCTACAACAAGTACGCCGAGAAGGGCGAGGACCCGATGTTCCACAAGGCGAAGAAATGGCTGAAACCGCTGAACGAGCCGCCCTTCGTCGCCCTGGACTATCGCATCGATTCCTGCGTGTACTCGTCGTTCACGCTGGGCGGACTCGACACCCTGCCCACCGGCGAAGTACTGACCGAGGACCGCGAAGTGGTTCCGGGCCTGTACGCCGCCGGCCGTACCGCCTGCGGTATTCCGCGCTGGGCGCAAGGCTACAGCTCGGGCATGTCGGTGGGCGACGCCACCTTCTCCGGACGCATGGCCGGCCAGCAAGTCGCCAAGGCCACGCCTCTGGCCGACTGACCGTCGCGGCGATCGCCGGGGCGACCCCGGCGATCCGCCTTCCTCAACGTCTCAGTTCTCCCCGCCGCACCAAGGCATTTCCCAGCGCGACCCCGTCTTCAGATCAGCCTTCGCTGAGCAAGGCTTGCTCGGGGGCCAGAAAGCCGTACAACTCCGCCGCGGCCTGCGGGCGACCGAAGTAATACCCCTGAAACAACGTGCAGCCGCGGCGCTTGAGAAACTCGAACTGGGCCTGGGTCTCCACGCCCTCGGCAACCACCTGCAATTGCAAATGGCTGGCCACCGACAGGATCGTGTCCACCAGGGCGACATCGTTAGCGTCATCCGGCAGATCGGAAATGAAGGTGCGATCGATCTTGAGCTCGTGCAGCGGCAGCCGCTTCAGATAAGCCAGCGACGAATAGCCCGTGCCGAAATCGTCGATCGACAGGCGGATGCCCAGCTGTTGCAACTCGGTCATTTTGGCGATGGTGTCGCTGAAATCCGCGATGACCACCCCTTCGGTGATCTCCAGGACCAGGCGCTTGGGATCGGCGCCATTGGCCCGCAGAATCGCCTGCAGGCGCTCGACGAATTGCGGCTCGCGAAACTGGCGCGGGCTGACATTGACCGCGATATGCAGATCGGCGCCGGCGGCCTCGACCCGGCGAATAAAGCCCGCCGCGGTATTCAGCACCCATTCGCCCAGCGGCACGATCAAACCGGTGTCCTCGGCAAGCGGAATGAATGTCGACGGCGGTACCAGGCCCTTTTCGGGATGCGCCCAGCGCAGCAGCGCCTCGGTGCCGACGATGCGCCCCTCGGTATTGACCTGGGGTTGAAGGAACAGGCGGAATTCGTCGCCCCCCAGGGCGGTGCGCAGATCGCACTCCAGCGACAGGCGCAATTCCGCCGCGGTCTGCATTTCCGGCGCATAGAAACAGACCGCGTTCCGGCTGCGCTCCTTGGCCCGGTACATGGCGGTATCGGCTTCCTTGAGCAAATCCTCGGCGCTTTCGCCGCCCTTGGGAAACACCGTCACCCCGACGCTGGCGCTGATGTAGTGTTCATAACCTTCGGGGCTGAACGCCGCCTCCAGCGCCTGCCGTATTTTTTCGGCGACGGCGCCGGCCGCGATCGTGGCCGCGGCGGTCGTTTCGCTCACGCCTTCGAGCAGCACCACGAATTCGTCGCCACCGAGACGGGCCACGGTATCTTCGCCGCGCACGCTCGCCTGCAGGCGCTCCGCCACCAGTTTCAACAACGCGTCGCCCGCCGCGTGGCCGCGCGCATCGTTGAGATGCTTGAAGCGGTCGAGATCGACGTACAACAGCGCGCCGCAACGCTGGCTGCGCCGCGCGACCGCCAACGCGTGTTGCAGGCGGTCGGCGAACAGGCGCCGGTTGGGCAAACTCGTCAGCGGGTCGTACAAGGCCAGCCGTTCGACTTCCGCCTCGGCCCGCTTGCGTTCGGAAATATCCTCGATGACCACGATGAAATACTGGATCGCGCCATCCGTGTCGCGCGCCACCGTCGCGGTGAGGCTGCCCCAGACGATGCCGCCGTCCTTGCGGATATAGCGCCGATCCAGGCTGTAGTGGTCTATTTCACCCGCCACCAGCTCGCGCTCGCGCTGGCGGCTGAGTTCCCAATCCGACGCGTCGCTGATCGCGCCCGGGTTGAGCCGGTGCAGCTCGCCATGGGTGTAGCCCAGCATATCGCAGAGCTTTTGATTGATTTTCAGCCAGCGGCCATCGATGCTGACCAGCGCAACGCCGACCGCGGCCTGCTCGAAGGTCGCGCGAAAACGCTCCTCGCTGTCGCGCAGACGCTGCTCGTCCCGCCGCCGCTGTACAACGATGCCAGCCAGCGCCGCCGCCATGCCGATCAGGTCGTCCTCCTCCGGCGTCGGCGTGCGCGGGCCAGCGAAATACATGGCGAAGGTGCCGAGCACCTCGCCGCTGGTCGCGAAAAAAGGGCTCGACCAGCAGGCGCGCAGCCAGTCGAACGTGCGCACGACATCGAGGAAGGGCAACCAGAGCTGATCGCGATAGACGTCGATCGCGATCACCGTTTCCTTGCGCGCGGCGGCGGTGCCGCAGGAACCGTAACCCTCGCCGATGGGAAAACCTTGCAGGCGGCGCAGAAAATCCTCGGGAAGACTGGGGCTGGAGGCATTGCTCAAGGTCATGCCCGACGGGTCCACCAGCATGATCGAGCAGCGCACGCCCGGCACCAGCGATTCGATGAAAAGCACAAGGTCGTGCAGCAGCGCATCCAGCGGCGCGTTCAGCATGAGCGCGCGCAGGATACGCGTCTGCCCTTCCAGCTTGGCCTCGGCGCGCTTGCGCTCGGTGACATCGTGCACGACGGAATAAAAGGTTTCCGTCGCACCGAGGCGAATGGCGCTGAAGTGAATTTCGACGTCGCGGATTTCGCCGGAGGCCAGCCTGTGCTTGAAGAAAAAGGATTCGCGCTCGCCGCGCGCCGCGCGCTGGATTTGCGCGCGCAAAGCGGACGCCCGCAGCACATTGATTTCCGAGAATGGACGGTTGATCAGTTGCGCGCGGCTGTGGCCGTAAAATTCGACCGCCGCGGGATTGGCGTCGATGATGCGCTGGTCGCTCGCGTCGATGAGCAGCTCCACCGCCCTGCTGCGCTCGAACAACTGCCGGAATCGTTCCTCGCTGGTACGCAGCTGCGCAAGCGCGCGGTTCTGCGCCGAAAAACACGCGCCAACCGCGAGCGCGCAGAACGCGATAGTTGCGAGATATCCGTTGAGATAGAGAAGGCTGATGTGGGGAGTCTCGCGCAACAGCGCGCCCTGCCCCTGCACGGTCGCGACGATTGCGCACGCCGCCAGCCCCAGTACCATCAGCGACACCAGCGCGAAGTCGAAGCGCAGCGCGGCCCATACGATGAGCGGAGCGTAGAGCAAAACCAGCAGCAGATCGCCGGGCCCGTCAGAGAAAAAAACCCGCCAGCAGTAAAGAACGCAGCACGCCGTCAGCAGCGCGAATTCCGACAGCCGGCCCGACGACAACGGATTTTCGCGCCAGCGCGGCAACGTCAGCAGAGCCGGCACGAGAATCAGCACGCCAACCGCCTCTCCGGTCCACCAGGTCAGCCAGGTATACGTCAAGGAGGCAGCGGGCGTGAAACCAAACGCCCCGAGCATCCATGTGCCAACCGTCGCGCCGAAAAACGGCGCGCCCAGGCCGGCGAATACCAGGAAACACCACACCGACATGGGCTCATCGAACAGATCGTGAATACCGCGCCTGCGCAGCAGGTAACAGGCGGCAAGCGCTGGCAATGCCTTGCCTAGCGCAACCGGCAGGCTGAACAGCCACGAACCGCCGGAGCTGACGGTGAGCAGCAGTGAGCCCGCAACCACACCAGCCAGGCCCACCCTTCCGAACCGCCAGATAGACGCAAAGGCAATCCCGCTCGGAGGCCACAACAGCGGCGCAAGCGGCACAACACCCGTGGCGAAATAAGTCCACAAAGCAATGCGCCCGGCCGCGCAATAAACCAGAGCGATGGCAATCGCCCGCAGCGCTTGCTGGCATCGGTATTTATCGAAGAATCTGGAAATGCCTGACGTTGATAACAAATTGCAAAGCCCGAAGTTGATTATCGAAAACACGAGCGCCGAGTCATGTGTACCACGATAACCAATGAAAATTCCTGGCGAAAAGGTTCAGCGGCGCGAACCGCGCCGCTGCATTCCACCGCGACGCTCAGCCACGCACCTTGGCGATGATGGTATCGGCGTAGTGATGAATCTGCCCGATCATTTCGTCGAGAGTTCGATTGTCAGGCCCACCGGCATAAGCGTCGCGAAACGCAACGACCGTTTCGACTACGCCCATTTCCTGCAAGCGTTTCACGCCGTCGACCGTATACGAGGCGACGCCCATCGAGTGCACTTCGAACGGCAGATGGCTGCGCCCCGCCTCCTCGCGATAGCGTTCGATCCTGGCCATCATGCCGGCGAGATCGTCCGGCGTACCGCCGGCGCTGATAAAACCATCGCCGAGTTGAGCCGCGCGGCGCAAGGCGGGCTCGGCATGGCCGCCGATCAATATCGGAACCGCCTGCGTGGGCGCCGGACACAACTTGATCGGCGCGATGTTATAAAACTCGCCCTCGAAGCCGAAATATTCGCCGCCGCACAAGCCGCGAATAATCTGGATCATTTCATCCATGCGCCGCCCGCGCCCTTCCCAGGGCTGGCTGCAGGCATCGAAGTCTTCCTTCCACGGGCTGACGCCGATACCGAAGATAAAGCGATTGTCGGTGAGCACCGCGACGCTGCTGAGCGATTTCGCCACCAGCACCGGATCGCGGATCGGCAGCTTCATGACCGACGTGGAAAATTTCAGTTCGGTGGTGACAGCCCCCATCCACGTGGTCAGCACGAAGGGATCGATAAACGGCACGCCATCGAGGAATTCGCGCGAGCCATCGGCGTTGTAGGGGTATTTGCTGTCGGCGTGTTGCGGATAACAGATGCTGTCCGGCATCGTGAAAGTGTCGAAGCCACAGGCCTCGGCCGTCCTGGCCAGTTCGCGGTGCCATGCGGGATTACACATGCTGGAGTGGTAGGCAAATCTCATTGTTATATTCTCCTTTTTTATGACAAACCTTGGAACCCGCGTTCATCCTCCGGCGGCTACTCTACCAAAGCTTGCGCGAACGCATCGCAATTTTTTCAAAGTCATGACAAAAGACATCGCGCCCGATACACAGCCCGCGCGTTATGCAACACGCGGTGTGCACCAGTGCTTTTTTTCGTGCGGAAAATGTGTGGAAAACTATTGTGGAAAGCTATGAGGAAAGAACGGAGGCCACCAGAAAAAACAACAGCGCGCTCAATGAGACGCGCGCGGTAAATACACAGACTGATAATTGCTCGGATACAGCGGCTCGTTTCAATGCTGCGTTGGCGAGGAGGCCTTGGACGCATGGCTGCTGCGACGGCGCGGCGCGGTTCTGGCGCGCTGCCCGGAGGGCCGGGACTCGGTGCGATGCTTCAGCTCGTCGTAGGCCTCGCCCCAGTGGCTTGCCGTCATGTGAACCCGATAGGTGCCGCTCATTTTGTACAAACTGCTCATTGAAATGTCCTCGGTAGTACGACAGGAACTCTCGGATAGACCGTCGTCCTCCCCAGGCGTTCGGTATTGCACATTTCTTTCACATATCGCAGGTCCACATCGCCGCAGCTCAACCCGTCAATACCACGGTGCGGCCGACCACCTCGCCGGCCATGATGCGCCGCGCGCAGTCGAGGACCTGATCGAGGGCGATTTCCGTCGCGATGGCATCGAGCCTGGCGCGGTCGAGATCGCCGGCCAGCCGCTCCCAGGCGCGCTGCCGGCGCGGCATCGGGCACATCACCGAGTCGATGCCGAGCAGGTTGACCCCGCGCAGGATGAAGGGGGCGACACTGCCCGGCAAATCCATGCCCTGGGCCAGGCCGCAGGCCGCCACGCTGCCGCCGTAGCGGGTCTGGGCACAGGCATTGACCAGCGTGTGCGAGCCGACCGAGTCGACCACGCCGGCCCAGCGCTCTTTTTGCAGGGGCTTGCCCGGCGCGGACAGTTCGGAGCGGTCGATGATGTCGGCGGCGCCCAGCCGGCGCAGCCACTCGGCCTGGCCGGGTTTGCCGGTCGCGGCCACCACGCGATGGCCCCAGCTGCTCAAAATCGCGATGGCGACGCTGCCCACGCCGCCGCTGGCTCCGGTCACCAGAATGTCGCCGCTGCCGGGGCGCACGCCCGCGTCCTCCAGGGCGATGCAGCACAACATGGCGGTGTAGCCGGCGGTGCCGATCGCCATCGCCTGCCGGGTGCTGAACACCTCCGGCACCGCGACCAGCCAGTCGCCCTTGAGCCGGGCTTTCTGCCCCAGGCAACCCCAATGATTCTCGCCAACGCCCCAGCCGTTGAGCAACACCCGGTCTCCCGGCCGCCAGCGCGGATCGCCGGATTGCTCCACGACCCCGGCGCCATCGATGCCCGGCACCATCGGCCACTGCCGGACCACCGGCGTTTTATCGGTCAGCGCCAGCCCGTCCTTGTAGTTGATCGAGGAATATTCGATGCGCACCAGCACATCGGCGTCGGGCAGCCGGCTTTCATCCAGTGTCGCGATTTCCGCCTTGAATTGATCGTTGTCCTTGCTGAGCAGCCACGCGGAAAAAGCCATGATACGAACTCCTTCAGAAAACGTTGTCAGGTTCAGAAACTATGTCAGTTAGAAACTATGTCAGTCAGAAACTATGTCAGTTAGAAAAAACGTCAGTCAGAAACGATGTAAATTTCAAAACGATGTCAGGTTCAGGAAACATTGCCAGGGAAAAGGCCAGGCGCGGCGGCGCTGACCTGTAAAGAGGCGCAGGCCCGAAAGAGAAGTGCGAAGAGCCTAAATCCTCGGTCGCGGCTGTGGCAACAGCGAATGCAGCGATGCCGCCACGCTGCGCCTGCCCCGCTCAGCGCGACAGCAGCCAATCCGGGCAGGCGCGCCCCGGCACCCGCGCCAGCGCGCCCGGCTGGAACGGATAACCCAGCACCTCCGGGTTGCCGTCAAACCACACGGCGGTGCCGCGCCGCCGCGTGATGCGCCACTGACCATCCAGGCGCGCGAACTCGTCGTCATACCAGCCGCCGATAATGAGGAAGGGCTGCGGAGCCAGGCTGTTGCGCGCATGCTGGGCGATGAAATAACAGCGCGACTCGGCCCGATCCCCGCGCACATCGATCACCGGCAAACCGAGATGATGTTGCGTGGCATCCAGCGTCGGCAGCACCCGGGAACATAAATCGCGATAACCGTCGCGGGTGAAAACGCCGGTGTTGGCCAGATCGATCGCGGCGTCCTCGGCGAAACAATCGTCGAACAGGCTCAGCACCTGCGTGTCCACGGCGATCACATACTTGGATAAAAGGGTCTGGATCTCATGCAGATCCAGCAGTTTCTGTACGGAGTCACTGGCCGGCGCCATAGCGGTTTACCCTCGAAGTGTTTTATTCCCAACGGCCCGGCGCGCGAATCAGATATTCGCTGCTGGGCAGGCTGTTGATCCGGTCGAAATCGATGAAGCGATGGCAGCTGTCCATCATGCGCTGCAAGTGCAGCTGGTATTTCGCCTCGTCGCCAACCGCATCGTAAAACGCGTGCGGACTGGCGAGCGCGGCGACGGGAAAACCCTCCTCGACCAAAGCGTCCAGGGGCGGCGCATTTTCCGTCAGTTCGCGCGCGACCACATTTTGCACATAGCGAAACGACGCCTGCGTTTCCACCGCCACGCGCGTGTGATGATCGAGCCACCAGTGAAACCACTCGGCCCGGCTCAAGCGCGGCGGCTGTTGCAGAAAACCGAGCAGGCTGAAGCCCTGCGAACGGCTGCCCTCTTCCCGACAACCCGCGCCGTCCTGGATGGTCGATTCGGTCGCCAGATAACCGGCGATGCGTGCATGCGCAGCGCGCAAATGCCGTTCGCAGGCGGCGCGATCGTTGGCGCTGCGCATCCAGAACATCACCAGCCCGTCGGGCGGCGTCTGGGTGACGATGCGCAGCCCCGCGCCGGCGGCCACATCCTCATCGACCAGATTGAATTGCAGGGATTTCGCGCCGTCCGCGAGCAATGCCTGTCCCAGTTCGCCCCGCATTCGGGCGCGCCACGCGCTGTCGGTTTGCGAGGCATTTTTCCACAAGAGGTAGATCAGCTTTTCCATGACCGTCATCCTGGATGCGCGATGTCCCGACGCCGTTTCCGATCGATGCCACGAGCATCGACAGCGAGGGATCGCGCGGGTTTTATTATCGTTGAAATCAAGAGTCGGCCGATGGTAACGAGAGTCGGCGAAGCCGGTCAACCGCGCGCCGAAGCGCGGGCGGCGCCAACCGGGCAGGGAACAATCGGCACGGAAAAATTCAGGAGCGAATGCTCGAACGAAAAAGCTCAGCCGCCCTTCGCATCGCCACCGGGGACGGTCAGCGCGCAAACGCCGCTTGACGCGAGGACCCAAAAACAGCGCCGCAACCGGCATTGATGCAGGCACGGATTTCCACAAGAAAACTTATCCGCTCTTCAGCCCATGCGGCCTCTGACATCGATGTCTCCGCTTTCCCGTACAAAGCGGCCCACGATATCCAACAGATGCTTGTGCTTCACGCGGCGCCATTGCACGCCGTAGAACACCAGCGAGGAACCGATCGGACGGCGATGCATCACCACGCCGGCCAATCCGCGCGTGCCGTTGAGCACCAGCGAAATTTTATTCGGCACGCGGTAGCTGCTCGGAGCCAGCAGGCCCGCGCCGCCCATGCTCAAGTCTTTGATGACCACCTGGCCGATGAGCCGGTCGAACAGCAAGCCCGTTCCCCATAACTGGGCCGGCAAGCCCTTGGTCTGCTGCTGCAAGGGCACCGAATCGTCGCTCAGATGCCAGCGCGGATATTCGCGCCGCTTCGCCACGTCGTCTTCGCCTGGAACTTCTACTGCGCTCATCAAATCCACTCTCGACCGCGTACCGGCCTCTATCTTTAGCTTTACAACGGCGCCGGAGGCTCGACCGGTTTTGTTGCGGGCATTGCCAGAGGCACAGCCAATTGCGCCTGCTTCACCGCCTGGCTCAGCGCGCTGCCGGGATCGTGACGATTGAACAAGGCCGCCAGCTCGTGGTCCGCCTTGCCGGTCAGGATCAGCAGTTCGATGCGGCGGTTGCTGCCGGCCAGAGGATCCTGTGGATTGGCCAGCATGCGATCGGCCAGCGCCACGACCTCGGCGATCCGATCCTTGGGCATGCCGCCGCTTTCCAGAACCTGGCGCGCCTTCAACGCGCGCGCGCCGGACAGCTCCCAGTTCGTATATTGATTCGAAGGATAGTTGCTGCTGTCGGTGTGTCCCGACAACATCACCTTGTTCTGCACCTTCACGAAAATCGGCGCGAGGCGCAACAACAGCTGTTCGAAGAACGGCGTGATCTGCGCGCTGCCGCGCGCGAACATCTGCTGCTTGTCGTTGTCGCGAATCAGAACGCGCAGCCCCTGCGGCACGACTTCGATCTGCACGCTGTCGGCGGCGCCCATGTCCACCATCATGCGGTGGATGAAGCGCGCCAGCTCCATCATCTGTTCCGAGCTCTCGAAATGCCCGACCTGCAATTCATCGTAGAGCGCGCCGGGCTCGATCGACGTCGTGTATTCCGGCGCCGCTTCCGCCAGCGTCGACGGATTGCCGCCGAGATCGACCGGGTAAGGACTGTTGCGAATATCGAAAGGATTCGCCTCCTTGTCGAGGATCGTGTAATCGCGCAAATGCGCGGCGATCTTGTAACGCTCCTTGGGATTGGCCACTTCCATCAGCCAGAACACCAGGAACAGCGCCATCATGGCCAGCGTGAAATCGGCGAACGCGACCTTCCAGGCGCCGCCACCGCCCTCGCGGGGACCGCGCCGGTGGCGGCGCTTGACCACGATTTGCTCAAGATTGCTTGCCATTACGCGGCCTTTTCAGTGATCCAGTTTTCCATTTCGATGAAGCTCGGCTTCAGGTCCTGCTCGATGATCTTGCGGCCCGCGTCGACGGCCAACAGCGGTATCTTGCCGCGCACATGCGCCACCAGGATCGATTTCACGCACTCCAGCATCGAAATGCGGCGCGTAACCCATTGCTCCATCGAGCTCGCCAACGGGCCCAACAGGCAGTAACACAGGAAAATACCGATGAAGGTGCCGACCAGCGCCGCGGCCACATGCACGCCGATTCCGGTCAGCGGGCCGTCGATATGCTGCATGGTGATGATGATCCCCATCACCGCCGCCAGGATGCCGAAGCCGGGGCAGGCTTCGGCCGTGTGGTGCAGCGAGCGCGACGGTTTCAGCAGGTCGTCCTCCAGCGCCATGATTTCCTGTTCGAGCAGCGCTTCCAGCTCGTGCGGACTGGTTTTTCCCATGCCCAGCATGCGCAGGTTGTCGGTGATGAAACTGAGCAGCAGCGGATTTTCGAGCACCTCCGGATAACCGAGGAAAATGGAGCTTTGCAGCGGTGTCTCGATATGCTCGTCCAGGCCCTTCAGGCCCTTGGCGCGCACTTCCTCCAGCAGCTTGCTCATCAGGGTCAACAGCTGCTGATAAGCGATCTGGTCGTCGCGTTGCTGCGGTTGCAGCACGGCTTTGGCTTGGTGCCACATTTCCACCAGCACCTTGCGGGAATTGCCCAGCGCCATCGATCCGGCCACCGCGCCGAGGATGATCACCATCTCGGCCGGTTGCCACAGGGCCAGCAGGCGGCCGCTCGCCATCGCGAAACCGCCGAACACGCACACGACCACCACCCCGATACCTATCAGCTTTTGCATGGTGTTTCCTTCAGCATTGCATTAAATCTTCTCTGTGGCGCCTCTGTTCGCGACGACACGAAACGCCCCGAACTCATGCCTGAAACAGATCGCGCAGTTGCCTGTTCAGCTGCTCGACGCAATGTTTGTGCAACTGGCAGACCCGCGATTCGGTAATGCCCAGCACCAACGCGATTTCCTTCATGTTCAGCTCGTGCTGGTAATACAGCGACAGCAGGCGTTGCTCGCGCTCCGGCAAAGCCGACAATGCTTTTTTCACCGTGAGCTGCATTTCCAGCGCGTCGAATTCCGGCGCCTGCTCCGGCTCGTGGCCGCCCGCCTCCAGCAATTCCTCCAGGCTCTGCATCGCCTCGGCCTGGCTCGCGCACATCAGGTTGCGCACTTCCTCCAGATCGACCTGCATCGCATCCGCCAACTCCTGCTCGGTGGCGGAACGGCCGCGGCGGTTGTATTGCTCGCGCACGACCTTGTTGAAGGCATGCGCCTGCTGGCGCACCTGGCGACCGCGCCAATCCTGGCGGCGCAGCTCATCGAGCATGGCGCCGCGAATACGCTTGAACGCGAAACTTTCGAATTGTTCGTCCGGCTCGCCGCCGTAACGGCGCAGCGCTTCAAGCAGCCCCATCAGGCCCACCTGCTCCAGGTCCTCGCGCGAAAAAACTGCGACGACCTGGCTTTGCAGGTGGCGCGCCGCGCGCTTCACCAGAGGCAGGTAGCGCAGCATCAACGCCTGCTCGTTGCGCGGACTGCCGGCGGGAGCGGCATAAGCATCCGCGCAATCCATCGCGAAGTCCTGCGGCAGCGCTATCACTATTGCAACACCACCTTGGTGAACAGGACTTTATCCAGCGCCTGTTTGTAACCGTAGGCCTCGAGGGTCTTGCGGAATTTGTCGAGCACCTGCTGCTGCAGTTGCTCCACCTGCTGCAACGCGACGACGGTGTCTTCGTAGCTACGCTTGCCGAACAGCTCGACCGCCGCGTTGCGCAGCAGCGGATTGACCTCCTCGAAGGTTTGCAGCTGGTCGGGATCGTGGGTCACCAGCGACATTTCCAGCACCAGGTAATGGCGCGCGCTCTGCCCTTCGAGGCTGATGACAAAACGCTCCAGATTCTTGAATAGCGGCTTGTCGCTCAGCTTGGTTTCGGGCGGCTTGCTGGACAGCAGATTGCTCAGCCACTCTTTCGCGCCGTCGTCGTTGCTCAGGCGCAGCGTGGCGATGACCGTGACTCCAATCACCAGAAGCAGAATTCCCAGCAACAGCGCAAGACGGCGGGCATTGATCGTCAACACAGAAAAACTCTCCCAGTTACACCAGCGTGTTCAGCCAGCCGACCGGCGCCAGCTCATTCAAATCCGCATCCAGCTCGGGACTGGAGCGACGGCCCGCCAAAATGCCCCGATCGCCGCGCGGCTGGCCGGAGCGGTCGCCGCCCGAGCCCTGCCCCACGTCGACGGACACGCCGCCGGCATGCTGCGGCATGAGGGCCGCGCGCAGGCGTTCGCCGGTCTGCAGCAGCGCATCGCGCAATTGCGCGTGATTGGAATTGATTTGCACCGACAGATGATCGCCGTCGAGGCGCACGGTCAGCTCCAGGCGCCCCATCTCCGGCGGATCGAGCCGGATGTGCGCCTGTTTCACCTGCTGATTGACCTGCATTTCCACGCGCTCGCGCAGCGTATCCAGCAATTGCCGTCCCCATTGCGCCGATTGATCGCCGAGCTTCAGCGGCGCCCACTCGTGGCCGCCCTGCACGGCGGGCATTGGCGTATTGAGCATCTGCGGCCGCTCCGCCACCAAACCTTCCAGGCGAATCGCGGCGGGAGCGCTCTCGAGGCGGGGTGCATCGACGATCGCCTGATTGGCGGCGTTGGCGCGCGGGAATTGCGCTTGCAAATCCGCCGGGCGCTGCGTGCGATCGCCGCGCAGGGCATCGACATCGATCGTCATATCGGCGCGCGCCTCGGCTTTCGCGTTAGAGGTTTGCGCGGCTACCGGCGCGTTCAGCTGGCGCAGCAGCACGGTATTGATTTCGGTGGGCGCGGCCAGCGGCGAATCCGCGGACTGCGCTTCCGAGCCCGCGGGCTCTTCCGGGGCCTCCCGATGAAAACGGCGCAGCGAGGCATGCAGAACCGCCTGCATGGTTTGCGTACCCGCCGTCCCATCCTGTATTTCCGCGAACGCGGGCTCTGCAGCGACTTCATGCTTCAGCGACATCGATGCCGCCGGCGCCGACGCTGAAGCGGCATTGCCCGCCTGGGCGGTATCCGGCAAGGCGGCCTGCAACAGCGCATCGAGCTCCGCCAGCGCCGACCGCCAATCGGAGGCATCGGCGGGCTGTGCGCCGCCCTGCCCCTGCACCGCCGTTCCCGTCGCGGTTTGCGCATACTGGGCGGAAAGCAAGGGTCCTGTTTGTACTGTGATCACCGGCATTGCGGCTCCGTGTTCAATGAGGGTTCGGTCAGCGCTCGGCGCGGGCAACGCACCCGTTCAATCGATTGCGCCGCTGACTTCGCTATACGCCTGCAAACCTTCACGCTCGCGCGCGAAGGCCTGCAGCCTGTGTTCCAGTATCTCCAATTCCTGCCGGCATGCAGCGAGCGCGAGGCTGTGTTGGCGCCTGAGCGCGGACAGCTCGCTATCCAGCGCGGCCTTCACGTCGGGGCGCGCATTCAGCTGCAGCAAAACCTTCTGCAACTGCGAATCCAGCTCCTTGATCCGCGCCCAGTCGGCGATCGCAGCGGCGCCGGCAAACGCCTCGCCCCATTGCCGCAGGCGCGGACGCAGGACATCGATTTCGTTGGCGGCAACTCCGCTGTGGCTCATGCATCAACCTGTCGAAGAAACTTGTTGCGGAGCGTTTCGCATTCGCTGCCTTCCGCAAACCGTTGTATCCATAAACCTGTATTTAAAATGCCTGCACCTAAAAACCGTGTACTTAAACCTTTGCACTAAAAAACTTTGTACTAAAAACCTTTGTACTAAAAACCTTTGTACTAAAAAACTCTGTACTTAAAGACCTTGTTGCAAGTGCCGCACCAACTGAAATCGCTCAATAAAATCAGCCAGTTGGGTATTTTTTCCGACCGAAGCGGAAACACGATTTCCGCTCCGGCGGAAATCTTCGCGCGCCCTGTTTCCGACTTCCCCATCGCCGCGAACGGCCAAAAAAAACACAAAAAAAAGACCGACGCTCCCATGAGTCGCCGGCCTTACCTGGATGTCAGTGATCCGCGGTGCGCAGCCTCTACCGCCCGAAATCAGGCGCGCGCCGGCTCGGTGGCGCTCTGCCCCAGCGCCTGCCAGCCTTCGCGCAGGTTCGACACAATGCGCTCGACGGTGCGCAGTCCTTCGACCTCGTTGTGCAAGCTCGCCTCGAACAACTGGCGTCCGCAATAATCGTAAAGGCGATGCAGGTTCTGCGCGGTTTCGCCGCCGTTTTCCATATCCAGCGCGGTGTCGAGGCCGCCGAGGATTTGCATGCACTTGGCGATCGAACGGCCCTTGCGCTCGAAATTGCGCGCGCGCATGTGACCATCCGCGCGCGCGATTTCGTCGAGCAGGCCGTCGATCAGCATCAGCACCAGCTCCTGCGGCGAAGCGGAAGCGGCGCGCGCTTCAGTGGCGGCGTGTTGGTAAGCGTCTAAACCGGAATCGTACATGGCACCGTCTCAATCGGATTGTCGTGTCGCTCGCCGTTTTGCATCACCCGAACAGCGACGACGACTGTTGCATTTGTGTAACCAGACTTTGCATCGCGGTGAATTGCGAGAGATAGCGGTTATAGACCATCTCCATGCGTGTATCCAGTTGATCCTGGCGATCGACGACGCGATCCAGGCTGCTCTGGATATTAGTGGTGCGCGAAGTCAGCAGGCCGTTGTATTTCAATTGCGGCGTCAGGATCGACTGCATCTGGTCGAAGACGCCGCCCTTGTCCTGCAAGGCCGTCTTGATGATATCCGGATTGTTGGCCAGGGTTTTGTTCAGGCCGGTCTCGTCGAGGCCGAGCTTGCCGTAGCGATCGGTTTTCAAGCCGAGCTGGCTGAGCGTGACGCCGTCCGGCAGGTTCGACAGCGCGGATCGCAGCTGATTCATCAGGCTGCGCGTAGTCGAATCGCTGGCCAATGCGCCCGGGTTGTCGGTGGAGGTGCTGGTGAGCGCGTTCATGCCATCGACCAGCGTGTTGTAGGAATCGACAAACGACTGCAGCGCTTTTTTCATCGCATCGCTGTCCTGGCCGATGGTGACCTGCAGCGGCTGATCGCCGGTGTTTTGCGCCTTGGTCAGGTTGATCGTGAGCCCATCGATGGCATTTTCCAGGGTGTTGCTGGAAGAGCTGATGGTGATCGGATTGGTGCCGCCGAACTGCACTTTCGCATCCTGCGCCGCGCTCAACTCGGTGCGCGTGCCAAGCGCGGCCTGCAATTCGGTCATTGCCGTCGACGCGGTGCCGCCGCTCACCGACATGGAGATCTGGTTGGCCTCGCCGGTCTTGGTGCTGGTCAGCAGCAGTTTGACCTGGCCGCCGGTGCGCACCAGGGTGGCCTGCACGCCCGGGTTATCGCTGGCCTTGTTGATCGCATCGCGCACGGAACGCAGATCGCTGCCGGCCGGCAGCGTCGACAAATCGAGATTCATCTCCTTGCCGTTCATGCGGATAGTGAGCGTGCCATCGCTCGGCGGCGTCCAGGTTTCGCTGGAAAAGTCGTAGGACAACTGCTGGGCCTGCGCCAGCTGCTGCACGAAAATCGAATACGTGCCCGGCGCCGCGGAGCTGCTGGCCGCTACCGTGGCAAGACCATCGCTGGAGGTGGTGACGCTGCGCGCCTGCAACGCGGTGTTAGTGGTGAGATTCTGCAGCGCGGTCTGGAAATTGGTCAGCTGTGTCTTGAGCTTGTTGACCGCGTCGAGCTGGCCCTGGAATTTCGCTTTCTGATTGGCCAGCAAGGTATCCATGCCGGTACGCTCGGCATTCACCATGGTCTGCGCCAGGGTGGTCGGGTCCATACTGGTGATGCTCGAAGCACTCATTACACCGCTCTCCTGAAAATCGTTGTGAAAACAGGCGGAACTCCACAGGCTTTCACAATAATTATCGTCTTAAAAAACGTTTTGCCTAAAAAGCGGCCGGGCATTCCTGCCCGACCGTACGCACAGATTAGTTCACGCTCAGCGCAACAGCGAGGTGACCAGCGAGCCGATCTGGTTCGAGTTGCTCAGCACCGACATGCCGGTCTGCATCAGCAGTTGTTGCTTGGTCATGCTGGACGCTTCTTCCGCGTAATCCGCATCGGTGATACGGCCCTTCGCGGCGGCGGTGTTTTCTTTCATGTTGGTCAGGTTGTTGACCGTGTGATCCAGGCGGTTCATGTACGCGCCGAAGGCGGCGCGGGCGGAACCGACGGCATCGAGCAGCGTATCCAGCGAGTCGATTTCATCGCTGGAGTTGTCCTGGCTGGTCAGATCGCCCAGGCTGGTCAGGTCGATATCGCCCATCTCGGAAGTCACGTCGACCGTCAGGGTTTCCGCCGTGCTGGAACCGATCTGGAACTTCACGCCACCGGTGGTGGTGAATTTGCTGTTGGTACCGGCCAGCAGCTTGGTACCGGAACCATAGGAGGTGTTGTCCAGGATATTTTGCAACTCGCCCTTGAGCTGGCCGTATTCGGCATCCAGCGCGGTGCTGTCGTTGGCGCTGTTGGTGCCGTTGGCGCCCTGGGTGGCCAGGTCCTTCATGCGCAGCAGGATGTTGCTGAATTCGTTCAGCGCGCCTTCGCCGGTTTGCAGCATGGAAATGGCGTCCTGGGCATTGCGGATCGCCGTGGTCTGGCCGCCCACCTGGGCTTGCAGACGGGTGGCGATTTGCAGGCCGGCCGCGTCGTCGGCGGCGGAGTTGATGCGGAAACCGGTGCTCAAACGCTGCATGG